>Ga0068857_100001329_pt1 | contig 19440 bp, 19 predicted proteins | sample KBSCornC72_FD_66591 | JGI IMG/M metagenome (GOLD analysis project Ga0068857, IMG submission 66591) | Corn rhizosphere microbial communities from Kellogg Biological Station, Michigan, USA - KBS Corn C7-2 | ecosystem: Host-associated > Plants > Roots > Rhizosphere > Soil ...
TAACCGCTACCGTCCCGCTAAACCCCTCTCTGAACGGCTTCACAACCGGCTATGCTGACGTCGATGGGTACATTGTTGAATCGGGTAAACGAAATCAAGTAGATCCGCTCTTGCTCTACTCGATTATGCACCAGGAATCCAGCTTTAAGGCGCGGGCTATGTCCTACAAAGGTGCTCGCGGCTTAATGCAGTTGATGCCGCCTACGGCAGCCCGATTTGGCATCTCGAATATCTGGGATCCGAAGCAGAACATCGAGGGAGGCGCTCGGTACATGCGGTTTCTGCTCGACCTTTTTTCGGGAGATGTGCGTCTTGCGCTGGCCGGATATAACGCCGGAGAAGGCGCGGTTATGAAGTATGGCTATAGTATTCCGCCTTATAACGAGACGCAGGAATATGTACGCAGAATTGGTCGACGCTACTCGCTAATAAGAGATCCCGAAGCTGCCGCCCACGCAAGCAGGCTGACTCCGACTCAGGCGGCCGCCGTTCGAGGAAATAATGCGAGGCCATTGAACGTGTATGAACCAACAGTCTTCATGGCGCGCTTGCCTGATGGTCGACTCCAACTTGTAAGTCAATAAGACCAGACCTTAAAAGCATTCGAGGCGGAACCTGTATGGGTCTCCGCCTCGTTTTGTATTTATCAGGCTTTGAGTATGATGGCTTTACTCTCCACTTAGTTCCAGCTCGCGAGGGCCAATCTGTATGAGTTGTTCCAATTGCGGGGCCTACATGGCTCCATCCGTGCGGTTTTGTTCTAACTGTGGCGCTCCGGCGGCAGATCCAGAAACGACTCGAATTGCGCGTCTCCAGGAGATGGGGATCCAACGCGGCTCCGATTCAGACCTGGAACATGTTGTTTTCACCGTTAGACCAACTCTACTCTTTATAAAGGCTGGTTACGCGTTGGCGGTGTTGGGCGGTATTGTGTTGGTCTTTTTGCTTGCGATGATTAACGTACCGGCCTCCATCTCGATACCTTTGGCGCTGGCGCTGCTCTTGATTCCAGCTTATTACCATCTCAGGAGAAACTCTGTTCGTTACACTGTTACGGATGCAAAGCTAGAGATCGACCGTGGATTAGTATCGCGCACAACCAGAAATATCCCGTTGAGTAAGATTCAGGATGTGACGGTTTCGGCCACAATACCGCAGCGATTGCTGGGTTTCGGTGACTTGATCGTGGACAATGCGAGTGAGGCTGGCGGCTCAACTGTGCTGCATAACATTAACAACCCTCGGCAACATGCAGACTTGCTTTTGCGCGAATTGAGACGCTGGCATTAAACTCGATTTAGTTGGAACTAAAAGTGACACTGGAACATCCAAGTGGATTCCGGGTTCTAAGTAAGCCTTATGCATTCAACGTTTTTAAGATCCGTCCTGACTTTTGCGGTCATCATTACGGCGGTTAGCATCATTGCCGGACAGGTGCCGGAAGACTTCACAAAGTTACTTGCGCCAAAGATCGATAAATTCTCACAGGTACGTGGTCCAAAGCCCATTGAAGGGACGTTCGACTCGAATTACTTTGCTGGTGTTTCACCGGTGGCTGCTGAATATGGGTCGTCCTCTGGCGAGAGATTTCAAGTCTCAATATTTAGACTTCGCAGTGACACCGACGCTTATTCGATACTCACCATCGCTGCCCGTAAGTTGATCGAGTCAACACATAAGCCCGTTTCTCTCGATCGGGAGATAGGGACAACCAGTTTTCGAACTCCGAGCCAGATATCGTTCTTCAAAGGCAACTCTGTTGTACAGGTAACGAAATCCGTTGGGGAATTTGAGCGCATCGAAGATGGAGTCGCCCTGGCAAGAGCGCTGGCAGACCGAATTGATAACGGTGAAGGAGACATTCCACCACTCGTCAAGCATCTGCCGGATCCTGATCACACGCAGAACTCGGCAGTGTACTTTTCCAAGTTAAGGTTCCCAGGAACGGTACTACCGGGACAGGCAGTTCTTGAGGCGTTGGATCCTCAGGGTGATGCTGATGCTGTTGTCGGTACGATTGGTCAGAGTAAGGTTTTGATAGTGGAGTTCAACACACCCCAGCTCGCGACTGACAACGACAAAAGAATAGTCGCAAAGATCAATGAATTGTGGAATTTAGGTCAGCCGGCGCCGACTGCATATCGACGTGTTGGCAATTACTCGGTCCTGGTGTTCGATGCGCCTGATCAACAGACGGCGAATCAACTGATCGATCAGGTAAAGTACGAGCAGGTGGTCCAATGGTTGGGCGAGAACCCGAATATTCTAAAAGAGGCTCAACGTCGTTACGTTGATACTACGTTGGGAGTTTTCATAGCAGTATTAAAAGCATCAGGTTTTGCGTTGATCGGTTGTTTGGCTGCGGGTGGTTTGATCGGCGCGCTGTTGTTTACCAGGCGACGAGCTCAACAGAAACAAGTGGAGGCATTTTCTGACGCAGGCGGAATGCTCCGATTGAATCTCGACGAGTTGACCTCAAAGAGTCGAGGATTGTTGAGGGATAGGAATTAAGGGGATCGGGATTGGAATTTAATAGGACCTTATTTCAATCCAACAAATTCAGACTGAACTAGAAACAAAAAAGCGCGGCGACAAATGTCGTTCGCGCTTCTTCATTAAACCGGCTCTTAATTGCGGGCTGCTGATTTTATCTGGGAGGCTCCCCCAAGCCCCGTCAGAACGTCAACCAGCAGCACCGCCATTTACGGCTCATCGACTGCGTCACAAGCGTCACTCTGTTCCCCCAAAGAGTCAAAACGCCTGCTGTAATTCCTGTGAGAGGATGCCTCCCCCAAAGCCTCCACTCACCGCAGTTTTTTGAGCCTGACCCGATTTACCCTCATCTACCCTTCTTGTTCTGTTTTCGATATTGGCAACGGTCGTGCCAAACAGGGGTGTTGTTGGGTTTCACCAATTTTCTTCGATTGTTTGGAAAGTAGCTGAAGCGAGTCGCCAAATGACTTCTGAGAGGCTGTATATGTTTCGGACAATCAGGCAGTACAGCCGACCGGTAATCACTCGCTCCAATTACAAAAGTGTAAGCGATTAAGGCAGGGCTGCTACCAAACTGTCGATATCTTCAAAAGTATTGTAGAAGTGAGGAGCTATTCTGAGTCGATCCACTCGCGGGGCTGTGATTATTCTTCGCTGTTTGAGTCGGGAATAGAGTTCCATCGCTCCAATCCCTCCCGTATGACGGATACAGACAATCTGTGACTGTTCGTTTTCCAATCGTGAGCTGACAATCTCATAGTCTTTCGACCCCAGTTGGAAACAAAGATAGTCAGTGAGTTCCTGGAGGTATTTCTGAATGCGTCGCACCCCCTGATATCTGATCAATCGGAGACTCGCCTCTAAGCCGTAAATCAGCGCTGCTGGGCCCGTTCCAGTTTCCCATGCGAGTGCACCCTCATTCCAACCTTGATTCCAATTGAAGTGGTCTTCAGGGTCTGGAACGCTCACCCACCCCACCAAAGTCGGTTCGATTCTGTCTCGAGCTCGGTCCGACAAATAGAGATAGCCGGTACCTTCCGGACTTAACAGCCATTTGTGACCGGCTCCGGCCGCAACATCGATCAGCTCGGCTTGGACGTCGGTAGGAATCACTCCCAGTGCCTGGATTGTGTCGACCACCAACAACGCATCGTACTGCCGCGCAAGTTTTCCCAACCGTTCAAGATCAACACGAAAGCCAGATGCGAACTGCACCTGACTAATTGCGATTACCTTTGTTTGCTGGTTTACGAGACTGGCGAGTTCGTCCAGATCTATCCGGCCATTGTGTTCATCACAGGTCCGCAGTTCAACGCCAAGTGGTTGTGTTATTCGCAACCACGGATAGATGTTGGACGGAAACTCATGTTTAAAAGTGACGATATTGTCGCCTGTTCGCCAACTGATGCCGTTTGCCACAGTGGATAGTCCGTCCGAAGTATTTCGAGTGAAGGCCACTTGCTCGGGACGAGCGTTAAGCAGTTCTGCAAGTAAGACGCGTGCACTCTGCTTGACTCCCAGCCAGTCTCTGAAATTTATCGAGCCATTTTTGTGAACATCCCGAAGTTGAGATTCAACGGCTTCTATTGTAGGAACGGGTAGAGGTGAGACGGCTGCATGATTCAAGTAGACAGCGCGCTGTGTAATCGGAAAGAGTGCGCGCAGTTCCGGTGTCATAGTTGTTTGTCAGACTCAAGAATCAAGGTGTATAGGGGTGACCATAGAATTCTTTGTACAACCAACCGAGTACTCGGGCCTCGGCTGTACAAAGAGTCTCGATCCAACAATTAATAAGGAAGTCGTTTCTCCCGCGCTCAAACGGAATTTGATCGGCCTCAGCCACGATTGATGCGGAATTTTTCAGATCCAATCGATAAGCTTCGGCTGTAGCCTCGTTTGCTTTGGCAGCGACGTCCAACGCATTTAGTAACTGGCTTATCCATGAATGGAGCTGACGTTCGCCATCGTTTTCAGCAAGCGCCTGGATAATTCCAATTGCCAGTCGATCTTCAGCCTTTTGGAACATAAAGATCTCTTCGCCTGATGCTTGGCTTTGCTGCTGCTTCCATTGGAAAACTTCTTCAACCGACGCGTGCCGAATGACAGCTACTCGCTGATCGTAGTTAAGAAACCATTCGATGACATCGGGCACGGAGTCGAGAATGACCTGTCCTCGCGAATCGCGTGCGAGCGGCGGTTCTTGCAGGTTGGCTTTGTTTGGAGATGGTTGCGACATTCTCAGTTGTTATTCTCTTTCAATTGAAACGAGGCCCTGATTTCGCCCACCACCTCATCTCTTCTATTCTTGACCGGGAAAAATGCGTAGCGAGAGACAAATTCCAGTGACTCATCGCGCAGGACTCCAAGCTGGCGCAGTGCCTCAATGACCACAGTGGGGCGCGCGCGATGATCGTCACCATCCTCAATCTTTAAAGCCAGGCCCAGTCCATTCGGCCACTCTTCGCACGGCAAAATTCCGGCTGTATAGACTCCTTCAGCACCAACTTTAGAAACGATGCGTCCGGGTGACGATCGCATTATTTCGGTATCCAGCCGATCTTTCGTACCGCCGATGAGTTCAGGATAAGCTGTCATAACTTTCACTATTCGCTGACAAGCTGCTTTAGTATTCTCGTCAATCTCTGATGATGGTGATACCAGTTTCGCAAACGCAAGGGCCATCGCTTTGACAGTGATTCCAAACACCGGAACACCACACCCGTCGGTAGCCACCGCCATATCCTCAATTGGAATTCCCGAGAAGGATGCAATTGTTCGGGCCACGCCAATCTGGACTGGACTCTCAGGGCTGTCGTAGTTATCGGTCGGAGCGGCCAGATGTTTTGCGAGCGCGAGCATGCCAGCGTGTTTGCCAGAGCAATTGTTTTGCAGAACGTTCGGCTGTTTACCCTGCGCTCGTAGCTCTTTAGCAACGTCCTGACTATAAGGTTCGTGGATGCCACATTTCAGGGCATCAGGTCCAAGTCCAATCTTCTTCAGCATTGATGCGGCAAGCTCCGTGTGGATTGGCTCACCATTATGCGAGGCACACGCTAGAGCAACCTCGCGGTCATTAAAACCAAACTGTTCCGCGGCCCCCGAAACCAGCAGCGGTAAGGCCTGAAATGGTTTTGCTGATGATCTAAGGAACGTAACGTTTTCGGGAGCTCCCAGGTATCTGACAATTCGGCCGTTAGGTTCGACGGCGACGATGTGTCCCCGGTGGCGAGATTCAGTAAGTCCTCCGCGGCGAACTTCAACGAGTGCTTCCGCGAAAGGGATCTGATTATTGGCAGACTGTTGAGCTGACATGCTTGATGAAGGTGGATGTTAGCAGAGGTTCGGCGTCAGGGGTTAGACTTTGGAGTGCGACGATCCGGCGTTCGCTTTGTTATATGAGATTCGTGGTGAGTTGGCTTCCCCAAGTCGTCTCCCCGCGGTTTGCAGAAAGAGTCAGCAACAGGGGAGCATTTTGGTATAACAAAGCGACGTCGGGACGTCGCACTCCAAAGACTCCTGAGCCTCGCTTTCCCAAACAAAAAGGCAGCAGGTATAAAAACCTTCTGCCTCGGCTCTGTTTGTATTTTGTTTTAACTTATTTCTTCGCTGAGTGGGACGCACGTCTCTTACCGCCTAAACTCAATACGGTAAGCTTAACTTTGCGTTTCCCAAATCGCATTGCCTCTCGACTGCTGGCTGTCCAGATATCGATTCGGCGTCCCCGGACCATTCCTCCGGTATCAGCTACTAAATATTCTCCACTCCAGTCGCCGGCCTCAAGTTTGACGCGAGATCCCAACGGTAACACTCGAGGATCCGCGGCGATGATGCCCTTGCTAACTGGTTTTCCGCTGGCCGTTCGACCTTTTAAGCTGTACGCAGTGGCCAAATACAACGTGGGCGGAACCTCAATTTCGTCCCTCTCAATTGCAGGCTTTATGTTGCTGGCCAGAGCCTCTTCTGAAGGTGCTTCAGATGACGCTGCCACAGTCACTTTCGGACTGACCTGGATCTCCTTTTGATTTTGTGGAATTTGAGGAGGAAGCGTTTCCGCGGAAAGCTTATATGCGGAAGGGATTAAAGAGCCACTTAGAAGTGCAATACCCAGGAACGCACTTCCACTAAAGATAGATTTAAATTTCAATTCGGGTCTCCTGTCCGATGTTTTGGTTTACCCTTCAGCGTCCTGCGCGAGTCCGTTCTTTCCTATGACTCGTCCCCTGGCTCTAGGAGTCACTGCGACGTCAGCCGAGGTTGGGGGCTTGCATCCTTGATGCGGTGCGCTGAAAAGTTTCTAAGTACTGTAAATGACGAAAGCGAGCATAATGCCCGCTTTTTCATATTGGAGGCTAGCACAGGGTTTCAAGGGGAGTCTAGGCTCCGGGCACCAATTCTGTGAGGGATTTGACACTCTTTGGACGTAATTGGTGAAATACCGTAACTTATCCAGCCCTAAATTTTTCACTTTAGCCTGCCCAATCCCCCCAAGGAGGGTCTCCAGGTGACCGTTGAAAAAGTTCAAAGTTACCTTCGGACGTCTCTGCAGGCTAAAGAGAATGTGTGAAAACTCTAACTGTAGAATTACTCTGGAAGTGGGTGTGGCAGCCGTCGCTTTGACTCACCGGGCCGTACCGATGGTCTAGAGATTCAGGAAATTTTGGACGATCTGTTCGCCTTCGGGATGAGATTCGTCGAACAGTTCGGGGTGAAATTGGACCCCAAAAAGGCGCCGGCCTTTCTGCTGCATAGCCTGAATTTTGCAATTCTCATTGGAAGCAGTGGCTCGAAAGCCTTCTGGTAACTCCTTAACTTCATCGCAGTGGTTGTGCCAAACCGTCAGAGTCGAGGGCAATCCTTTGAATAAACCTTCACCCGTGTTCTCGATTGGAAGGAAGCCTCGTTCGCGTTTAGCACCGTCATACCCCTCGCCAGGCTCCAATCGCCCCATCAGTCCGACTTCAGCACCGTACGCCAGCGCTATTTGTTGATGACCGCCACACACACCCAGTATTGGCTGGCTGGCTTGTTTAATTACGGAGAATACGCCGCTGAGATGCTTAGGTGTGTACATGTGCCAGGGATGGCTCTGTCCGCTGAGGATGATGTGAGATGGGCGAAGGCTGCGGACCCGCTCAAGCGAGACGTTTCGCAATGGCTCTATCAGAATCTCGAGCCCCGGTATTAACCTTCCGAGAACTGCCCGCAGTTCTCTTGGGCTAGCCCCCTGTCCGTCAATTGTATTGTCGACGAGATAAACCAGCACGTTATTTCAGGCAATAAAGATTGCCGTTAAAAGCTCCAATATAAATTCGCCCGCCGAGTATTGCGGGTGTCGCGTTGATATTATCACCTATCTTCAATTCAGAGATTGGCTCACCATTAATGGCCGAGATGACATGTATAAAGCCGGCTTTATCGCCGAAGACAAGACGGTCATCAACCAGCGGAGCCGTGCCCCAAATTGGTCCCTTCGCCCGGTAGCGCCAGACGACCTCTCCTTTATCAGCACTGAGGCAATAGAGGTAGGTGTTGCTCGATCCAATATAGACGCGATTATTTGCAACTATTGGACTCGCCCAGAAGCCGCTGCGATCTTTAGTTGTGCCGCCTTCTGCTTTGAACTTCCATACGGGCTCACCATTAGAGGCCCGGAACGAGTAGACGAGCCCGTTTTCGGCAGCGGTGTAGACAAAGCCATCGGCAAACGCAGGTGTTGAGTCTGAATCGGCGCCGATTGGAGCTTTCCAAATGGTGCTTCCGTCAGCAAGGTTCAAACAATAGAGTTCACCTCGCTCAGTTCCGATAAACGCGCGATTGTCGTTAACGGAAAAACTACCCTCCATCGACCCGAGTCGTTCAGTCTTATAGACAAGTGATCCGTCAGCCAAATTCAGACAATAAAAGAAACCATCTTCTCCACCGAAATAAACTCGATCACCAATTACTGCCGAGCCACAATCAACCTCGAAGCCAGTCTTATACTTCCAGATAAGTGTTCCGTTCTTACGATCAACGCAATAAATGTAGTGGTCGAGACCGCTTGCAATGATCCTATCGCCTGCAATAACAGGCGTGGACTTAAGACTGTCTTCAGTCTTGTACGCCCAGACCAGGCTGCCGTCGCGGTTATCTAAACAGTAGAGATTGCCGTCAGCTGAACCAAAGTAGACATGTTTCTCATCGACCGCTGGTTGTCCGGGCCAGCTCGAACCACCCCATGGATCCTTGTGCAGGCGCCCGGTGATGAATTGTGTCTCAAATTTCCAGACGATTTCTAACGGTTTGTCAGAGAGTGGACCCGTGCCAAAGTTGTTGCGTGAAGGACTGCCGAGCCACATCGGAATAGTAGCCGGAGGCTTCGGCGGTAGCGGAGGTTTAGCTTCGGTTTCTTTTACAATTTTGCCGCCACAACCTGAAAAAAGACACAGTAGGAGCGGCAGAAGTAAGGAAATTGCGTATTTGCGCGACGAGACAAAGAGCATGTCCGTCATCCGGGGGACGTTCATCGGGGGACCTACGTTTTCAAATGTTCAGACGAGAGCGATGTCGAATCAAACTCAACCTAACCATTCGCCTTTATAGACTACTTCAGCACTTGCGGTGATCACAACTTCATCATCTTCTCTCCACAATATGTTTGCCGTGCCACCAGGCATCGTGACGCGAACCTCTCTATCGGTTTTCCTATTAATCATTGACGCCACGGCCCCCGCGCAGGAGCAGGTTCCGGATGCCGAAGTTTCGCCGACTCCCCGTTCCCAGATGCGCATTTCGAGGGCATTCCGGCTCAGAACCTGGACGAATACGACATTAGTTCTGTCCGGAAATTGCGGGTCGTTTTCAATGGCTTTTCCTATAGCCCGCCAATCCAATTCATCGAAGTCATCAAGGAAAATGCAGCAGTTGGGATTACCCATTTGCAAAGCGGTTACCTCGACCGTTTGATGGCCAACGACCAGCGGATAACCCATCACCTTTGTAAGCGAACCTTTCACAATCATTGGGATCGAGACCGGATCGAATTTTGGCTGACCTAACTCTGATTCAAAAAGATACTTGCCGGGTCCGGGCTGAGCGCGAAGAAAATAAGTCTTCAAACCAGTACGCGTAGTCAGTCTGAGTTTTGGTTCACTCCAACTACCCGTGTAGTAAAGATAGGCGACGGCGCAACGAGTGCCGTTGCCAGAAAGTCCAGCCTCGCTTCCATCCGGATTAAAAATTCGACACCGAAAGTCGGCATCTTCATTCTCGAGCTTTTTAATAACGGCGATGCCGTCGCCACCAGCGCCGTAGTGTCGATTGCAGATACGTTTGGCAAAGTCGCCCAGGTCCTTAACTTCGTTTAGCGATGACTCTTCGATTACGAGGTAGTCATTTCCAAGGCCATGGAATTTCGTGAATTGTGGATTCATTGTCAGTTAAGCCGGACCCTCTCCAAACAGTCTCTTCAAGCGACCTGTCAAAACCGGTTCGATGTTCAGGAGTCTCTCGTAAACGGTTAGTTGTCCGCGATGGTACATTTCATGGCCCACCGCGAAGGTAAGGAAGTCGTTTTTGGAGGTTGGTCTTCCGTCGAACCTGTGCATACCCAGGTCCAACTTATTGCAATACCCGCTAATCGTTGACTCGGCTGCTGCCATACTTTTATTTAGCAATTCAAGCAGAGCTTCTTTGTCAGTTATTTCCCTTACGCCGGGTGAATATTCCTGGTTGAGCTCGGCGAACGAGCGTCGCTTCAAGTTAGTGTCGTCGCGACAGGTCTCGCCCACGAGAAACTGCTGCGATTCAACTATGTGTTGCAACAGTTCTGCGATGCTCCGTGTGTCAGAAGTGGCGCGAAATGAGAACTGGTCCGCCGGAATCATTTCAACTTCGCTAATCAAACCCTTTCTAACTTCTTTCCAAAGAGTGGTGATTGTTTCGGCAGGCATGTATCTAACTCCTTTCCGATTGACAAAGAATTAAAGATTAATGATCTGGATAAGGTTATGATGATCGTCCGTCGAATGAAGCAAGCAGCAGAGCAATCGGATCTATGCAGACCGTCCGTGGTTCAACATCGGACGGATAATTATTGACCATGATTGAGAATGCCAGGCGCTCGCCGGCGACAGTTGTGACATAGCCAGCCAGGCTTGCGGCGGAGCTGAGCGAGCCCGTTTTTGCACGCAGGTTGTTTTGAGCGGCGGTATTCTTGAGCCGATTTTTAAGGGTGCCGTCAACACCGGCTATAGGCAAGGCATCGCGAAACACACTCGCATAACGATGGCGATTCATAAAGCTCAATAGTTCGACAGACGCCTCGGCGGTAATCATGTCGTTTCGAGATAATCCTGAGCCGTCGCTGAGAACTAAAGACTCAGGACGAATTCCCACCGCCTTGAGAAAACCTTTTACGGCCTCGAGCCCCAGGTCTTCCGAGGTTTGAGGATCTTGCGGTGGATTCTCCGGCGGCACTATTTTCCCGAGCGTTCTCAGGATCAATTCAGTATATAGATTCTGACTGGGCTTGAGCGTCTGAGCGGCAATCACACTCAACGGAGGTGATTGCAAGGTTGTGATTTCAACCTGTGAAGCGGATAGCGTGTTGGGAACTGCAGCGGCCGAGAGGTTTTCAGTTGGACCAGAGGCTCGCGATTTACCGGTTACCACGACTCCCTTTTGGTTCAGAGCCGCGCGAAGCAAATAGACAAACAGGAGTCCTGGGTGAGAGATACCAATGCCTCCGGTGTACCCTCGATCGTCCAGAGCAATTGTCCCGCTGATTGTGATTTTATTTTCAGCAAGCCCTCGATGGACAGAGATCATCCGTCGAGTTCCTCGCCCTGCCGTGGTCACTTCGTTAACAATAGAAAGGAGCGGATCTGGTGGACCAGTAGTGATGTTGGCCCGTGAACCGATCGTGGGTCCCGGCTTCACAAAGAGATCAAGCGCATTGTCGTTGATTGTTAAAGGCGTTACTTCAGCACCGTAATACCAAGTTAAGTCTTCCCATTCCCAACCGGACCCGTACTTTGGTCCAACGAAATACGTTTCATCGCCGACCAGATCGCCTTCGACTCGCTTTACACCGGCAGCGACAATTCGATTTGCCAGTTCATCGATGCCCTTCATGTAGTCGCCGTTGTTGAATCGGGCGGCGATGGATGGATCCCCTCGTCCGAATATTGTTAAGTCACCTTTGACAGTGCCGTCAGCGCCTGGTTTGGACCGTGCATAAACAGAAGTCGTGAAGCGAAAATCCGGACTTAACCGGTCGAGTGCAGTTGCAACAGTGTAAATCTTCATGTTCGATGCAGGTCTGAGGAGTTTTTGAGCGTTTTCCTCAAAAAGCACTCTGCCGCTGTCGAGAGAAGTTACTTTGACTCCCACCATTGCCGACGATAACTCTGGTTTACGCAATATCTCGGAAATGCGGGCCTGTAACTCGCCAATAGACCTCGTTGTCGCGTTGGTCCTGGGTGCTGGGGTCGGAGCAGGAGGCTCGATTGGTTGCGGGGGACCGAGCGGAACTGGTGTGGGCGAAGCGGCCGGTGAGGGATTAACTGTGGGCGCCGGAACAGGTAAAGTTTGAGACGTTGGTTTCGCGTCAGCTCGCCGTGCTCGTTGACCCGCTTTGATCAGTGACCCAGGATTTAGAGTCGTTATGGTGAGGGTAATAAGTAGGAGAAGACTTGTTGCCGGTGAACCTTTTGTACTCTTCATTGGTTGATTCGAATTCAGGTTTCAGTTGAAAGCAATTACAGACAACAGCTCAGATCAATTACCAGCGGACCTTCGTTCGCCGACGGGACGTAATTTTCCCATCAGTTCGCTGAATCGGGGATCATCGCGAAGTTTGGCCCAACTGGGATCGTTCTCAAAGCATCCTCGGTTTTCGTTTCCAAGAGCAATTGACCGTGCGAGCCACGCAAAAGCCTGATCGCGCATTTCTTCGAGGGCGTAGACCGTCGCTATCGAGTAAGAGATGTCAGCATCAACTTCCCCGTTGCGCATCACGTGCTCGTTGATTTGTGCAAGGGCTTCTTCATGTTTTCCCTGCGCGCTCAAGAACATGGCAAGGAATGGCCGGATGCCATGCATGTTCGGATGCTCGTCGACAATATCAGCCATTAGTGAAGCGGCCTCATCGGTCTTACCGGTGTAATACAATCCCAGGGCGCGAAACGTGCCGACCAACGGATTGTCCGGATCACCCGCGTTATCGAGCTGGCGAAACGTCTCATCAAAATTTCCCAGGTACATATAAACAAGGGCCCGACCATAACTCGCGACGACGTGTGCCGCAGGATCCAGCCGTACCAACCGGTCGTAGCTTCGTAGGGCTCTGCCATATTCTCCATCGAGCCGATGAAGCATGGCTTTTACAAAGTGGACCACGCCTTCGTTAGGCGCTTCACGTCTGGCGCGACTAACTTCCTCGCGCGCCTTTTGCTTTTGACCGCGCCATAAATAAACGAACACCATCAGCATTCGCGCTTCAAAGATGTTGCCATCGATGGATAAAGCCTTAGTGAAGGCAGCCTCCGCTTTTTCGTAGTCTTCCGCACCGCCGAATCCCTTCAAGACTCGATTGACATAGGCCGCGCCCAGACCGTCATGGGCCAACGCAAAGTTCGGATCGATATCGATTGCAGCCTGGAAGTGTTGTATCGCGGCATCGCAATCTTCCGGTGCGATACTGCTGAATATGAAACGCGCAAAAAGGTCCCGCCCGCGCAAGTATTGTTCGTAAGCTTCAGCGCTATTCGTGGCTGACTTGGTGATTCCAACTTTCTCGGCCGGGCTCAACTCAAGCCTAAGTCCTTCGACGATTCTTTGTACGATAGTGTCTTGTAGAGCGATGATGTCCGATGTTCCCGTGTCAATGCGGTCGCTCCAAATGATGTCTCCTGTTGAGACGTCGAGCAGCTGGGCTGTTACCCGAAAATTGTCACCTCCGTGAATGAAGCCGGCCGTTAGTACCGCACCGACTTTTAGATCCTGGCCCACTTGACGCGGATCGATGAGCTGTCCTTGATATTTAGCAATCACCGAAGATGGTCTAACTACCAGCGAGCGGACACGCGCCAACTCGGTGATTGCCGCGTCAGCCAGTGAGAACTCGTAAAAAGACTTCGTGGGGTCATTTGCAAGATTTCTGAAGGGCAAGATCGCAAGGCTCTTCTTGTCTTGATCGGCCACTGTCGTCAGCGGCGTTTCATCAAGACCCTGACGTGTTTGACCGGTCACATTTGGCGAGGTCGTTGGCATTTCGCTTCGCGTAATCGATTTCAGCCATCGCATTGCTCGCGAAACAGGATTGGCCCCTCCAAGATGTCGCGGCGGCTCAGGCGCAACGCTCTGCAAGTGAGTCGCACCCGAATCGATTTCCTGCAGGACCAGTCGTAACTCGTCCCTCATATTCTCCATGTGTTGAAATCGATCTTTAGGATCTTTTGCGAGAGCATGATCGACAACTTTCTGTAACCGAGCGGGGATTTGGCTCGCGCGCATCTCTTCTATCGGAGGCGCTGCGTCATAGAGGACAGCATGACGGACGTCGATGGTTGTTTTTCCCCGGAAGGGCCACGTTCCCGTCAGCATTTCGTACAAAAGGACTCCGAGTGAAAAAATGTCGGCTCGCCGGTCAACACGATCGCCGCGTGCTTGTTCTGGAGCAGCGTAGGTGGCCGTGCCATAGGGAACGCCGACCTCAGTTAATTCGGTGTGGTGAATGCCAGTTGTTGCTGCCTGCTCGTCATCTAAAAGCTTTGCCAGACCAAAATCCAGCACCTTAACTTGTCCTGCTGGAGTGACCATCACATTTCCCGACTTTATGTCTCGATGGATAATTCCACGACTATGGGCCACCGCCAGAGCTTCAGCTACCTGGAGGCCGATCAAGACGGCGGTCTTCAACTCAAGAGGACGACCGGCCACCAACTGCCTGACATTTTTACCTTCAACATGCTGCATTGCGATGAAGTGGACCCCATCAACTTCATCGAGATCGAAGATGGTACAAATATTTGGGTGGTCCAATGCCGAGGCGAGGCGGGCCTCACGTTCAAAACGCTTCAAGTTAGCTTCTTTCGCAGTGAGCTCTGGAGGGAGTACCTTGATTACGACTGATCGGCCCAGCTTGGAGTCGGTCGCCCGATACACAGCGCCCTGTCCACCCGCCCCGAGTTTCTCCGTGATGTGGTAGTTGCGGAGAGTTTTTCCAATCATGTTAGTTCAACTTGTCGTGGACCTCGCATCCTGCGTGTCCGTTGCCGTGAGGTCAAATGAGTGGGCCAACGATGTTCGTGAGCTTACGTAGTCGCCCAGTCGATCGCAAATCGAATGAAATCCGCAAGTCCGTATAATTACTGATCACGCATTTTCAAACGTCTCCAGTAATTCGGCTGCTGTGGCCGTGGCGGTTCCAACTTTGCCAACAACTATACCGGCGGCATGGTTCGCGAATGTTGCGGCCTCGAGCATGGAAGCTCCGGCCGCGAGTGCTCCTGCCAGTGCTGCGATTACTGTGTCGCCGGCGCCGGTCACATCATATACCTCTCTGGCGGCGGTTTTAACATAGACTGGGCTCCGATCCTTGCCCAGCAGCATCATCCCGCGATCTCCTCTTGTTATTAAGACAGAATCGCAGCCTAAACGTTCCTGGATTATTTCGGCGGCTATTTTGAGTCCCTGGTCTGTGTCCTCTTCGGTGTTACTCATCTTCAGAGCTTCATGATGATTCGGGGTTATCAAGGTTGCGGGACGATACGAGTCGAAGTTTCGCAATTTCGGATCAATCAGAACCGGAATTCGTCCGTAAGCCAGTGGGAGAACTTCACTGAGGATTCGAGGGGTCACAACTCCCTTGTCATAGTCTGACACGACAAAAGCATGAGCTTCGTTTAATGAAGCTTTCAATCGTTCAATAATCCGGTTCTCAATTTCCGGCCCGACCAGTTTACGTGACTCTCGATCTGCACGTACGACGAGTTGACTGTGCGCGACAATGCGAGTCTTTGTAGTCGAAGGACGTGTTTTGTCCGTAATCAGGTTCTCAATCGCAACAGAACCTAACGAAGCAAGATCAGAACGCAAATAGTCAGCGGCCGCGTCATCACCTACTACACCGACAACCGAACCAACGGCGCCAAGAGCTGAAAGATTCGCCAGTACATTCGCCGCCCCGCCGAGATGACGCGACTCTTTTCTTACATCGACAACCGGAACAGGTGCTTCTGGAGAAATTCGAGTTACGTCTCCCCAGACGAATTCGTCCAGCATCACATCGCCGAGGACGGTGATGTTAAGCAACTTTAGATCTTTCAGTATCTGTGCAGCGCGTTGTCTCTTCATGTGGACCGTTCGATTGGACCATCAGATTGCATCCGTCGAGGCTCTAAGTTAGAACTATTTATCACGCGATCGATTGCGGCTTCCACCTGGTTAACTGGCACACGCAGGATACATTCCGGCACAGGGAATTTTTCGCAAAAGTAGCCGTGGCAAGGTTGGCAAGGAAGCTCTTCATAAACAATTTCCGCCGGCGCGTGATTCCATGGTCGCCAATGTGCGATGTTTGATGAGCCAAAGATTACCACTGCAGGTGCACCAACGGCTGCAGCGATGTGCGCAATGCCGCTGTCATTTCCGACGAACAGTTTTGAACGCGCGGCAAGCGCGGTAATCTCCGGGAGCTTCAGATCGTCGTAGGTTATAAGCACAGACTTGGTTTTGTTGGTGAGTTCCTGGAGAATTTCTCGTTCGGATGGAGCAACTACCGCCACACAATTGAAGCCCTTCCCACTCAAATAATCCACTACTTCAGCGAAGTTCTCGGTCTTCCATTGTTTGGTAGCGAAAGCCGCGGCCGGATGAATTAAGGCGATCGGTCCAGAAAGTCGATTCTTCAGCCGTTGTTCAATATTTGCGGAAGCTTCCCTGGAAACACCAAGTACAGTGCGGGGTCGATCTGTGACTGGAACGCCGGTCCAACCAAGAAGAGCGAGCTGTTGTTCGACAGAGTGTGTTTTTTGCTGACCCCACAATTCCAGAGGCGAGGGTGCCTGGTGATTATGAAGCTGCGCATATTGATATGTTTTGTATCCAACCCGGTGCCGAGCGCCGGAGGCTCGCGTCAAGAACGTTGCGGTGGTGCCTCCGTGCAAGTTATAGGCTACGTCATATCGTCTGCGTCTTAGCTCGCGGGCAATCCTGGTGCGTGATGATATTCCTCGCCTCGGAACTTGAAGCACCTGGTCGATAAGCGGGTGTTCGTCGAGTAGCGGCGCTACCCAGTCTTCAACTAAAACATCGATTCTTGCGTTTGGAACAAATCTCTTAAGAGCTGCTGCCGACGGAGTTGCGAGGACGGTATCACCGATCGACCGTAAGCGAACCAGCAGAATTCGTTGAACCTCGTTCCAGTCCCAACGCGCCGCTCCGAGAGGCTGGGCGGTCTCTTCGTCGTGTGATGACCGGCTAGTGTCTGTTTCAATTGCCCGCAACAGAGGTGACTCCTCTACGATGTGACGCAGGCTATTCATTGGTTATGCTTCGACAGTGGCCTCATCAATCAGCATCACTGGGATATCGTCGCGAATCGGGTACACACGTTTACATTCTACGCACTTTAGCGCGTTACCATCGGGCTTGAGCTCGACTTTGGCCTTACAAGCAGGACAAGCGAGTATTTCTAATAGTTCCTGACTTACTGCCATACGATGACCTTTCTAAGTGGTAAGTTTATCGAAGCTTAACACACGGGAGCGGCGGCTTTGAACTTCGCCTCTTGTGCTTTTGCCCTGGTACATCGTTGTTTCGCACAGACCCCATTCAACAAACCACAAACGTCCAGCCCAGCCGTTGGACTCTTTCCTCAGAAGTAACTAATCTCATATCAAGTTATGTCAATCGAATTTGCCCTACAATATGCGTGCCCTTTGCGTGCAACCTATTCCGAAAAACACTTAAGAGAGTGGGGGCGTTTAAGCAGCCTGCACGCGCGTTTAACCACTGGTGATGAAGCCGTACCTACCAGCGAGAAAATTAGCTGGATCGAACGAGCGCGGGATGAAGTGGAAGTACTTCAGGAGGCAACGAAGATTTGTCCCCAGTGTCCGGCAAGTTTGCCGCTTGAAAACGCCGGGGATGGTGAGTCCGTAGGGTGTCTTGGACGAATCAATTATCCGATCGAGGCGCAGTTTGAGAAATTTCTGGCGGATCGAATTCAGTTGTCACTCGATACCCTGGATCGAGAAGACCAACCACGCTTGCTTCGTATTCTGATTGATCCAGAGTCACCGTTCGATGGAGAAGCCTCAAAGGAGTTAAGGCGCGTGGTGACACCTGAGGGCTTGCGCTTTTTTGAGTTAAGAGTTCCGATCGGATTAACTCGGGAAGGTGCGCGAATCACCACGGACCACGTCTTTGATCTACTGGCCGGGTTTCGCTCGGAAGAACAAGACTCAACCAGTTACACGCGCGAATTTCCTTTGGCGGCAGCCGGTGATTACTACGACTTTCTTGATTTGCTATTGCGAAGCGAGTTAACCGTTTCGGAGGTAACAAGGTTGACCGCACGCAGTCGAAACTACGGACAATATTTACGTTTGTTGTCAGCGATAGAAAAAGCCGAAGCTTTCAGTAGTCGAGTGCTCATTGATTGAAGAGATTATCGGTCATTGATCATTTGCCAACGCTCATTTCTCATTTATGATCCGATGTGACTTGATGTTGAGAATGACAAATCGCCAATTAATTCTGACTACTACCCTCTAAAATCAACGCTTATGCCAAAGTACATTGCCTTCCTTCGCGCTATTAACGTGGGCGGACATATTGTAAAGATGGACCAGCTGCGCAAACTGTTTGAAGAGCTGCAATTTGAAAATGTCGAAACATTCATCGCCAGTGGAAATGTCATCTTTGATACCAAGTCGAAAAATATCGCGGCGCTTGAAAAGAAAATCGACCGCCACCTGCACGACTCGCTGGGCTATTCGGTAAGTACCTTTGTGCGGTCCATCGATGAGATTGCCAGGATTTCTGCCTTTAAGCCTTTTTCAGATGAAGAACTGGCGGCGGATGGAAATCAGTTATATGTGATTTTTATTTCAGAGAAGCCCGAAGCCGCGGCAGTAAGAAAATTAACGTCGATGCATTCTGACGTCGATGAATTTTGTTGCAGCGAACGCGAGGTCTACTGGCTCTATCGACGAAATGCCGGCGAATCGAAGTTCTACGGGCCGCCGCTGGAGAAGGCGATGGGTGTTCAGGCCACAGTGCGAAATGTCAATACAGTAAGAAGACTGGCGAAGAAGTATTGTGGTCGATAAGACCTATTCTTCTTTCTTGAGACCGGTCCAGACCATGCGATGGAACAGCTGGTCCATCTCTTCTGGCTTTTCACGCATTCCTCGATCAATCCACCAGGTCAATAAAGAGAGCAGCGCTCCCGCATGAGCAAAGGCGATTGCCGGACGATCTGCCACGGGCACTTGCTGGCCACGAGGTATTTCGGCAATCCGGCGTTCAATTCCCCGGGCAAACTGCCCACGCGCTAATTCCCAGTTGTCCTGGACTTTTCCTGCGGTACTCAATGCTCTCACAAAGGCACCCATTTGACTGACATGGTGAAAAAATTCTTTGACTGGGAAAACTCGGTCACTCTGGTCGTTGTGTTCTGACAGCGCGTTGGAGATCATCTCAAAAAACTCCTCGGCATCGGTCATCAAAAGGTCATCCTTGTCACTATAATGTGTGTAAAAGGTCGCTCGACTGACATGGGCACGATCAAGCACGTCCTGAACGGTGATTGAATCAAACGGCTTTTCCTCCATGAGCGTCACGAGCGCTTCACCTAACGCGACTTTGGTGCGCCTGACGCGCGCGTCAACCCTGGGAGCGGACGAACGTAAGTGGAGGTGTTTGAAGTCTTCTTTATCAGGCATAACATTGATCCTT
>Ga0068857_100001331_pt1 | contig 19427 bp, 20 predicted proteins | sample KBSCornC72_FD_66591 | JGI IMG/M metagenome (GOLD analysis project Ga0068857, IMG submission 66591) | Corn rhizosphere microbial communities from Kellogg Biological Station, Michigan, USA - KBS Corn C7-2 | ecosystem: Host-associated > Plants > Roots > Rhizosphere > Soil ...
GGTCGATGGTCCATTCGTTGCTGATGCGGGCGTCGTTGCGGACGGGGGTGAGCACGTCGGCCTGGGTGCCGGCGGTGGTGCGGTACGTGGCGAGGTTGATCGTCAACGACGCGTCGACGTTCACCCGCTGGGTGGAGGCAAGATAGTTCAGGCCCCACGCAAAGTCTTCGATGAGCATGCCGTGGTCGACGGTTTCGGCGTCCTGCAGCACGGCCAGCAGGTCGGCCACCGGCTGCGGCCCGCACTCGTTGGACTCGACCGCGCCGCCCGAATAGTTGATGCCCTCTTCGAACAGGTTCCGGTCGATCCGTTCGTGGGCCTCCTCGCCCGCGTACGCGTCCAGCGCCGCCGGGTCGATGCTGGGAGTCGAGGCGTTGAAGATCGCCAGGTGGCTGATGGAGATTCCGTCGCCCGAGCCTCGGGCGGTGAGTTCGGCCCCGGTGGCGGCCGCGACCGTGCCCGCGTTGGTGCCGCTGGCCACCGATACGCCGTCGACGAACAGTTCGCAGAAGATGTTGCCGCCGCTCTGGCTGACCGCGGCGGCGTAGTGGTGTGAGGTGTCCCAGAAGCGCAGGTCTGTGTAGTCGGCGGTCTGGGCGAGGAACGTGGTGCCCGAGGCTGTGACGATGAACGCCCGGAACCGCGGCACGCTCAGCGAGGGAATGCCGACGTGAACCCCGCCCCAGAGTCCGATCCAGTTGGCGGCCGGGATACGCACGTAGGTGAAACCGTCGTCCGCGGTGTACGGGGTGTACGCCATGAACTCGACGCACCAGTTGTCGGCGGCGCCGCTGACCGGGCCGGCCAGAACAGCCGGGTCGAGGAAGTCGACCGTCCCGCCGAACGACGGCACGAACACCGCCGCGGCTGATCCGTCCGGGGTAGTGCCCGAGCCGAACTCGACCCCGGTGAGTACCTGCGTCATCGGCGCGCCGCCGGCGATTCCCGAGGCTGCGACGGTCGAGTTCTCGCCGTCCTCCAGCGGCCAGTAGGCGACCGGGTCCAGGATTCCGATGGTGCGCCGCAGCGCCGATTTCACCGCCGCGCCCTGGCCGAGGCGCCGGAGCACACCAGCGGAGGTGACCTGCACGGCTGAGATGTTCAGCCCGCCCACGCCGGGAACCATCACAGCCGACACGTCGACGACGAAGCCGGCGTGGCGCACGTAGGGCGGGAAGTCGCCCACGTTGTCCACCGACACCCGCAGCGGCACGCCCAGATCCCAGAACGGGTAATAGGTCGACGTCGGGAGCAGCGGCGTGAGGGCGCCGTCGGTGTTGTCCAGCCACAGCGTGCACGCGCCCGCCTGGGCGGTCTTCTGGTTGGTGCCACGGCCGCGGCGGATGTTGATCGGCTTGCGGATCAGCCGCGATGACAGATCGGTCGCCGCCGGCCACGTCTCCGGATCGTCGTTCGGGTCGGCGCCCAGGAACGCCTCGATGATGACGTCGAGGTCGGTGTTGGGGAACACCATCAGCTGGTACCCATCGCGAAGTCGACGTCGCCGCCGAACGTCTCCCGGACCGCCTCGCGGATCTGGCCGATGACCGCGATGATGAGCGGGTCGTCGCTGCGCACATCCACCGTCTGCCGCGCCACCGCCGGAGCAGCAGCAGCAGTCGTGGGCGCGAGGGCGGACATGGTCGTCGACGCGGCCAGCTGGGCCGACGATTCGATGCCCTTCACGTAGCCGGCGATCGAGTCCTCGCCGATGCTGGCGAACACCTTCGACGGCGACCCGATGCCCAGGCCCCGTTTCACCCCGGCTACCGCGGACGCGAACCCGTCCTTCAACGTGGAGATGAGGTTGCCGATCATCGACCGGATGCCGTTGATGGCACCCATGACGATCGACTGACCGATCGAGTACATGCGCGAGGCGAGGTCGGAACCGAACGCCACCAACTGTCCCGGCAGGGCGGACAGGGCGCCGATGACCTGCCCCGGCAGGCTACGCACAAAGTCGAGGAACCGGTTGAACCCGCCGATCGCCGAGTTCTTCGTGTCCTCCACACCGGACGTGAACAGCGCCTTGACGTTGGTCCACAGCGTCGTCACCAACGCGGAGATGGTGCCGGGCAGGTCGAGGAAGAACTTGACGACAACGCCGATGCCGAACCCGACCGCGAACGCGAACGCGTTGAACGCGTCCTTCGCCAGGTTCGCCAACTGCTGCGGCAGCCCCGCCAGGAACGCGCCGATCTTGCCGGGCAGCGCGGAGAAGAACCCTGCGATCGCCTCCACGCCGGTGGAGAACGCGGAGGTGACCGAGTTCCAGATGCCGGCCACGTCCAGGTCGCGCAGGAACACGATGATCGCCGTGAACTGGTCGATCGCCCCGGTGAGCAGCAGGATGCCGCCAGCGCTCATTTGGGCGAAGAACACAGCCAGGTCGGTCAGCAGCGGGATCAGCGGCGTGATCGCGATGAGCAGTTCGGCCAGCGACGCCACCAGCGGCGGCAGCAGCGGCACCCACTCCTGGATGCCCGGAATCAGCGCGGTGATGATCTGCGACGCCATGTCGGCCAGCAGCGGGATCAGCGGTCCCAACGTGTCGAACGCGTCACCCAGCGCCGCGCCCAGCCCCACCAGGTCGGCGTTGCCCATGATCGTACTGACGGCTTCGGCGAGCCGGCTCAGGATCGGCACCAGAACCGGGGTAATCGCCTGGGTGAGGACACCCAGCAGCGGCAGGATCGCCGCCAGCAGCTGCCCCAGCTTCGGGGCCATCTCGTCGATGACCTGGCCGAGGATCGGTGTCAGTTCGCCCAGCGACGTCTTGATCGCCGGAATCACCGGCTGGAAGGCGTTCGTCAACGCGATGGCGACGGTGTCCTTGAAGGTCGAGAAGACACCCTGCAGCGTCTGGGCCTGCTTCGCCATCGCCCCCGCAGCGCCCGGGAACGCCGCCATACCGGCCAGGAGCGCGTTGATGCCCGTGGTGGCGTCGACACCGCCGGCGGTGATCAGGTCAAGCGTGTCCGCGACCGACAGCCCCAACTGGGAGGCGATGGCCGCGTTCGCGTTGAAGCCCGGCAGCGCCTCGGCCAGTTGAAGGATCTCATCCTGGCTGACCTTCCCCTTCGACGCCATCTGACCTAGCGCGCGGACAACCGAGTCGATGTTCTCCTGGCTGCCGCCCAGCACCGAGACCAGGTCGCCGATGGTCGTCAGGGTCGGGATGACCTGCTCGCGGGCGATACCCACCGACGTGCCGAAGGCGAGGATCCGCCGCGACGCGTCGGCCACACCGGCGAACTCGAACGGCGTCTTCGCGGCGAAGTCCTGCAGCTCACCGAGGAACTTCTTGGCAACCTGCGCCGATCCGGTCAGCGTTCCGAGGCCGATCTGCACCTGCTCCAGCGAGGCGGCAGACTTCAGCCCGAATGTGGTCAGAGCACCGAGCCCAGCAACCGCCGCCGCCGTACCGACGACGAGGCCCGTCTTCAGCAAGGTGCCGATCTTCGTGATCGCACTGCCGAGGGCGGTGGACATGCTCGACCCGAACGCGTGCCCGGCCCGGGTGCCGGCCTGGCTGACGACCGGGTCTATACCGCGGAGCTCACCGGCCAGTTCGGCCTTCAGCTTGGCCGAGAAGCCCTTGAGGCTGGGGATGATCGAGACGAAGGCACTACCGACCTCGGCTGCGATGGCTACTCACCCCCTGCCATCTGTCCGGTGCGGTAGCGGGTGAGCACTGCCTTGACCTCGTCGGGGTCGCGGTCCGTCTTGCCGTATTTCAGTCCGCCGCCCCGTTTAGCCAGGGGGGAGATCGGCTTCGGCCTGCGGGAGCCCTTCTGCCCGTCCTTCGACCGCTGCCAGTTCGCGGCCGCCAACTTGTCGGCGATGATCGCGAGCAGATGCTGGTCGAGGGTCCAGTCGTCGCCGGTGAGGCGACGATGCAGCAGCGTTCCCGGTGTGACGGCGAGGGCTTCGACGAGAATATGCAGGCGCCGCCACGACAGGCCGCGGCCGAGTTGGGTCAACTGGTCTTGCGGGCCTGCCCGGAGCGCGAGGTCTGCTTCGACGGCCTCGCCGTGCGTGCGGAGGAAGCGGGCGAGGCCGGCGATTTTCCCAGATCCTGGCCGTGAAACTCCATCCACGCGTTCAGCAGTGCGATCAGCCCGACCGCCGACAGCGGCTTTGTGGCGGACAGTTCCTTCAGCAGATCCTCGCCGAGGACGAGGTTGAATACGTTGAGCAGGTCGGCCGGTACCGCCTTCGTCGCGTCGATCGTGTCGACGGCTCCGACAAGCGCGAGTTGGCGGTCGATGGACAGGTCGAGCACGCGGGGCAGTTCGAACGGCTTGCCGCCCCAGGTGAAGCGGAACGGCTCGCCGGCGGTGATGGCGACGGCGGCGTCGAGGTCGAAGGACATGCGCGGATTCCTTTGTGCCGGCGCGGATGGTCAGGCCCGCCAGCCCACGTCCGCGCGGCGCGGGCTGGCGGGGGAAGTGGCCGGGGCGGACCCAAGGCGGTCGGTTGATCCTTGGTCGCGAAGATGCCCGCCCCGGGGAACTTGGATCAGCTGTAACCCCAGTTCGTGTCGTCCGAGAACTTGGTCAGGACGATGTTGTTGGAGTCGGGGTAGCAGGTGATCGTGATGTCGTAGCCGACCGCCTCGCCGTTGGCGTACACGATCTCGCCGCGCTCGGTCACCTCGCCGTTGGCGACGTAGATGCGCAGGTGCTTGGTGCCGTCGATGACGTCGAGCACGAACGCTCGCGGGTCCGACTGCGGACCCTCGACGTCGATCTTCCACTGGCCGGCGCTGACCACCGCCACGGCGGACGCCTTGTGGAACAGCTCTAGCGTCTTGCCCTTGGTCTCGATGAGCCTCATCTGCAGCGTTGCCTTGGACTGCGTCGTGTTGGAGCGGACGACGACGGCATTCTGCCAGGCGACGATCTCCTCGACGGTGTCGTCGTAGGACTCGGTGACGCCGTCCTCGGATACGTAGCCGAGGCCGACGAAAGAGGCGTTGAGCGACGAGACGGAGGTGGTTGGCGCCGCGGTCCCTACGGGAGCGACGCTCAGTTCACCGGTCACGCCCACACGAACTGCGGCTGCCAGCAGGGCCATGCGCTTCTACCTTCCGGTTGCTGATGGGTTTGGTGCTACGGCCCGCGGCAGCCGTAGGTCAGTGCGCTATTGCGTCGTCGGCGCGCAGGTCGAGCGAGTAGGTCGCCCAGGACCGGAACGCCCCCGCCTCGAGGTCGTCGAGAGGCCGGGGGGCGAGGAACTCGTCGACGCGGTAGCAGGCGATGCCGAGCGTGGCCGTGCCGGCGAGGGCATGCAGGGTGGCCCGCACCTGCAGGGCGAGGATCTGGGCCGCGGGTTCGCTGGTGGACCAGGTGAACACGTCGAGCCGTTCCCGCACCCGCACCGGACGCAGGTCGCCGCCGCCGGCGTGGCGGACCTGGATGAAGGTGGTCGGGCGCGGGTCGGGGACGCGGGTCAGGACCGGTGTCGGGGTGTAGACGGTGGCGAGGTGGTCGCGGACCAGGTCGAGAATGTCGGGGAAGGCCATCAGCGGGCCGCCCCGATCGCCGAACCGAGGATCCGGTGGTTGGCTTCGAGGCCGAGCGCGGCCGGGTGGCGGGCGATGACGGCGACGCGGGCCCGGTCCGAATCGGACTGGGCCTGCAGCACATCGACCTGGACCCGGCCGCTGTGAAGGTCGAGCGAGTCGAACCCGGACTGCGCCACACCCGCCACCTGGTTGGCGCGGCGTTCCAGGTCCTGGTCGATGTCGCGCGAGTTCGCCAACGCCTTCATGCCGCGGAAGCTGGGCACGTAACGGATGAGGTTCGCCATCAGCCCGACACCAACTTCAGCGTCGACTCGGTGTGGTGGTAGCCGGCCGGCGTGTAGCTCGGTTCGGGCGGCCCGTCGACCTCGAACGTCAACGACCCGAACACGATCCGGTCGTGCCCGGCCACGTCGGCGTCGTTGGTGACCATCAGCCACCGCTGCTCAAGCGGCGCCCGGCCGTCGGAGAGTGGTTCGCTGCGCTCGTCCTGCTGTAGCCACGCCGCCATGCTCGTGCTGGATGTGGGCGAGGTGTAGTTGTAGGTCGTGTTGCCGTAGGTGTCGGTGGAGGTGGCGGGCCGGACGCGGGTGACGGTCTGCGGCAGCATCGCCGCCGGCACGCCCATCTAGAGCCTCATCTGCACGGTGGTGGCCCGGCGCCGGTACTGCGACAACGCGTCCTTGTCGGTCTCGGTCAGCCGCACCGTCGCGCCGGCCGCAGCGCCGCCGGCGAACTGGCCGAGCTGGTAGGAGTATTCTCCGATCCGCTCCGACGTCATGCCCTCCACCAGCGACGGCGACAGCAGCGTGCGCAGCACCATGCCGCACGCGACGGCGATCACGTCGTCGGGGATGGTGTCGTCGCCGTGGTCGTAGGTGACCCGGTACGTGTCGGGGTAGGAGCCGTACAGGTCGATCTCGGGCAGCGACAGCCAGACGTTGGACTGGAAGGGGCTGATCTCGACGATGTCGATGCCGTCCCACGCCCACACCCCCGCGGGCAGGGCGATGTCCGAAACACCGCCCCAGCCGATCGCCACCACCGCCGACACGGCCGTGACGGGCCGTTGGGGAAGCCGGATCCGCATCCCGACCGGGCGGAGCTCCACCTCGTCGGCGGTGACTTCCTCGAACTGTTGGCGGGTGTAGCCGCGGATCAGCGCGGACGCGTCGGCGAGGTAGGCGGCGGCGCGGGTTGATTCGGTGCCGGTCAACGACCGGCCGAGGCGCGCCTCGAGGTCGTTTTCGGTTGCGAGATCAGTCACGGCACACCTCTTCCTCGCGGGACACGTACCAGGTGCGCATCGTCGGGCCGTCCACGTTGGACGGGTAGGTCTGCCAGAGTCGCATGCCGGTCGTGAACGCGGACCGTGGCGCCTCCGGGTGCCACAGTGACTGGAACAGCCCCTCTGCGGGTGTGTCGCAGCCTTCAGGCGCGACGGTGCGGAGCACGTGGTGCCAGGCCGTATCCTCCGGCCCCCAGCCGATGAACCGTTCGTCCATTCCCCGCAGGTCGTCCCACACATCGGCGCGTACCGCCAGCAGCGCTTCGCGTCCCGCGAACACGTCGCCCTCGGCCGGGCCCACGTCGGTCGGTTCCTCGCCTGCCAGCAGGCGGAAGGTTTGGTCCATGGTGAACCGCTGCTGACCGGAGAAGATCACCGACCAGGGCGTGCCGGATGACAGCAGGTGGTGGAGGCGTTTCAGGCTGGCCGCCGGTAGCGGCAGAGCATCGACGTTGTAGACGATGAGGATGTCGGCGTCCGTCATGGCCCGGGCCCGGTTGGCGGCCCGGGCGTAGGAGAACAGGTCGCCGGACAGTCCGTCGTCGGCGACGACGACCTCGCAACCGTGGCGCGCCCACAGGCGGGAGGTGGTCTCGAAGATGCGTTCGCGGCGCTCCGTGTCCGGTCGGTACGGGACCAGCACGGCAAGGCTCACGACGTGGCCCGGGTCCAGTCGGCCCGGTCGCCCAGGCGGGGCATGTCCGCGGCCGAATAGTAGCCGGCTCGGGTCTCGTCCTGAGGCGCGGCCTTGAGTTGGTGGACGATGGGCAGCACGTCGCGGAGTATGTGTTCGGCCGCCCGCACAGCCCGCCCGTACACGTCGCGGACCTCGTCGACGTCGGGCCAGATGCTGAACGTGGTCTGCGCGACGATCGGGCCCGTGTCGATGCCGGTGTCGACCTCGTGCAGGGTGATGCCGGCGACGCTTTCGCCGTTCTTCAGCGACCAGTTGACCGGTCGCATGCCGCGGTATTCGGGCAGTTTCCCGAGGTGCAGGTTCAGCAGCCGCGCCGGGCCGTCGATCAGGTCGGCGCCGATGATCCGGTCGTACATGACGGACAGGATCAGATCTACCTCAAGCCCGACCAGGGCTCGCCAGTCGCCGGATCTGTTCAGCGGGATCGAGGGGTGGAACCGCTGCGCGTACTGCGACAGGCTCCGGTCCCACTCCGGCTCGTGGGCGTTGACGACGATGCGGCGGATGTCCCACCGGTGGGCGGCTGCGGTTTCCAACGCGACGATGCCGAGATGTCCGCGGCCGATGATGGCGAGCGAGGTCATGCGGGGACCTCACGGCCAGCCAGGTACTCCCTCAGCGCATCCGGGCCGCCCATGGCGGCGACCAGGATCTCCCCGACGAGTTCCTGGTTGCGCTGCAGGTGATCCCGCGGGGCGGGCGGGTGCCACAGGGCGTACATGACGCCCTCGCCGGCGTCCGAGCCGTCCGGGTAGAGCACCCGCAGCATGGTGTGGAATGCGACGTCCTCCGGCCCCCAGCCGATGAACCGTTCGTCGAAGCCGCCGATCGCATCCCACACGTCCGGCCGGACGGCGCACACGGCCCAGTTGTGGTCGAAGGTCGGCCCAATCGCGGCCTGGTACGGGTCGGCGCCGGCCAGGATGATCCGGGTCGGCCACGGCTGGACCTGCATCCAATGCGAGTAGACCCACATCCACGGCGCCGTCTTCATCGTGGACCGGATCCGGGCCCACGTGTCGGGGCGGGGCGGGAGTTGGTCGGCTCCGTGTACCAGCAGAACGTCGCCCGTCGCGAGTTGGCGGCAGCGGTTCATTCCGCGGGCGATGCTGAACGTCTGCTCCGGATCGTCGGTGTCGGTGGTGGAGCACAACTCGACGTCCGGGGCGAGCGCCTCCCACTGCGGGCGTAGGTAGTTCCACAGCGCGATGCGTTGCGGGTCCTGCGACCGGAACGGGATCAGGACAGAAATCTTCACCGGACACCGACCATGCTGCCGAGCCGTTCGGCCTCGGCTATCCAGAGCTGCTCCTCAGCGGCGCGCATCCGTTCGTGCTCGCCGGCCCGGGCCACAGCCCGCCGGCAGGCCGCGGCATACACGGCCGGTCGGGCCAGGTTCCGCAGGGCCCGGATGTAGCCGTCGACGTCCTGCCAGTCGACGAAGATCCCCGCATCGCCGAGGTTCTCCATCAGACCCGGCGTGGGCGATGCGACGACGGGGATGCCGGCCGCGGTGGCCTCCGTGGCCGCCCTGCCCCACGATTCGTAACTGGACGGCATGAGCAGCACCCGCGTGCGCGCGTACACCTGCTCGGCCATCCGGTCGGACGGGACGTGGGTGACGATTTCGACGTTCGGCAGGTCGCCCTCAGCCTGCACGCCGTAGCTGCCGACGACGCCCAGGAAGCGCGTCTTCGGCATCCGGGCGGCCACCGCCCAGAATGTTTCGCCGCCCTTGCTGAGCATCGCCCCGGCCCCGCCGGCGGCGCGCCGTTTCAGGTTCACCAGCGTGACCCGGTCGCGGGGGCCCTCCACCTCGTAGTCGCTGCGTCGTACCAGCGGCCGCATGATGATGGTGCGAGGCTGCGTCAGACCTTGGTCGCGGTGCCACTGGGTGAGGTCGTCGGCCATCCACTGGCTGTTGACGACGACCAGGTCGGCGCGTGACCCGTGCAGGTGCAGCGCATTCTTCGAACCGTCGAACGTGTTGTGGTGCACCAGCACCACCGGCACGTTGTTCAGGTGGCCGAGGAACGCGGCGGGTTGGGTGTTCTCCAGGTGCCCGATGAGCAGGTCGGCGGGCAGGTGGTGCGCGTGGTACGCCTTCGGGCCCTGCCGCGGCCAGACGTTGATCCCGTCGTGGACGTAGGCCGGGCCGTCCTGCATGGACAGCGAGACGTGCACGTCATGTCCGGCCCGCGCGAGCGCGGAGAGCATGCCGTGGAGCATGGTCTCCGCGCCCGCGTTCCGGACTGGGACGTACTGGTGCGCGAGCGCCAGCACCTTCATGCGCGGATCTCCCGGTCAGGAGTAGGTGTAGCCGGCCGGGCGCAGGACGAACCAGGGCCACCGAGTGGTGGACTCGGTCGGCGCCACACCGGTCGCGCCGGCGGTGTCGGTGTTGAGGCGGTTGCCCGGGTTGGCGACCTCCCACGCCACGCGCAGCGTGAGGCGGATCGCGGCCGCGTCCTGCTGCATCAGGTTGAGGATGACGACGCCGGAGCCGTCGGAGATGACGCCCTCGGTGAAGATCTCGAACGTGATGTCCTTGCGGATGCCGACGATTGCCTGCGTCCAGTCGCCGCCGATGAGGGTGGACTCGGTCGAGTTCCAGGCGCCGTTCTTCAGCTGCCGGAACGGCATGCCGTAGAGGGTCTGGCCGATCGGCGACTGCAGGTTCCCCTGGAAGATGGGGTCACCGTTGCTGCTGCGCAGCTGGGTGAGCCGCCAGTTCAGGCCCGGCTTGGACACGAACCCGTTGAGGTCGTAGCCGTCGGCCGCGAGCAGTTCACCACCGCGCGCCACGGCGACGGCCAGGTCGACGCCGTAGCCCTCGTGGACGTAGTTCCCGGTGAGGATGGCCCGGTGGTAGATGTCCGGGCCCCACGTGCTCGGCTTGGAGCCGCTGATGTTGAACAGGATCGCCTCGTCGATGAGCGCACCGGCCGCCTCGGCGAGCCGGGGCCGGACCTGGTCCCAGATCGGCACGTCGGCGTCGTCGATGTAGTTCAGCGGCACCGGCACGATGACGGCGATTTCCTCGGCGACGAGGGTCTTGTTGCGCCACTGCTCCTTCGACGTCCGCTTCAGGCCCGTGTCGCCGGACACGAAGTAGGCGTCGGGCAGGACCGACAGGACGGGCATGCGCTCGGTCAGCGCCGACATCGTGACGCGCTGGACTTCGGGCACGAGGCCGAACACGACCGACTTCTCCGGCAGCAGTTGCATGATCTGCTTGCTGACCGGTTCGGGCACGAGCGGGTCGGAGCCGCTGGAGCGGCGCGCGACGATCTGGTCATAGTTGGTCACGGGGACTCATCTCTTTCTGGTGGTTGGGGAGCCCCGTGGCTCGGGGCGTTGTCTATCGGCGGCGGCGGGCTTCCCCGCGGATCCAGGCGTCCACGTCGGTGGTGGAGCTGCTGCCGTTGGCGGGCAGCGCCCCGGACCGCAGGTCGGGCACCGGCCGGGCCGCAGGCGTCTGCGTGGCCGGCGTGAGGTCCTTGGCGAGGACTTTGGCGTCGGCGTCGAGTTCCTCTTTGGTGGATCCGCGGAGCCGTTCGGCCCAGGAGCGGGGCAGTCCGGCGTCGTCGGCGGCGTCGCGGCGCAGTAGGGCCAGGCGGGCTTCGTCGCGTTCCTTCTCGGCCAGCGCCTTTGCTTCGGCGTGTTTCTGGGCCTCGGTTTTGGCTGCTTCGTCGGCCTCCCGGGCCTTCTGGGCGAGCGGTTCGAGTTCCTTCAGCCGGGCCCGCAGGTTCGCGGCTTCGCGGTTCTTCTTCTCCAGCGCGGCACGTGCACGGGCTGGGTCGTGGGTTGTCTCGTCGGCCTCCGGGGCCTCTTCGACGGTGGACTCTTCGTCCGTCATGGTTGGTCGCCTCCAGGGCGTGGATAGATTTGCCCGCACCTCCCGGGTCCGGGCATGGGAAAGCCCCGGAGCGTCTGCTTCCGGGGCTGTCCGCGCGTGCGCGCGGAGGTCTAGATGATCTGGAAGGCGTATTCGGGGAACTCGGCCCCGTCACGGGAGATCCACCGCAGGCCGTGGTCGCTGGTCACCGGCTGGCGGTGGTCGACCTCGTTGCGGTAGATCTGATCCGGGATGCCATCCGGGAATGCGGCGCAGAACGGGCCGTCCCGGAACGGTTCCATCGAGAACGGGCTACGGAACCGGGCGCAGGCACCGCACTGGGACCGGGGCTGGGTCATTTCGCTGCCGCCGCCTTCCGCGTCCACCACAGCCACGCGTCGTCAGCCTCGCGGCCCACCGCGCGGTCAAACGTCAGCCCCTGGATCTCGTCACCGCGGGCGGTTCGGTGATCGGCGCCGAGCATGCCGATCTCCCACGGGATGCCGTCCGGGTAGGCGGTGCACCGGACGACGGTCGCCGCCTTCGTATCCGGGGCGATTGTCGGAGCAAGTCGCGTGCACGCGAAGCACTGCACCGGTGACGTCGTCGTCACTTCAGCACCACATCTGACGTCTCGGCCATGAGTTTCATCATGTCACCGATGGCCTGGATCTGGGCGCGCGGATTGCTAGAGGTGGTGTACTCGGACCACACCTCGGCGAAGAACTCCTGAGCGCTCTTCTGGGCGTACCGGCTCACCGCCCGCTGTACTCTCCCAACCCCGTAGGGTCCCTTGAGGAAGTCGTTGATAACTGCCTCGAGGTCGGGGTTCTTGCGGAACTCCCGGACCAGGAATCCGCCCATCCCCAACTGGTCGTCGATCAGTTGGATCATCTTGCGCTGGACGGCTGCAGTTTCGCGGAACATCCGGTACGTGAGGTGGTGGCCGTACTCGTGAGCCAGGGTTGCGTCGAGAACCGACCGGGAGGTTGGTGGGTGCCAACCGGTGCTGATGTCGTTCGCATATGAGGTTCTGATGGCGGTGCCGTCACTTACCCACCGTGGGTGGAAGGTGACCTGCTGGAACGTGGCGTCGTAGTAGGCGTATGCGTTCGGGTGGGTTGTGTGATGGAACGTCGACGGATCCGTAATACCTCTGAACTCGAGCATTGAGCGGGGCGTGACGTCGCCCTGTCGCGCCAACTCTTGGCCCATCTCGCGGCGCATGGGCGCCGGAAGTGCCGTGCTCAGACCAGCGTCGATCTGCGCCTCTAGTTCAGCCTTCGTCGGTGGCCGCAGGATTCGACTGGCGGCCGGGTCGTCCCACGTAGGCGATGACCAGTTGTAGCCCGTCCGGCCCGGCTTCTGGTCGACGACAGCCCGGGCGTTGTCGAGCAGATACTCGGCGTTTGCCCGCTCTGGCGAGCCGGCGGGCAAGGCCCGCAGTCGTGCCTCGAGTTTGGGAATCTCCCGTTTGGCCTTGGCGATTTCCAGTTGACGGCGAGTGATCGGCCGTCCGAGTAGCGGCTTTTCCTTGGCCGGCACCGGCGCCACCTGCGCCTTGCGCAGCTGAATCGTCGTCCCGTCCGGCAGCGTCAGCGACGCCCCCCGGGTGACGACCTGCACCTGCACGCCGGCGGCGATGTCCCCGCCGCCAATAGCCTCCATCACATCCGGGTCGAACTTGACCTTCGCCCCGGCCTTCCCACCGACCGGCTTCAGCTTCGTCTTCGTCGACGCCCGGGTGATGGCCGCCTTCAGCTTCGCCACATCCCCGTCGGCGAACGCCGCCCTCAACGCGGCGAGCACCTGCGGGTCGGCGTTGCCGAACACCTGCTCCGGGGTGATCAGTTTCGCGTCCAGCGCCTGGCGGATGACCTTCGCGTCGGCGCCCTTGGCGATGATCTCGTCCAGGTGCGCGAGGAGGCTTTCGGTGCCGGTGGCCTGCTCGATGAGCCGGTTGCGTTCCCGGGCAGCGATACGGCGCAGTTCGGCTGCCATGGGCGGCGCCTTCGGCACGATCTCGACGTCGATGACGCGATTGAACCGGCTATCCTTTCCGCGGTCCGCGATCACCCTGAACGTCGTACCGCGATCAAGCAGAACTTCGTCAGAATCCAGCACCCGGTGACTGAAGGCGCGCGTACCCTTCGGCGCGAAGATCCTTATCTGCACCGAGCGGCCGCCCTCTAGCCGCTCAGCGATAGATGTAGACGAGTAAGCGTGCTCAGTCCACACAAGCCCCGTCAGATCATGATCGTTATTGGCCAGGTCACCCCATGGGCCCCGCGTCAAGTCGGCCCGGCGGTACAGGATCGCGTCCTGGGGCAAGACAGACCGGCCGAATATCGCATCCAGCGTCTCGACCGTTTGCCGGTTCCGATCCGTGAGCAGATCGAGGCGACCGCTTCGATCCCGCAGGTCAGCGTTGATGACGTAACTACCATCGCCGCCATACCGGTCGACTGCCTTGAGCTCCGCCTCGGTCAGCCGGCCGAGTTTCGTGGCGGTCTGGACCTGCTTGCCGCTGAGTGAGGCGGCAGCACGGGCGGCGGCCTGCCGTTGCGCTGGGGTCATCTGCAACGCTTCGACGATCTGCGCCTTGGTGGCCTTCGGCGGCAGGGTCAGCTTCTGCTCGGCGGCCATGGCGCGGAGGTCGGCGACCTTCATCTTCGACAGCGCGACCGGCGCCGGAACGGGCAACTTGGCCGGTTCGCCTTCCAGCGCCGCGACGATGTCCCGCTTCAACGCCTTAGCCGGCACGGTGACGCCGCGTTCCTTGGCCAGCGCCCGCAACTGCGGCACCGTCAGCTTCGACAGGTCACCGACCTCGGACGGCGACACCACGCCGGGTATTCCGATCCGCCGGCCACCCTTGCGGTACTCGGCCTCGAGCAGGTCGAAGACCTCGCGGGACAGTTGCGACGCGGCCGGGCCGTTCATCAGCACATCGGCGAACGCTTCGGCGATCAGCTCCTTGCCGTCGCGGGTCGCGTATTCGGAGATCTCCCGCCGGATCAGCCCGTCCACTCCGCCGCCGGCGATGAAGTCTTCCGGCTCGATCAGTTCGCGGGCCGCCCGCCGTGCCGCCAGGTCGGCGTCCCGTTCGGCTGCGCGGCGAACCAGCAGCGCATCCACCTGCGACCGGATCCGCTGGCCGACTGTCCCGATGTCGACGGCGTGGCCGAACTCGTGCACCGCGATGCCGGTCCAGTTGCCGGTGCCGCGCGGATGCCACGGAATGTCACCCGAAGTGTCCTTCGCCAGCATCTGCAGCGCGGACTCGCGCCCGCGCAGGCTGGCGCGGTGTTCGTTGAACTCGATCGCACCCAGCGTCGAATCATGCTGGGCGTACAGGGTCGGGTCCCGGTGGGCGTAGGTGACGACCTGCCGCAGGTCGGCCTGGGGGAAGCGTTCGACGCCGCGCAGGATGCCTTCGCCGACCTCCCGGGCCGTCTCGGACGACATGCCCGTCAGCACCACCGCCGGGCGTTGCCCGGTGAGGCGCTGCATTTCGGCGGTCAGGATCCGCTCAACCTCGGCGGTGGACTTGGCCGACGCGAGCAGCGGCCGGATGGTCGGCAGCTGCGGCACGGCGCCACCCAGGCCGGGCGTCGGTGAGGAAGTGCTGGCGGCCAGGCCCATCCGCTCCCGGCCGGCCGGTGTGGCCCGGTTCTCCCAGTGGTTGCGCCACGCGACCCGCGCGTCGCGACCCGACGTGCCGGCGGTGACGCGGTTCCACTGCCGCTGCAGCTTGCGCACGTCGGCCGGTTCCTGCTCGTGGGAATACATCGGTTCGGGCCAGCAGTGGCAGTGGTCGTGGAACGCCAGCCCGTCGCGCCCCACCGACGCCGACTTGCGCGTCACATACACGGCGCCGCGGGAGGCGAGCATGGCGCAGAACCCGCACGACTTCCCCGCCAGTCGGCGGCGCCAGCCGATGATGCCCTTGTCGCCGAGCAGGGTCTGCTCGAACGTGTCCCGGTCCCCCGCCAACACCAGCCGCTGAGACGAGCCAGCCATCTGCGTCGCCATGGACCGCAGCGCCTGGTCCTCATCCAGCCCGGAGGCGATGGCTGTTTTGAACGCGACCGGCCCGGTGACACGCAGCGAGGTCCGGGCGCGGGTCATGTCGAGGCTCGCCGGAACGGGGGTCAGGTCGACACCGTTCATCGCGGCGTGCTTGCGCAGGAACTCTGTCGACGAGCGGCGGGCCTGCGCATGCCCGGCCTGAATGCGGGCCAGCAGCCCGTCGACCACGCCGAAATACCAGGTGGAGATGGCGGCCGGGTCGCCGCCGAGTGCCGTGGTGGCGACTACGGACGTGACCCCACCGGCGATGGTGGCGAGGTCACGCTGGTGCTGGAGTGCGAGCCGCTCGGCCGTTTGGAGCGGCATTCGGCGCCCCCTGTCCAGCCGGCATCTGGCCTGCGGGCATCTTCGGCATCTGGCCCGCGGATGGCTGCATCGGCTGGCCGGTGTCCATGCCGTCCTCGCGGTCGGCCAACTTCTCCCACCGCGCAATGTCCTGATCGGTCACACCCGGGATCCGCTCCCACAACGCCCGCGGCGGAATCGACAGCATCGTCGCCATCTTCCCCAACGCGTCGGCGACCTGCGCCAGCGAACGGGACTCGGTGTCGCGCCACACCACCTGCGCCGAGGTGTCCTCCCAGCCGGCCATGTCCCCGTTCGCGGCCGAGGCCAGGCGCAGCATCTGCTCGCACGACTCGCCGAAGCTGGTCTTCTGCTCGCCCGTCTTACGCTGCTGAGCGGCCTCCAGCGCCGCCAACGCCTCCGCCGACAGGTTCGACACCCCGTCCGACACCAGCAGGGCATGTGGGGCCAGCTGGGCCTTCGCGGAGATGATGCGCAGCGTCGACTGGCGCGAGTCGAGATAGCCCTTCAACTCCGACTCGGCGAACTCGCCGAAACGGGTATCGACCGACTCGGCCTGGAACACCCGGTCCGCGCCCGCGTTGAACGGCTCCCGCTCCGCCCCGTTCGCGTCCTGCTCGATCGTCATGCCGGTCACCCAGCGCTGCCGGAACGCCGTGAACTGCTGGCTGATCAACAAACCGTAGGTGGTGTTGTCGATCTGGTCCTGCAGTTCGATCAGCGGCTCAACCTCACCGACCGCGCCCTCGTCCAGGTCGGCGCCGGCGTTGACCCACCGCACCACCGGACACTCCGGCAGACCATGCGCACCCGACGTGTCCGGCAGGAACATCAACGCCGACTCGTCAGCGGCCCGGTCGAACCGGTACACCCAGTCCGCGTCGAACAGCGACACCCGCTGAACGTTCTTGCGCCGCTCACCGTCGTAGCCGTCCGACACCGCAACCGCGTACACCGGCCACTCGTCACTGCACGGGTCCTCATATACGGCGGTCAGCTGCCGCGGCGAGTAGGGCTCGATCAGTACCCCGCCGCCGTCACGCTTCAACACCGTCGCATAGGACAGGCCGTAGGTCAGGGCCGACCGGTACAGCAGCGACTGGCGCTGGTCCATCCGGTTGTCCTGCCACAACTCCCACGCCTTGGCGTTGTTGGCGCTCTTCGCCGGACGGTAGCCCTCGACGAACAGGTTCTCGGCGAACGTCGACACCACCAACGGCATGATGTTGACTTTGCTCATCTTGACGAGCTGCCGATATTCCTGCGTCGTCTTACGCGGCGAGTACACCCGGCACGTCTTGCCGATCATGTAGTCGCGGATCCGGTCCAACCGGCGGCATTCGGCCTGGCGGACCTTCAGCAGGCCCTGCGCCACGTCCCGGGCGTCATCCTCGGAGAGGGGCACGGTTCACCAGCCCCTCACTCTGCCGGCCTTCTTGGCTGGTTGGGCGGCGTCGAGCGCGCCGCTGTTGAGCACGATCCGCCGACCCAGCCGGGCACCCACCATGCACACGGCCAGGTCGATCAGCTTGTTGGAGTCGCGGGTCACCTTGCCGAGGCTCACGCCCCACTGGTTCGTGCGGCGGCGGGCGTTGTGGGCATGCATCCGCAGCCCCGCATCCCCGTCGTGGGACAGCGTCGCGTCGTCGTCGATGTCCTTCGCCGTCTGCATCGCCGCCTCAGTGAAGGCCCGGTTGCGTTCCGCGCCGCCCCGCGACGACAGCCGCATGTCGAACAGCACGGCGTTGCCGGTCTGCGCCCCCGGTGACGCCCACACCTTCACCACATCGCGGAAGTCGCGATGCCACACGTCGACCAGAGTCATCCAGTACAGCGACTCGTCCGAGTCGTCCCGCGCCGGCGAAGGGTCCACCCCGAACCACGTCACCTCATACCGGCCGAACGCCGACCGGACCGCCGCATCCACCTCGGCCCGCGGTGCGAGCCAACCGCGGCCGCGGTCGCCGTGCGGACGCTGCCACAGGCCCATCGTGAACACGTGCCCGTCGTCCAACCGGCACCCAACCAGCCCCGTCGCGTCGGTCGACTTGGAACAGTCCAGGAACATCGCGATCCGGTCCGCGTCGGCGACGATCAGATCCGGCCGGGCCAGATCGTCGAACCGGCGCGGGTCGATCCACGCGTCCTCGGCCACCGCCAGGCCGTTGCCGTAGTAGCGGATCGTGTCCGGCAGGCTCGTCCGCGGGTCCAGCACCTCACCGGCGAGGCGCTCGAGGTCGGCCCACGGAGCGTCCGCGTAGGCGGCCCGCAGGAACTCCTCCAGACCGCGGTCGGTGTACAGGTCCAGGTGCGGCGGGGCCTCGATCGAGTCGTACAGGATGTCCACCCGGCGGGTCTGACCGGCCACCTGCGCCTGCCACGCGATGAACGTCCGCTCCGCCACACTGTCCACCCCCGGCGGGTGGGCGTTGGTGTACTCACACAACCGGGCCTGCAGCTCCCGCGGCGACTTGCCCACATTCCGGCGGGCAACCTCAGCCACCCGGTGCCCACCCGACGACTCGGTCATGTGGTGCGACTCGTTGAGCGCGATGAACGTGGCCGGGTCGCCCTCGGACGACTTCTCCGACGCGGTCAGGATCTCGTGCCGGCCACCGGAACCCTGCAGGATCGTGCGGGTCTCGCCGCAGTCGATGCCGAACGCCGCCCGGGTGCGCCGCGGCAGCATCGCGTTCGCGACCCGCAGCACATCCTTCGCCTGCGCCTCCGAGTTCGCCGCCACCTGCACCAGCGGCATCCGGTGCCGCTCACCCACCCACGCCCCGTCACGCAGGACCAGATGTGTCGGCCCGACGAGCTCGCCGTCGAGCATCGCCCCGGCGAACGGGTCCTTGCCGGTGCCCTTCGCGCCCCGCTTCAGCCCCGACCGGTACACCCACCGGCCGTCCGGCGTGAACGCATACCACAAGATCAGAAAGCGTTTCTGGCCCGGCGTGAACCGCCACGGGTCGCCCGTCAGGTAGTGGATCAGGCCCGGCCCGTCGGTGTCCTCCCGCCGGCCCTCCGCCCAGTCGATCACCTGCGGCCCGATCGACCCGGCCAACAGTTCGGCGCGGCCCTCGTCGTCGCGCGGGTAGGGGATCGTGCACCACGCCTGCGTGCCGTACCACGGGTCCGGAAAGTAGCCCGGAAGCAGCTCGACGTCAGAGAGCGCGGAAGTCATCGAGGCGAGTCACATTCCCGGCCGTCTCGACCAGGGACGACGGCTGGACGTAGCGGATCCGAAGGTCGCGGCGGGCGTCGACCGTCGTGCCGAGCACCTTCTCCCGGCGGGCAAGCTCGGTTGCCGACGGTGAATGGCCGTAGAAGAACTGATCCGCCACCAGGGCCGTGGCCAGGGCAAACTCCCAGTCCGACGGCGTCCACAGCCGGCAATGAGGCATCCGAGAGATGGTTCGCCACCAACGACGGGTAAAGGTGTGGGTAGGAACCACCTCAGAACCGCCAAACGGCAAGATCCGGGTCCGGCTGGCAGGCAGTTTCACGGGCACAGTACCGGCGAAGGGGGTGTCCTCGACCTCAGTCCAGTCCGTAACCCTGCCCCTGCCGCCGTGAAGCGGGTTGCTCTGCTGCTTCGCGCCGCGAACGGTCATGATCGGCGCCTCCGAGACCAAGATCCGCGCGGGGATCCAATCTTGCGGCTGACTTTGCCGCT
>Ga0068857_100001335_pt1 | contig 19413 bp, 40 predicted proteins | sample KBSCornC72_FD_66591 | JGI IMG/M metagenome (GOLD analysis project Ga0068857, IMG submission 66591) | Corn rhizosphere microbial communities from Kellogg Biological Station, Michigan, USA - KBS Corn C7-2 | ecosystem: Host-associated > Plants > Roots > Rhizosphere > Soil ...
TGAGAAGCTACGCTCGATGACGCTGCGCGCTGCGCGCTCCGGCGACTGCGACGTCCTCATGGTTGATTACCTCGGTCTCCTCTCGACCAGCGAGCGGGGCTTCACCACCTACGAGCGCGTCTCCAGCCTTGCCAAGACCCTCAAGGGCATCGCCATGGAGGCGCGCATCCCCGTCGTCACGCTGGCGCAGGTCAGCCGCAAGACCGAGGGCCGCGACGATCCGCGTCCGCAACTCTCCGACCTGCGCGATAGCGGCGTGGTCGAGGAGGCGTCCGACCTCGTCGGCGGCATCTATCGCCCGAGCTACTACAACTCCGACCTGCAGGGCGAGGCGCGTGAGTATGTTGAGTTCCTCCTCCTCAAGGCGCGCGACGGTGTGACGAACGCCCGCCTGCCGCTCCGCTTCATCCCCCACAGCACGACCTACGACGACTGGCCCAGCGCCTGGCGCATCCCGTCGGTGGACTAGGGGGTATATCAGGGGGAGTACCATGAACACGATTCTCTGGGTCCTGCTCTACCTCGGCATCGGCGTCGTCTCGTTTGCCGTCCTGATGTTTGTCTATGTCGCTACCGAGATGTATCTCGACCGTCGTGACATGCGTGATAGGAGGCGCAAGTAATGGATGGCGTGCTCGGCTTCCTGACCATGATCATGGCGCTCTTGGTGATCGCTGGCATCGCGTTTTTGATCACGCTCTTCTTGGATCAGCAATGATCAGCGAGGAACAGAAGCGCTGCCCTCATCCGCTCGTTCGGATCGAGCGTCCGGCGGCGCAGGAGCGCAAGGAGGAGTACGCGACGACCGATGTGTTGCTGGTCTGTGTCCGTTGTGGATTACAGCGCTGGATGCGTGCGGAGACCTATCTCCGCATCTACGCCTGGAAAGGGGCTGACTGATGCGACAAAAGTGCGAGATCTGTGGCGAGGACATCCTTGTAGCGCGTAACGTGTTCTCAGACCTCCAACGCAAGCTGGACGTTACACCGTCGCCACAGGGCGCGGTGGTCTACTACGCTCAGGATAGCAGCTACTCCATCCCACCGATTCAGGGGCGCGTCTATCCGCTCTACAGTTTTCACGTCTGCCACCTACCAGAGGAGAACGCGCTTGAGACACGCATGGTCACCGAGCGACTTTGAGGACCCCAACAACACCACGCCTGTGGTCTACGGCATCCCTGATGAGACCGAAGAGGTCGCGATGTCTGACCTCACGACGATGGCGCTTGAGAAGTCGAAGCTGCGCGCGGCGCGCCTGCGCGACGAGATCGAGGCCATCATGCAGGGTGACCAGGCCGTCATTAAACGCGCGCTTGAACTCGCCGAGATCAAATCGTACGTGCAGGAGGCCAGCCTCGACATCGTGCGCGCGGTCGGCTCACTTGGCCCACGCCAGCCATTGCCAGACGACCTCCTCGACGCCGCCAAAACGCTCCTGACGTTCCTCGCCATGCAGCGTTGAGATCACAAAGTTGATATAACAGCGTCTTGACAGGTCAAGTCGCATAGCCGTATACTCCCACCCACGAGCCGCCAAGGACGGTCGGCGCGTCTGGGACAGCCGATTGAGGGATCGGTTCCCCACCCAGGCGCTCCGTCACCCTGGCGGCATACTGATTGTTTTGTAGTGGAGGGCACCCCATTGGCGACCGCACGAAACCCCCAACGAGATCCCAAGCGAGAGCCTGATCCGGTAGAGCCATGGTGGCTCGCATTCTCGCGTCAACCACAGACCCAGACTCCGCAGGAGATTCAGGAGGAGACGGCGCACATCCATCGCTGGCGCTCACCATCTGACCCTGGCGCGACCGGTCCTGACGAGGCGCACAAGGCCGATATGCCTCCGCCTCCGCGCAGTTGGGCCGAGCTTGAGAAGCAGGGCATCGACCCCGCCACCACCACCACCTGGCGTCCCGCCATCTTCTCCAGACGGCAGACCCCCATGCCCGCCAAGCGCATCGGCAGCCTCGCGCCAGCGCCACGCCTGTCCTCGCCGCCACCGCTCACGCCGCCGCCGCCCAGCCCCGTCTCGATCACGCTCTCCGAGTGGTGGGCGCGCATGCGCAGCGCTGGGCAGCGCCAGCCTGACGGCGCCGCGCTGGACGAGAGCCATGTCGACCTACCCCCGCGCAACCCAGATGTGGTGTCTGACATCCGCGCGCACGGACAGGCGCGCAAGACGCCGCCGCCCCTGCTCTCGATCTCGCGGCGCTACAGCGACGAGGATATCCTGCGCCACCGTGAGAGGACGCGCCTGCACGGCTGGTCGGAGGGCGATCGGCGCTGTCGTGGCTGCCACGCCTACGACGTCCGCGATCAGCACTACCTTGAGCACCCGGTCATGCGCTGGCTCTGCCTCAACTGCCAGAACTGGCTCTACACCGTGGCGCGCCACCACACCATCGGCGACCGTCTCGTCATCATGCGCCGTATCGAGGACATCCTGCGCGACCCCAGGCGCTCGCTCAACATGACGACGCGCGCCTCCGCCCCTCCCCTGTTGCGTTGACAGACCCGGCGTCTGAGTGCTACACTCTTTGGCGAGGTCGCCAACCCTCAGTGCTCACCCCCTCGGCCACGCTCACTCGGTCGTCGGGGTGAAGTTCTATTCGGTACTTTTGAGTGACCAATGGTACTGCGTTCTTCCGCTTCATCGGCGCGTCGCAGAGTCATCGTGTACCATGTCCATGTCGAGCGACTACCAGCACAGTCGTGAGTCAACCTCCTTTCGCAGCGGCGCCATCGGTCGAGGACCTCATCCCTCTGTAGATCGATGGCGTCGTTGTGCTTCATCCCCTAATTCATCCCCTAATTTATTGGCCAATTCATCCAGCGCGTGGTACAATGAGGACACCTACCAACCCTCGCCACACGGCCTAGTGAGCCGTCGGGCAACCAGGCATCCCGCACTCGCGACAACTAGGGTAGCCAATCCCTCACTTAGCAGTTGTCACGATGGCGGGATGTTTGTTTTTTGTTGGTCCTATCCGTGACCACCTGCAGCGCCTGCTCGTCTTAGGTAACATGAGCAAGCTCTACCACAATCCGCCGCGCAAGGACTCAGACGCCACGCCTCTGGTCGGGTCAAGGCTGGCGCCACGCATCCTGCCACCACGCAAGCACCGCGATCCGATCGCCTATGGTCGCTTGAGCGGCAAGGACCTCCGCGCCATCCGCCAGTATCATCGTTTGAGCCAGCGCCAGCTTGCCAGCATCCTGCTCGTGGACCATTCAACCGTCACCCACTGGGAGAATGGACGCTCCGGCATCCCCTACGAGATGCATCCCGCCATCGCCCTGCTCGACGCGCCGAAGGATCGGCTGGGCAACCCCACCATAGCCACCGGCCTCGCCATCGTGGACCTCAAGACCCACGAGGTCATCCGGCTTTTCTAAACCAAGCGCAATCCCACTAGCCTGGTGACAACTGTCATCAAAAGGCTGGCGAATCGGCGCGCCAAATCGAATGATTATATAGAGCTAACTCTCTCTGGCTCTCTCTTGGGTTTGACTACCTCGATGGGTGCGGTCGGCGCGGTGCGGACGAGGAGTGTGGGGAGATGGGGTGGATCGCTGGTAGCGCTGCAGTGGCCATGCCTGTCTATCACACCTCCCAGACGTCGGCGGTGTTGGCCAACGCCACACGCGACGCCGACGTACAGGACCGAATCGACCGCATCATCGAGGCGCATTTCCCTCCCATGCAGATCAACACCAGCCGCCCCTACGAGATCAACGCAGGCGGCGCTGAGATCAAAGACAGCATGGGCGGGCTGGCGTTCACCATCGCAATGGATCGGTATCTCAGGCATTCTCTTCCCCAGAGCGTCGCGGATGCGCGGCGGTTGTGGATCGAGTGGTGGCGGATCGAGTATGTGCTCGAACGCGTCACGACGCTCTTGGGAAGCGACATGGCTGGCCTCGTCTTAGCGCTCGAACGGGATCACACGCACCCTCGTGAGGTGGAGCGACGCAGTCGGTATACGCTGCGGACCATCACACGGGCGCGCTCTCAGGCCCTGCGCCTGGTGCGCCATCTGCTCCCCTACGAGTACTACGATCGGCCTAGCCTGTTATCCGGGTTGCTGGACGACTAGCCAGCGGCCACAGCAAAATAACGAGCGGGACCCATCCCCACCCCAGTGGTACGGAAAACCCGTACGACTGATGAATCGGGAAAGCTGGGAGATCGGGCATTCCCTACCCTAAGGTTGGCGACCCGCATGGCAAACAGGGCAAGCACACGCATGAAAGACACCTACCGCGAGGCGTACACAGCGGCGCGTGAGCGCCACGTCGAGACACACATGCTCCACGACAGCTTCGAGATTACCGAGCGCGGCTATTGGGACACCTACCTGCTGCTCTGCGAACTCGATGACCTCGACCTAACGACGGTGATCCGAGAGAGTGAGCGCCCCCATGATCCACCAGTCTGACACCCCTCCCTACCGCTTCGTCTGCAGCCACTGCAGGCGCGGCCAGACCGCTGGCGCCAGTTGGCACAGCGATGGCCACGGCAAGCTCTTCTGCGAGCGCTGCGTCGCCAAAGCGCTGGAGTTGCTCAGCTTCGACAACGTCAAGCGTGTGACCTATCGCAGCTACCTGCAGAGCCGTCTGATGGATGCCTCAGACTCAGACGTAGCGTCTGAATAAGACCACGGTAGCCTGTCGGTACTACGCCTGCAGACTTTGTGGCGTCTGTTTCCTGCGCCTCGTCTGATTGGTATTACACAGGAGGCGACCAATGGATGCTTCTATCGGTATCCTCCTCATCGTTCTTCCACTCGTGGCGATCGGCGCATGGCTTCATCTCATTCGTCTACTCGCAAACGCTCGCCACGTCTGGCTCATTCGACGGAGCATGAGGTATGAACAATACCCCCTGGACGCAGCCCGAACTCGACGCAGCCTTGCGTCTCCCGTTTCCCGAGTTCTCGGCGCTCTATCCCGAGCGCTCGCGACACGCCTGGCGCCTCAAGACCGCTGACATCAATAAGGGCTACCGCCCTGTTGAGAAGGTCAAGCCGCAGGTCGAGAAGCTCGACCCCGCAGACGATCCGCGCATCGCCGACCTGATGCAGGACCCAGACGACGCGCGCTACTTCGAGAAGTACGCCGCCTACCACGACGAGAACCTGGCGCTGGCGCCACGCCTCGCCGAGATCAAGGTCACCCTCCCGGTCGACGACTGGGTCATCGTCGCCAACATGAGCGACTGGCACATCGGCGCCGAAGGCTGCGACATCCGTCGCCTCAAGGCCGACATCGACCTCATCGCCAGCCACCCCAACATCTACGTCGGGCTCGGCGGTGACCTCGCTGACAATTTCATCCTCGGTGGCAAGATGACCTCAGCCGTCCAAGCCTCCGACCTGCAAGTCAAGCATCAATGGCGTCTGGCTCGTTATCTGCTTCGTCCTCTCCTCGAAAGTGATTCCTTGCTCTGGGTGGGCAGTGGGAATCATGATCAGTGGACCATTGCAGTCAGCCAGGCTGATCCGGTGTTGGCCGCGCTTAAAGACGTCGCCATTCAGTACACCGGCAACAGCTACATCTCCGAGGCGGGATTCATCGATCTGGTGGTGGGTCGCCAGACCTACGTTTTCTACCGCAAGCATCGGCCCACCCGCTTCAATTCCAGCTTCAACTCCACGCACTGGCTCAAGCAAACCCTGCGCGGCTTCCTGCCGAGGGAGTGGGACATCGGCGTGGTGGAGCACCTGCACACGCCCGCCACCGAGGTGTTCACCTATCGACGACGCAAGCGCATCGGCATGTGCATCGGCTCCTACAAGATCGAGGACAGCTACGCGCTAGCAGGCGGTTTTTATGACGGCGGCTACGGCGTGCCATGCGTGCTCTTGAGCCCGTACGAGCGCCACATGATGGCCTTCGACAGCATCCAAGAGGCGCTATTCGCCCTCGATGGACCCATGAAGAACGTCAAGGTTGTCGATTGACAGAGGAGAGAGGCGTCGTCGTGGAGATGCAGGAACAGCCCAAGCCCCCGACCTACATTGTGACGCTCCCGTCCTATCATGTCGGCTGGTGGGAGCGTGCGCGACAGACGCTCTCCACCAAAGAGTTCCATCGACTCATCGCCGATGTGGCCACCGGCGCCCGCGCCATCATGTCGCCGCTCAGAGAGACTATTGAGGTAGAGGAATGAAGCGTTACTGTGTTGTCTGCGCGGCGACCGTCAACGGCGCGCTCGATCCACGTATGGTCGTGACGTTCAAGGCGGCCCCATCCGGGCGCTCGCTTGTCGTGGCGGATGGGCAGAGCTACGCCTGCTCCGAGGCGTGTGAGCGCGTCTACAGCGCACGACTGGCCGAGGCGCTGCGTCACCATCAGGTGATGTGGGAGGCGTTCCCCGCCAAGAATGATCACCAGATCACCTTCAGCAATCCGACAGGTGAGTGAGGTATAACAATGGGCAAGCTAGAGATAACCCCACCATCGACGGACAGCTACACGCTGAACAATGACGCGATGCTTTCCTGGCTCTTGCTCGGTCCATCCTGCGACGTCTGTCATGGGCGCTCGGTCGTGCTCATCCGCATTCAGTATCCCGACGAAGAGGCGCGCCACTACTGCACGCGCTGTCGTCCGTTCACCTTTATCGTGGAGCGACATGATTAGCACGAGCCAGTCCATGCAGATCGAGCGCTACATTCGCATCCAGAGCGATGACCCCATCCGCGCAGCGCTCAGCGTCAGCCAACTGCTGATCGCCGAGATGAGCGGAGCGCGCATCGTCTATGCCATCGACCTCGGCGCTGGTCAGGTGGAGCTTCTGAGTCTGCACGACGCCACCGCGCTGCTCGACGCGCTCGTGCAAGTGCTTGAGACGCAGCCGCAACCTCAGCCATAAATCGCGCCCTCTTATGGGCTCCTGCGCGCAAACCACGATTTGCGTGTGATTCGCACTTGACCATAATCAGCCATCAATCATGCGTGTCGGTGGCTTTCCGCTGCGCCATCGCCGCACATCCTCCAGCATGGCCACGAGGAGCTTTTCGTACAACTCCATCAGGTCATCGATGCCCTCATAGGCGCTCAGGGTATCGGCGACGAACTCCACACGCGCTGGCTCGATCAGCGTGTCGCCATGTCGTGATCGGCCCTCAATCTCAATCTTGACCTGCGCCATCGTTCTTCCTCCGCTCTCCCTCACTTCACTAAATGTAGTACATCGGCGCGTCGTTCACTGGTCCGCGCGGCACGATCTTCAAGATGCGTCGGCGCACGATCGCGCGCTCTTGCTCTGTCAGTTGTCGGAAGGTCACCGAATCGTCGCCCAGCCTCGTGCCCATGACGCGCATCACGCACTGCAGCTTCTCCTCGATCCCACACCAGAAGCGCTCACGCTCCGCCTCATCGTCAAGATGCGCCAGCTTGAAGCTGCCCAATGACATGGTGATGCTATTGCGCGTGACGTCCTTGAACACGCCGGTATCAGGATCGGTGCGGTGTTCGTGAAGCGTCTGGCCAACATAGAAATACATATACTGCCCATCCTTGCGCTTGAGCCCCTTCTTGATCGCGTGCATCCGTCTTTCCCTCTCCTTCGCTCTCCCTATCACGAATCTTGCGCGTCATCTTGCACACCATTATTGTACCCCACAGACTGGTCGGTGGCCCATGTCATTCCGCATCCCCAACGTCATCTCACCTGCTTCTCCAGCCTCCTCAGACGCGATCACCGAGATCGACCTGCCAGCGCTCACCGCTGATGAGTCGGCGCGCTATGCGCGCATCATCGCCGAGTTGCGCGCTGAGGCTCGTGAAGCCGCTCGCGCTTACGCGCACTCGTACGCCGCCTTCTCCGCCACCTGCACCCTCGAATGCCCCGACTGCGATGGCAGCGGCGTGGTGCTGATCGGCTGCCTCCACCCTGACGACCTCATCGAGGAACGCTGCGCGACCTGTTTGGGCGCTGGCGTAATCGATCTCACCGAGGCGGTAACACAACCGCTGAAATGGATGCACGAAGGACTCAAGCCATGACACTCCTCAGCATGGCGACCGGCGAGTCATCGCTCTACCCCATCCCACCCGTCAACCGTTCCGCCCTCAGCGTCGACATCCAAGATGCTGCGACGCTCGATGAGGCGGAGGCGACGATTCGCGTGGCGCTGGCCATGCAGTACGCTCTGCGTATGGGCGCCTTTAGCCCACGCATGATCCGTGTGCTGCGCGTCAACGTTCTCGGCCTGAGTCAGCCACAGCTTGCGCTCAAGCTGAGCTACGGCCAGTCGGCGCTCTCACAATGGGAACTGGGCAAGAATGACATGCCGCCCGACGCCTACATCGCATTGGTCGACCTCGTCCGTGAGCGACTGGCGACCAATGCCGAACTCATCAAACAAGGCCACGCCGTCCGCCAGCGATTGGAGAGTGTCGAATGACACACGAGAAGCTCCTCGAACTCTTCGGTGGCAAGGGCTGGACTGTAACCCATGTCAATGCGGCGAATCGGCATCTCTATCCCTGCCTGCTCTGCAACGACACTGGCGTCTGGGAACATCGCAGCGCTGGTGAGACAGACTATCAAACTGATCCATGCCCACAATGTGCATTGGATGAGCGAGAGGTCGGCAGCGAATGACACAACCCACCAGCATCACATCGGCGCGACGCAAGAAGAAGGCCGTCACCCCTGCGCCTATGGGTCGACCATCCAAAGCCACGGGCTCGACCATTGAGAAGCTCTGCCAGGCCATCCGCCTCGGCGCCACACACAAGTTGGCGTGTCAGGCGGCAGGCGTCGGCGAGTCGACGTTCTATGCGTGGATGCGCAGCGACGACTTCGCGGAGTTTCAAGCGCTTATAGCGGAGGCTGAGTCCGACGCCGCGCTCACTCACCTGGCGACGCTCAACGCGCTGACGCAATCAGGCGATCCGGCCATCATGTTCAAAGCGGCGACATGGATACTCGAACGCCGCTACCCCGAGCAGTACGGTCGACAGATCGTCACCAGTGAGCACGTCGGCGAGCAGGTCGTCCGTGTGATCTTCGACAACGCATGGCGCGGCGAGCCACAGATCGCAGACGTGACGCCTGAGCAGTACGTCGAGGGATCGGTAAGTGGCGCCAGTGTGTCAGACGTTGCGTCTGAGGGCAAGCCAGTGATCGGCGTGACGTTTGAGGGTGACTGACACGACGAAGCCCGCCAGCAGGTAAGCACTTTTTCGTCTCACCCATACTGACGGACCCTGTCGGCAGACGGCTCGTGAATCGAACACGAGGCAGTTGTAAGGGCGCCCCTGCAACACCAATCCGTCTGTCGGTCTCATCTTACCACGTCCTCGCGTTCGTCCCACATGAGAGCGCGCCATTCCGACACCTGTGGGCCGTGTCGTGTTCGGGGTAGGTGGCGACTGCCCGCCAAATGTAGGTCGTGATCGTAGCCATTCTTTACCGCGCACCAGCAAAGACGCTGGACACGCATGTGGACGCCGCGTCCCGAGAGCGATGTTCCCCACCACTCATAGAGACGAGATCGGTGAGGCAGGGGATAGCGTCTCCACACGGCCATTATTCCTGCGCCTCCTTCGCCAGCAGCGCGCGGGCTAGGGCGCTCAGGTCAGTTAACCGCTTTTCCCAGCGACCCATTGCCACCTGCCACTCGCCCTCGTCTACGACATTGTTCAGGCTTGGATAAACCCTATCTATGTCCGCATAACTAGGTCCGAGATCCGCCACCGCCTCCACTATCGGACGCATCGCCGCGACCTCTGCATCACGGTGCATAGCCTCGATGTGGTCATCGTCTATGGCGTGTAGCAGAAATGCATTCTCGGCGCGCAGTCGGTCGACCTCGGCGAGCAGCGCTCCGGCATCCTCGATGTAGAGTCTCGAACCGCCATAGTCATGCTCGTCAAACCAATCAGCGTGCATGCGTCGCGCCTCGATACGCGCCCGTACCCTTGCTACCTGTTCATCACTTATCGGCTCACTCATCTCATCGCTCCTTACCTGATCGGCTCATCTTATGCCAGATATTCAAATCGCTCTCCCCACTATGCACGCTGGCCAGCGCTACGTCGATGCGCACTCCAAGCGCTTCACCCTGCTCAGCGCAGGACGCCGCTGGCGCAAGACGACGTATATGGCGTCCAAGACCGTCATCCGCTCGCTTGAGCGGCGTGGCGAGTACATCATCGGCGCGCCAACCTACAAGCAGGTGCGCGTCCCCTGGGGTGAACTCCACACGGCGAATCGGTCGGGGCACATTAAATTCAACGAGAGCCGCATGGAGGCGACGATGCCCAACGGCTCGCTCATCCATTTCGTCTCGCTCGACAACCCTGACAACGCGCGTGGGTTGACGGCGATGGGCGTCGGTATTGACGAGTATGGCGACGTGCATCCTGACGCCTGGTCACTCGTCCTCGCTCCCATGCTGGTCGACACTGGTGGCTGGGCGCTGAAAATCGGCACGCCGAAGGGTCGCAACCACTTCTATCGTGAGTTCCATGCCGCCCTCAGCGGTGACGCTGGTCCGGAGTACGCCGCCTTTAACGCCCCAACGCGTGGCGTCAAAGTAGTAAACGACGCCCTTTGCCTTGATGCGAATGGTCGGCTTATCGCCGAGCCACATGCTCTCGAAAATCCGTTTGTTCCCTTCACTGAGATTATCAAGTTGCATCAGCAGTCTCCTGAACGCTTCTTTCGGCAAGAGATTCTTGCCGAGTTCCTGCTCGACGGTGGCGGTGTCTTCCGTGGCGTCCGCAGCCTCCTCGACCCCACGCTTGAGGTCCTTGAGGCGCCCATACGTCGCGGCTCGCGCTACATCCTCGGTGTCGACCTCGCCAAGTCGATGGACTACACCGTCGTTGTCGTGCTCGACCAAGACACCAAAACCGTCGTCAATCTCTATCGGTGGAACCATGAGTCCTGGCCCCTCATCAAGGCCAAGATCGCCTATCTCTCCAAGCTCTTCAACAATGGCGTGATCTGGATCGACTCGACCGGCGTCGGTGATCCGATCTACGACGACCTGGCCAGAGCCAGCCTACCCATCCATCCCTACAAGTTCACCGAGGCCAGTCGCGGCGCGTTGATCGATCACACGATCCTCTGCGTCGAGCAGAAGCTCTTCCGCATGCCCAAGCACCAGCGCTTCGACGTCTTGGTCAACGAGATGGAGGCGATGGAGTATCGGCAATCCCCCACTGGTCGCCTCCGTCCAGATCATCCCGAGGGGCTGCACGACGACACGGTGTGGGCGCTCTCACTCGCCCTCTGGCCGCTCAACGTCGTCGGCAGCATCCCCAACAGCATGCTCCATGCCATGGACCCCATTATCGCTGGGGGCGTCATCGACACTGAGCGCTACATCGGCAGCGGCGGCAGTGGTCGCCTCACGATCGGTCGACGCCTGTAGCCACTCACGCGCCGCCAAGACCCAGTGCCCTGGGTTGGGCATCGTCACGATGTACTCTGGCATGAGCGGCGACGTATGTATGGCGGATATTTGACTGCGTGCCAGGGCTGTGATGATGTCAGTAGCTGTCGAATTGTTCACCTGCACCTCTGCCAGGTCTCGCAGCGCATCGTCACGTTCTTTCATGAGCGCCCCGATGCGCCCCTGCTGATCCTCGATGTGGTAGAGCAGGTCGGTGACGTCCTCGACATACATGTCAGCCACCTCGCGCACCGCGCGCACCTCGTGAGGTGTGTCGGCGCCTCTCATGGCGTTGAAGTAGCCGCGCTGCATCCTGATCTGCTTGAATCGGTCATTCGTCAGCATCAGTCATCTCATCCTCTCCGTCAGCCACCACCAACGCCGCCGCAGCGCGTTTGAGGATGCACTGTGGCGTGTGTGTGGTCGAGAAATCGATGGTCACATTTGAGATGACGCCGTACGTATAGGTCGCCGGAGTGTAGATCGCGCCGCTGTTTCGCGGGCAGCCGCAGCGCCCACTGGCGAGCACCTCCTCGGCGATCTCATGCAGGTCCTGCATCAGGCTGAGTAGCTCCACGACGTCCTCGACATACCAGTGCTCGGCCATGTACTGCGTGGCGTCTGTTGGGTCCGCTGTGCGGCGTAGACGCGTGTTGAGTTGCGCGATCCGCCCATCACTGAACATCGTCAATCATCTCCTGCCTCATCGACATCATGGCCCTACGCATGCCTTCGGCGTACTCCTGCCAGACCCGTACCAACTGACGCCATCCCAGCGCCTGCTTCCCCAATCGTGTACACTCCTCTATGAGCGCTCGCACGTCCTCCTGCGTCGCCTTGCCGTCGGCGGCGCGTTCCATGATCGCCTGCCACTGCTTCTCGTCCATCAGATGCTGCGCCTGACTCTGCATCTCACGTTGCTGCTCATCGGTCATCGTTGTGGCGCTCCTCTAACAGGGCGCGTAGTCGGTCGACCTCGCGCAGCAACACCAGCATGTTGTAGTGCGCCCAGCCAAGATGCATGGCGTCGGCGTGATACCCTTCGGCGCACAGGGTCGTCACATAGCGATCCTCGCGATGGTTGCGCCCAGTCATGGCGGTCATGACGGCGCGCCCCTGTTGAAAGGTCAGTTGGTAGTTCGGCATCGCCGCAACGCGACGCCGCATTTCCTGCAATCGATCGCCAGTCAACCCCTCGTCTGCATCGTCCGTGTCGTCTAGTTCTAGTCGGAGGTCTCCCATGCGTCACATCTCCTATCCCCTCGGCTCGGTCGCCGCTGGCACGGTGCTCAGCACCCCCAACACGACCACCTTCTTGACTGCCGCCACCGTGGCCGTCACCGGCCCTGACGGGCAGACCGTCCCCGGCATCCCCGCCAACGGCATCCCTGTCCAGGGCGTCATTTCGATCGCGCTCGATTTCAATATCACCGCCATCTCCGGCGCCTCGGCTGCGCTGACGGTCACGGTTGACCGCTATGGCGAGGACGGCGTTTGGTACAACATCTACACCTCTGGCGCCAAGAGCGCGACGGGGCAGACCGTCGCCAGCATCGGCCCCGGTGAGTCAACCAACGTCGAGATCGGGAACATTGTCCGCGTCGCCTTCTTCCTGAGCAACACCACCACGCCCAGCGTCACCCTCAGCGCCAGCGCCAGGGCGAAGAGCTAGACGCAGGAGTTGCGCACAATCCTCGTAGGCGCGGATGTGGCCCATTACATACCCTTGAGTGTAGGGCCGCTGACCCACAGTGGGCGTCTGTCGTGCGGACTGCGCATTCTTCAGCACCTCGCGCAGGACCGCCTCAAGCACCACGCGTGTCTCATCGGTCATCTACCACCTCCTCAGACAGCGCCCCAGACACCACGTCGGAGCGAAGTCCTAAGCGCACGTCGCGCATGGCGACGGCGACCTCGCGCCACTGCTCGTCGGTGCAGCGGCGGGCCAGATACCACATCTGACGGTCCCACCGCGCCCACGCGTCTCGGCTCGTCGGCACGACGCGATAGAGTTCGACCGCCTTGCGCAGCGCGTAGCGGAATCTCCAACCCAGCATCGGCTCACCTCCCCAGCAGCATGAGCGCGGCGCCGCCACCGATGAGCATACCGACAATCACGCCAATGATCAGCCCAACGGTAAAGCCGCGCAGCGCCACGGCAATGAGCGCGTGCTGCATGCGGGGGCGGGCCAGCAGGTCGTCAACCTCGCGCTCGGTCATTCTGTCGGTCATCGACTCACTCCTCAGCGCTGTCAGACGCCGCGTCCGCAATGAGCGGCCAGCCCCTCTCGGCGGCGTAGCGCACGATGAGAAGACTGTGCAGGGCGGACATGAGCCCATGCGCGTAGCTGCGCGACATGGTGATCCCGGTCTTGTCGTGATTCTTGATCATGGCCAGTCGACTCTGCATGGCCTCCTCTAGCTGGTCGCGGATGAGGCGCTCGACCTCATCCAGCGCCGCCCGTGTCTCATCGGTCAATCTGGCGGCTCCTCAGACGCGACGTCTGGATCAAGGGCGAGGGCACGCTCACGCAGCGTCATGGCGACGAGGCGATAGGTGTCGCGCCGTCCGACGAGCCAGCCGCTCCCATACCCGTCCGGCGCTGGCGGGAAGCGCTTGTTGGCCTCGTCGTCAAACCGTGCTGCGAACTCCATGAGCACGCGTCGTGTCGCGTCGGTCATCCCCTCTGCAGGCTTGACGATGACCTCCATGGCGTCGAGCAGGTCGGCAAGCCGCTCAGGCGGCATGTTGGCTGCATCGGCGTAGGTGGCCACGTCAGTGATCATTTCGCGACACTGCGCCAGGCTCCACTCTTCGGAGCGTCCAGCCGCCACGAACTTGTCGCGATGGCGCTCATAGAGTCGCTGCGTGTACAGGTTGATCATGGTCTCGTTCATGCTCACTCCTCGGTGCTGTCGGTCGTCAGTTCACGTATGCGCTGCAGCGCCTCCTGGCGTCGCTCTCGCTGATGCGCTCGGCCTCGACCTTGATCAGGTCATCCACCACGCGCTGCGGTGTCCACTCCTCAACGTCGCCGCCTGCGGTGAGATTCTGCAGGTTGCGGTAGCCCGCGATGAGGCGCAGGAGCTTGGCCTCCTGGCTGCCACCGTTCACCGTGGCGATCGGGCGACCACTGCCAGGGCGCCGTCCGCCATGTTGTGATCCGCGCTCATCCCGTCCCTCATCTGGTTGGGTCATCGTAGTCATGCATCTCCTCTATCCACTCGTCGTAGAACGCCTCCAGCACCGCCGCGTAGCGCCGCTTGACCGTCGAGAGCGGCAGCACAATCAGGTTCTTGAGTTCGGTGTCCATAAGCATGTCCCTGGGCGCGCCCGCCTCAGCGCCCACGATCGTGTCCTCGGCGCGTGAGCGCAGCGCCTCACGACCCTCGTCCTCACGTCCGTATTCGACAATCCAGCGCGTGGCGCCACCATCATGGCTCGTCAGCGCGACGTAGGTTGCCATCTCGCTCACTCCTTCTCAACCATCCACAGCGCGCCATCAATGAAGACCTCGACGCCAATCTCGGTGGCGACCCACTCAATCATCTCGTCAGTGAGTGAGCGGTCGTAGTCCTCGATCTCATCGACCAGTTCGTAGGCATCCATCGCCTTGATGCGTCGGCTGCTATTGAGTGAAATCTCCATGCCAGGGAACTGCTCCTGGATGCGCGCCACAGTCAAGGTGTCGAGCTTCGCAAGCGACGCGTCGATGTCGATGCCATCCCATAAGCGCATGTCGCCAACCACTGTGAACTCGGTGCTTGGATTGAGGTCCAGGCGCCAGCCATGACCGCTCTCATTAGGGTCGTCGTTAAAGCCCATCTCGCTCACTCCTTCTTCGCGCCATCCGGCGTCAGGCCCTGTATGACATTGATGCGCACCCTGGCAATGATCCGCAGCGCCTGGCTGTAGGCGTCCATCGCCGCTGAGCGGCGCTCTGCGAGCAGCGCATCGTCAACGGGATGATCGCGCTCCGTCAGCAGTTCATGCGTGATCTGTCGCTCGATCGCCGCCAGCGCCGCCGCTGTCTCCGCCGTGATCTGCTCTTCGTGCTGCGCCATGTCACACCCCCGCCGCGAGGGGGCTTGCGCCCCCGCTCCTACCTCGGTCCTACTTGGTGAAATGCATGAATGAGTCGTCTTTGGCGTCGCGTGCATTCGCCTGGCCCAGCGCCTTCATGAGCGCCGTGCCAACGACCGCCATCAGGAACAGCGCCACCGCGACCGCTACCAGTACAACGATCTCCATCTCGTTCACTCCTTCGCTCTGCTTCGCGCCCCGGCTCTGTGGGGCATCTTGAATATAGCATAAATCAAGATGGATGTCAAGAGTCAATCACACATTCATCACAAATTGGTCCCACGACCTCGTCCCACGACCTCGTCCCACGACCGCCGTTCGGTACGTCAGGAGAACACCATGCCCAGTCGCAACGTCGACGCCAACTTTGACGGTCACGCGCCACGTCGGCGGAAAAGCGACGTGGTGGTGGCCCAGACCCCCATGGATGACGCCAAGATGCGTGAGATCAAGGAGGGCATCGTCGCGCTGGACCAGCGCGCTGGCATGCTCAACGCCATGATCCAGGCGGGCGCCACCGGCCTCACACAGAACAACAACATGGCCATGCAGGCCGGTGTGTTCGTCAACAACAACGGCAATCCCGTCCCGCAGTTGCTGAAAATCAAGGACGAGAAGCCGCCCATCGGCACGATGCTCGGCGTGCCAGGCGTGCCCATTTATGGTGGCATAATCAACGACCCGGCGGAGTATAACCGGGACTTTTATTGGCGCGACGCAATCGACCAGTACGATCAAATGTATCGCTCCGACGCGCAGTCGCACCAGGTGGTGCAGGTGATGGGCCGTCCCATCCGCCGCGCCAAGTGGGATGTCGAGGCTGTCAGCGATGCGCCGATTGACCAGGAGATCGCCAGCTTCGTCCGCTCGTCGCTCTTTGACGACATGATCATGACGACCTCGGACGGCGAGGAGATCATCCAGACCTGGGACGACATCTTGAGGCACATCCTCACCATGATCCCCTACGGCTTCTCGGTGATGGAGTACGTCTGGCGCCGCGACGAAGAGGGCTGGACCAAGTGGGGCTGCTGGGCGCCAATGGCGGCGCGCACCGTCTGGCGCTGGTGGACCGGCGGCGCTGGTGAACTGCTCGGCATCCAGCAGTACGCCTACAAGGACGGCACGTTCCAACTCATCGAAATCCCGGCGAAGAAGATACTGCGCTTCACCTTCGACCAGCAGGCGAACAACTACGACGGCGTGTCGGCGTTGAGAGCCGCGTATCCTCATTGGTTCTATAAGACGCAGATGTACGCCATCCAGGCGGTCGGTCACGAGCGCACGGCGCTGCCGATTCCAGTGATCACACTGCCAGCCTCGGCGTCTGAGCAGGACTACACCAAGGCGCGTATCATCGGTGAGAACCTGCGCGCCAACGAGAAAATGCACGTGACATTGCCCGAGGGCTGGGCGATCGCCTACCTGCAAGGCAACATGGACGGGCAGTCGCTGCACGACACCATCGAGCATCACGACCGCATGATCGCTCGCGCGGTCGGCGCGATGTTCCTCAACCTCGGTGGCGAGCGCGGCGCGATGAATCTGGACAAGAGCCAGACCGCGACCTTCCAGCAGGCCATCCAGGCCGAGGCGGACTACATCGCCGAGCGCATCACCAGCAACGCCATCCGCAAGCTGGTGCGCGCCAACTACGATGGTGTCAGGGTCTACCCCAAGCTCATCTGCTCCAAGATCTCCACGCAGGACCTTGAGGGTCTGGCGACGATGCTGGCGGGACTCGCCGGTTTCGTGAACCCCGACCCGACGCTTGAGGACTGGCTGCGTGACGAGGCTGGCCTGCCCAAGGCCGCGCCGGTCACTGACCCCTACACCATTCAGGGCGACAACCCCTCGGGCGGCGACGCCGGTGGCGATGGCGACCAGCAGCAGGGCGCGAACAACGCCCCACAAGATCAGCCCCAGGACAGCGGCGATTCAACCGCAGCGTCTGAGGCGGAGGATCGGCTCAATTGGCTACTGTCTGAGGCAGGCGACGCCGTCGAGATGGCGGTCGAGCACTTCCTCGAGGTCGGTGAGGCGCAGGCGCTCGCTGAGCGCGCCGAGGCGGATGACTCCATTAAGCTGGGCTTCGGTGGCTTCCATGTCCATGAGCCCGGTGGCACACGTGGCCACGGCGTCGGTGGCGTCGGCGAGCATTTCGAGCTACGCAATTCAAAAGGCGAATGGGCCGGACGACGTCCTGGTGGTGGCAAGGGCAAGGCCAAGTCCACCGAGTCGGAGCGCGTCGGTAGGGAGACGCGTCCGCTTAACCCTGGCGCTGCGGCCCTGCGTCGGCGTGGCGGCATCGAGATTCGCCCACCCAAGATCACACGCCCCCTCGGCGATAACGCCGAGATCAAGACCGTGCCGGTGGTTGGTAAGGCCAAGGGCTCCTCAAAGGCCCCCAAGTCACCCAACGCCGGAGCCAAGCCCAAGGCGGCGGCGAAACCCAAGACGCCGCAGCCGACGCGCCCACTACCAGAGGGCGTCAAGAACTATCGGGGCTTGCGCAGTTTGGAGGAGATCAACTACTTCTACGGCTACAAGCAGATGAAGTCGGTGCTTGAAAAGCTCTCGCTCAAGACCCTGCATGCGTATGCTCAGCATGCCGTTGATCGCGAGATTCAGCGCAACCTTCGGGGGATCAACGCCCGCAGCGCTTGGCAGCAGAACGGACAGGGCGTCGGCGTGGCAGGAGGTCGCAATGGGCCTCAGATTCCACCCCTTGTGGCGCCGAAGCTGGCCGCGCGTCTGACGGCCAAATACACGACAGCCACCAAGGGCCGTCTGGTGAACGCGTTGCTCGCCTATGCGCGCGCGCACCTTGACGAGAGCATCGCCTTCGGCGAGGGTGATGACGACGAGACGGTCAAGCTCTTCGGCGGTTTCCGCATAAGCGGCGGACCACGTGGCGGGCTCGGTGGGCTCGGTGGTGAGCATTTCGAGATTCGCAACGCCAAGGGCGAATTCAACGGACGTCGCCCGGGTGGCGGCAAGGTACACGAGGTCCTCTCCGCACAGCACCACAGCGCTGGCGTATCCGAGCATGGCGGCGGCATGGGCCATGAGACGCGATCCACGCGATCGGTCGAGCGCGCATCGCCAAACGCCAGGGCTGAGCGCGTCGGCGCACGCAAGGGCGAGGTCGAGGCGCGCAACGGCAAGCTCGAGGGCGAGCAGTTGGCGCACAACCCTCGCATCAATAACCGTGTCATCTATGGACGCGACGCCATGAACGCCGCGCCACTGCCCCTGCGCGCCTACTCACGCGAGGCGCAGCAGGAGATGATCACATCTGGCGCCAAGGTCGGCTATAATCACCGTGAGGCGGTGGCGCGTGTGGACGCCATGCTCAATGACGCAAAAGCCGCTGGGTCCTATGACCACGCTGGGCGGTGGTATCACGAGGCCAATCAGGTGATCCGCGACGTGCAGAGTCTCTATAAGACGCCGACCGGCCACAACCACTACAGCCTCGAGCAGGTCGGTGGGGCCATCGCGGCGACGAGCCCGCGCAACTTCTGGACCAACTTCGTCAAGGGTAAGTCGAGCGTCGCGGCGGTTGTCGCCAACAACAACGTCTCGAACAACAACCTCTGGGATGCGGTGCTGGCGCTGCATGCGACCCACGCCAACCAGATCGTCCACATCACCGAGGAGCGCATCCAGTCGTTCGTCAACAAGGAGAATCCCGCGCTCGGCCTGAGCGCGCATGAGATCACGGAGGCGCGCGGCTACATCGGCGCACATCGCGTCAACGATCTGCCCGTCCACATCGCCGTGCTCTCGCCAGAGATGAAAGCCTTCTCGACGCGTGACAACATGGTCAAGGCGCTGCAGATCGCGCGCCTGCCGCAGCACGAGCAGGATGCGGCGCATGTCGGCGAGTATCTGCGTGGACTGAAGG
>Ga0068857_100001342_pt1 | contig 19388 bp, 16 predicted proteins | sample KBSCornC72_FD_66591 | JGI IMG/M metagenome (GOLD analysis project Ga0068857, IMG submission 66591) | Corn rhizosphere microbial communities from Kellogg Biological Station, Michigan, USA - KBS Corn C7-2 | ecosystem: Host-associated > Plants > Roots > Rhizosphere > Soil ...
GAGCAAATCTTGGCCATTATATAGCGCCTGGCCCGAGGTAATATCGTACCCTTCACGCCCCGCGAGAATTGCGGCCAAAGTGCTCTTACCGCTGCCATTTGGTCCCATGATCGCATGGACCTCGCCTTCGTTGATTGTAAGCTCTATCCCTTTCAGAATTTGCTTTCCCTCAACCCCGGCGTTGAGGTCCTTAATTTCCAATATCGGTTGGTTGCTCATCTCTGCTCTTCTTTTTCTTAATCCTAATCTTAATCATTCTCTTAATCGTCGTTCTTCTGCAAAAGCTTATCGTTACCCAACGCTCCCTTCCAGGCTCACGCCCAGTAATTTCTGCGCTTCCACCGCAAATTCCATCGGCAGTTCGCGAAAAACTTCTTTGCAAAATCCGTTCACAATCATGTTCACGGCATCCTGCGTGGCCAGCCCGCGCTGATTGCAATAGAAAATCTGATCCTCCCCAATCTTCGAGGTTGATGCCTCGTGCTCGACCTGGGACGAAGTATTCTTCACTTCGATGTACGGAAAAGTGTGCGCCCCGCACTTGTTGCCCAGCAACAGCGAATCGCACTGCGAAAAATTTCGCGCATTGGTCGCGCTCTTCTGGATCTTCACCAACCCGCGATAACTGTTCTGTCCATGGCCAGCGGATATGCCCTTTGATACAATCGTGCTCTTCGTGTTCTTGCCGACGTGGACCATCTTTGTTCCGGTATCCGCCTGCTGATAGTTATTCGTTACTGCGACCGAATAAAATTCACCGATGGAATTATCCCCAAGCAAAATGCAGCTGGGATATTTCCACGTAATGGCTGATCCAGTCTCAACTTGTGTCCACGAAATCTTCGAGTTCCGGCCTTTGCACATCCCGCGCTTGGTCACAAAGTTGTAAATGCCACCACGCCCCTTTTCGTCACCTGGATACCAGTTCTGCACCGTCGAATATTTGATTTGCGCGTTGTCGAGCGCGATCAATTCCACCACTGCCGCGTGCAATTGATGTTCATCCCGCATCGGCGCGGTGCAGCCTTCCAGATAGCTGACCGAAGCCCCTTCTTCGGCAATAATCAACGTTCGCTCGAACTGGCCCGTATTCGCGGCATTGATTCGGAAATAAGTCGATAGCTCCATCGGACAACGAATGCCCTTCGGGATAAAGCAAAACGATCCATCGCTAAATACGGCCGAGTTCAATGCGGCAAAAAAGTTGTCGGTATAAGGCACAACCATCCCAAGATATTTCTTCACCAGATCCGGATGGTTCTGGACCGCTTCCGTAAACGAACAGAAAATGATTCCTTTCTCCGCCAATTGCTTCTGAAAAGTCGTTCCCACCGACACGCTATCAAACACAGCATCCACCGCGACTCCAGCCAGCCGCTCGCGTTCCTTCAACGGAATTCCCAATTTTTCGTAGGTTTCCAATAGCTTTGGATCGACTTCATCCAGACTCTTTGGTCCGTCACCCTTTTTCTTCGGCGCGGAATAATAAACCGATTTTTGATACTCAATTGGCGCATAATGCACATGCGGCCAGCTAGGCTCTTTCATCGTCAGCCAATGCCGATACGCCTTCAGTCTCCATTCCAGCATAAACGCCGGCTCATTCTTCTTGCTCGAAATCAGCCGGATAATGTCCTCGTTCAACCCTGGCGGCGCAGCATCCGCTTCTACATCGGTGTAAAAGCCGTACTTATATTCTTTTTTGACCAGGCCTTCGATTGTCTCTGTCGCTGTGCTCATCTATTCTGAAATTCTGCTTAGCTCTAATCCGCCGCCATTTCTGGCCGGCAATTTATCTCTCATTAACACCTCGCTTTAGCGAGGTGTCTGGGCATTCCTAAAATCTGAAAACCGTTTCAACGGTTTTTCGAGTTCTTCTTTTCCCCACACTCCGGACAACGCCCATGAATCGCTATTTCATACCGGTCCGCCTGAAATCCTTTCGGCAATGTCACCGCCGCTTCATTTTCCAAATCAATGTCAAAAACTGTATCGCAGCTATCACAGTAAAAATGGCAATGCTCCCGCATATTCGGGCAAAATCTCGCCGCTCCACGTTCTAGCGAAACCTGCCTTACCAACCCGCATTTCACAAGGGCAGTCAGGCAGTTATACACCGTCGCCATCGAAATCTGCGGCATCTTTTGCTTCGCCCGAATAAAAACCGCTTCCGCAGTCGGATGGTCCCGCTCCTCGAGCAACACGTCATACACGTGCTGCCGTTGCGAGGTGAATCGAAAGCCGCTCGTCGCCAGTCGCTCGTTTAAAGGGCTTTCCACTTTTCTCATTGCAATCGCCGCCATTAACTCTACAAATCTAGTCGCTTTCCCTGCCTTGTCAATATTTGGAATAATTCTAAGTCTCAATTAAATTCCCAAACCGGGTTTACTATGAATCGATTACAACGGCACAAAATGCTGCAATGCTCAACGCTCGCGGCTTGAGCTTGGCCTGGCCCCACGTTGACGCGGATTCAACGTCGCATACGCCGCATTAAGGGCTTTCGTCCACCTTTCCGCCAACGCCCTGGCTCGCTCGTCCGTTCCGGCGAACAAATCAGGATGGCAGGCCCTCACACGCTTCCGGTACGCAGTCTTGATTTCCGCCAACGACGCCGAAGGTGAAACTCCCAGAATTTCGTAAGCGCTCAACTTTTCCGGTTCATTCGCCGACACGGCATCGGGAGCCGGTTCGGGTCGCGGTCGGGCAGGCTCCTTCCGCCTGTCTGCGGTGTGCTGCCGCGGTAGCATTGAGCGCAATCGCAGGCGGAATGGTTCCATCAGGGTTACTCGCGCCCCGTCCTCTCCCAGAAACAAGACTCCATCCAACAATAATAACTGCTCCCTTAAGCGTTTCCACGGCACCTCGCCGCAATGCGCCATCAGTTCGTCCCGCGAAACGGCCGCATTCTTTGCAGCCAGATAAGTCAAAGCCTGGGCGCACGCTGCTACATCCAACTCGCCTAATAACGCCCAACACCGGACCTCGCGCAATCCCTCGAGTAACAGGCGAGGACCGATTGAGTAGATATCCTTGAAGATCCACAATCCCATCGGGTCCAACTCCACATCCAATTGGTGCCGCCTCCTTTTCATGATACGTGCATAAGTCCATGTGGTTATGCCCAACGCCACGATTTCCGAAAGAATTTCCGAATAGTAATGGGTGACAGAAACGACACGGAGCACGCTATAGATAACAAGCGTCGTCGCCAGAAACATCGCGGCCCCGCAACCCAGGGCGACTACGCCAATCACGGCAGCCCAGACCCGATCGGTTCGCCGTTTCTGCTCCAGCCAGCGCGTGATGGCCTCTGACCCCTCGTTCATCTAACGAACCCTACCAACGCTCGCAATCAAGGCTCAAGTGCTTTGGTCTCGAGATAATGGTGCAGAATGCCTCGGTCTCATTAACACCTCCGCTTCGGCGGGGTGCCAGCGTGATCAAAAGCCGAATCAACAGTTTTTTCGGATGGCGGGTACGTCACTCTTGGTTGTTCTTAGGGTTGCAAATCCAGCGCGGCCCGACCGCCGCCGTCCATGTAAAACGGAACTGATTCATGGGCGTGGGCAATCAACCAGCGGCCATCCACTTTTCTCAGCCCAAACGTTTCTCGCAACCACATATCTACCTTTTCCCCCGTTGTCCTCGTTCCGACAACTCGATTAAAGCTATGAGCATACGCCACTTCGTTGCTCACAGAGATTTGTAAGTCTCGAATTTCGCAATCAATTTTCCGCTGAAACGAGTTAAACCAATTTTCCAAATTTTCTCGCAGCGGCATGGTTGCCTGAAGCGGCGGCGCAAGAAAGAACCTCACCGAATCTGCGGAGTATTGCGCGATGACACCAGCCACGTCCTTCTTGCGAATGGCCTCAGCCCATTTTTCGATCACGCCTCGAATTTCTTCTTCGCTGACGGCGGGAGCAGTCTCGGCCCCGAAAAAGACATCCACGTGTTGAATCTTCTCACCCCGCATTTTGAAACGCTCAGTATTGCTAAAGCGTGCGCCTCCGTTGGACGGCTGGCATTCGTAAATAACAATGGCTTCGTCCCCATCGGCTACCAAAGTCTTGATCTCGAAATGGTCGATGTGCTCGCAATTCGGCCAGCATCGCGAAAAATATATTTCGCGGCTGATGTTATCATCCACCGGACTCGTAAACGTAAAATCCTCGGTCAATAGTGAATCCATCTCCGCGCGATTCTTTCTCTCATACGCCGAATAGCAACATCGAATAATATCTTCCATAGTACTCATAATAATTTTCCCCCCACTTATTTCTTCCGTACAACCTCAATCCGACTCACCCCGCCTGTCAGGTAGGAAAGACCCGTCCGCCGCTAATTACAAAAACCTTGCATGCTTCCCGCTTTAGCGGTTTAAATCTTGGGCCTTGCGCTGAAAAATTCCGAATTGTTTGCAGAGTTTTTGAAACCTTTTCTCGGCGTTCTTCGCGTCTTTGCGGTTTGATATTTTGGCCCCCAATCTTTTTGCCTCTGCCTTAAATCTCCAGTTGCTTCGACTTAGTCTTATCAGCATTCCTTATCCATCCACCCAAAAATTTTAGTAACCCGTTACCCCACAGATGTCCCACCCCTCTCCCTATACTTCATGCATATGAAAATGACTCAATAAGCAGCAACAAAAATCAACAACAACAAACCAATGAAAACTGTGATCAAAAATAGCGCGCAAAGTCCCTGCCCTCGCTTCTCATTAACACCTCGCTTCAGCGAGGTGGACGAACGAAACCGCCCACTCTCCAGCTGTTTCAACAGCTTTCCGACCATCCAACTGCATCCGAGCAAGTCCGAGTAATCTTTTCAACCTCGCTGAGCCTCTACGAAAAACCGTAAAGACAAGTGAAAGTCAAAATCCTTCAAAAACCCCTGAAATTTCACTTTATTTCACTTTGTTTCACTTTTTTATGAAGCGCCTTGAACTGAAATTTCGCTTCGAAATGCACAACAAATCCCTGGCGTCCTCTCCAATAAAGCTTTCTAAATGGCTCTACAGGTTTCTAAAGCTTTCTAATTCTAAAGGTTTTTTTCTAGTGAACTACCACCCTCCAATGACAATTTCCGAATGGCCAGTCCAACCCAGTCAAGCCCAGTCCAGCCACCCCTCCACCCGACAAATCAAATGGGACCAAATCCGACGAACTTTTTCTCGGATGCCCCAGCTCAGTTTCGTACACCCGCCAGCTCTAAAGCCTTGTTTCTGCTCGTGCCTCGTGATAGGGGATGGAGCAATAATTCCTATGAACTCACGCGCCTTTTTCCTTCTCCTGACTTGGGCGTCAATGCTTTCTACACGGATTGACACCTATGCTCAAGGTAGCCTCACTCCGCCAGGAATGCCAATTCCAACGTTCAAGACCCTTTCGCAGGTCGAACCCCGATTCCCGATCTCGGATTATCAGACCAATCTGACTATCCCCGGCTCGTACTATCTGGTCACAAATCTGTTCAGCGGATCCAACCTCAATGATGCGATCAATATTCGCACCAACGTTCACGATATCACCATCGACCTGAACGGGTTCGCCATCGTCAACACCAATGGCGCGGGTTCCTCTTCTCCCGTCGGCGTCCGCGTCTCCGAAGGCACAAATGTGGTGATTCGAAATGGGCAAATCATCGGTTTCGACCGGGCGGTTCGCGCGGAAGGGCTGTTCTACGGTGTCGTGGTTGACAACGTTCATATCCACAACTGTCGGCGGGCCGGCGTCGAGGCAAACGGCGTAGTCGGAAATTCCCAGCAAACGATGACAGTGCGCAATTGTGTTATTGAAGGGCTGAATAGCACCGGCGAAGCGACCAGCGTTTCTGTGGATGGTGTCACCATCCTGAACGCCATGGTTGTCGTGCAAAATTGTGTTATCCGCGATATCGTTCCAGCGGGAACCGGTACCGGCTCCTGCATTAATGCCCTAAGTCCTACCAATAGCTTTGTTGATAATAACCTTTTCAGCAATGCCGACGTTGGACTAAAAGTTACGGGAGGGGGCACGCGACTCTATTATCGTAACAATCTGACGGCCGGAATCACCACGCCCTTCAGCATCAGCGGCGGTGTTGACCGCGGCGGAAATTTTTAGCAATCGGATAAGCCAATTGCTATTTGCGAACCGCCTGCAAATTTCGTTTAATAACCCCTCTTTTAGGCGAACGACAAAAGCCGAAAGGCAGAGAATCTAACAGCCGCGCCGCATGAGTAAAATCTGTTTGGTCACAGGCTCCTCCGGTCTAATCGGATCGGAAGTCACGAAGTTTTTCCATGAAAATGGGTTCGTCGTGCATGGCGTGGATAACAATCAGCGAGAGACCTTTTTCGGTGCCCAAGGCAATACCCGCTGGAACCAACAACGACTTGTTCGCGACTTGCCTCGATTCAATCATCACGAATTGGACATTCGCGATCGCGTCGGCGTCCTCCGTTTGGTCGAAAATCTCAAGCCCTCCGTCATCATTCATACCGCCGCCCAACCTTCTCACGATCTCGCAGCGCGCATTCCCTTTGACGATTTCGATGTTAACGCCGTCGGCACCTTAAATCTAGTCGAGAGCGCGCGCCGATTTTGTCCGGAGTCGCCATTCATCCACATGTCCACCAACAAAGTGTATGGAGACCGTCCCAACACAATCCGCCTCAAAGAATTCGACACGCGGTGGGACTACGGCGATCTGGAATTCGCCAACGGCATTCCCGAAACTTTCTCCATCGACCAATCTAAACATTCCCTCTTCGGTGCTTCAAAAGTCGCCTCGGACATTATCGTGCAGGAGTATGGGCGCTACTTCAACATGCCCACTTGTTGCTTGCGCGGAGGCTGTTTGACCGGCCCCAATCACAGCGGCGTCGAGTTGCACGGCTTCCTGAGTTACCTGGTTAAGTGCAACCTCGAAGGGAAGGAGTACAAAATCTACGGCTACAAAGGCAAACAGGTCCGCGACAATATTCACTCGGAAGATGTCGCGCGATTCATGTTCGAGTTTTACCAGACACCGCGCAGCGGCGAGGTCTATAACCTTGGCGGTGGCAAAGACAATTCCTGCTCGATTCTCGAAGCGTTCCGGATGGCCGAAGAATGCACTGGCCAAAAACAGCGTTCCACCTACGTCGATCAGGCCCGCAGCGGCGATCATATCTGCTATTACAGCGATCTGCGGAAAATGATGCAGCACTATCCGAAGTGGAAAATCACACGCAGCCTGCCAAACATTTTCGAAGAGATTGTCGCGTCCTGGCGCGAGCGGCTGGTTCATACCTGAATGCGGATTCTCATTACAGGCGCTTGCGGATTTGTCGGAAGCATCATCGCCCACGCCTTCCGGGATGGCTGGCCGGATTGGGAAATCGTCGGACTCGACAATCTCATCCGCCCCGGCAGCGAGATAAATCGCGCTCCACTGAAAAAGCGCGGAGTAAAAATTGTTCACGCGGATATTCGCAATTCAAGTGATCTCGAAACCATCGGACGATGTGATTGGATCATTGACGCCGCCGCCAACCCGAGCGTGCTGGCCGGCGTCGATGGAAAGACCAGCACTCGCCAATTACTGGAGCACAATCTTTTCGGAACTGTAAATCTACTGGAACTGGCTCGAAGCTGGGACAGCGGTTTTCTGATGTTGAGCACCAGCCGCGTGTATTCGATTCACCAGTTGGCTGCGATCCCGGTTGAAGCAAAGGGCCAACGTTTTGACCCTCGCTCGAAAAAATCGAAGATCGCCGGTTTCAGCAGTCGCGGTGTTGCGGAGGACTTTCCTGTAACGCCTCCTCTCTCGCTCTACGGCAGTTCCAAATTGGCATCCGAAGTACTGGCTTGCGAATACGCGGAAGCGTTTGGATTTCCGTTATTCATCAACCGTTGCGGCGTGCTGGCTGGCGCAGGCCAATTCGGCAAAATTGATCAAGGCATTTTTTCATTTTGGATCCATTCGTGGCGTGCCCAGCGGCCGCTCAAATACATCGGCTTTAAAGGAACCGGTTTCCAGGTTCGCGATTGCCTGCACGCGCGTGATTTGATGCCGTTGTTGACCAAACAAATCCAAAAGCCGCGCAAAGACGCGCCTCGAATTGTCAATGTCAGCGGCGGGTTAAAACAAAGCGCATCACTTCGCGAATTGAGCGCCTGGTGTGACAATCGATTTGGCAAAGGCAACATCTCGGGCTCAAAGGAAACTCGACCGTTCGATGTGCCCTGGCTGGTGCTCGATTCTTCGCTAGCGAAAGAAGTCTGGGATTGGACGCCCCAAACATCGCTCGAAACCATCTGGAATGAAATCGCCGATCATGCAGAAGCCAATCCGCGGTGGCTGGAGGCAACTGGGGACGCATGAATTCTCCGAGCCCAAACGCTCCTCCGTTGAAACTTCTCTCGGTCGTCATTCCCGCCCGAGACGAAGAAGAGTGCATTTGTTCCACCGCCGAAAAACTTCACGTCGAATTACGTCTCAACAATATCCCGCACGAAATCATTGTGGTGGATGACGGCAGCAAAGATCGAACCTGGGAAAAGCTGCTGGACATGCAAAAGCGCGTTTCCAATTTGCGCCCGGTTCAAAATCAAGGCCGTCACGGATTCGGCAGGGCTATTGTCTGTGGCCTCGATCACATGCAAGGCGACGCGGCCGTCATCATGATGGCCGATGAATCCGACGATAGCCGTGACGTTGTTCGTTACTGGCAGGAATTGAACAAAGGCTTTGACTGTGTTTTCGGCAGTCGCTTCATCAAAGGCGGAGGAGTCATTGATTATCCATTCCTCAAACTGAGATTGAACCGACTCGCGAACTTATTTCTTAAACATCTCTTCCGGATCAAGTTGAACGACACGACGAACGCATTCAAAGCTTACCGCCGCACAGCAATCGATGGTTGTCGGCCAATAATCTCGCCGCACTTCAATTTAACCGTCGAACTGCCGCTCAAATCAATCGTCCGCGGCTATTCCTGGACGGTCATTCCCATTACGTGGCGCAATCGGCGGGTCGGTCAAGCCAAGCTCAAAATTCGGGAAATGGGAAGCCGTTATCTTTTCATCTGCCTCTACATCTGGCTGGAAAAATATTTCAGCCGCGGCGATTACAAAAAAGAGCCATGAGCGCGAATACTCCCGAAGATTTGCAGCGTATTTACGAAACGCGCTTCCGTAAAAACGCCGAGTATCGGCAGGCCGTCTGGCGAGTGCTCATCTCGGATTATTTCCAACGCTACATCCGGCCAGACGACGCAATTCTCGACCTTGGTTGTGGTTACGGTGAATTCATCAACCAGGTTACCTGTAAGATGCGCTTCGCGATGGATCTTAATCCAGAGGCCCCCAAGCGCGTCGTCGTCGGAGTCCAATGTCTCCTGCAGGATTGTTCCGCGACATGGCCACTCGCCGACAACAGCCTAAACCTTGTCTTCACCAGCAATTTTTTTGAACATTTGCCAAACAAAGATGCGCTTGGCCGCACTCTCGACGAAATCTACCGTTGCCTCAAGCCAGGTGGACGTCTGATTGCGATGGGTCCAAACATCAAATATTTACATGGCGCATATTGGGATTTTTGGGACCATCATTTGGCTTTGACCGAAGATTCCCTTCGCGAGGGCTTGATCCATCGCAAGTTCATTGTGGACGAATGCATCCCGCAGTTCATGCCGTTCAGGATGGACAATGCGCGGCAATACCCTCTTCTATTTCTTCGCGTTTATTTGCGGCTTCCTTTGGCCTGGAAAATCTTCGGCAAACAGTTCTTAGTCGTCGCGCGAAAATGATCAGCCGAGCACTGCGTGCTAGACTTTGCTATTTGATGCTTCAACAATGATTGCGTGGCGCGTGTTGTCATCGAACATTTGACGAAGGTCTTTGAGAGACCAAAGGCTGGTTCGATTCAGGCGCTGGAAGATGTTTGTCTAACAATCGAGGACCAGGAATTGATGGTGTTGGTTGGGCCGTCTGGATGCGGGAAAACTACTTTGTTGCGGCTGATCGCCGGCCTCGATGAGCCAACGACAGGAACGATTTCGATTGGCGAAAAGCCGATGAAAAACATCCCGCCCGGAGAGCGCGACATTGCGATGGTGTTTCAGAACTACGCGCTGTATCCGCATATGTCCGCGTACGAGAATATGGCGTTCGGACTCAAGGTTAGAAGGCGTTCAAGCAGTGAGATCGAAGCGCGCGTCAAAGACGCGGCGGAGATGTTGGAACTCACAAACTGTCTCGCGCAGAAGCCGAAGGAGCTTTCAGGCGGGCAGCGCCAACGTGTAGCGCTCGGGCGTGCAATCGTCCGGCGACCACGAGTCTTTCTGTTCGATGAACCACTTTCAAACCTCGACGCCCGGATGCGTGTGCAAATGCGCACCGAAATTTCCAGACTGCATAAACGCCTCGGAGCGACGATGATTTACGTGACCCATGATCAGTCAGAAGCAATGACGATGGGAGATCGGATTGCGGTCATGGATGGCGGCGCGATTCAGCAGGTCGGTGAGCCGATGACGATTTACGATCGGCCGGCAAACCTTTTTGTTGCCGGATTCATCGGTTCGCCACAGATGAATTTTTTTAGCGCTCTTGCCGTGCAAAAGGACGGTAATTTGTTTATCGAGGAGCAGAATGATGGAGATGGTGGATTCTCACTAATGTTGGAAGGCGAAACTGCAATACGAATGAAGGACTTTGCGGGAAAGAAGGTTGTATTTGGGATTCGTCCGGAAAAAATTCGTCGCGTGGAAGCGGGCGTGAACGGCGCAAATATTCAGGCCGTCTTAGAGGTCATCGAGCCAGTCGGTGCGGAAACTTTTCTTTATCTCGCTAGGGGAAAACAGTCGCTGGTGGCACGCGTGAGTGCACGCGAGGAGGCTAAGGTGAATGAAAAGCTGGCGTTAAGTTTTGACATGACCGGGGCACAGTTTTTTGATCCAACAACGAGCAAAGCTATCTTTCAGCGTTGAATTACGAGATTGCAGCATGGGCACAGTCAATTTGAATGGCATCGAAGTCATGGCGAGTTATGGCGATCTGCTTTCCGAGCACAAGGCATTGCGCGAAAGCGCGGCTATTCTCGGCTTGAGCTTTCGCGGCCGGTTATGTCTGGCTGGTGGAGATCGAGTGCGATTTTTGCATGGGCAGGTAACCAACGACGTAAAAAGTCTGCGTGTTGGCGAAGGCTGTTATGCAGCACTCATCACCTCCAAAGGCAAGATGCAAAGCGATTTGAATATTTATTGCCTGCCGGACGAACTGCTTTTGGACTTTGAACCCGGACTGAGTGCGATCATTTCGGATCGCCTTCAGAAGTACGTGATTGCCGATGATGTCCAACTTATCGATATCGCGCCCAACTATGGATTGTTGAGCATTCAAGGGCCAAAATCGGAGTCGGTCCTGCGCGCGGCTGGAATTGGAGATGAATTGCCATCCAGGCCATTCAACTTGGCAAGAAGAGCCGAGACGGCCTTTGGTGAGCTGCATGTCATAAACCAACCCCGTTTGGGAACGGTGGGCTTTGATTTGTTAGTGGCAACAGACGCGGTTAAAAAGTTGAAAGAGCAGTTAATTGCTGCGGCTAAGGCTGAAGGTGGCGCCGAATGTGGATGGGACGCATTTGAGATTGTGCGGATTGAAGCGGGCATACCGAGATTTGGCGCGGACATGGATGAAACGATCAATCCGCTCGAAGCGGGGCTGGAAACGCGTGGAATCAGCTTCAATAAAGGTTGCTACATCGGCCAGGAGGTAATTTCACGAATCAAGACATATAGCGAAGTGCAGAAGGCATTGAGAGGACTGAGATTGGCGGACGACTTGAAAAGCTTGCCGAAAAAAGGCGATAAATTATTTCATGACGGAAAAGAGGCTGGATTCATTACGAGCGCCGCGGCGTCGCCACGATTGAACGCAAACATTGCCCTTGGGTATGTGAAACGCGAGATGAATCACCCAGGAACGGACCTGATTTTGCGAAACGACGCGGGAGAGAGTCAGGCGCGGATTGTAGAGTTGCCTTTCGTGAAGAACTGAGCCCAGCGTCTAAGCTGCAGCTTGTTTCAATTTGGCCAGACACAAATTCGCTTCGTGCCGAAGCGCCTCACGATCGGATTGGGTCAGACCGACGGGATCGAAGCGATAGCGATAGTGTAACCGAAGTAATTCCTGGAGAGGCTGTCGGATTTCCACCAGTATTGGTTCCTTCACTATGCGTGACAGCCATGCGGAAAGAGGTTCGTCGGGTTCACGACTTGCGCCGCGCTGGCTGAGCTTTCGTTCCAACTGATAGAACTCCGAATCAAGGCCGGGCCACGCTAAATTTTCGGCAAAATTCTTTCGCTTGCTCACGCCGCGTTTGCCGCGCATGCGTCTGACAATTTGATAAAAGAGAAGACCCAATACCGGGATAAGGCCCAACAAAATATACTGGCGAAGCCGAGTCTGGCCCCAGCGCAATTTTGCCAGCTCAAATCTTATTCGTGACCAGAAGTCAGAAATAGATTGCCACGCGGAAACTCGGCTCGATTCCGCTTCGACCCATGAAGCTGGCGTGGTATCAAAGTCTCGCCAAATCCCGTTTTCCTTGTCCCATGCCAGGCACCATGCATGAGCGTCGCGTTGGCGAACGACATAACCCGTTCCCGAAGGTTCATGGATGGCATAACCGACAGCATAGCGGGCCGGAATACCGAGTTCGCGCAGGAGCAGAACGGTGGCAGTGGCAAAATACTCACAATGTCCGCTCTGCGTTTCGAGCAGGAAACGGCCAAGCGGTGTGTTGTTGGTGCTGCCTGCACGCGGTTGGTCCTGCCACATTCTGTAGGTGAACTTGCCTTGGAAAAATGCATTGAGTCCTCGCATGGCCTGTTGAGTGTTTTGACCGGTCAACCCGAGTTCGGCAATCACGCGATCGAGCGCGTCGGTTTCTCGTGGAGTCACATAAGTATCATCTCGGGGGTCAGGTGGATAATCAATGGTTGGGCCAGGACCAAATTGCGCGTCGAACATTGCCAGACCGGGTCCCTGGACAAACACGGCTCCGGCGCTATTTTTGGATACAAGATACGCTGAAAGATGCTCCAGTCGTCCGCTCCCGGACGGCAGAGGCAGGAGGGCCTTGCCTCCGGGCAAGTAGCAAGCGAGATTCACCGCCGACGTGTTAGTTATTTGTCGCGAGAGAATCCAGGTGCCACGGTTGGTATCTTCGACAATAGTTTCGAAATCATTGCGCGAGTTTCCCGCATACCACGTTTGTGCTTTGTAGTTACGATAGCTTGCCTCGCGCAACAAAGTGGGCACGGGATTGGTGCCTATCGGCTGAACGCGGATCATGATTTTTGATGAAAGTTTAATTCGGCCAATCTGGCCTAATGCAGTTTTGCTCTGAAATGGATCGGTGCCTTTGCGGGAAAATCCCGAAAACCACTGCGGATTGAGTGTTTCGAAATACCGCTGCACGCGCCCAAGACTGGCCTGTCCGAAGTAGCCAAGAACGATCGCGATTCCGAAGGCACATCCCCAAACCGGCAGACTGTAGCGCCACGAACGCCGCGCCCAAAGTGTCCACGCCATTAACACGCCCAGTCCCCAAAAGAATCTGGTGTCTTCCGAAGGATGAGCTGCGGCCCCAAGCAAACATAAGGCGAAATAGGGATAAGCAATGTTTACACTGCGGTCCGGCCAGATCTCGCCAAGGCGTTGCGCCCTTTTCCATCGGCGCCGTATGAGGGTAGAAATCGTGTGGAGCGGCACCTTCTCCCGGGAGCTGAATATTTGTGCGCCGATGAGCGCAGAGAAAATCATCGGCAACCAACGCATCGTAAGCGCTATGGTGCGGGCGGTTGTCGTGCCAGCGTTGCGCTCGGTGCGCAGGCTTGGACTTTGCAAAAGGCCGCGAAAGTTTCCTGGCCCATCGTTAACGTTGAACGCATAAACTATCGCGCCGAGGAGTAGTAATTCGGAAAAGACCCAGATCCTCCGAAAATCTTCGTCGGACAGCTCCCAACGGACTTGGATCCAGCGGGGACTTTCAATCGCAATGGCCATCAACGCGCCGACCAGTGGAAATCCAGCCTGCCAGCCCCAAAAGAGCAGTGCGGCACCGAGAAGGAAAGGAGGTGGTTTCATTTCAGTTTAGCCAATCCAGCTTCAATCTTTCCGACTTCGAGGACATGAAATTGCGCGGGATTATCGCGCATTGGCCCTGGCTCGACTGTTTCGCGGTGCCCGGCTGGAACAATCACAAGCACCAGTACCGGCACGCCGAGGCCAAGTAGCTTTTCAACGAACTTTTGCCGCTCGCCATCCCAATTGATCAAGACACAAATACATCCGCTGACGGCATTTATGTGGTTCAAAACCAAGTCTTCGAGCTCGACGAACAGATGATCCCGGCACGTTTGGACTGATGCAAGAATCTCCAACATCTGGTCGGACCGTGCAAGTCCACGCCCGGCTGTGAAGCAATAGGACTGTGGTCCGACGAAGAGCAAGTCGAGAAGCGATTCCTGCGTCCGAATCGAATATGCGAACGATGCCGCCACCGAAACTGCCTCTTCAAACACGTCCGTCCTGGGATGGTCGCTGAACGTATCGAGGACGAGGGCGTGACGGACAAAGAATTCGTCCTCAAACTCTCGTACCACCGGCTTGCTGGCTTTAGCCCAACTGCGCCAGTGAATGTGACGCAACGGATCGCCATGACGATAATCGCGCAGGGCCACAAATTCATCGCTTTGGCCGACATTCGAGGCGAGCGCGATGCCCCCGGCCTGATACTTCATCGTGCCTGGCAGTGCAATCGGAGGCAGGGGATAACGTTTTGGCAGCACCAACATTGTTTGTGGCGATGAAATGCTCGTGAATGCTCTGAATAAGCCCAGCGGGTCCGGTCGGGCGAGCGTCACTCCATCGAACCGCAAAACTCCACGACGCAGAGGAGTCAATTCAGCTCGAATATCGATTTCCTGGCTGGCTGGAACTGGCGGGACAACTAATTCTCGAAGAGTAGCGATGCGATACCAATTTGTGCGTGGCCGATGACTGAAGCGGAACGAACGTATTTGCTTATCCTCCGCGAGAGTTCCCGCGAGCCATTCGGGAAATGCGGGGCGAGGATCGGCGAGGTTTTCAAGCAACGCCAAGCCCTTTTGAGTCTTAGATGAGAGATTCCGCAACTTCACCGAGTAATTTAAGGGCGCTCCGACTGTTCCAAAACGCGGGAGCAGTCGCACGGCCGAGAAATGCGCTCGGAAAAACCAACTGCAAACCAATGCCACGAGCAACAGGCAAACCAGCAGTGTAAATGCCTGATAAGCGACGTTATTTTCGGTATCGGGACCAAGCAAAGCGGCTACCACAGCCGCGCTCAGAATTCCAAAACCTGCCGCTGTAAACCGCCGACCGCCCCAATATCGAATGGATGAAGTTGCGCAATAAAGTCGGTAAAGCAGGAACCAAAGAAAAGTCATGTGCCGAAAATTCGAATTTCGACTTTCACCTCACGCTGGCACACGAATCTTTTTCACGACCTCTTCGACGACCCCGCGCGCGGTCAAACCAGAAAAACGCGCCTGTGGTTCCATCACCAAACGATGCGCGATCACCGAGACTGCAAGTTCCTGAATTTGTTCAGGGGTTACGAACTCGAGTCCGTCAAAAAGTGCCAGCGCTTGCGCGGCTTTCATCAAGGTGATGGACGCGCGCGGGCTTGCGCCCAATTGCACGCCGTTTGCCGTTCGCGTCGCCGCGACGAGAGCAACCATGTAGCGTTTCAGTTCCTCGCTGACCCGGATATTTTGGGCGGCGCGCTTCAAAGTGATTACGTCCGCGAGCGAAACACATGGCTGCAATTCGTCGAGCGGATGGATGTGCTCCTGCGCAGTCAGTATCGCAACTTCATTGTCGGTTTGGACATATCCGAGAGCGAACTGCATCGCGAAACGGTCCATTTGTGCTTCCGGCAGTGGATAAGTGCCGCGAAACTCGACCGGGTTTTGGGTCGCAATCACAAAAAACAGGTCTGCCAAATCGCGACGTTCGCCATCGACGCTGACCTGACTTTCGCCCATGGCCTCCAGCAAGGCGGATTGCGTGCGCGGAGAGGCGCGGTTGATTTCGTCCGCGAGAAGAATGTTTGTAAAAATAGGCCCTTCGTGAAAATGGAACAGTTGGTCACGCTGGCTGAATACTGAAACACCGAGAATATCGGACGGCAGCAGATCCGGAGTGAATTGAACGCGTTTGAACCGGGCATCAATGGAACGCGCCAGGGCTTTCGCAAGAGTGGTTTTGCCTGTGCCGGGAAAATCCTCGAGCAGAACATGCCCGCCGCTGGCCAGAGCTGCGAGCAGCATCCGGGTCGAGCCGGCCTGGCCTTGCATGACCTTCGCAATATTTGACGCGATCTTCTGATAGATCTCGCGCGCATTGAGAGAGGCTGATTTGTTCGATTGGCTGGTGGCGAATTCTTTGGGTAGGGTGGGCGCCAACGACGTGGAAGTTACGGAACTTATGGATTGAATAAGATAAGACGCCCTTTGGGCATGCTGGATGTTAACAAATCAGAATCGGGACTGCGAACAAATTCCTGCTCGATCTGATTCGCACCCGTCTGTGAGGCCAAACTTGACTGCGGGAACGCAGAAAACTACGTTGTTTGCCGGTTGTGGTGGCCGTAGCTCAATGGTAGAGCCCCAGATTGTGGTTCTGGATGTTGCGGGTTCGAGTCCCGTCGGTCACCCCATTAACCCGGAAATTTCGATGATTCTGCAAATCCGGTATCTCTCTTACTTATTCCTGATAACTTTTTTCGGTGCCACATACGCGAGTTGGGCACAATCGGTTCCAATTGTTCCAACCCCACAACATCCGGTTACGAACGTTTATCATCGTGTCACAGTAGTAGATAATTACCAGTGGCTCGAGGATGCGTCTGCTCCGGAAGTGCGCGACTGGATGCGCCAACAGAACGAACGCTCACGCGCGTATTTTTCACACCTGGCATTTCGAGAAGGCATCGCCCAGCAACTCCTTCAATTACGCAGCGAAGAATCGGCGCGCTATTTCCGTTTGGATGAACGAAAGGGCAAAATTTTTGCGATGCGCTTTAAGCCACCAGCCCAGCAGCCAGTGCTCGTCCGACTTTCATCGTTAAATCCGCCCGCACTCTGGCGCACAGTTTTCGATCCGAATTCCTATAACACTAACGGCAGCACGGCGATCGATTGGTCGGTCCCATCGCCTGATGGCCGGCTGGTTGCCATCTCTCTGTCGGAAGGCGGCAGTGAACAAGGGACTTTGCATTTCTTCGAAGTGGATACAGGCAAGGAATTGGAGGACAAGATACCGCGCGTGCAATATCCAACCGGAGGCGGCAGCGCGGCCTGGCTCGCTGACAGTTCAGGAATTCTCTACACGCGCTATCCTCACCCCGGAGAGAAGCCGGAGGAGGACATCAATTTTTATCAGCAAGTCTGGTTTCATAAGCTCGGCACGCCGATTTCAGAAGACAAATCTGAGCTTGGAAAAGACCTTCCGCGAATCGCTGAAATCGCACTCGAAAAAAGTGAAAATGGCCCCTGGATTCTCGCCACGGTTGCTAATGGGGACGGCGGAGATTTTGCGCATTATTTGCGTGATGCGACAGGCAAATGGAAACAGCTCACTCGCTTTGAAGATGGTATCAAGAGCGCAAAACTTGGCCGCGACAACTCCATTTATATGCTTTCGCGTGATAAAGCGCCGCACGGTAAGCTGTTCCGCTTATCCGTGGACACGCCCGAGTTATCCAAAGCCGTTGTTGTTGTTCCGGAAAGCAAAGGGGTGATTGAGGAATTCGCCTCTTGTGACGATGGCATCTATGTCTCAGAGCTGCTTGGCGGGCCATCTCAGCTGCTTTACTTCCCAAAGGGAAAACTTCAGGGCAAAAAAATTCCTATACTGCCTGTCTCGAGCGTAGCTGGTCTTCAATCCTGGCACGGTGATGATCTCGTTTTTGGCAATGTGAGCTATCTGAAACCCTTTGCCTGGTTCACTTACAATCCTTCTACAAATGACACCCATCGGACGGCGCTCGCAATGACTTCACCGGTCGATTTCGATGATATCGAAATCGTTCGGGAATTTGCCGTCTCCAAAGACGGGACCAAAGTGCCACTGAATATTCTGCGAAAGAAAGGCATCAAGCTGGACGGGAAAAATCCAACGTTGCTGACGGCATATGGAGGCTACGGCATAAGCCTTACGCCCGGATTTGATTCGACTCGGCGCATTTGGTTCGACGCGGGAGGAGTCTATGTCATCGCTAACCTGCGTGGTGGCGGCGAATATGGCGAGGAGTGGCACAAAGCGGGAAATTTGACGAGGAAGCAAAATGTTTTCGATGACTTCATTGCCTCAGCCGAATATCTGATCAAGCACCATTACACTAATCCGCAACGGCTTGCCGTCGAAGGCGGTAGTAACGGCGGTCTGCTGATGGGCGCGTTTCTCACTCAGCGCCCGGACCTTGCTGCTGCGGTGGTTTCACGTGTTGGCATTTACGACATGCTCAGGGTCGAGTTGGATTCCAATGGTCAATTTAACATCACGGAATTCGGCTCGGTAAAGGATCCGCAGCAATTCAAGGCTCTGTATGCGTATTCCCCTTATCACCACGTGAAGGCCGGCGTAGAATATCCGGCGGTCCTCCTGACCACAGGCGAAAACGATGGACGAGTCAATCCGGCTCAATCGCGAAAAATGACCGCTCGGCTTCAGGCCATGACGTCAGGCGGACCAATTCTTTTTCGCAGCACCGCTGGGGCGGGGCACGGCATCGGCTCTTCTCTTAGTGAACGGATGGCCGAGCAGGCCGACATCCTTTCATTTCTTTTCGATCAGCTTGGTATTGATGCGAGCGCCTGGGCATTTGGCCCGCCGCTTCAGTGATAATGGAAATGCCGGGCGAGTGGCGTACCCGGCGACTGAGAGAAAGTCTTATTTCCTGCGGGGATGCTTGGGGAGCCGATGCTGGTGCGTTTGAGCGTCATGACCTTTCGCCCCGAGCGCGCCTTGCATCATCTCGTCCTTGCGACGGTTGTTTTCCCACTGCAATGGCTGCAGATTGGTCAGTTCATCACCGCCGCCTTGTGAGACAGGCACGATGTGGTCGATTTCCCAGCCATACCGGCTGCGGTTGTTTCCGTAATCGGAACGCACGATGGTCCAACCCCACGCGTCCACGCGCAGTGTTTCGTGGACGCCCATGGTCCGTGCCTTTTGCCAAACGGCCTCGACGACTTCGGGGCTGAATGGTTGACCAGTTGCATCCGTATTCGGTTGCCGCTGCATTGTAAAACGCTTTGTTGTTGGCTCTTCTGAATAGCCTTTCGCTTCCGTGCGACTAACAAGCCG
>Ga0068857_100001344_pt1 | contig 19383 bp, 20 predicted proteins | sample KBSCornC72_FD_66591 | JGI IMG/M metagenome (GOLD analysis project Ga0068857, IMG submission 66591) | Corn rhizosphere microbial communities from Kellogg Biological Station, Michigan, USA - KBS Corn C7-2 | ecosystem: Host-associated > Plants > Roots > Rhizosphere > Soil ...
CGCGATGCGCTGCTGCTGGGGACGCTGCTGGTCGTGCTGGTGCTGGTCGCCTTCCTGTTCCAGTGGCGGGCCGCGCTGATCAGCCTGATCGCCATCCCGTTGTCCCTGATGGCGGCGGCGGTGGTGCTGTACCTGCAGGGCGGGACGATCAACACGATGGTGCTGGCCGGGTTCGTGATCGCCGTCGGGGTGGTGGTCGACGACGCGATCATCGACATCGAGAACATCGTCCGCCGGCTGCGCCAGGCTCGGGCGGCGGGGAGCGAGGCGTCGGCGTCCTCGATCATCCTCGAGGCGTCGCTCGAGGTGCGGCGGGCGATCGTCTACGCCACGCTGATCATCGTGCTCGCGGTGCTGCCGGTGTTCTTCATCACCAGCCTGGCCGGCGCGTTCTTCAAGCCGCTGGTGCTGTCGTACGGCCTGGCCGTGCTGGCCTCGATGGTGGTCGCGCTCACGGTCACCCCGGCGCTTGCGCTGCTGCTGCTGGCCAACGTGCCGCTCGAGGAACGTCAGCCGCCGCTGGTGCGCGTGCTGCAACGCGGATACACCGCGGTGCTCCGCCGGTTGATTCGAAGCCCCGCCCCGGCGCTCGCGGTCACTGTGGTCACGCTGTTCGCCGGGTTCGCCGTACTGCCCTTTCTGGGCGAGTCGCTGTTCCCGCACTTCCAGGAGCGCGACTTCCTGTCCCACTGGGTGACCAAGCCGGGCACGGGCCACCCCGAGATCATGCGGATCACCCAGACGATCAGCCGCGAGATGCGGGCCCAGCCGGGCGTCCGCGGGTTCGGGGCGCACATCGGCCGCGCGGTGCAGGGCGAGGAGATCACCGGCATGAACTTCAGTGAGAACTGGATCAGCCTCGACCCCAATGCCGATTACCACAAGACCCTGGACGAGGTCGAGAAGACCGTGCAGCGCTATCCGGGGCTGTTCAGGGACGTGCAGACGTACCTGAACGAGCGCATCGAGGAGGTGCTGGCCGGGTCGAGCGAGCCGATCGTGGTCAGGATCTTCGGGCCCGATCTGGACACGCTGCGCAAGAAGGCGGATGAGGTTCATGACGCGTTGCGGGGCATCGACGGCGTGGTCGACCTGCACACCGACCTGCAGACCGACATCCCGCACATCCAGGTCAGGCCGGTGTTGTCCAAGGCGGCGCGGTACGGCCTGAAGCCGGGGGACATCCGGCGGATCGCCGCCACGCTGGTCTCCGGCGACGAGGTCAGCGACATCCACCGCAACAACAAGGTCTACGACATCATGGTCTGGAGCACGCCGAAGACGCGGCGCAACGTCGCGGACATCCGCAACATGCTGCTGGACACCCCCGGTGGCGGACATGTGCGTATGAAGGACGTGGCCGACGTCCGGATCCTGCCCACTCCCAACCAGATCGAGCGCGAGCAGGACTCGCGGCGGATCGACGTGGCGATGGGCGTCGAGGGCCGGGGACTGGGCTCGGTGGTCGAGGAGGTCAAGGACCGGCTGGGGCACGTCTCGTTCCCTCGCGAGTACCACGCCGAGGTGTTGGGCGAGTTCCAGGAGCGGGAGGCGGCCCAGGGCCGGATCTTCAGCTTCGGGCTGGCCGCGGCGATCGGCATCTTCGTCCTCCTGCAGACCTGCATCGGCAACTTCCGGATCGCTGCCCTGGCGTTTGTGACATTGCCCTTCGCCCTGGTCGGCGGCGCGCTGGCCGCATTCGCCACCGGCGGCATCATCACGCTCGGCTCGCTGGTCGGGTTCCTGACGGTTTTCGGCATCGCGGCCCGGAACGGGATCCTGCTGATCAACCACTACCAGCATCTGGAGACGGTGGAGGGGCAGGCGTTCGGCCCCGACCTCGTGCTCCGTGGCTCCCGTGAGCGGCTGGCGCCGATCCTGATGACCGCCCTGGCCACCGGCCTGGCGCTGGTACCGCTTGTGATGTCGGGCGAGATCCCCGGGGCCGAGATCGAGTACCCGATGGCGATCGTGATCCTCGGCGGGCTGGTGACGTCGACGCTGCTGAACCTGTTCGTGATCCCGGCCCTCTACCTGCGCGTGCGGATGCTGCGGGGCGGCACCCCGGCCGCCGGCTGACCGGCGCTGGGGGGGCTACCGGGCGGGGGCGGTGGTGCCGTACACGGCCGGGCTCCTGCGGTAGGCGTCCCTTTCCAGGTCGAGCGCCGCCGCACGGGCATCGGCCAGCTGCTCGGCCGAGAGCTGGCGGCGTTCGGTCAGCACCAGCACCTCTCGGGAGTCTTCCTTCGACCCGTTCCAGCCCACTCGCACGTTGCCGACTCCGGGCGCGTAGTACTTGAGCTGGTAGGCGTCGGGCTTGCCGGTCTCGTACTCCGAGACGACGACCACGTCGTCGAAGCACCCGGCCGGCACGCAGGTGTGGGCCCCGGTGTTCGACACGTGGGCCCTGTCGACCCAGTTGATCGGCGGCGGGGCATAGCCCTGGGAATAGTCGGCCCCTTCGCGCGCCTCAGCCCGGATGTAGACGCCGGCCCGGGCGCCGCGAACGCCTGCGATCCAGGTCGGCGTCTTCGCGAACCGGCCGTTCTCGTACTCCTCCGGATACTGGCCGAGGTGCCAGACGTTGCCGGCGTCGTCCTGCGCCAAGAACACCAGCTCGGCCTCGACCAGCTCACCCGACGTGTAGTCGCGCTCCCAGACGACGACCGCCTCGACGCCGGCGACCCTCTTGGTCAGGTCGGTGACGGTGAACACCACCCGGTGCTCCAGGCGCTCGCCGTCCTCGACGCTGGAACCGGTGTAGACGTGCCGCGTGCCCGGCCGGAGCGGAAACCAGGTGTTGTCGACCGTGGTCGACGTGGAGAACCGGGCGGTCGCGAAGTCGGCGGCGTCGACCTCGGCCGGAGGCTCCGCCGCCGATGCGACGATGTCCACCGCCGCATTCCCCGAACCGCCACACCCGGAAACGGCCATGGCTACGACGGCCAGAGCCGGCCATAGCAGCCGAGCAGCACGCACTCTTCATCCCTCCCGAGCGGAGCCTCACGCCCGGCCCGAACTCACGGGCCTGGCACTTTCATGAGATTGTCGTGAGTATCCCAGAAAGTGGCCGGCGATACAAGGCCTGCGCCGAGCGTCGTTCGGCTCAGGCGGCGCCGGTGCGCATGCGGTGTATCGTGGCGATCACCTCGGCCGGATCGAGATCGTCGTCCGGGCCGGTGGCGCCCTGCCGCAGGCGGAGCGAGGTGTAGGCCATCAGGTCGCGCATCGAGACGACGCCGACCACGCGGCCGTCCTCGTTCACCACCGGCAGATGGCGGAAGTGCCCGTCGACCATCATCGCCATCGCCTCGGCCAGCTCCGTGGCCGGCGTGCCGGTCAGCACGTGGCGCGTCATCCGTTGGCTGGCCGGCGTGTCGGGGTCGACCCCCTCACTGACACAGCGCAGCAGGTCGCGCTCGGTGATCACCCCGACCAGGTCGTCGCCCTCGGCCAGCACCATGGCCGCCCCGGTCTCGGCTTCGATCATCCGCCGCGCGGCATCGCCGACGCGGGTCTCCGGGGTGATCGAGACGATCTGGGTGGACATCACGTCGGTCAGCCGCATGGGATCAACTGTACCGCCGGTTTCGTCATGCGAGAAGCAGTGAGGGGGCCTGCAGGTAGCGCTTGACGCTCTGCAGCAGCTTGGCGCCGTCGGCGCCGGAGCAGGCCCGGTGGTCGCAGGAAAGGGTGACCCGCATCAGCGAGCGCACGCGGATGTCGCCGTCGACGGGCACCGCCCGGGGGACGGTGCCGCCCACCGCCAGGATGGCCGATTCGGGCGGGTTGATGATGGCCTCGAAGTTGGCGACGTCGAACATGCCCATGTTGGAAACGGTGAAGGTGCCGCCCTCGATCTCGCGCTGCCGCAGCTGCCCGTCACGGGCCCGAGCGACCAGATCCTTGGTCTCGCGGCTGATCTGGCGTACGCTCTTGGTGTCGGCCTCGCGCAGCACGGGCACGACCAGGCCGTCGTCCAGGGCCACGGCGATGCCGATGTCGGCATGCGCGTGGTAGGCGTGGCGGCCGTCGACGTACGACCGGTGGGCCTGCGGATGGTCGATCAGCGCCATTGCGCAGGCCCGCACGATCAGGTCGTTGACGCTGACCCGTTCACCGTCCAGCCCGTCGTTCAGCTCCTTGCGCAGCTCCAGCGCCCGGGTCATGTCGATCTCGCTCTCCACGTAGAAGTGCGGCACGGTCTGCTTGGAGTGCGCCATCCGGGCGGCGACCGCCTTGAGCATCGGGGTCAGGTCGCGCAGCTCCGACCCGGCCGGCGGGGCGGCGGCGGGTGCGTCGGCGCCGCCCGGTTGCTCGGCGGCGCCGCCATCCTTGACCAGCCGTTCCACATCGGCCTTGACGATGCGACCTTCGGGGCCGCTACCCCGACCGGCCAGCGGAGCCAGGTCGATCCCGGCCTGATCGGCCATCCTACGGGCGATGGGGGAGACGCGGAGAGCGGCGGAGCCGCCCGCTCTGCCGTTGCCCGAGGGGGCGGCGGCCGCTCGCACGGGAGCCTCCGGTTCCCGCGCAGCCGGCGCCGGCGCGGCCTCCTCGGCGGCGGCCGAATCCTCGCGCTTGCGCTTCTTTGCCGGCTTCTTCTCCGCCTTGCCCGCGTCCGCGGGCGCCTGCTCGCCGGCCTCCCCGACCAGCGCGATCGGCGCGCCCAGGTCGGCCGACTCGCCGTCATCGACCAGGATCTTCAACACGGTGCCGCTGTCGTATGCCTGAAACTCCATCAGCGCCTTGTCGGTCTCGATCTCGGCCAGCACGTCGCCTTCGGCGAAGGCGTCTCCCTCGCGCTTCAGCCAGCGGCCGATGGTGCCCTGCTCCATCGTGTCGGACAGGCGGGGCATCACGAGCTCTTCGGCCATGGTTCCTTCCCTCCGATCTCTAGAGCACGCCGCAGTCGGCGAGCAGGTTACGCGCGGCGGCCTCGATCTTCGACTCCAGCGGCAGCGCGGCCAGCTCGAGCGGTTTGGCGTAGGGCATCGGCACCTCCGCCTGGCCGACCCGCTCGACCGGTGCGTCGAGGTCGTCGAAGCAGACCCGGTGGATGCGCGCGGCCAGCTCCGATCCGACGCCGTAGGTCGACCAGCCCTCCTCGGCGATCAGCGCCCGGTTGGTCTTGTGCACCGACTCGGCGACCGTCTCGGCGTCCAGCGGCCGCAGAGAGCGCAGGTCGATCACCTCGGTCTCGACGCCGTCGCGAGCCAGCGCGTCGGCCACCCGCAGGGCGCGCTGCACGGTGTAGGAGTGGGCCACCAGCGTGAGGTCGTCGCCCTCGCGAACGACAGCTGCCTTGCCGAAGGGGACCGTGTAATCCTCGTCCTCGTCGGGGATCGTGCCCGACAGGTTGTACAGCACGAGGTTCTCGCAGAAGAGCACCGGGTCGTCGTCGCGGATCGCCGTCTTCAGCATGCCGTATGCGTCGGCCACCGACGACGGCGCCACGACCTTCATCCCCGGGGTGCCGGCGAACCAGGCCTCCAGGCTCTGCGAGTGCTGCGCGGTCAGCTGGGCTCCCGCCCCGCCGGGCGTTCGGATCACCATCGGCACGGCCACCGTACCGCCGAACATGTAGTGGATCTTCGCCGCGTGATTGATCACCTGATCCATGGCGACCAGGATGAAGTTGATGGTCATGATCTCGACCACCGGCCGCAGACCCATCATGGCCGCCCCGATGCCGGCACCGACGAAGCCGCCCTCGCTGATCGGCGTCTCCCGCACCCGGCGCGGACCGTACTTCTCCCACAGCCCGGCGGTGACCTTGTACGAGCCCTCGAAGCGCCCGATCTCCTCGCCCATCAGGAACACCCTGTCGTCACGGCCGAGCTCCTCGTCGAGGGCGCGGCGCAGCGCCTCGCGGTAGGTCACGTCAGCCACGATGCCTCCTCGCCGCGCTCGCCGAACGGCGCCCCGGCGCGCATGGCGGCGAACTGGTCGCGCCAGCGGGGGTCGCCGTAGACGTGCTCGTAGAGGGTGTCGGGATCGGGGAAGGCGGCGCCCAGCGCCTCGTCGATCGCCTCCTTCACCTCGGCGGCGACGTCGTTCCAGATCTCCTCGATCTCCTCCGCGGACAACACCCCCTGCTCGGTGGCCAACAGCCCCAGCCGGGTGATCGGATCCTTCTTGCGCCAGGCCGTGATCTCCTGAGGGGTGCGGTAGACCTTGCCCGCGTCCGCGACGGAGTGGCCGCGGTAGCGATAGGTGACGGTCTCGATCAGCGCCGGCCTGCGCTCGCTGCGCGCCTCCTCGAGCAGCCGCCCGACCGCGTCCCGTACCTCCACCACGTCGTTTCCGTCCACCCGCTCGCCGTGCATCCGGTAGGCCGCCGCCCGCCGCCACAGCTCGGGCTCCGCCGACGACTGCTTGACCGACGTGCCCATCCCGTACTGGTTGTTGATGGCCTGGAACACGATCGGCAGATCCCATACGGCGGCCAGGTTCAGCGCCTCGTGGTAGGCGCCGGTGTTGGTGGCGCCGTCACCGAACTGGCAGAGCACGGCGTACGGCTGGTCGGTGTGCTCGAGCGCCAGCGCCGCCCCCACGGCGATCGGCAGGTGGCCGCCGACGATCCCCCAGCCGCCGAAGAACCGCCGGGAGACGTCGAGCAGGTGCATCGAGCCGCCGCGGCCGTGGGCGACACCGGTCTGCTTGCCGAACAGCTCGGCCATCACCGCCGCCGGCGGGCTGCCCACCGCGAGGGCCTGGCCGTGGTCGCGATAGCTGGCGAACAGACAGTCGCCGTCCTGCAGCACGTCGATCGCGCCCACGATCGCGCCCTCCTCGCCGATCGCGAGGTGGCAGTAGCCGCCGATCCTGGCCCGCGTGTACTGCTCCTCGGTGCGCTCCTCGAAGCGGCGGATCAGGGCCATGGTGCGGAACAGCCTGCGCGTCGTCTCGGCGTCGGGGAGCTGCGCCGGAGTTGTCTCTGCAGCCTTGGCCATGTGCGGGCATCGTATCTCGGAGGCGGCGGGGTACACTCACCGCCGATGGCCACCCCCGTGACAGTCCCGCGCCTGGGCGACGAGATGGAGTCCGGTGTGCTGATCCGGTTCCTGGTGGAGGAAGGCGCGACGGTGCACCGCGGCGACCCCCTGTACGAGCTCGACACCGACAAGGTGACGCAGGAGGTCGAGGCAGAGGCCGACGGGGTGCTGCTCTCGATCCGCGCGGCGCCGGGCACCGAGCACCCGGTGGGTGCCACGCTGGCCTGGATCGGCGAGCCCGGCGAGGCACTTCCATAACGGTTCTGAACGTCCATGGCTACGGGCCCGAGTACGGCCCGGGGCTGCTGGCGCTGCATGGGGTGACAGCCCACGGGGCGCGTTTCCGCCGGCTGGCGGACGAGGGGCTCACGGAGTGGCGAGTGGTGGCGCCCGACCTGCGCGGCCACGGCCGCTCGACCTGGGACCCGCCGTGGAATGTCGAGCAGCTCGTGTCGGACATCGTCGACACCATGGATGCAGAAGGCCTCGACCGGGTACCCGTGCTCGGCCACTCCTACGGCGGCCTGCTGGCCATGCATCTGGCGGCGCGGGAGCCCGGCCGCGTCGAGCGGGTGGTGCTGGTCGACCCTGCTGTCGCGCTGGCGGCGGACGAGATGTTGGAGGTGGCGGAGGAGACCCGCCAGGATGACGGCTGGGCGACCGCCGAGGAAGCCCGCGAGAGCCGGATCGGCCAGCGCGAACCGGCCGGCCGCTGGGCCGTCGACGAGGACCTGGCCGCGGCGCTCCAGCACGACGATGACGGCCGCTACCGGATGCGCTACCTGCGCTCGGCGGCGATCACCGCCTGGGGCGAGATGGCCCGCCCGCCGGCCTCGCTGGCCGGCTATCCGGGCGAGGTGCTGCTGATCCCGGCCCTCAAGGAGGACATGGTGGGGGAGACGCTGCGGTCATCGCTCCGGGCCGACCTCGGGGAGCGGCTGACGGAGCGGGGTATCGACGGCAACCACATGCTCTACTGGGATCATCTCGACGAGCTGATCGGCATCGTGCGCCCGTTTCTCGCGGACCCGCGCTGAGGGGATGGCCGGGGGGCCGGTGGTACCATCCGACCGGCTTTTCGGCGAGCGAGAGGGAGCGGCTTTCGATGGAGTGTGACGTTGCCGTCCTGGGCGGGGGCCCCGGCGGGTACCCGGCCGCAATCAGGGCAGCCCAGCTGGGCGCGAACGTGGTGCTGGTCGAGCAGGACCGGATCGGCGGCACCTGCATCACGGTCGGCTGCATCCCCACCAAGGCGTGGGTGCAGACCGCGCATGCGCTGAAGGAGGCGAACGAGACGTTCGCCAAGATCGGCGTCACCGTGCAGGGAGCCGCACTCGACTTCCCGGCTACACAGAAGAACAAGGACACGATCGTCGGCGGGCTGGTCAACGGCATCACCGGGGTGGTCAAGGCCAACGGCATCACCGTCGTGTCCGGCCGCGGCACGTTCAAGGATGCGGGCACGATCGCCGTCGAGGGCGGGGAGGACGTCAGCTTCCGCTCGGCCGTGATCGCCACCGGCTCGCACTCCCTGCGGCCGCCGGTGGAGGGAATCGACGGCCCGCGCTGTGTCGACTCGACGGCCCTGCTGGCCGGCGAGTCGGTGCCCAAGCGGCTGGTCGTCCTGGGCGGCGGCGTGATCGGCGTCGAGTTCGCGTCCATCCTCGCCCACTGGGGCACCGAGGTGACAATCGTCGAGATGCTCGACCGGTTGGTGCCGATGGAGGACGCGGACGCCTCCAAGGAGCTCGAGCGCGCGTTCAAGAAGCGCGGCATCACCATGCATCTGGGAGCCCGGGCCACCTCAATCGCCGACGGCGAGTCCGGCGCGACGCTCTCGTTCCAGGCCGCCGACGGTACGGAGGGCAGCGTCGAGGCCGACGTGGTGCTGGTCGCCACCGGCCGCGGGCCCAACGTGGAGGGTATCGGCCTGGAGGCCGCCGGAGTGGAGTTCGACCCCCGCAAGGGCGTGGGCGTCGACCGCAGCATGCGCACCAACGTCGAGAACATCTTCGCCGTCGGCGATGCCGCGGGCCAGTGGCAGCTGGCGCACACCGCCTTCCGGGAAGGGGAGATCGCCTCTGAGAACGCTCTCGGCCACGGCGCCGAGATCGACTACTCGGCGACGCCCCGCTGTATCTACACCGACCCCGAGATCGGCGCGGTCGGCATGACCGAGGCCGACGCCCGCGAGGCCCACGGCGACGATGTGGCGGTGGGCCGGTTCCCGTTCTCGGCATCCGCCCGGGCGCAGATGTACGGCGAGAAGACCGGCTGGGTGAAGACGATCCACGAGACCCGCTACGGAGAGCTGCTGGGGCTGGTGATCGTCGGGCCGCAGGCCACCGAGCTGGTCAACGCGGGTGTCATCGGCATCACCGCCGAGGCCACCATCGAGACGCTGGCCGACTCGATCGCGGCGCACCCCACGCTCGCGGAGGCGGTCAAGGAGGCAGCGCTGGTCGCCCTCGGGCGCCAGATCCACCTTCCTCCGGCGCGCGGTGGCCGGGCGAAGGCCGCAGCCGCCCGGTGAGCTGCGTCCGGGCCACAGACTTCTTCCTGCCGACCCTCAAGGACGACCCGGCGGACGCCGAGGCGATCAGCCACCGGCTGCTGGTGCGGGGCGGGTTCGTCCGCCAGGTGGGCTCGGGGCTCTACACCTACCTGCCGCTCGGCCAGCGGGTGATGCTCAAGATCGAGTCGATCATCCGTGAGGAGATGAACACGATCGGCGTCGAGTGGAGCATGCCGGTGCTGCTGCCGGCGGAGCTGTGGAAGGCGTCGGGCCGCTACGACGTCGACAACCTGTTCCGACTGGAGGACTCCTCCCAGAAGCAGTACGTGCTGGCCATGACCCACGAGGAGTGCATCACCTACCACGCGGGCCGCGAGCTGCGGTCATACCGTGACCTGCCCCGGATCTGGTACCACATCCAGACCAAGGAGCGCGACGAACCACGGCCGAAGAGCGGGATCCTGCGCACGCGCGAGTTCGTTATGAAGGACGCCTACAGCTTCGATCGTGACGACGCCGGCCTGGACGCGAGCTACGACCGGCACATCGAGGTCTACCGACGGATCTACGACCGCTGCGGCCTTCACTACCGGATGGTGGAGTCGGACGTCGGCATGATGGGCGGCCGGGGGGCACACGAGTTCATGGCTCCCAGTCCGGCCGGGGAGGACCGGATCGCCGTCTGCTCCGGCTGCGACTACGCCGCGAACGTCGAGCTGGCCAGGTCGGCGCCCCACTCGGCGACGCTTCCCGAGCGACGAGACGCGCCGGAGGAGATCGCCACCCCTGGGATCACGACCATCGAGTCGCTCGCCGACCATCTCGGCATTGACCAGACGGCGACCGCCAAGGCGATGGTCGTGGTGCGCGACGGCGAGGTCGTGCTCGGGCTGCTGCGGGGGGACCACCGCCTGCACGAGCTGAAGATGGCCAAAGCCCTGGGGGGCGGGTACCGGCCGGCCACGTCAGCCGAGATCGAGCAGACGTTCGGCGCCGAGCCGGGATCGATCGGGGCGGTCGGGGTGGCGACCAGGGTGATCGCCGACGAGGCCCTGCGCGAGGGACAGTACGTCGGCGGCGCCAACCGCACGGGCTACCACCTGCTGGGGGTCGAGGCCGGCCGCGACTTCCAGGCCGAGTTTGCCGACATCCGCGAGGTGTCGGACGGCGAGGCATGCCCGCAGTGCGGCGGGACGCTGCGGATCGAGCGCGTAATCGAGATTGGAAACATCTTCAAGCTGGGTACCAAGTACTCCGTGCCTCTCGATGCAACGTTTCTGGATGAGTCCGGCAAGGAACACCCCATTGTGATGGGTAGCTACGGAATCGGGCTTGCGCGGATCATGGCCGCGGCGATCGAACAGGGGCACGACGAGCGGGGCATGATCTGGCCGCCGGCGATTGCCCCCTTCCACGTGCACGTGGTCGTGATCGGCGACAGGTCAAGCGAGCAGGACGCGATCGCCGAGAGGATCGGCGCCGAGCTGTCGGAGCGGCAGATCGACGTGCTGCTCGACGACCGGGACGCGAGCCCGGGAGTGAAGTTCGCCGACGCCGAGCTGATCGGCGCGCCGGTGAGGATCACCGTCGGAAAGCGCACCGCCTCCGAGGGGACGGTGGACGTTCAGAAACGCGATGGACTCGAGCAGCGAAGTGAGCCGTTGGCCTCGGTGACGGCATCCGTCGACCGCATGCTCCAGAGGGAGGACTGATGGCCAGGACCAGCACACGGACAACCCGCACGGCCGCCACCGGCCGGACGAGCCGCGGCAGCGTCGGCTTCGGCGAGGGCGTCGGCAAGGCGATGCGCGACAAGGGGATCTCCTACCGTGCGCTGGCCGAGCAGACGGGGCTCTCCGCGGGATACCTGAACCACCTCGTCCACGGCAACCGGCCCGTGCCGTCGAACGACGTCATCGAGGCGATCGCAAAGGCCGTCGGCAAGCGGCCGACCGAGTTTCGCGAGTACCGGATCAGGCGGATCTCCGATGCGCTGCGCCGCAAGCCGGAGCGGGTCGACGAGCTCTACCGCGAGCTCGTGCGCTGACACGGACTCACGGCGCGCGGCGCAGGATGACGGTGATCCGGCCGCCCGCACCGGACGAGCTCTTTCCGTTGGCGACCACATGCCCACGAAAGCGCCGGACGTAGGCGCGATACTGGTCGGCGTCCAGAATCAGCACGATCCGCCCGTCCGCCGCATCGGCCTGGGAGTAGCGGTCGCCCAGCAGCCGTTTGGCTGCCGTCACCGACAGCCGGTAGGCCCTCCGGGGGCGAAGGGTCGGTGCCGTCTTGACCCCGTCCGCGGCGCTGTTCAGCTGATCGGGCTGGAGCGCCCTCGCCTCTCCCCCCACGGCCGACCCACCGGCTGATGAGCCGCTGCTGAAAGACCCGCCGCCGACGTCGATCCGGGAGATCCCGAAGCCGAGTGCCACGAGGGCCGCGGCGGCGGCGGCCCAGCCGGTCGCCCGCCGCGCCACCTCGCGGTGGCGAGGCGTCCGCCGCGGCGCGCGCCGCACCTCGTCCATCACCGCACGCGCGAGGTCGGGCGGCGCCTCGACCGGGCCGCGCTCGCGCAGCAGCCGGGCGATCTCGTCGTGGGTGTCGGGTTCGTCGGTCATGGCAGTCGTTCGTCCTGCAGCTGCTCGGCCAGTCTGGCTCGCGCCCGGTACAGGCGCGACTTCACGGTACCCGCGGGAAGGCCCAGCGCCTCGCCGGCGTCCTCCATCGACAGGCCCAGCACGTCGCAGGCGACCGCCACAGCCCGGAAGTCGGGTTCGAGCGCCGCCAGGGCCGCGTCCAGATCGAGCCGGCTGTCGAGCTGAGCCTCGACTGCGGTGCCCGGCACCTCGTCGGTGGGCGTCGCCTGCCGCTTGCGCCGGTCGAGCACGTCGTAGGCCTTGCGCAGCACGATCCGGTACATCCAGGTCGAGAAGCGGGCGTCGCCGCGAAACCGCTCCATCGCCCGCCAGGCTGAGATGAACCCGTCCTGCACGCAGTCACGGGCGTCGGCGTCGTTCAGCGTCACCCGCAACGCCAGCGTGTACAGCCGGTCCTGGTAGCGCAGCACGAGCTGCTCGAACGCGGCATGGTCGCCCCGCGCGGCGCGGCCGGCCAGCCATTCGTCGGATGCCGCATCGAGGCGCACGCCGCCATGGTACGGCGCCCGCCGGGAGGGAAGAGGGTAGGGGAGTGCGACTGCCTGGGCCATCCGTACTGATCAGACCGCCCGGAGCGCCGCGGGGTTCCCGATATACTCGGTCGCCTCGGGGCGTGGCGCAGTCTGGTAGCGCACCCGGCTGGGGGCCGGGCGGTCGGAGGTTCAAATCCTCTCGCCCCGATGCACGTTTATGCAGCGCACGGCCCGTGGGTCAACGGCTGAACGTCGCCGGAGGCCGAGTATCCCGGGCACTCGATCCGGTGGAAGGCCTAGCCACGGGCCGTGCCGCGGGAACGGTACCCCTGGATGGGTCGACATTCTTTTCCAGGGCGCCGGGGAAATCGTGATCGCGCGCACCTCCGGCGGTATGGAGAGCGACCTGTCCTCGATCGTCTCTCACCCTGGTGGAGGGGATCGTTCGTCGCTCTAACGCGTGATGACGTTGTGTACCGTGAAGGTCTCCGGCTGTCCGGGGTCGATGCCCACGTCCGCGAGAAGGGGCATGAGACGCTCGCCGAAAGCGTTGAACTGCTCCTGCGACTCCCACACCTCGCTGACTCGCACGTTTCCATCCGCGAGAAAGCACACATGGAGTTCCAGTCCGTCCGGCGGGAACTCCCCGTTCTCTTGGAGGCGGCGGATCGTTTCGTCGTACTGTTCGGTGCTCGTCGCACCGGGCGGGGCGAAGCGAACGAGGAAGCTCATGGATCCTCCACTGGTCGGGGTCGTCGCGACCCTACCGGAGACGTGCCTGGCACGCTCGAAGGTCGGACGCTTGACCGAACACCTGTTCGGGCATACGCTTCGCCGTCCACGTGAGCAGTCAACCCGACAGCTTCGATGACGGTCTTGGCGCGGTGGCCGCTGGCATTGCCCATCGCTGCGAAGCCAGTCCGGAGGTCACCGACCTCCGAATCATGGCGTTCATCACCGCGCACAGGTGGTCGCTCGAATCCGACCCGGTTTCGGGTCGGCTGGTCTGGTGTCATCCGGCGGAGAGCATACTGGAGCGTCGCGTCGACGTGCTCGCCTGGTGCCTCACGGCCAGCCGGCGGCGGTCAGGTCGGTGGCCGGCGTTCTGCGAGTCGTGCTGGCGGGTGCCGTGACCGCGCATGCAACCCTGCATAGAACGGTTATGTACGGTTCGTATATAACTCGTAAAGTAGCCACATATTTACAAAATCGGGCTGTGTACCGTGATAGCGTCCGTTTTGCTCCGGAGCGTTCTGGAAACGCGCGCAAGTTCCAGGCGGGTTTCCAACCTTCTAACAGCAGGGGGTATATACGATGAAGCGTTTTACGCTTCTCATCGTTTCGATGCTCGTGTTCGGTGCATTCGCTGCATCGTCCGCGGTCGCGGCCAGCCCGCACTTCGTCGGCACACCAACCGCGACGGTGTCAGGCAACTCACTGACAGTGTCGTTCAAGGCGGCCGGCCTGGGCAACGAGACGTCGGTGCCGATCACGTTGTCCGGCAACGTCGTTGTGTCGTCGCGCTGCTACACCAAGAGCGGCAACAAGCCGCAGGCTGCGAACAAGCAGGAGACCATCGCGGTCAACCAGACCGATGACTTCCCGGTTCGCAACGGTCAGACCACGGGCAGCTTCACCGTCACCCCGTTGTCGACGCTCACCTGTCCTGGCGGACAGCACGTCGTCATCGAGTCGGTGGACTTCTCCGACCTCGTGCTGACAGGCCCCGGCGGCCTGCGGTTCGAGTTCTAAACAGCGAGCGAACAAGCCTTATGGAGGGTACGACGATGTGCCCTCCATAAGGCCACTCTGGTCGTGGCTGCCTCGCGGCGTGGCCGACTATTGCGTTTTGAAAGCACCCCCGCCGGCGCGCGCGAATGGTCGATGCTGGCTTGCATCGTTTGACACGATCTGGCCGGCGTCGTAGGATCGGGCGTGCGTGATCACTAGGACTGTTTGAAGGTTGACTCAGGGCCAAGCCCGGTAGTTCTGCGACCGGGCCACTGCGTCGTGCTGCTTTGCGACAGCGCCGGGCAGCGTGAAAGGAGTCACCTTGCAAGCGATCTTCTCCCTTGGGAGCCGCGTCAGGCTCGCCTGGGCAGTGACGGTTCTGTTTGTCGTGCTGAGCGGGTGCGACGACAACTCGGCCGGAAAAACCGATGCCGCATCGACCGTGGCACGGCTGAAGCTGGTCGGCCAGGTCGGCTATCTCGATATTCCGGCCGGCGGTTACCCGGAAAGCGGTGTGTTGTTCGTCGCACATGCCGACGGCACCGGCGCAGAACCACTGGTCTTACCGCAAGGGACGTGCTGTCCCCGGGTGTCTCGCGATGGGACAAAGATGCTCGGGTTCACGGCCGCCGGCGGCATCGAAGGTGCGACTGGAAGGCCGGCCACCATGAACGTCGACGGCTCGGACTATCACGAGATCCCGATTCAGGATGCCACGCTGAACTACATCCCACAGGCCTGGTCGCCCGATGGTACGCGAATCGCCTTCGAGGGTTGGGATGACTCGCACAACAGTCGAAATGGTATCTACACGGCTCGGACGTCCGACGGCGGGGATATCAAGCGCGTGACCTCGGTCTATGGGATCCATGACATTCCAGCCGATTACTCCCCTGACGGAAAGTACATCCTCTTCTACCGTGAAGTAACCCCGCTCGAAGGTGAATGGGATCGGAACGGCAGCCTTTGGATCGTCCCTGCCGTGGGAGGCAAAGCCCGCAAGATTGAGACACAGGGCATCAGGCCTCACCCGTCGGCACGATGGTCACCGGATGGCACCACGATCCTCTTCTCCAACGCCCGCGCGTCGTCGTTCTCGAATCTCTGGACGGTGAACGTCGATGGTTCACACCTGAAGAAGCTGTTCGAAGGCACCGAGGGACGGTACCCGTACTTTCCCGAGTGGTCACCGGACGGGAGCAAGATCATGTTCTCGCTCATGACACTGGGGGACTACTACACGCATCCGACGAGCAGCGTCTACGTCATCAACGCCGATGGCAGCAACCCCACGAAGGTGATCGGCGATCAACACTACAAGGCACTTTTCGGCTGGTGGCAGTAGCTCGTCTTGGACACCCCTGGTGAGCTGAGGTGATGGAGCGAGCCTGGTCGTCGAACACGATCAGGCTCGCATCATGCACCCGCCGAAACCGCCCGTCAGACCTTGACGGTCACGCGCATGAAGGTCGCGGTGATCGAGGTGACGTTCTCCTGCTCGCTGGTGTTGTGCTCGTTGAACAGGGCGTCCAGCTCACGCTGCAGGTCGTCCTTGCGGCCGTTGGCGTCCGCCGCCTCGAAGGCGTTCATGGTCGGCCCGTAGTAGTCCCTGAACAGCGCCAGATACTCCGACGGCGTACCGTCGTACGTGAAGATGTAGCTGTCCCGCTCGCACGAGATCTGCTCCTTCGGCACGCCCGCGGCCGTGAACCGCTCGACCACGGTCTCCTCGACACCCCACAGCATCGGGCTGACGAACCCTTCCGGAGGCGGCGGTGAGTAGGCGGAGCTGATCCGCAGGATCTGAGCGACCAGGGTGGGGTCGTTGGGGATCCAGTTGCCCATGACGATCCGGCCACCCGGCCGTGTCACGCGCACCATCTCCTTCGCCACGTCGTCCGGCCGCGGGGCGAACATCGCCCCGAAGATGCTGACCACCAGGTCGAAGCTGTCGTCGTCGAGGTCGCGCAGATCGCTGGCGTCGCCCTCCTGGAATCGCAGGTTGGCAAGGCCCAGACGCTGTGCGCGGGCGTTCCCCGCTGCCACCAGGGGGCGCGAGATGTCGACACCGAGCACGTTGGCACCGAGCTTCGCCTCCGGTACGGCGGTGGTGCCGTCGCCGCACCCGAGATCCAGCACGTCGAGTCCGTCCGTGATCCCGAGCGTGCCCACCAGGGCCTCGCCGCTCTCCCGCATCGCCCCTGCGATCCGCGTGAAGTCGCCCTTTTCCCACAGGGCCTTGTTCGGATTGGTGGGTGCCGGCTGATCGGTGGTGGACATTGGCGTCGTCGTCCTTTCCGTGGTCGAGGGCTCGGGGCCCGGGGCAGGAACGACCGTATCAACTGCCCGGCAGCTCAGCCTCGTTCGAGCAACTCCTTCAGCGCGTCGAGGTCGGCGAGCACCCGATCAGCATCCCGGGAGAAGTCCGCCTCGGTCATCCCCGGCCGCGTGCGCAGGGTGAACACCACCTCGCAGCCGTCGCCGTCGGCGACGACGCGCATCGGGTTGTACACCGTCTCGCCCGACGGCAGGGTGACCTCGTGGTCGAGGATCCCGTAGTCGTTGCGCGGCGCGAAGGCGACTATCAGGCGGCCGCCCGGCGAGTCGACGAACCACCGGCCGTCGGCGTGTTCCACAGAGCTGCCCAGGCCGGAGGCCCACCTCGGCAGGTTGGTCGGATCTGACGCGTACGCGTACACGTCGTCGGTAGACCGGGCGATCGACCGGCTGATGTGCCTCGACTCTGACACGACCGGCATCCTACCCGGCGGTCGGCGGGCCGACCGAGCGGACGCAGCGATACTTCGGGGATGGCCTATCCGCCCCCGGCACGCCACCTCCTGCGGGCCCGCGATCTCGCCGACGCCCGCTACTTCGAGCCGCTCGGCGTCGATGACATGGCACGGGCGGCCGGGCTGTCGCGCGCCCACTTCAGCCGCCAGTTCCGGCGCACCTTCGGGGAGTCGCCCCACGCCTATCTGCTGACGCGGCGGCTGGAACGCGCGGCGGCGCTGCTGCGGACGACCGACCGGTCGGTGGCGGAGATCTGCATGGCGGTCGGCCTGGTCAGCGTCGGCTCGTTCACGACCAGCTTCACGCGCACCTTCGGGATGTCGCCCACCGCCTACCGGGCCGCGCACCCGCCGGCATCGAACGCCGCCCGGATCCCAACGTGCGTGCTGCAGGTCTACGGCCGTCCCCAACGCCGCACGTTTCGAGAAGACAGCGGAGAGCGACCCGCCTAGCATCAGCCTCGTTCCACAAACGACGACGAGGGAGCAACCATGATCAAGATCTCGACAGCGCAGCTGTGGGTGCACGACCAGGACGAGGCACTCAAGTTCTACACCGAGAAGCTCGGCTGGGAGGTGCGCTCGGACGTGACGGTGCCGGAGATGGGCAACTTCCGATGGCTCACCGTCGGCCCGGCCGGCCAGCCCGACATCGCGGTCGTGTTGATGGCCATCCCCGGTCAGCCGGTGATGGACGGCGAGACCGCCGGCCAGGTGCGGGAGCTGATGGCGAAGGGCTTCGCCGGCACGATCTTCCTCACCACCGACGACGTGCACGCCTCATTCCGCGAGCTGAAGGGCCGCGGGGTCGAGTTCGTGGACGAGCCGTTCGAGCAGCCCTACGGCATCGACTCGTCGTTCCGCGATCCCTCGGGCAACAACCTGCGGCTGACGCAGGTACGCGAGATGGCATCGGTGTAACGATCGCGAACCGGGCGGCGGCCCTCTTAGCCGTCGCCCGGTCGGGATCGCAGTGGCTCCGACCTGCCCGGCGGACCCGCGCATTCGGCCGTGGCGATCCTGAGCCGGAGCTTATTTCCGGTGAGGCAGCTGGGGCAGCTTCACGGTGTCCTCGAGGATCATCGTCACCGCGAACAGCGCCAGGCCGAGCCCTGTTCCCAGCAGGAGGGCGGTGTTCCGATCCAGGTTCCCCGCCACCAGCGTGATCCCGAGCCCGACGGCGACACACCCCACGAGCGCCAGCGCCCGAACGAGCAGCATCTTCTTCATGCGGCGGATATCGGCAGCGGCGGGCGGCGACCTTAGGCCGGTGTCAGGAGGGCAGCGTAGGCTGCGCCGATGCCGGCGCCCCAGCCCGACCACCACGCCACCTGGGAGCTGCTGCGGGACCGTACGGTGGCAGCGCTGTTCGGCGTCGAGCTCCTGACGGGGCTGGGACTCGGCGCGACGGTCACGGCGCTCGGTTGGCAGGCCTATCAGCGTTCCCACGATCCGCTGGTGCTCGGCCTGTTGGGGCTTGCGGAGTTCGTGCCCGCGGCGCTGCTGGCGCTGCCGGCCGGGCACATGGCCGACCGGTTCGACCGGCGATGGATCGGCTGCGCCGGGCTGGCCGCCACGGTGGTCGTGGCCCTGGTGCTTGCCGCCGACGCGGCCAGCGGCGACACCGCCGTCTGGCCCCTGTACGTTCTGGCGTTCGCCGGCGGCTCGGCGAATGCGTTCGTCGGCCCCGCCGTGAACCCGCTGCTGGTGGCCGCCGTGCCTGCCGCGTCGCTCTCCCGGGCGATCGCGATGACGTTCTCCGCCGGCCAGGGCGCGATGATCGCCGGGCCTGCGCTGGGCGGGATCCTTCAGAGCGCGGGCGCGCCGCTGCCCTACCTGCTGGCCGCCGCGTCGGCCGCGCTGGCTGCCGGGATGCTGCTCGGGGTGTCGGCTGCGATCGGGTCGGCCCACGTCGGCGATGAGGACGCCACGTTCTCCGACGCATTGGCCGGCGTGCGGTTCATCTTCTCGGTGCCGGCGCTGCTGGGCGCCATCTCGATGGACCTGATGGCGGTGCTGTTCGGCGGGGTGACGGCGTTGCTGCCGATCTTCGCCAGCGACATCCTGCATGTCGGCGCCGCCGGAAACGGGCTGCTGCGCGCGGCCCCCGCCGTCGGCGCCGTGCTGGTGGGGCTGCTGCTGTCGGTGCGGCCGCTGCGCAGGCGGGCGGGCCCCACCCTGTTCGTGGTCGTCGCCATCTACGGGGCCTGCACG
>Ga0068857_100001345_pt1 | contig 19355 bp, 12 predicted proteins | sample KBSCornC72_FD_66591 | JGI IMG/M metagenome (GOLD analysis project Ga0068857, IMG submission 66591) | Corn rhizosphere microbial communities from Kellogg Biological Station, Michigan, USA - KBS Corn C7-2 | ecosystem: Host-associated > Plants > Roots > Rhizosphere > Soil ...
TCAAGAAGGCGCGCCGCATGCTGGAGCGCTGCCATTTCTTCGCCCTGGCCGAATCGCTGGGCGGCGTCGAAAGCCTGATCGAACACCCGGCCATCATGACCCACGCCTCCGTCCCGCCCGCCAACCGCAAGCGGCTCGGCATCAGTGATGGATTGATCCGATTGTCGGTCGGGGTGGAGGGTGTTGCAGATTTGCGCGACGAACTGCAATCTGCGCTGGTCTGAGGCTCGGCATCGGCCCAAGTAAACTTCCAGTCATGTGGTCATTGGATAATGACTGCGGCCCGCCGGCTACATAGTGCCAGACTGTACAATCCAATGATCACCACCGCCTATCGTCTCGCCGATCCGCTGTCGCCATATGTCGCGTTCAAGCGACACTTTTCGCTCGTGGTTCAAATGGCCAAGCGGGACGTGATCAGTCGTTACCGCGGCTCGTTTGCCGGACTGCTGTGGTCGTTCTTCAATCCGTTACTCATGTTGGCCATTTACACCTTTGTATTCGGCGTTATCTTCAAATCCCGCTGGAATGAAAACACGACAAATCATTTCCAGTACGCGGTCGTGTTGTTTGCGGGCCTCAACATCAATACCTTCTTCGCCGAATGTGCGAACAAGGCTACTACTGTCATCCTTGAGAACACCAATTTCGTTAAACGCGTCGTATTTCCGCTTGAGACGCTGACGTGGAGCACAATTTGCTCCGGCTTGTTTCACCTGTTCGTCTCCACGATCGTTTTGTTGGTGATTTCACCCTTCATCATGGGTGGAATTCCGTGGACGATAGTAATGTTTCCGGTCGTGGTTATTTGTTTCCTTCCTTTTGTTGCCGGAACAGTGTGGCTGCTTGCATCACTGGGGGTTTACTTTCGTGACCTCAAACAGTTGGTCAGCATTGTGACGATGGCGCTGATGTTCCTTGCGCCAATTCTTTATCCGGCAACACTGATTCCCGAGCGCTTTCGTCTCGCGCTTTATTTCAATCCTCTTACCGTTATCGTGGAAGCCTCTCAAAATGTTCTCATCTGGGGCAAGTTGCCGCAGTGGGACCATTTGAGTGTTTATCTGTTGGCATCTTTGCTGTTCGCATGGGTAGCATTCGCATGGTTCGAAAAAACGCGCAAGGGTTTTGCCGATGTCCTCTGATGAATCCAGTATCAGCGTGACAGGCTTGTCCAAACGCTACGAAATTTACGCACAGCCAGCGGACCGCTTGAAGCAAATGATCCTGCCTCGCGTGCAACGCGCAGTCCGGCGGTCGCCGCGCGGCTACTTCCGGGAATTTTGGGCGTTGCGCGACGTCAGTTTTGAAGTGAATCGGGGAGAAACAGTCGGCATCGTCGGGCGCAATGGGTCCGGGAAATCAACGCTGCTGCAGATGATTTGCGGAACGCTCAACCCAACTCTGGGAAGTATAGACATCAAGGGCCGCATTGCCGCTCTCCTTGAACTGGGCGCGGGATTCAATCCGGAGTTTACCGGCAAGGAGAATGTGCGCCTGAGTGGGCTCCTGTACGGGCTTACGGACGAAGAACTGCAGGAACGGTATCAGGCAATTCTCGATTTTGCGGAAATCGGTGACTTCATTGATCAGCCGGTCAAAACGTATTCGAGCGGTATGTACGTTCGCCTAGCGTTTGCAGTCGCCATCAACGTGGATCCAGATATCCTCGTTGTCGATGAAGCGCTTTCCGTGGGCGACGAAGCCTTTCAGCGCAAGTGTTTTGCTCGTATCGACAGCATTCGCAAACGCGGAGCTACTGTACTGTTCGTGTCGCACGCTGGTTCCACGGTGACCGAGCTGTGCAATCGAGCGCTTCTTCTTGATCGAGGCGAACTGCTTACTATTGGTAGCCCCAAATTCGTCATTTCTCGGTACCAGAAGATCCTTTATTCACCCGCAGACAAGTATCTGTCCATCCGGGAATCGATCCGCCGGGAAGTGAAGCCGGAAGCGGCGTCGACGGATGAGGCCCAAGAAGTCGCCGATCCATACTGCGAGGGCACCCCTAGTCCGTCCGACCAGAGCCCGCGATTGGCCGGCGATCCGGACGGTGGTAGCGATATGCCCCGCGTACAAGACGGGCCTGAGGCTTTGGACGAGTCTTTTTTCGAGGAAGGCTTGGTTCCTAAGAGCATTTTCCGTTATGACGCGTTTGGGGCATCCATCGTCGATCCTCACATTGAGACGCTCCTTGGTCGACGTGTGAACATCCTTCAGCCGATGCGCGAGTACATCTACACCTACACAGTCCGGTTTGATCGCGCCGCGAGTGCAGTACGGTGCGGAATGTTAATAAAAAGCGTGACAGGACTGGAGTTGGCCGGCTGTGTAACCTCTTGGCATGGCGACAGCCTGCCTGACATTCCCGCAGACTCGGAGGTGGTGGTGCGATTCAAGTTTCCGTGCATGTTTGCTTCCGGCGCGTATTTCCTCAATGCCGGCGTGCAAGGCCTCGTTGGGGAAGAACATGTTTACCTGGATCGCTGGATTGATGGGGCGATGTTCAAGGTCATCCATGAACCTGGCCGCCTCGCAACAACCACCATGGATCTGAATATCGACCCACAAGTCCATGTCACGGCGAGCGTGGTCTCCCCATGAAGCCTGCGGAAGGGTCCTCGCGTCGCGTTCTGTTGATCCTGGGAATGCACAGGAGTGGTACTTCTGCGGTGACGCGCGTGTTGAATCTTCTCGGCGCTGATTTGGGTGAAAGGTTAGTGGCGCCCGCCGCCGACAACCCCGCCGGTTTCTGGGAGCATGCCGATGCGGTGAAGATAAATGACGATCTTCTTCAGGCACTGGGCCGCACTTGGTACGACATGCGCGACATGCCGGCAAACTGGCTCGAATCCGATGCCGCAAAAGCCGCGTCGCGAAGCATAGAGAAACTCATCGGGCGCGATTTTGCCAACAGTCGTCTTTGCGCGGTGAAAGATCCACGCATGTGCCTTACCGCGCCCCTGTGGATTTCCGAGTTTGGGAAGCAGGGGTTTGTTGTCGATTGCCTGTTCGTGGTACGCAACCCCAATGAGGTAATTGAGTCTTTGCATGTTCGCAACGGATGGCCGCGCACCCCGCTCTTCCTGATGTGGGTCCAGTACCTGTTGGAAGCAGAAGCCGCGACCCGGGAATGCGACAGGACGCTCATTACCTTTGATCAGCTTCTTGCTAACTGGCGCAGCAGCATGGGCCGTGTTGCCGAGCATTTTTGCATGGAGTGGCCGAATCCCATTGACACTGTGGTTGGCGAGGTAGATGCGTTTCTCGACCGGAAGCTTCGGCACCACGCGGTCAATTCCGGTCGCGATTCGCGAGTGCCTGGTGGCGAGCCCCTGCCGGAATTGGTGCATGCGTTGTATCAGTCCGCCCTTCAGTTGTCCGAAGGGAGACGCGGTTGGAGCATGCTGCGGACATTGCATGACAGTTTCCGTCGCGCCGCAGAACTCTATGATGAACACGTCAATCGGTTGCTGAAGGAGCGCTGGGACGCCGAGGCGCGTGCCCAGACCGCCGAAACACGCATTGAACAGCGGGCTTCGGCGGATGTCGTGGCGCAGGAGAATCTCCAGACAACCAGACAAGCTGTCGAGCAATGGCTGGATAAACTCAATAAGCGCGTAGAAGGGGTTGATCAGCAATCGCGGACATTGAACGCAGAACTATCGCTGCAGATCGCGGAACAAACCAAAGCTGCAACCGCAGGACACAACGAGTTGCGGAAATGGAACGAGGATCTCGCCGCGAAATTGGACACAATTGAACAACGTGTCGGAGAAGTCGGAGAACAGGCGCGTTCCATGAATGCCGAGCGGGAGGTCCAGATTAGTGAGTTGGCGGCAGGCTTACATCGCCATCGTGAAACGATTTCTGCCGTGGAAGCGCGTTTGCAGCGGCAACACGGATTATTGAATACTGCGCTGCTGCGCATGGAGCAAGTGAATAACGGTGTCGACCAGATGCTCAACGGTAATAGTGCCCAAAGCCGGCGGATCGAAGCTTTGGATGTTCTGCTGAACCGGGACCTTGCCGACACCAAGACGCAATTGCTCCAATTGACGGCAGCGCTGGAAGATAGCAATGCACGCTTGGCTGGGCTGGTTTCGTCCACCAGCTGGCGCCTGACGGCGCCATTGCGCTGGATCAGTGTTCATATCCTGCGGCGCCCTGCGCCCAAGCAGTGATGAGCTTCACTGACCGTGCGCAGTCCCGATGGAGATTGCAGATTCCGACCGCCGCACCAAGGGCAGGATTGCTTGGTAAACTGTATGCGCCTTCGCGGCTTGCCGGGAGAGATGATTGCTTTCAAGGGGTGGAAGCGATCGGATTGCGAGTAGAACGCGAGGCAGGAAAAGGCATTCGTACGAGGGAGAGCAAGTGAACGATAGTATCCCGGATGGGGGCGGGGCGGCTCAGCTTTTGCGTGCGCTGTACGCGATGGCCAGTGGGCGGCGCGACTACGACTATGTGCCGTGGGATGAAGAACCGGCTGATTTTGCGAAAATTGATGTCCGCGCAATTGCTTTCTATCTGCCACAGTTCCACCCGATTCGCGAAAACGATGAATGGTGGGGTCGAGGCTTCACCGAGTGGACCAATGTATCCAAGGCCGCCCCTCAGTTCGTAGGCCATTATCAGCCGCGGCTGCCCGGAGAACTCGGCTTCTATGACCTTCGCGTGCCGAGTGTGATGCGGCGGCAGGCCGAACTGGCTCGGCACTACGGAATCTCGGGGTTCTGTTTCCATCATTATTGGTTTGCTGGCCGACGTTTGCTTGACCGGCCGCTGCAACAGTTGCTTGAGAATCCTGATATTGATTTGCCGTTTTGCGTTTGCTGGGCAAACGAAAACTGGACCCGCCGATGGGATGGCTTCGATCAAGAGGTCCTGATAGGGCAGAACCATTCACCGGAAGATGATCTTGCCTTCATTGCCTCGTTGGAACCCATGTTGCGCGACTCGCGTTACATCCGGGTCGATGGCCGGCCGCTTGTGGTGTTGTATCGTCCCTCGCTATTGCCGGATGTGGCGGCCACGCTGGAACGCTGGCGCAACCATTGCAGGAGTGCCGGACTTGGAGAATTGTTCCTTGCGATGGTGCAGTTTGACGTCGAGGACCCACGCGTTTACGGGTTTGACGCCGCCATCGAGTTTCCGCCACACAAGCTTGCGCGCGGACTGGAACCGATCAATCGAAACCTTCAGATCGTCAATCCGGAATATCAAGGCAATGTAATTGATTATGGCGACATCATAGAGCGCGCCCGCAACGCACAAGTGCCCAACTACGACATGATCCGTGGCGTGTTTCCCTCCTGGGACAACGAGGCGCGCAAGCCTGGCGCAGGCTACACCTTTGTTAATGCCACCCCGAAGCGCTATCGGGAATGGTTGGGCCTCGCCATCGATTATGCGCGCCAGAATCCCGTGGCAGGTGAAAAGCTGGTGTTTCTCAACGCGTGGAATGAGTGGGCTGAAGGCGCCTACCTCGAGCCTGATCGCCGGTACGGATACGCCTTTCTCCGCGAAACGCGCGCGGCACTGTCAAGACCAGCGGAAGCCGAATCGCGGTCGAGATTGCAGCGCATCGTCATCGTGTCCCACGACGCCCAGCCACACGGTGCCCAATACCTCGCTCTTAACATGGCCCGCCTGTTCAACCAGGTGTTCCGTCTGACCGTCGATGTGGTGTTGCTGGGTCCTGGACGGTTGCGCAAGGAATTCGCACAGTGGGCAAACGTGCATGATTTGGTGGATGTCGATCCGCTAGGCCCGCAAGCCCGCAAGCTCGCTCGCACCCTCTCTGCGGGAGGAGCGCAATACGCCATTGCCAATACCACGGTTGCGGGGCTGTTTGCCAAGATTCTCAAGGACTCGGGATTTCACGTTGTCAGCCTGATCCACGAACTGCCGGGCGTCATCAGGGGCTTCGGCATTATTGAAAACGCCAAAGCGCTGGTGGCATCCGTGGATACGATCGTGTTCCCGTCCGATCACGTCAGGCAAGGGTTTCAGGAGTGCGTGGAACTGGGAGCGGCAAAGACCCTGGTTCGCGCCCAAGGGTTGTACAAGCTGAACCGATATGCGTCGCCAGAAGGGCGCCGCATGGCCCGCGAAGAATTGCGGCAAAAGCTCGACATCCCAGGATCTTCCAAAATCGTCCTCTGCGTTGGATATGCAGATCATCGCAAGGGCATCGATCTGTTCGTCGAAATAGCCAAACGGGTCTTGCTCCGTTGTAGTGACGTCCACTTCCTTTGGGTGGGACATTTTGATCCTGCCCTGGAAGACGGCATCCGTGAAACCGTTGATGCCAGCGGGCTTGCAGATCGGTTTCATTTTCCTGGCATCGATCCGGATACTGACCTGTATTACGCAGGATCGGACCTTTACGCGCTTACCTCCCGAGAGGACCCATTTCCATCGGTAGTCTTGGAGGCACTGCAGGTCGAAGTTCCGGTCATCGGTTTTGCGGGTGCCGGCGGATTCATTGACCTGCTGGAACGAGGAACAGGTGCAGTCGTGCCTGCTTTTGACGTGGATGCTTTCGCAAACACCATTGTGGATCTGTTTGCCGATGAGGCACGCATACGGGATCTCGGTGCGCGTGGGCACGCCATCGTGGACGAAGAATACGATTTTCGTAAATACCTCTTCGCTTTGTTGGACCTACTGGGTTGCCCGCTGCCCAAGGTCTCGGTCATTGTCCCGAACTATAACTATGCGCGTCACCTGCGGGAGCGGATTGGTTCCATCGTCAGGCAGACATTCCCCTTTTACGAATTGATCGTCCTCGACGATGCCTCGCACGACGATAGCGTCGAAGTTGCGCGGCAACTGGCTGCCGAATACGCCATTCCCATGCAGATCGTGTGCAACGAGCGCAATTCAGGATCCGTGTTCAAGCAGTGGGCCAAAGGCGCTGAACTCGCCCATGGCGAATACATCCGTATTGCGGAGGCGGATGACCTGAGCGAGCCGGAGTGCCTGCAAAGCTTGGTCGATGCCATGCCCGACAAGTCGGTGGTGATGGCGTACTGTCAGTCAAAGCAGATTGACAGTGACGGCAACGTGTTGGCAGATACCTACCTCGAATACACCAACGACGTTTCGCGCGAACACTGGCTTCGCGCCTATCGCCGTCCCGGAATAGAGGAAATCAGGGAATGCTTGGCTATCAAGAACACCATTCCAAACGTCAGCGCCGCCCTGTTCAGGCGTGAAGCCTTGCTGGAAGCGTTGCGACGTGAGTTCGACACCATATGCAGCTTCCGGATAGCGGGAGATTGGGTGACCTACCTCGCGGTGCTGGAGCAAGGTGACGTTGCTTTCGTACCAGAGTCGCTCAACCTGCACCGCAGACATACGTCCAGCGTAACGCTCCGCGGAGATACCAATTCACATATGCGGGAAATCCTGCAGGTGCAGCGGCTGGTGGCGGATCGCTATGACGTCGCGGACGGCGTTGCCGAGAAAGTGAAACGATACGACGATCACTTGCGAGGATACTTCGGACTTGAAACAAGTGTCTATGTGCAGATGATGACGGGCTCGGTGTCGGAGAAGAACGGACGCATGCGAGATGTAGTAACGACTCGGGAACGTTGAATGAGCGCTCCGGAATCCTCTGGCACTCCACTATCGACTCGCTCCGTCGAACCGCGGCGGCGCCTCGACTTTCTCGATGCCCTGCGCGGTCTGGCGGCCGTCTACGTCATCGCGTACCACCTGATCTACATTCCATCGCCAAATCTTGCGGTGCCGGCATGGGCACGGCTTTGGGCGGTCAACGGCGGTACCGGCGTTACGCTGTTCTTTGTGATCAGCGCATTTTCTCTTTTCTACACGACGCCTGCGCGCTTCAAGCAACGCCTGCCATGGGTGAGCTATGCGATGCATCGCCTGTTCCGGATCGCGCCTTTGTTCTATCTCTGGATCGTGCTGACGATCGTGCGCGATCATTTCGTGTTTCACGCAGCCCATCCGTGGTGGGAAATAGCCACGAGCGCCGGGTTCGTATTCAATTTCATTCCCACACATCAAGAAGGCTTCGTGTGGGCGAGCTGGACGATCGGTGTCGAGATGCTGTTCTACGTGGTATTTCCATTCATCTACGTGCGCGTCAAGAACGTGACAGGTGCAATGGCGTTGGCCGTCGGCCTGGTGTTGGCTTGGATGTTCATCCAGGTCGTAATTGACTATCTGAAGATCGGCCCAGCGGCTTCCGCGTCCATGCATCAATGGTTTTTTCCGCGATTCCTGCCGGAATTCTCCATGGGGGCCATTGCCTATTTCCTGCTGAAGGATCACGTTCCGCGTTTACGGCAGGACGAACGCATGGCAAGCGCCCTCGGATTGCTTCTGGTTTTGACGGCGACCTATATCTATGTGGCGATCATGCAAAACGTCGGCCAGATCGGCTTACCGGATAATCGCTACGCGAAGGCCGTGTGTTGCCTGCTACTCGTGATCGGATTGTCGTTGCGCACGCTGAAGCCTTTCGTCAACAGACTCACCGTGTTCCTGGGAAAAATAAGCTACTCCATTTATCTCGCGCAACCCACCGCAATCCTGCTTCTCGAGCCGGTTTATAAAAAGATCTACGCCACGTCATCGGGAGGAATGGGCGTTTCCGTTGCATTCGTTGGCTCGTTCCTGCTGACACTGGCTGTCGTCATCCCGGTAGCGACGCTCAGCTATTACCTAATCGAAAAGCCGGGTATCAGGCTGGGCAAGCGCGCGTACGTCTGGATCGAGGCGCGTTTCGCGCCGGGCGATGCGACAGTGCAGCCGCAGCGCGCAGCCTGATCGTGATGTAAGTAGAAGTCCAATACAAAGTGGAGGTACTGAAAGATGCTTGGCGTGAATCGGTGCAGGCTTGTCATCGGAGTGGGGCTCTGTCTCGTGTTCCCGATCCTCAATGGATGTCAGGAGCCGGATGGGCAATCGGCCTCGGCGCCCGTTGTCAGCGCGCCGGCTTCATCCGCACTGCCGCCGGTTACACCCCCGGTTGGCTTGGTCGCTTATCGATCCCCGCAGACTGTCAGCCCGTTGGCCAACTGCAATCTGGAGGCGGTAGGCGACCAAACATTCGGCTCCGGGGCGCTCACGTTGCAATCCGGTCGCGCCAATGTATTCAAGGGCTGGCTGGACGCCGCGAGTGTCACGAACCCGGTTTACCGGATCCGATTTGATAGCGAAGGGCGCCATCTGGAGGCCCCCCTTTCGTTGACAGAGCAGCGCGCAGACGTAGCCGCCGCCCACACAGGTGCGCCACTAGTGTCGGGATTTGGCATGACATTGCCGTCAGGCGCATTGCCGCCCGGGTCATATCATGTCTATCTTGCCGTCGAATCGGGCGATACAACCTACGTCTGCGATAGCGGGCGGCACATTGATGTTCGGTAATGATCAGATTGGGAGAGCAGCATTATGAGCGCCTTGGCTCGACAGGATTATGAAACAACCCGTTCCTGGATAGATCTCGACTCACCCAATGTTCGCGCCTACATCTCGCGCGTCTCGGATGACGTAGGGATTGATCTGGAGCGCAAGTTATCGGAATGGCACGATCGTGGCGTGGTCACATTCGAGAAGGTGGTTGATCCGGCATTGATCAACGCATTGCTCGACGATGTCGAATACCTGCGCAGGCATCATCGTGACTTCGAATTGATTGCCGAAAACCGCGGGGTTCAGAAGCCGGTTATCGAATTCACCGAGCAGGAACTTGATTCTTCCGGCATCAAGTTCGACAGCATCCACGCTATCTCGCGAGCTGCCTGCCGGCTCAGCCTCAGCAAAGCCGTAATGACATTCCTGCAACATGTATTTCAGTCGCCACCGTGTGTACTGCAGTCCCTAACTTTCTATCGCGGCAGCCAGCAGCCCGCTCACATCGATTACCCCTATGTGCGCTGCCAGACCAGACTGGCGCAACTGGCCGCAAGCTGGATTCCGCTTGAGGACATTCACCCCGATTCAGGACCACTTGCGTATTACCCCGGGTCTCATCACCCTGACATATCTGGGTTTTTCGATTGGGGTAACGGCAGCATTGTCATGGAACCCGATAGCAAACGGACCCCAATGGAATTCGCAGAATACCTGTGGAGCCGCGTTAGAGAAACGCGAACGCCGTCCGAAGTCTTCCTGCCCAAGAAGGGCGATGCGCTGGTCTGGCATGGCAACCTCATCCACGAAGGGACTGCCATCAAAAACCTCAAGCTTACGCGCAAGTCCTATGTCACTCATTACACGGGATTGGAAAGTTACCCGCCCGCGCACAAGCGGTCAGATGGGTCTGGCATCGCGGAGAATGGGGGTTACGCCTTTGACTATCCTTGGTTGAATCCGCATCGCCGCAAGCTGCCTAGCGAATCTGCAGTTTGAACGCGTCACACTCTCGTACAGGGATGATCGACGCGTCTTCGGCCAAGATCGCAGCAGATATGACGCCTTTGTTCAGATGGTTCGACCGTGCAGACACGTTCAATGTCTGGTCAGCGTCCTTGGAATACATGCGGAAGACCGTTGAGGATTACATCGACGGACGCGAGTATTTCGAGGGATATTGCTGGGCTTGCAACCGCGTGCATCGCATGCTGGTTCGCAGTGGCGCGATGTTCGGGGAGCGCGTCAATCTCCGCGAAGGTCTGTTGTGTGAAGGTTGCGGCCTGTCGAACCGCAAGCGATTGATGTACTGCGCGGTGCTTGACGAGTATCGCCGTTCGGAGCATCTGATCGGTGGTTCATTGCTCCTGGAGAGTATTTCGCCGCTGTACACCATGCTTTCACGGGTGATTCCCGGTCTTGTCGGCAGTGAATACCTTGGAGAAGGTCACGAATCAGGGTGCGAGTACGAGGGTCCGACCGGAGAGCACGTGCGGCATGAATCATTGACCAGTCTCGGCTTTCCCGATGAAAGCCTGAAGTTGATTGTGCACCTCGACGTTTTGGAACATGTGCCCGATTACAAAGCTGCGCTGGGAGAATGCGCGCGTGCCTTGTGCGTCGATGGCAGCATGGTGTTCACATGTCCGTTTTTCACCACCAGAATCAGTCCTTTGGTGCGTGCGCGCTTGTGCGAGGACGGCAGCGTCGAACACTTGGAACCACCTGAAATGCATGGTGATCCTCTAAATGGCGATGGCATTCTTGCTTGGTATCACCACGGCTGGGGACTGCTGGAGGATTTGCGTAGAGCCGGGTTCACGGGTGTTGAACTCGGCTGTTGCTATGACGCGTTCTCTGGATTCGTCTCCAACAGCTTCCCGGGTGGAGGGTACGGCCTGATGCTGCCGATCGTAATACGTGCTAGCAAAGGAAGCTGATAATGAGTGATAGAGGCGAGGGGAGAATAAGTGGGTGGAAGAAGACAGGCGTGCTGTCCAAGGCAATTTTAGTTTTATCGATACTGATGTTTCTGTGCGCGTTCTGGAGCGGGCCGATTCAACAGCCACAGGGATTGGAAGTCGCCTTCGTGTCCGTGGTCATGGCCGGGGTATTCTTCATCATCCTGTGTGCCAGCGCCAGGGTGGCATTTTCATTCATGGCGACGGGGATATTCTTTCTCCTGATCAGCGTGACTGCCTATCTGAAGCAGACATATCTAGGGAATGCCTTTCTTGTTTCGGATATCTACTATTTGACCGGAACCCATATCCTGACAACGATATGGAAGTTTCCACATATTCGCGTTTTGATGGTTGTCTTACCGCTTCTTTCGCTTGCATTGCTGGGAATGGCTTGGCGGTACTCATGGACGCCGTTCCATGCAGGCCATCGCCTGCGGCGCGCGATGGTTCGAGTAACGGGCCTCGCCATTTCCATCGTGTTGATGGGCTGGGTTCTGCTTCCCCATGGACCGTTCTCGCCGATGTTCCAGAAGTCGATGTGGGTCGCCATCAACCAGGACGCCCATCTCACCAGCTTCTTCATGTCCATTAATGCACTGAAGGTGGAATTGCCCAATGTGCACAACACCCCGGAACAAAATGCGCGATGGAACAAGTTGGCGTCGGGCATAGTTGGGGATGAGCGCAAACACGACCCCACCCGCCCGGACATCGTTGTCGTGCTTGAGGAAAGCACCTTTGATCCCTCCACGCTGCCGGCGTGCGACATCCCGCAGTGCCAGAACCATGGCTTAATCGAGCCGAATGCCTGGACCAAGGCCTCGGGGCCGATGATCAGCCATGTTTACGGCGGCGGCACGGCCTTGTCGGAGTTCGACGTGCTGACAGGGTTGAATTACGGAATATTCGGCTTGGCTGGTGGGTATGCCCCTTGGTCGGTGGCACCTCGTATACGCGATTCGTTTCCCATGCAGCTTCGTCGCCTCGGTTACAAGACCATCGCTGTCTATACCGTGGATGGTGGCTACATGAATGCGAGAGAAGCCTACAACGATTATGGGTTTGACGCCTTTTACGACGCACCATCTCTCGGACTCAAGGCTTGGGGAGCGACAGACGATGAGATGTTCGCTGCTGCCAAGCGCGTATACGAGCAGGAACGTGCCAAGTCGAATCAGCCCGTCTTCTTGATGCTAAAAACCATTGAGCAGCATGGGCCACACAACAATCACCCTCTTGCAACTTTGCCCGCGCCTTACAATCAAGGGCTGTTTCCAAACCTTTCCCCCGAAGCACAATTGAATCTGAGCAATTATCTTGCCCGGATGGATGCATCCGACAAGGCCATGGAGGGGCTGGAGAAATACTTTCTAGGACGCAGTCGCCCGACAATCGTCATGAGTTTTGGCGATCACAAGCCAAACTTCAGTGGCGTGATGAATGAGCTGAAAATCACCCCGCCGGATGGTTACAAGGGTGATCCCAAATATATTACCTATTTCAAACTGGACACGAACTTCAGTACTCCCGAACTTCCGAGTTTCCCGGCGACAGACATTGTGTATCTGCCGGAGTTCGTGCTGCAGGCCGGTAGTCTTCCCGGAAATGATTACTTTGCAGCGACGGAACACCTCCGCAATGTCTGTGACGGGTTGTCCGCAGAATGTACAGACAAGTCTACCTTGTACAGTTATTACGCATGGCTGTTTTCGGACCACAAGGTATTTCAGTAGATTCCGACGGCATGTTCGGCATGCGTCATGGGGCAGGGGCACATGAACATCACAAACGAAACCACAGGACGGCGTGCGTCTTGGTTCGCCGCGTCCATGGGCGTACTGTCGTGCCTCGTTTTTGCGGCGGCGGTGTGGTTCGGGCCTGCCCGGCAACACGAGGCCATCCAAGTCGTTTTTGTCGCAGTGGTCATGGCGGGCGTCCTGCTTGTCATCTTGTTCGCCACCGCACGGCTGGCATTTTCATTGATGTTGACGGGAATCCTGTTTCTCACGTTGAGCGCGGTGGCGTACGCCAAGCAGGTTTTCCTGGGGAATGCCTTGCTGATTTCGGATCTTTACTACATGACCGGAACGAGCGTCATGGAGACTATTTCCGAATATCCGCACCTATGGAAAATGGTAGTGGGGTGGTTGCTGGTTTCCGTGGTCTTGCTCGTGCTCTCGTGCCGTTATGCGTGGCGGCCATTTGAACGCAACATAGGTAGGTGGCGATTGGCCGTCCGACCCATCGGTTGCGCCTGCGGATTGCTGCTAATTGCATGGGTACTATGGCCCAAAGGTGCATTCGCCTCGCTGTACAAGCAATCCATGTGGACAGCAATCAACCAGAACGCTCGCCTCACCAGCTTTTTCATGTCAATTAACGTTCTGAAGGTACGCCTGCCCCACGTACACGACAGCCAGCAGCAATTGGAAAAATGGAACAGGATTGCGGATACCCGCGTGAGCGGCGGTGCGACTTTGCTTCCCGACATCGTGGTGGTGCTTGAGGAAAGCACATTTGATCCCGCGACGTTGCCCGATTGCAATATTCCCGAGTGCGCCAACCACAGCTTGATCGAGCCGAACGCCTGGACGAAAGCCCATGGTCCGATGTACAGCTATGTGTACGGCGCCGGCACTTGGCTCTCGGAGTTCGATGTATTGACGGGCCTTCCATATGGTATTTTCGGCTCGGCAGGCGGTTATGCACCGTGGTTGCTGGCCCCGAGGATGCGCGATTCGTTGCCACTTCAGCTGCGTAGACAGGGATATCGCAACGTGGCGGTCTATCCGGTGGATGGCGGCTACTTCAATGCGCGCAAGGCATATCAGTACTACGGATTCGATGCGTTTCACGGCGCGCGCGAACTCAAGTTGCGCGCGTGGGGCGCCTCCGACGCTTCGATTTTCGTCGCTGCGGAACAGGTTTATGAAACAGAGCGCAAGAGGACGAAGCAGCCCATCTTCATGATGATCCTGACGATCAACCAGCACGGACCGCACGACAATCATCCGTTGGATACTCTGCCTTCTCCTTACAACAAGGGATTATTTCCGAAATTGTCGAAGGAGGAGCAGCTGGACCTCAGCAATTACCTTTCCAGGCTGGACGCGTCAGACAGGGCCATGGAGGGTCTGGAAAAGTTCTTTCTGGATCGAAGCCATCCGACGGTTGTCGTGAGTTTTGGCGATCACAAACCTTCATTTAGCGGCCTGATGGAAACGCTCAAGATCGTACCGCCCCGCGGATATCATGGCGACCCGAAACATCTCACCTATTTCAAGCTCGACGCCAACTTCCAAACTCCGCTCCTGCCGCACTATCCGGTGACTGACATCACCTTCTTGCCAACGCTGATGATTCAGGCAGCCAATCTTCCGCGCGATGGCTATTTCACTGCTTCAGAACATCTGCGTGATGTTTGCGATGGTTTGTTCGCGAGCTGCGAGGACAAAACAGTGCTGGACTCATATTACGGATGGCTCTTTTCGAACCACAAGGTTTTTCAGTGATTTACCGCGATGCTCGCACTTGCCGGTAAACGAAAACGCGAGCAGGAGGGAGGTTGAGCCACGCAAAGCCGACCGGGTGATGCTCAAGTTGGAAGCGTTTTCTTGTCACGGCGCCGAGCGGACATTTGAACCCGTAGGTGTACTGCACGAAGACGCCGCCTGGGCGCAAAACACTGAAGGCTGCGGCAAGAATCTCGTCGCGGATGTTCCGATCCATGGTCAGCAGGCCAAGGCTGCTGCAGATGGCGTCGACGTCGTCTCGGTCATTGCGCCAACCCCGTGTCATTGAGACTAGGTTCCTTGCGTCCCCGCAGGCCACGTGGATGCTCGCAAATCGGGACAATAGCATTCTGTAAAGTGTCGGGTTCATTTCGACGGCGAACAAAGCGCTCGGCAAAAAGCCCCTGCGTAGAATCGCTTCCGTGATGACGCCGGTTCCGGCTCCTACCTCGATGATTCGGTTGGCATCTTCGGGAACGATTGATGCCATCAAGTTGGCGAGCTTCTGGCCCGATGGAGCGACTGAAGCAATTCCCTTGGGGTTCTTAACGAACTGACGCAGGAGCGCAAGCCGGCCTGCAGGCTCAAGTTCTGAGAATCCAGTCTCCATATCGGTGTCTGCCAAGATCTGCTCCTCGATGCCCGATCCGTCAAACAAGTGAAGTACGGATAATAGGGCATCGTGGTCGTCTGTATGCGATGAAGTCGTTGGGCTTGCACGAAACAAGTTGGCGTGCAGTTAATACCTTTCTACGAGCCGGTATCTCTAGGCCCATCGTGGCAACCTGTGGGGACCTCTTGGTGTAACCCTGGCGCTACTGATTGTCGATGTAGGTAGATATGAACGTTGCGATTCGCACCCTTCCCGATGGTGCTCATGACCAATTTCGATGCGTGCCCGGAGTCGATGCGGCGATACTCGGCTTGGTACTGTCTTTTGCAATTTGGACTATCTATTGCCACCTCATCACACTGGCGCACGCGAGTTTTGACGAGCTCATGCGGTGGCTGGCATTGGAGGTTCTTGTCACCCTGACCGTATTGGTTTGCTGGTTCCGGCGTGCTCGCGTTCGGCCAACTCGACTGGACGATGATGGCGCCGACAGCGGAATCGAAAATACCCTTGGGAATCCACTCGTGCGACACCCCGTTCTGGCGTTGTTGTTAGCGGCCGCTTGGGTGGGGCTCTTGTTCGCTGGGATGCCGTACGCTGTCTTCTGGTGGGGCGCCCTGATCGGGTTGAGTCTTGCGTGGCGCGTTTGCCGCGCGACAGGCGTGACGGCGGCGCCATTATCTGCGCGTGACTGGGGGGTCGTCATATTGGTGGCGAGCGCAGCCATCTTCGTGACCTTATTCGCCAATCGCCCAGATCCCGACGACGCCTTCTACATGAGCATCCCGGCCACGTTGTTGCGGTTCCCGCATGCGCCGGTGTTGTTGCACGACACGATGTACAGAATGGGCCATCTGCCCCTGCTGCTGCCCATATATCGCGTGGACAGCTACGAAGTGTTGGTTGGAACGCTCTCTCGACTCACCGGCGTTCCGCATATGGAAGTTGCCTATTTAGTGCTGCCCTCGTTGTTCGCAATTTTTGCCGTGCTGGCTTGGGCACGGTTGCTGAAGCAGTTGGCTCCGGAACGTTGGGTGACGACGCTCGTCATCCTTTTCCTGTGTATGCTTGCATTGGGCGAAGCACATCAAAGCTACGGAAATTTCGCCTTCGTGCGGTTGTTTCAGGGCAAGGCCATCCTGGCCACCGTTATGGTGCCCGCGATCGTGTGCGCAGGGCTCGATTTTTCCAGATGTACAAGCGTGCGTAACTGGATTGTGCTGTTCGCGGCGCAGGTCGCTGCACTCGGTTTCACGTCCAGCGCGCTGTTTGTGGCCCCTGCGGCAGCAGGCATGGCCCTAGCTTCCGCGTGGTCGCCGAATGCGTCTTCGACGCGTCGTTTCCTGATCGGGCTTCTCGCCTCGGCATACGTGATTGCTGCCGCGGGCGTGTTGATGTTTGCCACCCATGGCGGCCGTGGCTTTGTCAGCGACGCGGCGATGCCGCCTATGCTGGATCTGGTTGAACATACATGGGGCACGTGGAGCACGGCACCACTGCTGATAGCTCTGCTCGCTACGTGGGCGTTTGTCCCGAGCCGATCGGCAGGGCGCTATTTCGCCGCCGGTGCATTGTTGTTTCTGCTGGGTGTACTGAACCCCTACACCTCCCGCTTTATGGCTGATCACCTGACTGGTGCGTCCACCTATTGGCGATTGACATGGGCACTCCCCCTTCCGGTCTTCGCAGCCGTGGTGCTCGGCGGTGTGGTTTCGGGAATCACGCGCGTCCGTCCGCGCGCTGCGGGGATCGCAGGGCTCGTGCTGCTTGTGTGTGGGGCCGGATGGTTTGGTTGGAACTGTGGTGTTTTAAGGGAGGCGAATTTTCTCAGACTCGGCCTTCCGAGGCTAAAGGTATATCGGTTTGAATACCCGGTCGCCAAGCTGGTTGCCGCACGAGTACCCGAAAATGGCGTGGTGCTTGCCCCAGAGTTGGTGGCCACTTGGCTGCCGACCTTTGTTCAGCACCCCCGGTTACTGGGTGTGCGAATGGTCTATCTTCCGCAGACGTTTCCAACCCAGGAGGCGAAACGACGGCTTGCATTGATGCAATATGTCGCCGGGTCAAAACGGACAGCTGGGTCAAAAGCCGAATTCGTGAAGGCCTTGACGCGCTACGGCATCACCTGCGTCGTGGTGCTCCACGCGGCGGCATGGCGAGAGGACATTGAAGCGGTATTGACGCAGCGCGGTTGGGCAAGGATCGGGACGGGTGCGTACGACACTTGGATCGCAACGCGCAATACGATTGAGTGATATACGCGCGATCATGTACGCGACCAGTACAATGCGGCGTTTGCTTCGTGTTGAAACGTCACGCTCGCTCATCTTGACCGCGGGAGATTGGCTTGGATGCATAAAATGTTTGGACTTGATAATCGGCCTTTCGTCCGAATTTGGCCAGAATCGTGGTTGTGTGGAGGGCGTGGATTGGTTCGGTGCAATGGGGATGCGTCATGACGGAGTTGGTCTTCTTCACCATCGTTTCGCGCAACTATCTGGCCTACGCTCTGACTTTGATGCAGTCGGTGGCGGCGCGAGATCCGGATTCGAAGCGCTACCTCTGCTTGGCTGACGAGCGGGCGAGCGATCCTGCGCTGGATACGGATTTGTTCGAGACGGTCACGATCGATCAGCTCGGCCTGCCTGACTTCGATGCGTTCGTGTTTCGCTACGACATCATGGAGCTGAACACGGCGGTCAAGCCGTACATGTTCGAGTGGCTGCGGATGCGCAACCCGACCGCCGGTCTGGTGTATCTGGACCCGGATATCTATGTGTTGCGCCCGCTGGAGGAAGTCGCGCAGGCGTTCGACGGAGGCAAGCTGGCTGTGCTGACGCCGCATCTCAACGCGCCGCTGCCGGACGACGGGAAGTTTCCGACCGAACTGTCGTTGATGCGCACCGGGGTGTACAACTGCGGGTTCGTGGCGATCAACGCCGCGCATCCGCAAAGCTCCTCGCTGATCAATTGGTGGTCGCGCAAGCTGGAATTCGATTGCTTCGTCGATCTCGAGGCGGGTCTGTTCACAGACCAGAAGTGGATGGATATGGCGCCGGCGCTGTTTCCGGATGTCGCCATCCTGCGCCACGATGGCTACAACGTCGCTTACTGGAATCTCGTGTCGCGTCCGGTTACGCGTGACCCCGACCAAGGCTACAGGGCAAATGGTGCGCCACTGGTGTTCGCTCATTTCTCCGGCGTGAATCTTGGCGAGCCCGGTATCTACTCCAAACACCAGAACCGATTCGATGCGTCCGGCATCGGCGGTCTGCGTCCGCTGTACGACGAGTATCTCGGCAAACTGCGGGACAATGGTCATCCCCAGCACGCAACCAAGCCGTATGCCTACGGGCGGTTCCCGGACGGCGAGAAGATCGTGCCGGTGTTGCGGCGCACCTATCATCGCCGCTTCGACATCGATGGCGTGCAGCCCGAGCCCCGTCCACTGCAGATGGACCGATCCAGGTTCAACGAACCGTGCCCGGAGTTGCCCGAAATTCCGGAGCTGCCAGTCAGTCTTTTGATGTACGAAACATGGAAGATGCGCGACGACCTGCGCGATGGGTTCAACTTGCGCACGCTTGATGGGCGAGAGGCCTACATCAACTGGTTCATCTCCACGGCCGCTGCCGAAATGAGGCTCGGAGAGCGTTACGTCGTGCCCATCAAGGCGCGGTTCAAGCCGACGACGCGGAAAGCGCGAGGTGATTTGGGTGGCCGGTTGGGTACCGTGGTATTGCGCGCGCTGAGCTGGGGCAAGCGACACAGTGGACTCGCGCGGGTGTATGCGCGCATTCCGTTCTCGTGGCGCCTCGCATTGCGGCGGCGCGTACATGCGGCCGCGGGCATGCCGATGCCGCCGTTGCCCTT
>Ga0068857_100001346_pt1 | contig 19334 bp, 11 predicted proteins | sample KBSCornC72_FD_66591 | JGI IMG/M metagenome (GOLD analysis project Ga0068857, IMG submission 66591) | Corn rhizosphere microbial communities from Kellogg Biological Station, Michigan, USA - KBS Corn C7-2 | ecosystem: Host-associated > Plants > Roots > Rhizosphere > Soil ...
ATACCCGCAAGTAGCGCAAAACTCATCCAGGATGCGCGTCTTGTGCGGACGACCGGCGCGCTGATAGCGGCCGTGGATGCGGGCCAGGGCCTCGCGTTTGGCGGACAAACTCATATTCGGGGCTTGGGTAACCACGAATGTGAGTCAACGTTTCAGCAGACCACTCGTCCACCTCCCCCTCCCGGTAACATTTATTTTGAGTCAATTCGGATGCTGTTTGTCACCTTGCGGAGCATTGACTTTGGGCGCCGCTTGACTTTCAATGGTATTAGTCCTCTGAGCATGCGACGTTTAATCGGAAGCAACCTTTTCGTTTGCTTCGGCCTTTTCTTGCTTGCGGCCGTTTCTCTCCGCGCTGGTGATCTGCCGAAGGCGAGCAAACGGTTTATCGAAAAATATTGCGCTGAGTGTCACGATTCTGACTCGAAGAAAGGCGGATTGGATCTGACGACCCTGAAATTCGATTTAACGAGTCCGACCAATTTTTCCAAGTGGGCCCTGGTGCATGATCGTGTCAGCAAAGGAGAAATGCCGCCGAAGAAAAAAGCCCGTCCAGAATCGAAAGACCTGGAGGCGTTCACGAATTCTTTGGCTTCGGCACTCATATCAGTCGAACAGACGCAGTTCGCAAAAGAGGGCAGGGCGACACGCCGGCGATTGAATCGGTATGAATACGAGAACGCGTTGCGCGATTTGCTTCACGCGCCTTGGTTGCAGATTAAGGACTCATTGCCGGAAGATGGGGAGAGAGATCGATTTAATAAAGTTGGCGATGCGCTCGACGTCTCGCATGTTCAAATGGCCAGATACTTGCACGCGGCAGACTACGCCTTGCGCGAAGTGATGGTCCCGCAAGCTGAGCAGCCCTCAGCGAAAGTGCATCGTTATTACGCGCGTAATCAACGGAGTTACACGAAACCGATGAAGTTTGACGTCTTCAATACCGCGCCAGAACGGGCGACTTTTCCCGTGCTTGGTTTTGAAGGCCAACCTGATGTGCGTTCCGAGAAAGCGCCAATTACGGTGGGTGATTCAAATCCAGAATTGCGAGAGTTGGAAGGAGTGGGTGTGGTGGCAAGCGCGTATGAGCCGATCGAACCGAAGTTCAACGAGTTCAGGGCGCCCGTTGCCGGCCACTACAAACTTCGATTCAACGCCTATTCAGTTTGGGTTGGTCCTGGCGAGGGAAATAAGTGGTACATTCCAAATCTTGACGTCATTTCGCGCGCGCATCGAGACGAGCCGGTTACGATAACTTCAGAAACGCCGCCAAGACTACTGCGCAAATTGGGTGATTTCGACGTCTCCCCAGAACCGGAATTGCATGAATTAGACACATGGCTTCTCGCCGGCGAAATGATCAGGCCGGACGCGGGAAGATTGTTCCGGTCGCGACCCGGCGCAGGCCGTTGGCAAAACCCTCTTGCGGAAAAGGATGGCCAGCCCGGCGTCGTCTTTCGTTGGATGGAAGTCGAAGGACCAATTTACGATCAATGGCCGCCTGCGGGACACAAATTGTTATTTGGTGATTTGCCGATGGTGAACAAACACACGGCCAATGAGCCTGAAAATCCGAGCCACACAAACAAATACGGCCAACATCGATTCAAGAAAGCGCCCGGAGTCGAAGTCATTTCAAAGCAGCCGAGGGTTGATGCTGAGCGGTTGCTGCGAAATTTCATTCAGCAGGCCTATCGGCATCCAATCGAGGGTGCCGAAGTAAAACGGTTTCTGCCCGTGGTGCAAAGCGCGCTGAAACTGGGAAACAATTTTACAGACGCGATGATTGCCGCTTATACGGCGGTGCTTTGTTCACCGGAGTTCATTTATTTGCAGGAAAAACCAGGCCGGTTGGATGATTGCGAAGTTGCGTCCAGGCTCAGTTTCTTTCTTTGGAATTCGCCGCCGGATAAAGAGCTGCGAGAATGCGCAGCAAAACATGAACTAAGCAAGCCGGACGTGTTGAGTGCTCAAACTGAGCGCCTGCTGGCCGACGGGAGATCGCGCCGATTCGTTGAAGCGTTTCTGGATTACTGGCTTGATCTGCGCAAAATCGTGGCGACTTCTCCCGATGCGAACCTCTACTCGGACTACTACCTTGACGATTTGCTTGAGGAATCGGCGTTAGAAGAAACACGGCTCTTTTTTAGCGAATTGCTGCGTGATGATTTGCCTGCGCGAAATATTGTTTCGTCGGATTTCGCGATACTGAATGAGCGGCTTGCCGCACATTATGGATTGCCGTGTGTGCAGGGTGTGGCGTTGCGGAAAGTGTCATTGCCTAAGGACAGTGTGCGCGGAGGTTTAATGACGCAGGCGGCGGTGCTCAAAGTAACCGCAAACGGAACTACGACCTCGCCTGTGCTTCGTGGGGCATGGATCATGGAACGCATTCTCGGACAAAAACCTCCGCCGCCACCTCCGAATCTTCCAGCGATAGACCCCGACATTCGCGGGGCAGTTACAATTCGCCAGCAACTGGATAAACATCGGACACTGGAAACCTGCAATGCATGCCATGCAAAGATTGATCCGGCGGGATTCGCTCTCGAGAATTTTGATGTTATGGGCGGCTGGCGCGAACGCTATCGTTCGGAATCAGGCGGTGAATTGGCAGAGGGGATTGCCAAGAGTGGTCAAAAATTTGCGTTTCACTATGCATTGCCGGTGGATGCCAGCGGTGCAGTACCGGATGGCAGGCAATTCCATGATGTGCGCGAGTTGAAGCAACTGCTGTTTTCCGACGAAAAACAGATCGCGCGAAACCTGATTCGACAATTCACCGTCTATGCAACCGGTGCGCCAATTCATTTTGCCGACCGTGATCAGATCGAGAAAATCCTGGAACGTGCCAGTTCGAGTCATTATGGCGTTCGAAGTCTCATTCATGAGTTGGTGCAGAGCGATTTGTTCCTGAATAAATGAGCAGGACACAATCAACCGTAGCCGCCGACGTGAGGAGGCGGATTTTTGTAGCCAGTCAATCGAGTCCTGCCTGCAACGAGCGGGACTCAAAGCAGCATGGGGCTGCGCTTTTGTATTCATTCGACAAGTACCCCAATCGTCGAAGAGCGCTTTTACTCTCGACTTTGCGTCCAAAACGCTTTTAATAACTCCTAATCACTCACGATGAAAACGCGCTTAAACCACGTCAGCGCTCCGTTTGTTTCCACTCGCCCGATGCTCTCGCGCCGAAAGTTTCTGCGCGGAGCCGGCATTCTGCTGTCTTTGCCATTGCTGGATGCCATGACTCCAGCCTTTGCCGGCGTCGCCAAACGACGCCTGACTGCGGACGCAACCCCCGGCGGTAAGCCGCGTCGAATGCTTGGCATCTGCAACAATCTTGGTTTATTACCCGAACCGTTTTTCCCAAAAGACAGCGGCTGCGATTACACGCTGTCGCCATATCTGGAAGGGCTGAAAGATTTTCGGAATGATTTCACGGTCTTCAGCGGCGTTTCGCATCCTGATGTAGATGGGGGGCATCCTGCCGATAATTGTTTTTTGACAGCTGCACCGCATCCGGGCAGCGCCGGTTTTCGCAACACGATTTCGCTCGATCAATATATTGGCGAGCGGATTGGACATTTGACCCGATTTCCATCGCTAACATTGGGCGTAAACGTGCAACAGGGCGTGCGGAGCCTTTCCTGGACCGGTTCTGGCGTGTTGATTCCCTGCGAAGAAAAGGCGTCGGACGTCTTCACACGAATGTTTTTGCAGGGGACAAAGGACGAAACGGACGAGCAAGTACGCAAACTTGAGACGGGTCAAAGTATTCTCGATGCGGTGGCCGGACAGGCCAAGGATTTAGAGCACAACCTCGGCTTGCGCGATCGCGAGCGCCTTGACCAATACTTTACGAGCGTTCGGGAATTGGAGCAGCGGATGCAAATGTCGCGCGAATGGGAACGCAAACCGAAGCCGAAAATCAGTGCCCCTGTGCCGCTCGATCCCGCCGATCCAAAAGCTTACATGGATAAAGTAAAGCTTATGTACGATATGGCGCGGCTTGCTTTCGAAACCGATTCAACGCGAGCGATTTCATTGATGCTCGATAGTGTCAACTCGCCTGCTATCGAATTTGGCGATGTGAAAACGACAGATGGTTATCACAATCTCTCACATCACGGCAAATCGAAGGAAAAATTGGCGCAACTCAAATCGATCGACGAATGGCACATGAAATTGCTGGCCGATTTATTTGGTCAACTCAATTCCGTGCACGAAGAAGGCGAGCCACTCCTCGACCGCACAATGATTGTTTACGGCTCAAATCTCGGCAACGCGAATACGCATGTGACGACAAACATGCCGACACTGTTTGCCGGCGGCGGTTTCAAGCACGGCCAGCATATTGCGTTCGATATGCAGCACAATTATCCGTTGCCGAATCTTTTCGTGTCGATGCTGCAACGCATGGGGTTGGAAACGGATCGGTTCGCGTCTGCTACCGGTACGATGCGGGGACTGGAAATGATTTAGGGGAACACCCGGCATCGCTCAGCCGCAATTAATAGGATGGCTAGAAGGCACCGGAGCCTGGACATTCTTGTCTGCAGCAATTTTCGCGATCCCCACGGCTGAGAGAATTCGAACATTGCAGATCCCTCTCGGGCCCTGATGCAGACAAGAATGTCCGCTCCGATTCGGTCGTCGGATTTCTCAAGTCTGCGCGTGGCACGGCTGCTGCTTTTAGCATCGGCAAGAATCCATTCGTACAACAACTGAATCGGTCAACGGCGAACCGGCATCGGTAATGGAATTCCGGATTCTGGCTGGGTCGTCTTTGTCCTCACCGTAACCCTTATGAATCGAACCAAAACTATATCTCCTGACGTTTCGAAGTTCTGTTCTTGCATAGTCGGTGGCCTGCTGGCGCTCGGTGTTTGCAATTCAGCCAGCGGTAAGGCGTTTGTCATTCCGCATGTCTTGGAAAAGAGCGGCTTGATTGCGGATACGACAAATACATTCGATACAACCCTCGAATTAACCTACAACGCCACTCTCAACGGCAGTGACAAGGGCGCCGCCCAGGTGGACCTCTATTTGTACGACGATGCCGGCCAATTGATGCGCGGCACGTCCCAAAATGTGTGCGGGCCGTGCACGTACAACTTAAGCGCGCAGCAGCGGAAGCTATCCATTCGCATCGACGATTTGATAACTGGAAACGGTGGCGGTTTTGATACAACGAATAAAACTGGTTTTGCCGTCATCGTAGTGAACGGTCCGGGAGCTGAGGCAGTAAATCTCCAAGTCTTTGTGGTAAATGCTCACAGCAGCCCAGAGGACGTATCGGTGTTTGGTTACGACCCTCAACCGATGAGCGGGCGTCGCCCGCCGCCCGGAACGCCGTCAACCAAGAAAGCCTACCCCTGTCCACATGTGCTTGAGACCAGTGGGCGTACGATCACTGACCCAAATGCTGTCGATAGTGTCTTTTATGCGACTTATATCGGCGGATTGACCGGCGTGCCAACCAATGACGCCGGGGCTACACTCGATTTCTATCTGTATGACCAACAAACGGGGCAACCCATGATCGCTGGCGGCGGGACCGCTGTTTGCAACCCTTGCACATTCAATCTCGGGACCAGTGCGCGGAAGCTAACGATTTATGTCGATGACTTAATTACCGCCGCCGGTGGATATGGTGGCGCAAGCAGCAAAGTCGGTTTCGGTATCATGGTCATCGGTGGCGCGGACCCAGATGGCGTCAATCTGCAGGGCTTCGTGGTCAATTCCCACACCGGACCATTTGATGTTTCCGTCATGTCGTTTCAGCCGCAGCAGATAAAAACCAACTCAACGCCGAGCACTCGAAATAGTTTCGTGGTACCGCATATTCTTGAGAAAAGCGGTTTGATTTCAACCCAGACTTTTACTTTCGACACCAGCTTATTTGCACTATATACCGCCGGCATTGGAGGGCTGCCGCAAGGCGCCGGTGCATCGCTTGACGTCTATTTGTATGATGATTCCGGGGCACTGATGACCGGATTGTCCGGCACCCCAATCTGCAACCCGTGCACCTTCGACCTCGGGACCGGCGGCGCGGGCTCAGGTTCGCCGCGCAAGCAGGTAATCAGGATCGACGATCTCATTATCTCGCGCGGCGGTGGATTTGATAATACGGAGAAGACAGGCTTTGCGGTCCTGCTGGCGGGCGGGGCAGATCCGGACCATGTCTGTTTGCAGGGCTTCGTAGTCAATTCACATACTGGTCCGTTCGATCTTTCTGTATTTGGTTTCGATCCCCAACCGATAACGGCCGCGGGATTGGCTTTCTCCGACGATGGCACTTCTGGCCTTGAGCCACGAGCCTTCGTAATCCCGCACGTACTCGAAAAGAGCGGAACAATCTCAAGTTCACAATTTACTTTTGACACCACACTTTACGCGACCTACGCGGGGGGATTGCCTGGCACATTGTCGAGCAACGGTGCAACAGCCAGTTTGTATTTGTACGATTCGGCCAGCGGGAAGGCGTTGAAAAGCGGGACGGGCCAGGACGTGTGCAATCCGTGCATGTTCGATTTGAACGCGAGCGCGAGGAAGGCATCAATCAGAATTGATGATTTGATCACAGCCAAAGGCGGCTTTGGGACCGAGACAAATCGCGATGCATTCGGCGTCATGGTGTTGGACGGAGATACGACGAATGTAAAGCTGCAGGGTTTTGTAGTGAATGCCCACACGAGCCCATTCGATCTTTCGGTGTTCGGATTTGAGCCTCAGCCAATTGCGGCGGCGCGAATGATTCCAATGCCGGTCACGATTGGAAACAACGGTGGCTCGATCGATATCTCCGTTTCGACCGTGATCGGAGGTCATTACGCTATCGAGGACGTAACAGATCTTGGCGGTCCTTGGGGTACCATTCTCACCTTTGACGGTGATGGAACAGTTCAAACGAAGACTGTGCCAGTGGCTGGCTCGACCAGGCACTTTTTCCGAGTGAACGGGTACTGAGTTCTTACGGAGCGATTCTCGAAAAAGGCGCTCACCCTTACCCTCTTTCCATCAAATGGAGAGAGGGTAATTTTTTATTTCGATTGGTTTTGTTGTGGTGCCAGTCGAATGACGGCGTCATAAGCCGGCTTCGGTTTACCCTTTCGATCAAACAGCAAAGGGTAATTCGTTCGGCCGCGAACTGGGAAATAATTCAGCCATGAATCGCCATCGGTCACGCCCCAGAAAGTGACGCGAGTAATCGAGCTGCGATGTTTCAGGAAAAGCGAAAAAAGGTCGGCGTAACGTTTTGCAAGCTTTTGTTGAATTTCGTCCGGCAGGCCGTTGGGGTAAGGATCGAGGCCTTTGGCGGGTTCAAAGAGTTGGGAAACCTCCGCACCGCTGAATTGGCCGGGGGCGGGTAACACGTTGATATCAAGTTCAGTGATGTTCACCTTCACTCCCAGTTTGGACAGCTCAGTGATAACTGTATCTGTCTGCTCCAACTTCGGTGATTCCAATTTGTAGTGCGCCTGATTGCCTACGGCGGCAATTTGAATTCCCGCTGCTTGAAGTTTCTTGACCAAAGCAATAACCCCTTTGCGTTTAGCCTCTTTTTCAAGTTCGTAGTCGTTGTAATAAAGTTCAACATGCGGGTCAGCTTCGTGTGCGAATTCATATGCCTTGACCAGATAATCTTCGCCAATGATTCGGAGCCATCCTGAACGTCGCAGATTTCCATTATCATCAACCGCTTCATTCACGACATCCCAGCCGCGGATTTTGCCTTTGTAACGACCAACAATTTTCGAAATGTGGTCGTGCAACCGCTCAAGCAGAGCATCGCGGGTCAGCGGCGTGCCTTGGGCGTCTTCAAAGACCCATTTTGGGGTTTGGTTATGCCAAACGAGGGTATGGCCGATAATGAACATCTTATACTTCTCACCAAATGCGACGTAGCTATCGGCAGGCCCGAAATCAAACGTGTCGGGTTTCGGATGAACGGCTTCCCATTTGAGGATGTTTTCGGGCGTGATGCTGTTGAATTGGGATTTAATGAGAGCGACTGCCTCAGCGTTCTCTTCGGAGAACTGTGACGGATTCAGAGCCGCGCCGATTCGAAAAGTATTCGCAAAGGCTTCCTTGAGGGTGAGTTGTGCGCAGGCGGCGCTGATGGAAAAGAGCAAAGCCCCAAATACTAGGCTGCAGAGGAGTCCCAATTCTCGGGCTTCAGTGTATGATGTGAATCTCAAGTTCATTGGGCTGTGGCGAGTTGAGTTTCCGGCGCGAGCTTCTTGCGGCGTTCCGCAAGTTCATCGGCCATCTGGATAGTAACCTTTTTATTGAGTTGGTAGGCAATCAAAAGAACGGTGCAAATGGCAAACATGATGCCCGCGCCGATACTGCCGCAAAATCGGTAACCGGCGATTGCGCCGGGCGTGTCCGGAAATTTTGTGTCGTAATGGAAAAATGTTTCAAGGATCATTAGGAACGATGCGGAGCCGAGGGCCAGTCCTGATTTCAACGCGAAGCCGATGGTGGCAAAAACCATGCCGGTGAAGCGCCGGCCAGTTTTCCATTCGGAATAGTCGGCGACATCGGCAAAGATGGCCCAGACCAGCGGGATGGTCGGAGCATACACGATGGCATCCGTGATAGTCAGAAGCATCATTCCGCCGACGTTGGTTGGGCTCAGCAGATAAAACGCAAATGTGTTGATAGTCGAAAGAGCAAAGCCGGCGACTGCGATGGTTTTTTTGCCGAATTTTTTGGCCAGGGGAGGGGAGAGGAGGATGACAATGATCATCGCGGCTTTGCTGACCATATTGGTGATGCTGTAGAAAACGCCGGCCGCGTTGGAGTTTGCCGCGTCGGCTCGGTCACCATGGACGATATATCCTAGCAATTCCAGGAGACCACCCTTGGAACCAACATTTGGTGAAGCTGTCAGTCCCAATTTTTGGACGAAGTCGAACATCGCAGCCTTATCGGCGTAATGGTGATAGTAATTGTAAAGTGCAGAGCCACGAAATGAGAGAATAGCGAAATGAATGAGCGTCATGACGAACATGACCTTCCAGGGATTATTCGTAAGCAGCGCAGCGAAATCCTCCTTCACGGAACTCTTTTGTGTCGGAGGAGGGCGGATTCGCTCGCGCGTGGTGAAAAAGGTGATCATGAAAAGTAAGAGGCAAAGAACCGCCCACAGTGACATGGTCATTTGCCACCCATACTGCCGGTCGTGGCCGATCGCGAATTTGGCAATGAGCGGCACTGTGAAGCCACCCACAATGAATTGCGCCGCGTTTACAGCGATAAATCGATACGAATTAAGGCTTGCTCGTTCATTCAAATCGCCAGTCATGACCCCTCCGAGAGCCGAATAAGGCATGTTGTTCATCGAGTAGAGAGTCATGAGCAGTGTGTTTGTGATTGCCGCGTACACTACCAACGAGGTCCCGCTCCAGCCTTTGGGAGTCGTGTAGGCCAGAATCATCACGATGCACCACGGACCTGCAGTCCAAAGAATCCAGGGACGAAATTTCCCCCAACGCGTATTTGTCCGATCCGCAAGAAATCCCATGATCGGATCGAAAAATGCATCCCACAGCCGCGGCCAGAGCAGAATGGCCGCAGCCCTGGTGGCGCTCAGCCCAAACGAATCCGTGTAAAAATTCGTCTGAAATAGAATCATGGACATGAAGACAAAGTTCGCCGCGGCGTCGGCGGCGCTGTATCCGGTCTTTTCGATGAAGGAGAGTTTTTGATTGGTGTCGGACATAGGGTCGCTACTTCCGGACCGTAAGAATGATTTTTTGCAAATCGGAATCGCGAGATGAATTGCCGATCATGATTTCAAATTCTCCTGGTTCGACACCGAATTTCATATTGATGTCGTAGAACGATAGGAGTTCCGGTGTGATTTCGAAGGTGACCGTTTTGGTTTGTCCGGGTTGGAGAGGCACGCGTTGAAATCCTTTGAGTTCTTTCACTGGGCGCGTGACCGAACTGACGCAATCGCGAATATACATTTGGACGACCTCATCCCCGAGCCGCTTCCCAGTGTTTGTGATGTCCACATGCACGCGAGTGGAATCCTTGGCCCGGATGTTTTTTCGGTCAAGACGAAGATTGGAGAATGAGAACGTTGTGTAGCTTAGACCAAAACCGAACGGATAAAGAGGCGAAACGTCATCGAACAAGTAACCGCGGCGAGCCGAAGGTTTGTAATTGTAAAACGCTGGAATGTGACCGACTGAGCGTGGAATGGTAATCGGAAGTTTTCCGCCGGGGTTATAGTCGCCGAACAAAACGTCGGCAATCGCGTTGCCGGTTTCCTGGCCCAGATACCAGCATTCGAAAATGACCGGCACGTGTTCGCTCAGGTAAGGAATAGAAAGCGGCCGACCATTAAATAGAAGAACAACAATGGGAGTGCCCGTTTCTTGGATTGCTTTTACAAGCTCCTCCTGCATCCCGACCATTTGAAGATTTGCGCGATCACCGAGATGAGCCTTCGACCACCCTTCGCGCGACGTTTGTTCGTTGCCGCCGATGGCAAGGACGACGACGTCCGCTTTCGACGCGACCTCGACTGCCTCCTCGATGAGTTTCCGATCCTCGTCCGGATTGCTGCGAGTAACAAGATCCTGATTCCATGAGCCCCCGATGGTAATTTTGCAGCCCTCAGCATATGGAACCTTCACACGCTCGCCGACTTTGGCGCGAATACCTTCAAGGACAGATGTGTAGTATGCGGGCCGGCCACTGTATCCGCCCAATAATTCGCGGTCGGCGTTTGGACCAATCACGGCGATCGTATTGATGCGGCTTGGGTCCAAGGGCACCAGATTATCCTGGTTCTTCAGCAGCGTGATGGTTTCGCGGGCAGCCTGTAGGGCGAGCTTGCGATTTGCTGGATTGCTGGCGATCCGTTTAGCTTCTTCTGGTTCAACGTAAGGATCATCGAAAAGGCCGAGCTTAAATTTGACGTAAAGCATTGGTGCAACCAATGCATCCAGTTCGGACGCCTTAATGGTTCCCTCTCGGACGAGTTCAACCAGGTGGAGATAGCAATCAGGCTCTGGAAATTCGATATTCACACCCGCGCGCACGCTGAGAAACGCCGCCTCCTTCTTGTCCCTGGCAACTCGATGACCGTGTGTATCGGGACGATTGCTCAATTCCCATATGGCGTAATAATCTGATACAAGGAATCCTTTGAATCCCCATTCTTTCCTCAGTACGTCCCGCAGAAGCCACTTGCTGGCGTGGGACGGCACGCCATCGATTTCGTTGTAAGAGGGCATCACACTCAGCGCCCCACTTTTTGCCAGAGTCTCTTTGAATGGATACAGAAAAACTTCGCGCAGAACGCGCATCGAAACATCCACCGGCGCACAGTTGATTCCGGACTCCGGCTGTCCATGCGCGGCGAAATGTTTCAAGGTCGCGATCACATGCTTCTTGTCGCGAAATGTGCCGTCGCCTTGAAATCCCTGAACCGCAGCAATTCCAATCCGTGAGACAAGGAATGGATCTTCGCCGTAGGTTTCTTCGACCCGTCCCCAGCGCGGATCGCGAGCGACATCGACTACCGGAGTTAATGCCTGATGCGTGCCGCGCGAACGTCCTTCTTCTGCCGTCATTGCGAACAACGCGCGGACGAGATCCGGGTTGAATGTCGCAGCTAATCCGATCGGTTGCGAAAAGCTCGTGGCGCCAGGCGATGCCTGACCGTGAAGACATTCCTCATGGAAAATGACAGGAATGCCAAGGCGGGAGTGCTCAATGAAAAACTTCTGAATCGCGTTCGTTAGTTCAGCGTTCTCTTTGGGATCTTTTCCTTTGCCGGCATCACTAGGACGTCCGACTTGTCCGATGCCGTGACCCTTCTTGAAGTGGGCCTTTGCCTTTTCCAAATCGAAATTACCATCGGCGTCGAGAAAGATTTCGGCTTTCTTTTGCCAAATGCACATCATCTGCGCGGCTTTCTCTTCCAACGTCATCCGGCCGAGCAGGTCGTGGACTCGCTTCTCGATTGGCAAGGCAGGGTTTTTGTAGGGAAGCATTCTGGCAGACTTTGGCCTGGAGGAGTGGCCGTTGGGCCATTTCGTCAATCGTCCGGGGCCGGATGACCGGGCGCGTTTCATTATTACTTTTTGTTCGGGAAACATGAGCGAGACAAGGGCAAAAATTTGAAATTCCGAGAATGAATTACGAGAAAGACTGTGAAACGGGGAATCCCAAGGACGGGTTTGCAGTCAAATTGGGAATAGTATTCAATTCAGGCTTCAAGACACTGGGCTGAGTATTTCAAGACGAGAAGGCGCAAAAAATGGAGGATGCTATCAATTGCATGGACAATCGTACTTTTTGGGACGTTCGTGCTTGAAGGTGGCTGTTTTCGCAAAAGAATAGGGAATAATAGAGTGATCTATTTCTCGTAATCAGGCGTTAAATCGTCTATGATCCAGATGGCGAACAAAATCATGAAGGGTCGGGATGCGGAAGATTGATCTGAACAACTTTCGAGTGGCAAGGAGCGAAACTGCCCGTGATATCAATCGACGGATTGTCCTCAATCTGGTTCGCAAACATCAGCCAATTTCGCGAGCGAGCCTCGCGCGGCGTTCGGGGCTGCAGCGCAGCACGGTTTCGGCAATCATGGAGCAATTAATCGCGGAGCGCTGGGTCATCGAGGGCGCCACAGGGCACTTGCCTCGCGGGCGCAAGCCGACCTTCCTTCATCTGAACGATGACCGCGCGGGAATCATCGGCGTGGACATCCAGCCGATGACGACGACGCTGGCCGTGGCTGGGATTGATTCGCATTTCCTGGCGCAGGAGTCGATGACGACGGGTCGGGATCCGGTCGAATTTGTCGCGCGACTGGGCCGGCGCATTGTGGATTTGGTGCGAGCGCATCCAAAAAGCTCGTATGAAGGAATTGGAGTCAGTCTTCCGGGCCGCATCGACCTCAAAACACAAAAGCTCACATTCGCGCCGAATTTGGGCTGGGGCGAATTAGACATAAAAACGCCGCTTGAAAAGGCGACCGGCCTGCCTGTCGAACTGGAAAATGCCGCCAATGCGTGCGCCCTCGCCGAATTGTGGTCCGGACGACATACTGAAGGCATAAGCAACCTCGTCACCGTCACAGTTTCGGACGACATTGGTGTTGGAATGATCATGAACGGGCAGCTAGTGCAGGGTTCCACCGGTGTAGCGGGAGAATTTGGGCATGTCTCCCTCGTCCCGGAGGGGCCGCAATGTCGATGCGGGAACCGCGGTTGCTGGGAAGTCCTGGCATCGAATGCTGCCGCCGCCCGGTATTACGCCCAATCATCAACCGTCCGGAAGGGAGAAGTAGGTTCCAAAAGTGATATGGCCAAAGTGCCGTTCGGCGACATCTTGCGATTGGTCGAGCAAGGCGATGCCAAAGCGTGCAAGACGCTTGATCAAATGGCGCGCTATCTGGGCGAGGGGATTGCAATGCTGGTGACCGGCCTCGCGCCCGATGTGCTGGTAGTAGTTGGGGAAGTCACGCGAGCCTGGGATCGAGTTGGGCCAATCGTCGATGAGACGGTAAAGCGGCTTTCATTAACGGGCGCGACGTCGCGCATTCTGCCTACAAATTCCGAGGCTCAGCCGCGATTACGAGGCACGATTGCGCTCGTCTTGCAAAAGCATTTCGGCGCCCCATTTATTGCCTGATTCATCCGGCTCCCGCCGGGGCAGGTGTTCCCACTGACCCGTTGCCGGAGCTTGGCAATGGTGCCGCCGACCGGAAACTTTTCCAGAGGTGTAGTGGAATCAGGCCCAACCCTATGATAACAAGCTGCGTGGCGATGAAGAAGACGAGCCACTTAAAAGCAGCATCCATAAATCCGTAGGAATGCAGTCCGATTCCCAGCATGTTAACGCCGAACCATGAGAAGCTCGTAACAATGTTTCCAAACACGGCCAGATTCATGATGCCGCGGTCGCGGACAAGCCCGCCCCAGCGCGCGTGAAGGATGATTGCATTCCAAAGCACGATGAGAAGGGCGCCATTTTCTTTCGGGTCCCAACCCCAGAAGCGACCCCACGACTGATCAGCCCAGATTCCGCCGAGGACGGTGCCAGTGAAACTGAAAAGCGTTGCGAAGCAAACAATTCCATAAACCATCTTGGAGAGAGCTTTGCCAAGTTCGATTTGATTGCTCGGCTTTGTGATTTGCGCTTTCGTAGTAGCTCCGGCGACTTCTCGTGGGCGAAGCTTCTCTTTCAAGATCGGCGTGAACAATCCGACCAGGATGTAGATAATCGCGACCAGTCCTGCGACGAACGTCGAAGCGTAGCCAAGTGTGACCACCACGACGTGTGTTGCTAGCCAGAAGTTCGTATCGAGAACGGCCCGTAGCATTTCCATTGTGTCACCACCTAAGGCGAGATTATGCGCGATCAAAAGGGTCACGAATCCTGCAAATGAGGCAACGATGTTGCCGATGCCCAGGCGGTAAATCCGTTCCAGTACCAATCCGAGAACCATTGCACCCCAACCGATGAAAATGGCGGACGAATACAGGTTGGTGACGGGCGGACGTCCTTCGAGGACCATGCGGAAAATGAGGCCAAACGTATGCACGAGACCCGCAAGAATGATGATATAGAACGCTGAGCGACGCAGCGTCTCGGAAACCGCGGGAGCGATCGTGAGTGTCAATAGCGCCACTCCTGCGAGAACGAGCGCAAAAATATACATGATAGTCGCATGCAGAAACGCCTTTACATCGTTGAAATAGAATTCGGCGCGGCCTTTCTTAACCTCTTTGGCGAACCTCGGCGTGAGCCAGGCTTTGTAGTCCTCGATCGCGTTGTTAAATGCGCTCGCATCTTTGTTGCGGTAGGCAGTTGCCATCGTGGCGAAATCGGTGATCGGGACCGGAAATTGATCGGCGCGCGCAAATTCCAAAATGCTGTTGCCGGCATTCTGCCAATTATCCCGCGAAGCTTCAGGATCAGCCGGGGGAACGATAAGTGCATATCCGAAGCGAGCCATCTGTTCTACTTCCTGATAGGGCTTGTTAATTCGTTGAAGAAGTTCCTGGTCAAGATTTTCGCCATTTTGGCCGGCTTGTTGTGTGCCTCGCACAGCGCTGACATTTGTCTGGAAGTCCGCAAGTTCCTTGGACCAGTTGTCCACGCCTTCCGGTTGCAGAGAGTATTTCAGGCGTTGATACAACGTTACCGCGTTGTAAAGCTTCATCAGTTGCTTCTCAAACACCGTGCGCTGCTCGGTAGTTGAGCGTTTCTCTTCCTCACGCTTGAGGATAGGTTCGACCTGCTTGAAGATGTCCGACATTACAGGCTTCAAATCATCAAACGTATAATAGCGGAGGCCGGAATTCTCGATGCCTTTGTCCTGCAATTTCAAATCGCCAATGAGTTCCGTGTGATGAATGAGAAAAATGGAGCGAGTGTCTGCATCCTCCGGGCGCGTCATGACTTCCAGCAACCATTCAGTGGCTTTGAGCTTTTTAGGATGATGCCAAAATTTCCAACCAGGAACTATCTCAAGCGGACAATCGCCGGTACTTCGAATTTGCAGAAGCGAATTGCGCGCAACCGAATCGAACGGCTGAATGCGGCCGTTGAGGAGAGTTGGCAAGCGGCCAAATTCGCGAGTATGAAATTCGCCATCCCTTTTTGGGACCATGACGGCGATGATTTCGCTGGCGAAGAGCGCCAGGAACAGCCACGGGACAATTTTGGAAATGCCTTTCATGTAGTCTTTCGTTTGGTGATGAATCCAAAGAGATGCGTAAGAAATTGAACAACCAGGCCTGCCGCAACGAGAATGCAGGAAAAATAAGGCGTGAGCCAGCTCGGATTGTGAACGACCTGGAGAATCGTAACCCGCGGATCGACATCATCAAAACCGGATTGATAGAACGTTTCGCCAGCATAGCGCAGCGGATTGTTCATATAAATCAGGACTTCGCGATCTTCCCCAGTTTCGGGGCGTATCAGCCGAATGCGGCTGGAAAAATTCTTCGGGATATCCGTTCCACGATAAATGTCGTGACTGAATTTCTGTAATTGGATGTCGAAGGGCTTATAGAAGCGCACCGGACGCAGCGCAATTTGGTAAGTGTGACCGCGATAAGTAAACTGTTGCGGTTGAACCAGCGCGGACGCAAGTTTGTTTCCCATCGCCTCGCCGAGTTGACTGCGAAACCCGTTTTGGAGGATTTGCACAAGTTTCTCTTCGACCAGCCAATTCGAGACAAGCCAGGTGCCCAGTGAGCCCTCGGCTGTCAGCACTTCAACAATTGCTGCAGGTATGTTGCGCGAATCCATCGAGACGGTTTGGGGCGCGTCGAGGAAGCTGAAACGTTGGCCGATACCGTTGCTGACCTGAGGCTCGCTCTTGTCCATCATTGGTGCTCGGATACGTGGATCGGAATTTGCAAAATATTCCTTCACCCGAATTGTGAACGGAAGCTTCTCATTTCGCAGCTCGCCCTTGTGCGAGACGAGAGAATCTGAGAAAGCGACCACGTCGTCATAATCCGGATTCGAAGTATCCACAACCGCGAGTTCTTGATGGGAACTGCTGTCGGAATAATTTTTGGACTGGCCTTCGGTCAGCCACATGTGACTTTCGCGCGAAAGGACATCCGTGAGAAGTTGCCCGACGAGTAGCAGAATGATTCCAACGTGAGTCAGCCAAATGCCGATCTTCTTACGCGTCCATTTGAAACGAGTGAAGTGAGCCGTTACAAGATTGATCAGGAGCAAGCCACCCACGAGATATCCGCCCGGGAAAATAGGCATTTTCCAGGAAGCGCCTTTGGGTCCCCAATAAATCAGGAAGCTGCGGAAGAATTCGTTTTGCGCTTTAAACAGGCCCAGATCAACCTGTGCCAGCGTGCCCCAGAAAACCAGAATCATTCCAAGGAACAAGCAAACAACGGTCAGGCGAAGCGAAGAAAAGAAATCAATCAGTCGCGACAAAAACCCGTCAGCCTTGGACGACTTTTCCTTTTGACCTGCATTAGAAGGACTTTTGCCTTGCGAGCCTTTAATGCGCTTTGGCGGAATTTCCAACACAGTCGATGATTTATTATCGCTCATTAGTTACCAATTCAATTTCACGCGTCACGCATCACGAATCACTTTTGATACTTCACACCTTGAACAAACTTTGCAAATGCATCTTTCTGCTGCTCAACCAGTGGAGCAGGACCCATCAATTTGTAAAACCAGGTGTGCTGATTTTGTGGAACAACAGCACCGACGAGGCGCATTTTGCCCCCAGATTTCATATCCGTCCCCGACATATCTACCAACATCGCTTTGCCCCCTTCGATGTCAATGGAACTGACGAGCTTGTCCACCTCGGCCTGCGACAATTGATTCAGACCGAGTTGTCCGCGCCAACGATTGACATTCGCGAGGATCCCGCCGCCGTCGCCCGCGGACATGCTGACATTTACGGCCGCCTGGGAATTCTCGGAACCGCTGATGATGAATTTCGCGACGAGGAATTGGCCTGCGTCGATCTCCTTCCAGCCTGCGGGGACTTGCCATTCAGGCTTGCCTTCGCTGGAACTCGGAGCGGCAGCCGCTGCTGCTGGGATGATGTTTCCGATTGGCGGATGAGACGGAGGCAATTGCGCATCTTGCAGCGTTGTGCCGCTCCCGGTTCCAGGGAATGAGAATGATTTGAGATATTCAACAAATGCAGTTTTTTGCTCTCCGACCACTCCTTCATCACCCACCATTTTGAAAAACCATGCCCCATCGGGCCGGCGGACAATTGCGGCAAGCATCCGATTCTTTTCGCCTGAATTGGCACTCTGACCAGCTAAATCATAAAGCTTTCCATCCTGGCCGCCTACTTGGACCTGCTCACCCAGTTTATTGAATTCGCTTTCGCTGGCGGGCGCCAAACCGAGTTGCCCTCGCCAACGGTTCACATTGTCAATGTCACTTCCAGCCATTCCAGCCAAAGGAATGACGCTGATGTCAGCCATTTTCCCATCTTTGCCTTTGACGCGATACGATGCGACACGCATCTGGCCCACCGGCGCTTCCTGCCAATCGGCCGGAGTTTTGCCCGCTGCTGCCGTCGCAGATGAACCGCCGGAGATATCGGGATGGCCTGCCGGGAGATCGGCGGCGGCCAATTGAGGAGTCTTTTCCTTGGGGACCCGATAGGTTTGTACGTCGTCTCGCCCACAACCGGTGACTGCCGAGAGCAGAGAAACGGCTGCGATGCACGTTAGAGCACTAATTTTCACTTGCGTAGCAATAGACATCAATCGTCAGTTTTGGGCCAAGCATCCCTTGCTCAGTGTTGCCCAATATTTGTTGTGATCTAAAGTCCGAACAAAGAATGCCCTGAAGACTGAAAAGCACAGCGTAATGTACCATTTTCTGTCATAGTGACGCAAGGTTCGGATTGGGGATTTGGTGCGCTGTATTCCGCTTTCCAATTCGCCTGGAGGATCGGAGTAATTGGGTTCTCAAGTTTACGTAAAATATGGTGTCCTGGGCGCAAGTATGTGCTTTGGTATTTACCATCTATGACACCGATAAAGACTTTTTTCGTCATCAAACCAGAAGACCTGCATTGGCGGCCCTCCAACATGATGAAAATTCCGAATGCAGATTTTCTGGAGCGCACGAAGAGCGAAATCTTGAGCGCCAGGCTTTGGCATTTCCCGCCGAAGAGTGCGAACACGCTTCACCGTCATCCGAAGATGGAGGAGTTCTATTTTGTCATCGAAGGCACCGGCCGAATGCGCGTTGGCGACGAGACGATTACAGTCCCGAAGCATGGTGGGGTTCTCGTCGGGCCCGAATTAGTTCGCCAGGTATTCAATGACACCGATGAGGAAGTCTTGTGGCTGATTGTCGGCGCGCCGGAAAAAGAGTTGGAACCGGGCGAGAAATTGGATCAGAAGCTCTTATATCCAACAGACCCGACCGAGTTGCCGAAGGAATTGAGCGGTACAGTTTGGCCACCGAAGGATTAAGGCCAGTCTAAATCAGAGCCAGCGGCCCGCTTACTCCCGCGGCAGTCAGGGTCAATTTCTTCGCCGATTTGAATGAAATGGGGAGGAGATTTGCGGTAACCTTTGCCCATTGGAGAGCATACATACGCATATACCCTTCTCCCCCCTCTAGAGCCGTAACACTCGTAACACTTCGGTAAAATGGGCTCAGAATTGAGGTCGGAGCCGTCACAAACCCGTAACAAAGAGGTCACACAGTTCCCTTCCCCCCTTTTTTTGGACCTCACGTTACAAGTCGTTTCTTACTTGGTTTTGGTTTCGAAGTCCAGAGGTGATTGATAGCCCAGAGAGCTGTGGAGCCTGCTCCGGTTG
>Ga0068857_100001350_pt1 | contig 19312 bp, 23 predicted proteins | sample KBSCornC72_FD_66591 | JGI IMG/M metagenome (GOLD analysis project Ga0068857, IMG submission 66591) | Corn rhizosphere microbial communities from Kellogg Biological Station, Michigan, USA - KBS Corn C7-2 | ecosystem: Host-associated > Plants > Roots > Rhizosphere > Soil ...
CAGCAGCCGGTCGCCGAAATGATAGTCCTCTTTGTTTGTTGTATTCATCTTATAAGTAATGCCCGTGCTCATCGCACATTTTCCATATCGAAGAGAATAAGAACCATTCAGTAAAAAATCCGTACTCCCTGTACCCGCCTGGAAATTCGGATTGTCAACTTCTTTTTCGCTACCTTCTTCATAATGGTAGCCGCCGGTCGGTAATTTAATACCCACACCCCCAACAACGGTTTGCCGAAGTTTATTGTTGGAAGAGCTATGATCTACAATTCTGTAATTCGCAAGAAAAACTGCATCTCCCAATTTATTCAGGGATTTATTTCCTTCAGGCCCTTTTTGGACGTTTGATTGAAAAGGAAGGTATCCCATTAGCTCGATCTTTCGCGCAATAGTAAATTGCCCGGCTACCGAAAAACTGTGGTAGTATTCCCTGTTCAACATTTCATTCCCCATGTCGTCATGAGCATTAGATTGGTAATAGCGATAGTTATATCCAAACGTGATGAACTTTTGGGCAAAATGTGGAAACATATGTGGGTTGAAATTTCCAACTCCGCACCCGCAGATGTCACACGCGTTGGAGGTATAAGCCATTGTTATTGCAAGTAAAGCGATGAGACTTTTTTTCATAAAGGTTTCTTTGGTGATCAATTTGATTAGAGCACAAATGTATTTTGCCGATGTTGTCCAGAGGCGTGCTTTTCTCACGATGATGTATGATCCTAATCATCGATGAATTTTTATTAGTTTGATTTGTAAATGCAACAACAAGCAGCGCGTTCAACAATTATTAAAAGTCGCTCAGCCGGTGGCACATTTGATTCCGTGTATTCTTATTTACTTATACAGCATTGACAATCCTGTCCTGGCTCTGAAAGTTTAATAGCCCTGGGAAAAAGAATATTATTTTCCAGGTGGACATGTTGGTGCAGATCTTCTTCAAATGCCTGCAACGCAGCAAAGCTCAATCGGTAAGTCGTGCAGGCATCAGCGGGAGGGTTATAGTCATTCGAGAGATCACGAATCTCTTTAATCAGATTGCCCGCACGGTCATGCTCATCTTCCATTACAGTAATGGGTATTTGTATATTTACCGCACTATGTTGTTCAGGGGCATTTTCTAACTGTTTTACTCTTGGAAAAAGGACTCGTTCCTCTTTCTGCATGTGCATTTCCATTTCACTTTTTAATTCCGAAAACTTTTCAAAGATTTGGCTGAGTTCAGTGTGCCGATCCCCGTGTTTGGAAGATACCTTTTGCAGATAATGAAAAATTTGAGGAAGTGCTTCTCTTGTATAAGCGTGATGAACTGAGACAATGTAATCGGCAAGGCTCGCTAAGGGCAATTTATTAAAATCAAAGCCAACTGTCTCATTTCTATTGAATAGAAGGTCCAGTTCCTCCGCAATTGTTTCGGCCGGCAGGTCTCTTTCTTCGCATGCGACCAGAAGTGTACGTTTTCCTTTACAACAAAAGTCAAGGCTGTATTTTTCGAAGACAGCTGCGGCCTTGTGGTTATCACTAACAATTTGCGCCAATGTTTTTGAGAATATTTCATTTTTCATCGTATAGTTTATTTAGGTTGTAAAATCACAGATCTTTCTTTTTAAAAGTTCGGAGAGCTCCATATAAAGGAATTATCACCCACAGAAACATTACTCCTGCTGTAAATAACATTCCCCTGAAGCTTCCGAAAAAGTCCTCGTACAGGGCGCCGGTATAACCCATCAATGCACTTACGTCCATTTTAAGCATAATGAAAATCCGGCCAAGGTCGACGGGGTTAAGAGCCGATAAAACGAGCGTTAATTTTTCAAGAGGGTAATCGCTAAAAGTAAAAAGTATCAAAAGTATCAGACCATCATAAATGAGTGCAAAATAGAACCACAACAACAAAGCAAACCCGATTCCACGGGCTTTGTCTCTTGCTTTTACCGAGGCCCAAAAAGCGATTGATGTAAATACAAGTGTTAATGCACACCCGGTAAATATCATTGCCAGCCCGGTGGAGTCCATTGAGAAAATAAGGACCGGGATCCCAACCCCAATAAAAAATGCACTTACCAATGACAGGGCCACACCACTATACTCACTCAATAATATTCTTGTCCGGCTCATCGGTTGAGCCAGCATGAGTTCAATAAATTCGTAGGAATTATAATAGTGAATAGTGGAAAATATCATACTGATCAAAGGCACAACGATCAGGACGATGTTTAACAAGCTTAACATCGCTTTGCCATTATTTTCTTCCATCCTGAACAAACTGATGGAAACTATAAAAAGGAACAGCGTATACGCCAGTATTACCTTGCTTCTTAAAATATCATACAAAACGTATCTGGATAATTTCATCATAACTATATTCTTTGATCTTCGTCTTCCGGTTTTATATTTAATACTTCATCAACCCAGGTACTTGGCTGCAGTTGATTTTTCATAATCTTGGCGATGGCCTTTCCAAGCTTTGGCTCCCCGGTTTCTTTTCTCAGTGTTTCGATGCTTTTAAAGAATTGCAGTCTTCCGTCCTGTAGGTACATTATATCGGTAGCCAGGTCGTCAAGGTCACTTAAAATATGGGACGTGATAAGGATGAGTTTATTCTTTTTCTTCTCTGCGATGATTTTGTCCTTCAGAATTTCCGATGACAAGGGATCAAGCCCTGCTGTGGGTTCATCCAAGATTAGGATGTCGGGGTTAAAATAAAATGCGAGGGCTGCGCTTACTTTTTGGCGGGTGCCGCCACTCAGTGTACGCATGGGTTTGTCGAAAATGGCAACAAGATTAAATTTTGTTATCAGGTCGGTGTCCAGATCATTTTCGGATGCATTGCGGATGTGCTTCATCATGGTAAAAAGTTGCCCGACTTTCATGTTATCGGGATAACGGCCAATCTGCGGCATATAGCCGATCTGCTTTCTATAGGATGGATCACCATTGATCTTCGTGTCATCGACGTAAATTTTTCCTTTTGCCGTTTTTACCATTCCCAAAATGCATTTGATAAGAGTCGTTTTTCCTGAACTATTGGGGCCGATCAACGAGATCACTTTTCCCCTATTCAGCTGCACAGAAACCCGCTCAAGTGCCTGTAACCTTTTAAATTTCTTACTTAGGTTTTCGATACGGATCATAACTTGTTAGGTTTTATCATCGGTTTTTTATCAATCAAATTTTCAGGTGTAAGGCTTGGAATCGCTCTCTCAGCCTTGTCCAGGAGATTTACCATAAAACTTCTGAGCAAAATCAGAGAATTTGGATTTTCCTCGACAATCATCGAATACATGCTTACCGGGTGATAAGCTACGTCCCCTACTCCATCCTTGTTCATGTCGTAACCTTCATATTTATCCCAGTAATTATTAGAAAAAGTATTCAAGACCATGGTGCCATTAGTGCCCACATCAAAACTGTTTCCGATAAAATTGTTGTGATGAAAGCTATTGTCTTCGCAACTGGCCTGCACTTTAATAGCCCAGCCATTTTCCTTAAAAAGATTTTGCCGGATCTCCATCCTGCTTGTACCTTCCAGGTGAAGACCGATTGTGTTCTTAAAAAATGTATTGTGCTGGATGTAACTATCTGAAATATCTTTTAGTAAAATGCCATAAGCCGATCCGCCCCAGTTTTGTTCGAAATGATTCCATTCCATATTTACCCTTTTGGAATACATTACCGCCACACCAGCGCCATTCTTTCTGAATGTATTGTTGAAATAGCCATCGTCATTTGAAAACATAAAGTGAATGCCATAGCGAATATTATTTTCACTCAGATTATTTTGAACCGTTGAAAGTGAAACAAATTCGAAATAGATCCCGTCCCTTTGCCCCTGCACATGATTTCCATCAATGAATGCATGGTTTGATTTCCAAAGATGGATCCCGTTGCCTGTCAATTGCTCTGACTTTGGCGAACCAGCAATAGTGTTGCGACGTATCACGGCATAGCTTGTATTGGAGACATGAATGGCGAAATAGGCATTGAAGATTGCATTGTTTTCAATGGTTATATTGTAGGCGTCAATGACTTTAATGGAAGCATAGTCATTCAGGGCAGAATAGCCGGAGTTTCGAAATGTAATTCCACTGATGGTGATATTTTTTCCACTCACAGTTAAAATTTCATATTTGTTTTCTCCATCCAGTACTGGATTGCCGACTCCAATGACAAATATTGATTTTGTGATGGCGATGTTCCCCTCTTTGTAGACTCCGGGATTCAACAAAATAGTGTCTTTATCATTAGCAATCGATACAGCCATTTTGAGACTCGTAATTGACTGGTCGCTGCCAACCACAATTTTTTTTGCAGACGCAGAAACCAAAAAAAAGATGCATACTATCGTCAACAACTTTTTCATTCCCTACTCTAATTTTTTGAGAACATCATTCCAGTTCAAGACTTCTCCAGCTGCCGTATTTTTCATTTTTTCAGCTTCCTGTTGCGAAGCAAATGCGGCTGCATTTCCGCCCATAGGAGTTTTCATCTCCGGGCTCACCAGGAGGAAAGCCTTGCTCACATCGATAAAATCGTTTTGCTTTTGGAAATTAATGAGGAGCTTTTGCGAGATTTCAGCTTCTTGTAAACTACCTGATCTCACAAAGTGGATCATGCAGGCAACGTCATCAAATTTGTACACCTTCCCTTTTTTTGTAATTATTTCTCCGCCAAATTTTGGATCAACGATGGTCATTTTACAATTATCACAAACATCTTTTCCGTAATTAAAGGGCTGAGGTTGGGTTGAACAAGATGAAATAAAGAATATCAAAACAGCGGCGGCCACAGCAATATTAGTAACTGGTTTGACATTCCTATTTATTTTACGCTGATGATACCATTCGGCAAACCAAACTGCAAAAGCAAGCGCTCCGGCCGCGATAACGATCCACCCACCGACATCGGGAAAAGAATAAGCATCGAAGTTCAACAATCGTTTATGTCCGAACAAAGGAGGCTGATAAGATAACCCCGGCACTTGTATCGGGGCAGAAGGATCGAGATCGTGACCGTAATTGTATCCCCATTTATAAAAGTCGGCCATTGCCAAAATGCCACCAATGACAGTCAGCACCAGGTAATAAAACAAAAATTTTCGCCGCCCGGTAACTGCAACGATCATTCCCAGCAACATAAAAAACCCAACCACGAATGGAAGGAATTTGAATTCAGGAAACATTCCCACATTGATATGCTTCATCCCGATATAGTGATTTAGACCATTAATGATGTCTACCTGGCCGGTGATATTATTGATCCAGATATTCATCGTTAATCCTTCGGGATATTGTGGCGCGAATAAATCGATTCGCCACACCGGTAAAAAGAAAACTGCGATCAGTGCACCGGATGCAAAGGCAACCAGAATCCTTGATGTGGTCGTGAGATTAGGCTTCATCATTCTTGAGTTTTTAACGATCGATCTTTGTTGCTATATAGTTTCCGAACTTTAAAACCGTCTGCTACTAAAAACATAACAGCTATACCCATCCAGAAGACGACATTGATCCAGTTGCGGATTCGAAATGCCTCAAGGACTGACATTGCGAAGAAGAGCAAAAACACCGTAAAGCTTGCAGGAATTTTCAAGAGTTGTCGTAAACGTTTCATATATTTAAAAGTTTAGGTTGTTGTTAAATCTGCTACTTTTTTGCAGGTGGAAGTAATACTGCATCAACAATATGCACCATGCCATTTGAGGCTTGAACGGAAGCAACAATAGTGGCTGAATTATTCAAAACTATTTTTCCATCTTTTACACTGACGGTAATGTTGTCTCCGTTGACCATTCCAAGCGTCTGTCCATCTTTAAAATAATCTGCTTTCAATGCCGATGTCGTGACATGATATTGCAATATATTTTGCAGGTCTGTTTTCCTTTCGGGTTTCATCAGGTCATCAAGTGTTCCTTTGGGCAGCTTGTTAAAAGCTTCATTGGTTGGAGCAAACACTGTAAACGGGCCGGGATTTGCAAGTACGTCCACCAGGTCCGCCTGCTTTAATGCGGATACCAGGGTTGTATGGTCGGGAGACCCTACTGCGACCTTAACAATATCTTTCATCGAGGCATCATCTTTTACATTCGCCTGGCCTGCGTCGCTGCTTGCTTCCGTGGCTGATGGGTTGGCAGGCGTCTGGGTGCTATTATTGCAAGAAATCAAAAAGATCATCGCAAGAGCTACCAATATTTGAAATGTCTTTTTCATATGTTGTGGCGTTGTGTCTTCATTGCCCACTTTATATCGGGGGCAATGAAGACTGTATTATTATTTATTTTGGGCAATTGGACCCGTGGGTTCGTTTTTACCCGTGCTGAAAGTAATGGGCACATTCGAACCCGGCACACTTACACGAACATATCCCTGCATTTCCTGGTGCAATGCTGAACAGAAATCGGTGCAATAAATTGGAAATACACCAACGCGATCGGGTTTCCATGCCAATGTTTGAGTTTCACCCGGCATAATGAGCAATTCGGCATTATTTGCACCCTTCACTGCGAAGCCATGCGGAATATCCCAGTCCTGTTCAAGATTAGTAACATGGAAATAAACAACATCTCCCAGTTTTACTCCTTCGATATTATCGGGAGTGAAATGTGAGCGGATAGCAGTGATATAGGCATGCACTTCATTTCCTTTACGTTCAACCCGGGCATTTGCATCGCCTTTGGCTGCAAAAGGATTTTGGTTGTCTTCTATCCTGTATATCTTTTGCGAATTCTTCACTATGAGATCGGCGGGAATAGCTTCTGCATAATGAGGTTCTCCGATAGTTGGAAAATCAAGAAGCAGTTTCATTTTTTCGCCACTGATATCGTACAACTGTGCACTCTGGGCCAATTCAGGACCTGTTGGTAAATAACGATCCTTGGTGATCTTGTTGTAAGCGATCACATATTTGCCCCATGGCTTTCTTGTAGGTCCGCCGGGAACAGATAAGTGACCCACTGAATAATAAGTAGGAACTCTGTCAAGAACCTTGAGATCGGATAATCTCCACTTTACGATCTCAGAAGAGACGAAGAAGGACGTATACGCATTTCCATCAGCATCAAATTCTGTGTGCAAAGGACCAAGACCTGGTTTTTGAACCTCACCATGTAACACTGATTCGTATTTTAATACAGGAATACCATCATAATCGCCATCATAATTTTTATCCGCAATTGCCTTTTGAATTTTTGTGAAAGAAAAGACAGGGATAACCGCTGCTAGCTTTCCGCTGCCTACAATGTATTCACCCGACGGATCAGTGTCACAACCATGAGGAGACTTTGGGCATGGCATAAAGTAAACCATGTCAGGACAATTTTTTGGATCAAGCACCAACACTTCCTTTTCAATTTCAGAAGTAGCTGAGTGGCGATTCTCATTATAGACATTGTGAGCGTAAGCAACGGTTCTTTTTTCGGCTTTACCTGCCTTCACATATTCTTCAGCTTTCTTCCAGTTTACACACATGATAAAATCTTTGTCTCTCTGACTTGCGTTCACTTCAAGCAAAGTGTTCGCTTTTTCGGAATTGTAACAACTAAAGAAAACCCAGCCGTGGGATTTTCCCTTGCCGGCTCTTGCCAGGTCAAAATTTACTCCGGGTGTTTGGATCTGAAATGCGATGCTCATTCTGCCTGAAGTATCAACCTTAACAAAACTCACTGTGCCTTTAAAATTTTGTTTGTATGTGTTAATAGGCACATCACCATTCGCGTTATCGAGAGGCACGCTAAACCGGGTTCCTGCAACCACATACTCCGAGTTTTCAGTAATAAATGGGGAAGAGTGATTGCCCGCACTGTTTGGTATTTCCAAAATTTCGGCCGTGCGGAACGTTTTCAGATCAACACGGGCAATTCGCGGTGTATTGTTACCATTCGCAAAGACCCAGCGACCATCCTGGATACCGTTTGTCTCTGACAGTGCGATGTGATGAAGATCATCCCATGGAACATAACCGTGTGAAGTATTCAGCATGGCTTTTGTTTCTTCACTATAGCCATAGCCTTTTTCCGGATCGACCGAAAAAACAGGAATTACGCGGAACAGGCGGCCTGATGGCAAGCCATACACACTCATTTGTCCGCTAAATCCACCAGATACAAAATCATAAAATTCGTCGTACTTGCCAGGCGCTACATACGTTTTCTGTGCAGCATCACCGCCTACGGCGGATTGAGCCCCGCGCGGTTTACAACCAACCATGAATGTTACAAGAGCGACTGTTGCTATGGCAGTCAACTTGGAAAGCGTGTTCATATAACTGTTTTTAGAATTAAGAAATTAATCAGGTTTATTTTTCTCCATCATTATTGCGTTGGAATTCCAGAACGCGGCGCGCTTCATCCCGAGTAAGGTTTTGATTAGGCATGCGAACCATGCATAGTTCAAGAAGTTTCTGAGCTTCGGGATCTTTATCCAGCATATAATCCGTATTCGTGATCATATTCATGATCCAGACAGGTGTTCTTCTCTTAGTGACCTCCTTCCAACCCGGGCCAACCAGTTTTTCTTCGCTCAGCTTGTGACAAGGCTGGCATTTTAATTCATAAATAGTTTTCCCGGAGGCGATCCAATCTTTATTCAAAGGGTGAGTGATCTGTATATCCGTTTCCTTTACTTCCGCTCCTTTTGTTTCGGGTTGGTTCTTTGTGAGCTCATTTATGTCAACGGCAGGTTGATCCTTTTTAACCCCCTCACCACCACAGGATGTTGCAAAAAAAGCGATGATGACAAGGAGGAATACAGAGAAAAAGATTCTTTTGAGCATAATTTCAAGTTTAAGAATTAAGGACATTCGTGTCTTAAATGGGCTCAAAGATATTTTGCGAAATTCCGAAGCGATATGAACCTCATCATTCTAAAAACTGATATTCCTCATGTCGGGCCTTGCAAAGAGTCTTTCCCGTCACGCAAAGGCCTGTATCCATTTGGACTTTGTTTTCCTGGCTTTTGGGGAAATAGCCTGTGCGGCGAAATTGGAATTTTTATCAGCAATGACGTTGTTCTTGCAACCCATTTCTGCATCATTATTATAAGGTTTTTCAAGAAACCAGGCTCTCTGGAAATTTAAGTTGAGAAAAATGATTGTGGAAGTTTGTCTGTGCATAATTTTATATCGTCTTCTTAACCAAACCAATAATTATGCGACCAAGATTTTTAATTGCGGCACTCGTTATAGCCTCATTGATCTCTGTTATAGCATGCAATTCTTCATCCGACAAAAAATCCCCGGACAGCGCGACCCCGGATAACTCCTCTGCAAAAACTGACACAACCGCTTCAGGGGCCGGTGCAAGCGATGATAAAGCAGGGGTCGGAAAATTTCAGCATGTTGAATTAACTCATCCCCTCGATCAAAAAATGATCACTACGGGTAAAAATGTTTACGACCTTAAATGCGCTTCCTGCCATAAACTTACAGACGAAAAATTAGTGGGTCCTGGATGGAAAGACGTGACGAAAAGAAGAACACCGGAATGGATCATGAATTTTGTGACCAATACCGAAGAAATGCTTCAAAAAAATGCGGTGGCAAAGAATCTTTATGAGGTTTGCCTCGTAAAAATGCCCAACCAAAATCTAAGTGATGATGACGCGCGGGCTGTGTTGGAGTTTCAGCGTAACAACGACGGGGAAAAATAACCTATCAGAGAAAGAATTAATTATTGCCGCTTAACCGAATAACGGATCTGTCATTCTTTAGCCTTGCAATGAGGATCCATGAAGCTCCGGCCAGCAAAAGGATGCTTGCTGCCCACAAAAGCCAGGGATAGAGCCGATTGGTTACATGAAACATCAGGCCAACACCTTCAATCAAGAGTATCGCTTCATTTAAGACAACCGCCGTCGCGAAGAATGAGATGGCCAGTTTTGACATCTCCCTCACCCGGCCAAAAGCGCCTGTATCAAGCAAGTTGAAAAAAACATAGAAACTCACAAACCCCAAAAATACGAGGTGCAGAAACCCTATAATAACAGGCCTGTATCCAAAGACGGCATTTCCAAGAGCAGGAATAATTGTTCCCATTTGCAAAATCAACTTTACCACAAACGAAATCATGGAAAAGAGTAGCAGTATTTTCTCAAGCCATGAAGTGTAGTGGGCAAATATTTTTCTATGCAGCGCGATCCGGAAGAAAAATACAAGGCTTATCATGAGAAGGACACAGCCTGCGAGGGCTAAAGTTCTAAAGTAGATATTGTACCCGTGCCAGAGGAGGGACAAAAAAAGCGCAGGCACTACTGATAAGCAAAGGAAAAGCGCAAATGGCCACAGCTTGTCCGTTATATTTTTGTCCAGGAATCTCAGGAGTTGATTTAAGAGAAGGGCAAAAACCGAAAGGGTAAAAAACCCATTGTATTGAAAATGCAGGTAGGTATATATTGCATCGCGGTAAAGAAACGCATTCCCCGTTGACGTTGCCATAATATAGGCAAGTGTAAATGGTCCGATTGATGACACAACGAGGCTTAGCAAGGCAGCCACGCTCAGCAAAACAACCGATCTGTCTTTTGCTGCTTTACGCAGGTCCTTTACAAATACCCAGCTGAATGTGTAAGTAATAAGAATAAACGCTGTAGAAAAGATGATAGAGAATAAGGCATATCCCTGGATTGGAAATGTAAGCAACATTCCTACGGAGGTGATTTCAATTCCCCAAAATAGTACTTGATATATCTTCTTTTGTCTTTCCTCCTCGCGCAGCAGATTGTCTACACAAAGGATCATTAATATCATGGTGAGCCAACCACCAAAAGCAAAATGAGAGTGAGCACTCAGAAAATTTTTATAGTCAATAAATTGAATTGGAAACAAAAACTTTGTTCGTAAGGTCAGTCCAAGCAATGCAACACCACATAAATTGCCAAGGGATAGTGTTATCCAGAATTTTTTGTTCCTCATTGTAAAAATTCAGATGCAAAAATATTCAATGGAGAACACAGACTCGTGATGAGCGGCCACAACTTTGAATATATTTGAATTATTGAACCTGGCGGGATGCAAATTCTATTTTTTCTGGAACAATCAATTGAATTGAATTCTGTATCCTCATGTGTGCCTTCCTGCCTTCACGGGTCAGATGCCAGTTAATACGTGAATTCATGGGCCAATTATGATTAGTATCATCTCGATACCTGATTGACGTCAGTAAGTGTCTGTCCGAAAGGCTGTTATTTTCGATGGGTATGTTTTTTTCAAAATCTTTTGGGTATGCTGTACGGGGAACTCTCTATGTGGCTTTGATGAGCACCGAACATAGAAGAGTTTCCATTGATGAAATATCCGATCGCCTGTCCGTGCCGCGTCATTTCCTTGGAAAGATTATGAACAGACTAGCAAAAAAAGGCATTCTCAGTTCGACGAAAGGGCCAACCGGCGGGTTTGCTCTAAACGATCTGACTCTCTCCACTTCACTGCTGGCATTACTTGAATCAATAAATGGCGTAGATCAGTTTCATGAATGCGTTCTAAGAATGAAGAAATGCAACGAGTTACATCCGTGCCCGCTGCATGACAGCATCCAGCCATACAAAAAGGATCTATTAGAGCTTTTGCTGAAGACAGACATCGGCAGCCTGATAACAGATGAAAACCCAGATTTTGTCAAAGCGATTTCCGCCGCATAGAAAGAAAATATTTTACAAAGGAAGCTTGGTCCTGTTAAATTTAAAAAGCGATGGTTTCACGAAACATAAAAAAAATAAATCCTGACTGGTCTGTTTCGGAAATTGTAAACGCAGACTACCGGACTGCTGAGATTTTTCGCAAATATGGTATCGAATTTTGCTGCGGTGGAAAGTGGCCTTTAAAGACGGTTTGCGAGCTAAAAAACCTTGACATAAACACTGTAAATAGCGAACTTGAAAGATCAATCCGGACTATTTCTCTTCCAAGCTCCCTGGATTTTGAAGGATGGAACATTAATTTTCTTACTGATTACATTATAAACGTTCATCACAGCTATCTGAAAAATTCGCTGCCCTCTACAAAAGATCAATTGGCAAGATTCGTCGAAGGTCATCAACATAAATTTCCATATCTCCGCGATCTTTTAAAAATCTTCACCGAATTATCCAACGAGGTTCTACCTCATCTCGAACAGGAAGAGACCATTATTTTTCCATATATCAGGCAAATTTCCCGTGCCTATCATAACAAGGAGTCGTATGCAGCTTTGTTAGTTCGCACTTTGCGAAAACCGGTGGAAAATGTAATGGTCCATGAAGAGGAATTCTTAAACAAATTTCTTCCCCAAATACGCCAACTCACCGGTCATTATACACCGCCGGAAAATGCATGTATCAGCCATAAAGTAGCCTTTCTAAAATTATTAGAGTTGGACAACGACCTTGTTCAACATTTATATCTCGAAAACGATATTCTCTTCCCCAGGGCAATTGCAATGGAAAAGGAATTACTTGAACGAAATGAATATTGAATTTCAATCCGCCTGGTCCTCGTTTCAGTTCTCGTTTCGGCAAATTCAAAAAAAACACATGGCCCATGCGGGCAATTTTTGATAAAAAAGCAAACCTGATCGAACTGCACTAACTTTACGTTGGAGAGCATGAAGGTTCCTTCGAAAATTGCTTTGAAAAGTCATGATAAAAAAACCTTTTTTTGCAGTTGCTGCTGTCTCGGTCATTCTACTGATTTATTGCATCCTGATTGGCTTCAACATCTCGTTACGCATTGTTTATCTCATTTTTGGAATTTCACCCATATTACTTACGTGGCTGGTCTATACAACAATTCGTTTTGGAAAATACAAGGGAAAAGAATTCGACACAGGTGAGGAATGGGGTTACCAGGACAGGACCAAACAAGACCTTGATATCTTATAATATTGATCGATGCATTTTTTTCTCAATGACAAGTAACTGGAGTTGCCGTTGCAGATGGGAGGCTCGGGCTGACAAACGGAATTCCTAGATTCATTCCCCTTAATATCAATATAACTGCCATCACCGAGATTAAAATCGGTACCGCTCTTCGAAAGGAACTCCTGGTCTGGGTTCCGATGAATTGTTTCAAGAAACTCACGGCTATCATCGCGGGGAGAGTTCCCAATCCAAATGCCGCCATAAATAACACGCTTTGATAAATGTCGGTTGTCACCAGGGCGCCGGCCAGTGCCATGTAGACCATTCCACAGGGAAGAAATCCATTGGCGATACCAAAAAATAAGTAAGGCGCCATTCCTTTACTGTTCAAAATTCTTATCATCATCCGTTGAACAGTTATGTAAAAACTATTCAGAAATTGCAGTTGTAATCTTTTTCGAAAGATCCAGTGGTGAGCAACCAAAAAAAGGATGAGCATTCCCATGCCAATCGAGAACCATTGTTGAAAGCCGGCGAGATAAATTCTGCGGCCCAACAGTCCAAAGATGAATCCAAGCGCGGAATAGGTGATTACTCTTCCAACCTGGTAAAGCAGGATAGCCAGCGTTCTTTTTAGGCTCGCCAAATATTGGGTGGGTAAGGCTAGCGACAAAGGCCCGCACATTCCCACACAATGCATACTGCTGATGATGCCCAAAGTAAGTCCTGCTATGATAAATTGCGACAGCATTATAATATAGTAAAAGTTTGTTCAGCGTGATAATGTTTGTTATTACTGTTCCAGTCAAACTTGACCGTGTATAGTCCAGGCAACAATGTACTCCTATTGATGCATTGCGTGGCTTGTGAGTTTGTTTCGAGGCGAATATGCCTGTCTTTTTTCACATCGGATGCACAATAGAACCAGATATTTCCGGAAACTTTTTCATTCTTCATTTCGGCAGGTAGCTGTACGCTTATACTTTCGCCATTCTGAATAAGCTCAATTTTTCCACTTAGTGCGTTGGCCATTTTTGTGCCGTCAATTACATCCTGGTATTTCAACTCATCTTTGTAATATTCCTTTGTTACGAGGGCTGTATTGACTTGCAGACAGCGGTACGCGAGATAAACAATACCCATCGCAAAAACGATAAAGGATATCAGCATTTTTTGTCCCCAGTTCATACTAAAAAAATTTAAGTTTACCTGGATCCAGGCCGGTAAATAGGGCCCATGAAATTTGTGGCCAGGGTTGTGATCTGTTTTTCGCCGTTATACAATCCAACTTTAAGTTTTAATTTCCGTTCTTTAACGACGTGATTTGGCAATACAATAAAAAATGAACCCTTCCCCTGCCCTTCCTTTGGCACAGCAATCGCCCTTCCCTCAGCCTCAATAATTCTTCCTGGCATATTTTCGAGCTTAAGAGTTAATGGAATGTCTTTAATGGTTTTATTGATGATCTTGATATTATAAAGGTTAGACACACTGTCAGTACCACGCTCCTGGTAAAGCATTCCGGCAGCCCGAATAACGGTGCCATCAACATCTTTACGGCTTGCTAATAAAATCGTCAGTAAACCGGTCAGTAACACAAGCAATGCGGTATAAAATTTCATACGACCTGTGTAGCGCAACTTCTTTCCATCGGCAATCCCGTTTTCGGAGGCATAGCGAATAAGTCCCGTCGGGCGGTTTACTGCTTTCATCATTTTATTGCAGGCATCAATGCACGCGGTGCAGCCTACACATTCCATTTGTGTACCATTACGAATATCAATACCCGTTGGGCAAACCTTTACACATTGGAAGCAATCGATACAATCACCGGTTTCCGCAACAATCATCTTTTTAAATTTTCTTCTTGGCTCACCACGTTTATAGTCATAGGCAACGATCATTGAATTGCGGTCGAGCAAAACACCTTGCAGGCGACCATAGGGGCAAACGACGGTGCATGCCTGCTCACGGAAAAAGGCGTAAACACCATAAAATACACCTGAGAAAACAACGATGGATGTAAAACCGCCAAAATGCTCTGCAATTGGCTCAGTGATGATCTTTTCCAATTGTTTCACGCCGATAATGTATGATAGAAAAAAATTTGCGATGATGAATGACAGCAAAAAGAAGGCAACATGCTTGGTTATTTTTTTAGCGACTTTTTTAAGTGTCCATCGGGCTCCTCTTAATAATCTCTGCGAAGAGGCATCTCCTTCAATTACGTATTCAACCTTACGAAACAACATTTCCATGAAAATGGTTTGGGGGCAAACCCACCCGCAAAACAAACGTCCAAATGCTGCTGTAAATAAAATGATAAACACAATGAAGGTGATCATCGTTAACCCAAAAATGAAAAAGTCCTGGGGCCAGAAAACCTTGCCGAAGATGATAAACTTAGCCTCCGGAATATTAAAAAGGAATAGTGGCCTGCCTTGCACCTGGATAAATGGAAGGCCAAAAAATATAATGAAGAATCCCCAGCTCACCCAACTACGGATGCTATAAAACTTTCCCTTCGGTTTTTGAGCATACACCCATTTTCTCTTTCCTTTTTCGTCAATGGTTGCCATGCGATCACGGAAAGACTCGTTCTGAACTTTCATCTCCGGTTGTACGTCCTTTTCCGCGTTCATTTCTAAAGGTTTTCTTCTTAAATATTCTATTTGCTCGCGACGATGTTGTTCTTTTTCAAACCAGATGAATCAGGTTTTGGATTGATGGTACTTGCTCCTTCTTTATACAATTCGCCTTGCGCTGCTTTTGCGTTTGCCGGATTCGTACCGTGCAACGACTTCACATAACTTGCCAGCTGTGCGATTTGTCTATTTGAATACGAGTTTTGCCACGTAGGCATGGCATTAATGCCGTATTTTATAGTTTTAAAAATACTTTTGATGTCTCCGCCGTGCAGCCAGTAGTCATCTGTGAGATTAGGGCCCACATTACCGCCTCCTCCCTCGTTATGGCAGCTGATACATGATACCTGGAAGGACTTTTTTCCTTCACTGATATCTGCGCCACCCAGCATGGCCACCGTGTTTTCATCGACTGCCTCACCTTTTTGTTTTAAATACTCCTTTACTTTCTCGTCCGCCTTTTCTACAGCTATCGCATATTCTTCCCTACTCAATGGTGCTGAATGCGAAACGTGATACCTCCAGAGGTAAATAGCAGCGAAAATTATGGTTGCATAAAAACCATATATCCACCACGGTGGTAAGCGATTATTTAGTTCCCGAATGCCATCGTACTCGTGGCCAAGATCGATGTCCCCTTCCTGTTCCAACGGTTTAAACTTATTAAAGCGATTCCACCAGGATATTTTCGGTTTCCTTACAATTGCTTCTTTCATTTCAATAACATCCAGCTTTTCTTTTTGCGACCTTATCAAGAAGCGAACATTCACAAGCAAAACAAGAATAACCGATAGCTCAAGGAATACGATGGCTATCATTGTATAGAATAGCGGTATTGACAAGCCAGCAATGCTTGAAGCCGCCTGGACATTGCCAGCGTTATCTTGTGCAATACTGGGTACGCTAAGCATCATCAGGCAAATAAAGATGGCAACGATCTGCCTGGTAACCTGATTTTTTTCTGTCTCTTTTCTTTTTTTCCATTTCGAAAGGCTAATATCAGCGGCCCCCATCAATACGTTCGCCAGTATGCCAATTACTATAAGCAAAATCAACATAACGCTTATCAGTAGCATGGCTAAAGGGTTGTACAATGGATTTGAAGCAGGCGCACCTGCTGCCCACACCGGCGCCGACAACAATAAAGCAGCGATGACAGCGAAATGTTTTTTAAAGGAATTTATGTATAAAAACATATCTCGAGTTTTAAGGGTTAGCGTAAGGGGATCTCACTCATTTCTTTGATCTTTTTCTTATCCGCACGGAATACCCAGGTCAGTATTACAGTGAAGAATAAAACAAAAATGAGCAGGGATATTAGTCCATAGATATCGACTCCGCTGATTTTTTCAATGTAGTGCATGAATTTCATAACTCATTTTTTTGAATTGATAGTTAACCTGCCTGCCATCGTCGACTCATTTCATCGTGACACCCTGTTTTTGTTCTGCTTTTATATCTTTTCCAATTCTTTGCAGATATGCGATCACTGCGATTATTTCTGCATCACTGGGAGTTTCTATTTTATCTTTCTTCAAGTTAAGTGCGATCGAATCTGCTTGTTTCGACAAATCACTGTTGGCTATCTTATCATATCCGTCGGGATAAGGAACTCCCAGTGTTTTCATGGCCCTGATCTTTGCTGCTGTTGTCGAAGTGTCCAGTTTATTATCAAGCAGCCACGCATACTGCGGCATTATTGAACCCGGTGACATAGATCGCGGATCATACATGTGATTGTAATGCCAGCTGTCAGGATATTTTCCACCTTCCCTTGCCAGGTCAGGCCCTGTCCGTTTGCTTCCCCACTGAAAAGGGTGATCATATACAAACTCGCCTGCCTTTGAATATTCACCATATCTCGCTACCTCATCACGAAAAGGGCGTATCATTTGAGAATGACAGGTATAACAACCCTCACGCACATAAATATCGCGGCCCTGCAACTCCAACGGCGTATAAGGTTTTACACTTGAAATAGTGGGAATATTTGATTTCACTAAGAAAGTAGGGACGAGTTCGATAACTCCACCAATACCGACAACGATTAAACTCAGCACGAGCATGGTAACAGGTTTTCTTTCCAGTAACCTGTGCCAGTATTCACGTTTTGGTTTTGCTTCCTTCATTAACGGGGCTGCCGTCGCTTCTTCGTTGGGAATGAATTTGCCTTGTCTTATTGTTTTGTAGAGGTTATAAGCCATCAACACTGCACCAGCTAAATACAAAGTGCCCCCGACACTGCGAGTGATATACATGGGAATGATGTTCGTAACAGTTTCAAGGAATTGAAACTTCAATTGACCCTCCGGTGTAAACGATTTCCACATCACGCTTTGGGTAAAACCAGCCCAGTATAATGGCACTGCGTATAATATAATTCCAATTGTGCCGAGCCAGAAATGGTTTGCAGCGAGTTTTTTTGAATACAAATTTGTTCCCCACATCTTTGGAACGAGGTAATACAACATCGCAAATGCCATAAAGCCATTCCATCCTAATCCTCCAATATGAACGTGTGCGATCGTCCAGTCGGTAAAATGGGAAATTGCGTTAACACTTTTTAAGCTCAGCAATGGGCCTTCGAATGTTGCCATACCATAACAGGTAATTGCAACAACCATAAATTTTAAAACAGGATCTTCTCTCACCTTGTCCCAGGCGCCGCGAAGAGTGAATAAACCATTCAACATTCCTCCCCAACTCGGTGCGATCAGCATGATAGAAAAAACTGTCCCGAGTGATTGTGCCCAATCGGGAAGGGATGTGTACAGAAGGTGGTGTGGTCCGGCCCAGATATAAATAAATATCAACGCCCAAAAATGAATGATCGAAAGACGATAAGAATAAACGGGCCTGTTAGCAGCTTTCGGCAGGAAGTAATACATCAAACCAAGAATGGGAGTAGTAAGAAAGAAGGCAACTGCATTGTGACCATACCACCACTGCACCAGTGCGTCCTGCACACCTGCATACCAACTGTAACTCTTTAAAAAAGAAACCGGGATTTCAAAGGAGTTAACAATGTGCAACATGGCCACAGTAACCCAGGTGGCGATATAAAACCAGATAGCAACGTATAAATGTTTTTCTCTTCTTTTGAGAATGGTGCCAAATAAATTGATCCCAAACACAACCCACACAATAGTGATCGCAATATCAACGGGCCATTCCAGCTCCGCATATTCTTTACCTGTGGTATAACCCAATAAAAGTGTGATAGCGGCAGAGGCAATGATCGCTTGCCAGCCCCAGAAATGGATCCAGCTTAATTTATCACTGAACATTCTTGTCTTACACAAACGTTGCAGGGAATAATAAACTCCTGTGAAAATGCAATTGCCGACAAAAGCAAAAATGATTGCATTTGTATGCAAGGGCCTTAAGCGACCAAATGTAGTGGGAGCAAAATTTAAGCTGGCAGCCGGCGCATAAAATTGAATGGCCACCCATAAGCCCGCCAGCATACCCACAATTGCAAATACCACTGTGGCATAGCCAAATGCTCTTACTATCCTGTTGTCGTAATAAAACGTTTCTACTTGCATAAAATGGGTTGTTTAAGATCAGGAAGTTTTTGTGGGAGACGAGGGTTTATCTTCAAAAAGTATCCTTGACGCCGGAGAATAGTCGTCTTCAAACTGCCCGGAGCTTACTCCCCAGAAAAATGCACCAAGAAATAGCGCAGCAACGGAAGAGCTGGCGATCAAAAGCAGGATAATGACACTCATAGTTTTTGTTTTGAGCGGCACAAAAATATTTGTCATGAATTCGCAACAGTATAACGACTATCATTGAAAGACATGACTTTTGTCAGGTATAGAGGATCCTGTTTGAGAG
>Ga0068857_100001361_pt1 | contig 19255 bp, 18 predicted proteins | sample KBSCornC72_FD_66591 | JGI IMG/M metagenome (GOLD analysis project Ga0068857, IMG submission 66591) | Corn rhizosphere microbial communities from Kellogg Biological Station, Michigan, USA - KBS Corn C7-2 | ecosystem: Host-associated > Plants > Roots > Rhizosphere > Soil ...
CACCCGCCCCTGCATGAAAGCGGTAGTCGGATTCTGTTCACCCTGGACAATCGCGCAGAACAGATCCCGTGTACAGATAATCACACAACTTGCCTGGGGCAGCTCCCTGGTTACGCTCAGCGTTCCCTGAGTGACCATCACGCCCCAATTGCCCGCGTCCGCAATCTCAAAGCGGTATGTACCTGAGACAGTATGTAGCAACGGCTCATAGCCACGTGTTGCCAGTCGTTCAAAAAAAGTAGTGATTGGATCATCCATTATCGTTCCCTTTTTCTCTTCTCTATCGATAGAATCAACCAGCATTGTACACCCATCTGAAATTCCTACCAAATTACTCACAATTCGTCCAATTTACGGACAGTGATCTCTGGTTGAGAAATCGTATAAATCGGCTTCTGGAACTTACTCACACGTTGAGTTAGCCAGAAAGTTTACCTTTGCATGGATTCGATTCTCTGTGCTATAATCTCACTGGTATCATAACGAGAAGACAGCCGCGCGCGGATGGGATAAAGCGTATGAGCAAAAGAAAGCCACCGTCGTCTCCCTGGGAGGCCCTGGGATTAGTCGGCGCACTCGGATTTACGATCGCGATACCCCTGGTCCTGGGTACGTTCCTGGGAAATTACCTTGATGGTTTAACACACCATACGCCGTTATTTTTAATGCTCGGGCTGCTGCTTGGCCTGATTGTCGGTATATATGGCGCGTACCGCTTATTCTCCCGTTTCATGTTATAAATAAACAGGACGGAGGGAACAACGCGGTTTCCCCCATCTATCATCCCACAATGCCCCCCGCAGCGCGCGAATATATTGGAGGATATTGCGTGTTCTGGAAACTTTTCACTTCAGAAGTTCCACCAGATGCCATTTTCACCATTCCTGGGATTAATTTCCCGGTGACGAATACCCTGCTCTGCACGTGGTTGATTATCCTGGGCCTGCTTATTCTGGTCTTCGGTTTCATGCGCAACAAGCGTTATCAACAACTGGTGCCGGGTGGCTTTCAGAACTTGCTGGAATGGGCAGTCGAAAGCCTGCAAAATCTGGTTGAGAGCGTATCGGGCAAGGTCAAAGGGCGAAAGTTCTTTCCTCTGGTTGCCACCCTGTTCATTTTCATTTTCCTGGCCAATTTTACGGATGTGCTGCCAGGAATTGATACGATTGGCAGCGTCAAAGCGGGAACCCACGTGACGAGCTATGGTTTTATCCATCTTGTCTCCAGTTCGGGTGATCTCGTGGGCTGGTTCCGTCCGCCGACGACCGATTTGAACCTGAACTTCGCGATGGCAATCATCGTGGGAGTTGTCTGTCAGATCATCGGCTTCAAGATGCTGGGCGCGGGTACTCACCTGGGCAAATACTTTAAGGTCAAAGGTTTGTTCAGCAAAGGCGTGTCGGGCCCGATCGAGCTGTTCGTAGGTCTGATCGAGATTATCACCGAAATTTCTCGTGTCCTCTCGTTCTCCTTCCGTCTTTTCGGCAACATCTTTGCCGGAAGCGCGGTGCTGGCCGTCTTCGGCTGGCTGACGCTTGGGCTTGCGAATGTGATCTTCATTCCGTTGGAACTCTTCGTCGCCTTCGTGCAGGCTCTGGTGTTTGCCATGCTTACTCTGGTCTTCATGGAAATGGCCACTACAGGCCACGATCATGAACACGAGACGCCAGAAGAAGCGTTCGTTGACTACGAGCAGAAAGAGGAACGCCAACTGGCCGCAACTCACTAAATTGATCCGTTTTCCTATTGCTTGCTACTCGCTCAGGGGGGGTAAAACTATACCCTCGCAGCGATTGCATAAAATTAATTCAACAGTTCGCTGTTCGTCCTTCTAAGGAGGTTTTTCTCATGAACTTAATTGGTGTTGCTCTGGCAATCGGTCTTGGCGCTATCGGCCCTGGCATTGGTATTGGTATCGCGGGTGGTCAGGCTCTCGCGGCAATTGGGCGCAACCCGGAAGCCGCTCCTCTGATCCAGGTCAATATGTTCATCGCCCTGGCATTCGCCGAAGCCATTTCCATTTATGCCCTGGTTATCTCTTTCATTCTCCTCGGCCACGTGTAGATTGTTCCGCAGAATGGTGCATAGAGGGACTTGGCGCGTTCTGGTCCGTTGACGCAAGGCCGCGCTTCTCTACTGAACAACCGTATCGAGGTTGGTGAAAGAGGAGAAAAAGAGTAATCTCTATGCTCCATTTTTGTGAGGCACTACCTTCTGAGGAAAGGAGGCAAATCCAGTGGTCTTTTCATCAATGCTCGCGGAAGGCGCGAGCAACCCTGGCCTGTTGGATGGGTTAGGCATCAATCTGGGGGCGTTTCTCTCGCAGGTGATTAGCTTTGCGATTGTCGTCATCGTGCTTGGATATTTCGGTTTCCCGGTCATCCAGAAGATGTTGGAGAAGCGCCGCGCAATTATCCAGGAAGGCGTCGAGAACGCTGAAAAAGCGAAACGCGACCTGCTAGAAGCGTCGGCGAAGGCGGAAGAGATTCTCCGCAAGGCCAGCATCGAGGGGCAGGCGCGTATCGAGCAGGCGACGAAGATGGCTGAAAAAGAGGCTCAGCGTATTCAAGAAGAGGCTCAGGCCCGCTCGGCTCAGTTCGAGCAGCAGCAGGTCGCGCGCATCCAGCAGGAGGCCGCTCGCGCTCGCGCTGAACTTAGCCGTCTGGTGGTCAATCTCTCGATCAACGCCGCCGGTAAAGTCATTAGCAAGTCTGTGGATACGAAAGACAACCGCCGTATGGTGGAAGAGTTCGTGACCGCTAGCGAAAAGGGACAGTAATGCTTAAAGGAGCGATCGCACGCCGCTACGCGGGGGCCATGTTCGAGCTGGCGCTCAAGCAGAATACGCTTGACCAGACGCTCGCCGATGTGCAGGGAATCGCCCAGCTCTTTTCCAAGCATACGCTGGCGTATCTCTTGCGCGAGCCAAAAATTCCCGCGCAACGCAAAGAGAAGGTTCTCCGCGAGGCTCTGAGCAGCAAGGTACAGCCGATGTCGCTCAACCTTGCCCTGCTGATCGTGCAGCGCAACCTGGTCGATCTGATGCCCAATATTGCAACTGAGTTGCGGCAATTGGTGCTGGATCATAAGAACGAGGCGGTGGCCGAAGTGACAACGGCGGCTCCGATGGATGCGCAACAGCAGGCTATTGTGAAGCAAGCCCTCGAAGCGAGAACCGGCAAGTCTATTCTGCTCGCAACGAAGGTGAACCCGGATATTCTGGGTGGCGTGGTGGCCCGCGTGGGCGACCAGGTCATCGATGGCAGCGTGCAGCAGCGGTTGCAGAATTTGCGCCGCCAACTGCTGAACGGCGTGGCTATGGCCAGCATCGATGTGCTTGAGGGCGCAAACCTGGATCTGGACACCGCGTCCGTGCAAGCTCAGGTTTAAGCTCAGGCCGCTAGTCTGAGCAATAATGTGGTTGAGCAGGAGCGCAAATAACAGTATAAGCACATTTCGTAAAGAAGAAACTTTTCCGCTCCATCTACTTTTGAGAGTATGTGGAGTTTCGCAATTCTTATTCCGCGTGAGCAACCAGTTTCGCACAAGAGACAGTTTGTCGGGATAAGAAGATAAACAGGAGGAAATCGATGGCATCTTGGGCTGATGAAATCAGTGCCATCATAGAAAAAAACATCGCGGGCTTTGGAGGAGCTGAAACCTCCACAGCGAGCGTCGGTACTGTGATCGCAGTGCAGGATGGTATCGCTCGTGTCTATGGCCTGCAAGATGTGAAATACCTGGAACTGGTAGAGTTCCCGCGCACAGGCGTGATGGGTATGGCCTTCAACCTGGAAGAAGAGTCGGTGTCGTGCCCAATCCTGGGCGACTACACCCAGATCCGCGAGGATGACGAGGTACGCACCACCGGGCGCGTGGTCTCGGTTCCCGTCGGCGATGCCCTGATCGGGCGCGTGGTCAACCCGCTGGGTGAGCCGCTGGACGAAAAGGGTCCGATCGTGACGGATAAAACCCGCCCGGTCGAGCGTGTGGCTCCCGGCGTTATCACCCGCCACTCGGTGAATACTCCCGTGCAAACGGGTATCAAAGTTATCGACGCGATTATCCCGATCGGACGTGGCCAGCGCGAGTTGATCATTGGCGACCGCCAGACCGGTAAAACGGCTATCGCGATCGATACGATCCTCAACCAGAAGGGCAAGAACCTGCTCTGCATCTACGTTGCTATTGGTCAGAAGAACTCTTCGGTTGCTCGTACACATGCCATTCTGGAGCAGGCGGGCGCGATGGAGTACACGACGATCGTGGTCGCGGGTGCCTCTGATCCGGCCCCTCTGAAATACCTGGCTCCCTACGCCGGATGCGCGATGGGCGAAGAGTTCATGGAATCCGGGCGCGACGCGCTCATCATCTACGATGACCTGACCAAGCACGCCGAAGCTTACCGTAACATCTCGCTGATCATTCGCCGCCCTCCCGGTCGTGAAGCGTATCCTGGCGACGTGTTCTACCTGCACTCCCGCTTGCTGGAACGCGCCGCGCGTCTGAACGAAGATTACGGCGGTGGCTCACTGACCGCGTTGCCGATCATCGAAACCAAAGCCAACGACATCTCGGCCTATATCCCGACGAACGTCATCTCGATCACTGACGGTCAGATCTTCCTGGAAACCGACCTCTTCAACGCCGGTCAGCGCCCAGCCATGAACTCCGGCCTCTCGGTCTCGCGCGTGGGTAGTAGCGCGCAGACGCCCGCTATGAAGCAGGTGTCCAGCACCATGAAACTCGACCTCGCGCAGTTCCGCGAACTGGCCGCTTTCGCGCAGTTCTCCTCGGATCTCGATAAAGCGACCAAGTCGCGTATCGATCGTGGTCGCCGCCTGATGGAAGTGCTGAAGCAGCCGCAGTACCAGCCGGTTCCGGTTGAGAAGCAGGCCATGATCTTCCACGCTGCCAACAGTGGCTACCTGGATACAGTGGCGCTGGACAAGGTCGCGGAATGGGAGAGCAAATTCTATCGTTTCATGGACACCACGCATCCTGAGATCGGCGAGGAGATTGTCGCCAAATCGGTCAACGGCAAAGAGAAGATGTCCAAAGAACTGTTGGCAAGATTGAACACCGCAATCGAAGAGTTCAAGGCGGTCGAGCCACGCTAGCTTCCTCCGACCCAAGCGGGCAAGAGAAACCGTGAGCTAGCGGTTTGCCTGCGCGGAGTAAGGAGTCTGAAAAGGAGAGCTGATCATGGCATCAACTCGTGAAATTAAGCGGCGCATCGGTTCGATTAAGAATATCTCGCAGATCACCAGGGCGATGCAGATGGTGGCGAGCAGCAAGATGCGCAGGGCGCAGGAACGTGTCGAACAATCCCGCCCCTACGCGGATCAGCTGCGCGCGATGGTCTCGCGTCTCTCCCGCGCCGGTGGCGCGGATATCGGGGCCGGAGCTGCCTTGATGGAGCAGCGCCCGGTGCGCAAAATCGGCTACGTGCTGATTACGCCGGATCGCGGCCTGTGTGGCGCTCTGCCGAGCAACATCAACCGCCGCGCGGCCAGTTCGGTACGCGAGGTGCAGAACGAACTGGCGATCGAACACGGCGAGCAGATCGGCGTCAATTTCGTCGCGGTGGGCCGCAAAGGACGCGATTTCGTCGTGCGCAGCCCCTACAATCTGCTGGCCGAGTTCACCAACTACGGCGACCGCCCGAGCATGAATGACGCGACGGCGATTTCCCAGGTGGCGATGGATGCCTTCACCAAAGGCGATGTCGATGTGGTCTACCTGGTCTATCCGAAGTTCGTCAATACGGTCACGCAGACGCCAACCGTCGTCAAGCTGCTGCCGGTTGAGCCGCCTACCGACGAAGGCGAGGATAGCAAGAAAAACGTCGAGTACATCTACGAGCCTGATCCGCAGAGCCTGTTCGAGGCCCTGCTGCCGCGCTACGTCGATCTACAGGTGTATCAAGCCCTGCTCGAATCGCTGGCCAGCCAGTGGTCGGCGCAGATGGTGGCAATGAAAAACGCGACCGATAGCGCCAAAGAATTGCTTGAAGATCTCAACCTTACCTATAACAAAGCACGCCAGGCCAGCATCACCACGCAGATTCTGGAGATCGTGTCGGGCGCTGAGGCTTTGGGATAGGATTCTGAAATCCTTATTCCGCTTTGGCAAAACAGCTAAATCGCTGTTTTCTTCTGCCAAAGCGGTAAGGAGATGCGGAGAAATACATAACATGGCAACACAAGTAGGCACGCTGGGAACAGTGGTGCAGGTTCTGGGAGCGGTGGTTGACATCGAGTTTCCCCCAGACCAACTGCCTGAAATTTATAACGCGGTCACGGTCCGCCCGTCTGGCGCGGAGAAAGATCTGACCCTGGAAGTCGAGCAGCACCTGGGCAATAACTGGGTGCGTTGCGTCGCTATGGGTCCGACCGACGGTTTGCAGCGCGGCGCTCAGGCGCTTGATACCGGCGCACCGATCAGCGTGCCGGTTGGCCCTGAGACGCTTGGCCGCATCTTCAATGTCCTGGGTCAGGCTGTGGACAACAAGCCGGATGTCGTGGACGCGCCTCATATGCCGATCCACCGCGAAGCGCCCACCCTGGAGGACCAGGCGGCCAGCGTCGAGGTCTTCGAGACGGGTATTAAAGTTTTCGACCTGATCTGCCCCTTCATGAAAGGTGGTAAGATTGGTGCCTTCGGTGGCGCGGGTGTCGGCAAGACCGTCATCATTCAGGAACTCATCAACAACATCGCCAAAGGTCACGGCGGCTATAGCGTCTTCGCTGGCGTGGGTGAGCGCACCCGCGAGGGTAACGACCTCTACCACGAAATGATGGACGCGGGCGTTATCGACCGTCTGGCGATGGTCTTCGGCCAGATGAACGAGCCTCCCGGTTCGCGCTTGCGCGTGGCCCTGAGCGGTCTGACGATTGCGGAATATTTCCGTGATGAAGAAGGCAAAGACGTGCTGCTCTTCATCGACAACATCTTCCGCTTCACCCAGGCCGGTGCTGAAGTCTCGGCCCTGCTCGGTCGTATGCCGTCAGCCGTGGGTTATCAGCCGAACCTCGCGGAAGAGATGGGTGCGCTGCAAGAGCGCATCACCTCGACCAAACGCGGTTCGGTCACGTCGATGCAGGCCGTCTACGTGCCAGCCGACGACTACACCGATCCGGCCCCGGCCACGACCTTCGCCCACCTGGACTCGACGATCGTGCTGGAGCGCTCGATCTCTGAAAAGGGTATCTATCCCGCCGTCGATCCGCTGGCCTCGACCAGCCGCATCCTCGATCCCAACATCGTTGGGCAGGAGCATTATGACGTGGCTCGCGGTGTGCAGCGCGTCTTGCAGCGCTACAAAGAGTTGCAGGACATCATCGCCATCCTGGGCATCGACGAACTCGCCGACGAGGACAAAGTGCTCGTTGGTCGCGCCCGTAAGCTGGAACGTTTCTTCTCGCAGCCGTTTACCGTCGCGCAGGCTTTCACCGGTGTCGAGGGTAAGTACGTGCCGCTCAAAGAGACGATCCGCAGCTTCAAAGAGGTGCTCGAAGGCAAGTACGACCACGTGCCGGAGACCTACTTCTTCCTGAAGGGTGCCGTCGAAGAGGTCGCCGCAGCCTATGAGGCAGACCAGCAGGAGGGATAAGCCATGTCTACCATGCAGATCGCAGTAGTCACTGGCGAACAAGAAATTTACCGGGGTGAGGCTGAAGAGGTCATCGCTCCCGGCGTCGAGGGCGAAATGGGTATCCTGCCCCACCACGCCGCGCTCCTGACCGCTCTGAAAGCGGGCGAGATGCGCATTAAGCTTGGTAGCGCTGAGGACGACCTGTTTGTCTCCGGTGGCTTTCTGGAGGTTTACAACAACACCGTCACGGTGCTGGCAGATGCCGCCGAACACGCCGAAGAGATCGACCGTACCCGCGCCGACGAGGCACGCCGAGCCGCTCAGGCGCGTCTGGCAGATGCCAAGGACGAGCGCGAACGCGGCGTCGCCAGCCTCGAACTGGAACGCGCCGTCGTGCGCCTGCGTATCGTGGAAACGACGCGCAGACGCGGCAACCGTCGCATCCAGTCCCTGGCAGGTGGGCAGGAAGAATAATCTTCACCAACCAAAAAGGCCGACAATTCGTTTTGAAGAACGAATTGTCGGCCTTTTTGGTTGGTGAAAGCGTCGTTTAGAAACGCTTCCCGGTATCGTTGCGCTCAGGGAAATCATCGCCACCCATGCCACCATCACCACGGATATTTTTGCTGCCGAAGCTGCTGCTGCCACCCATGCCGTAGTCAGGCTCACCATATTTACCTCCCGCGCCACGACTGGGTTCACCAGAAGACGTACCCGCGCCGCGATTGGGTTCGCCAAAGGTCGTACCCGCGCCGCGATTGGGTTCACCAAAAGACGTACCCGCGCCACGGTTGGGTTCGCCAAAGGTTGTGCCCGCACCGCGATTGGGTTCGCCCCAGGTGCGCGTTCCCTGGTCTGGCTGAGCTGGCCGGTAGGGCATGCCCTGCGCGGGTTGAGCCATTTGGAAGGCACTCTTACGTCGGGTCGCTATAAACAGACCACCACCCAGGATCAGCAACAGAGGAATCATCAGACCGAACCAGCCGGGATTCGCGGTCAGGCTGGTCGTGTCAGCGGGACCACCGAGCGAACGCTGCATAGAGTTGACAGCGGCCAGCGTCGCGCCGTTGTAGTCGCTCACCCCGAAGTTCGTTGAGAAGGCGCTGACCGCGTTATTCAGTTGGGCCTGTGAGAGCTTGACGTTCGCGCCACGCGCGATATACGTGTAGCGGCTGGCCGTATCAATCCCCATGACGATCATATTGGGATTCCCATTTAATTTCTGGGTAACGGCACGCTGAAAGTCGAATGGTGTTCCTCCGAATGTGTTGGTCGTGTAGATGGCCATTGGCGCGCGCATATTCGAGGCCGTGCGCTGGATCTGATGGGTGTTCAGAACATGCGCGCTGTCGTATACCTGGGCACGATAGGATTTACCGCAAGAACTCACAGCCAGCATACAGAAGATAGCAACAAATCCCAGAAACAGTGTTCCGAGATGCTTTGCTCTGGACGATGAACGAATCATTTTCACCCTCGCTTCTCTCTTTTCTGAAACGTAGACACGGAATTAGCAGAAACCTGCTATTCTCTTACTCTATCGGGCATCTTGCTCTAAGACTGAAGACCCCTTGCAAGTGCCTGACCTGCGCGCGAACGTTGAAACGACTTCTGGTTCCAGTCCACCAGGCAATGGCGTAGCAGTTCGGGCTCGTTCCTCTAAAAATTGCCGCCTGCTCCACCATCATCATTGCCAAAACCGCCGCCGCTACCAAAATCATCACTCCCGAATCCTCCACCAGCTCCCTGATCGCCGCCAAAGCCACCACCCGCGCCAAAATCATCATTGCCGAAGTTGCCGCCCGCGCCAAAATCATTCTCGCCAAAGCCGCCGCTACCGAAATTTCCGCCGATGCCCTGGTCGTTCTCGAAGTTCCCGCCTGCGCCATACTGGCCGGGATCGCCATAGCCCATATTTTGCTGATCCTGCCGCTCACCCTGCATCTTGCCAAGCTCGTAGCCCGCGAGACCGCCCGCAGCCGCGCCCAGGCCGCCAGCCGCCCAGGGATTCATCCCGCCGCGCTGTGGTGGACCATAGTACGGTCCCTGATTCGTGGGATAGCCCGGTGGCACCATTGGCTGATACGGTGCGGGGCCGCCGCGCCCAAGCCCGCCGAGCATGCCCCGGCCATGGCCCCACCTGATGGCTCCGAAGATGATGCCACCCAGAATCAGAGCGACGGGAATGATACAGCAGAGCCAGATAGGACTCGCTGAATAGCCAGCCACACCTCGCTGGGTGTTGGTGTTTGAGTTGACGGATTGGCTCGTGCCAAGCGAATTTTGCAGCGAACTCAGCGCCGCGAGCGAGGCATTGGTATAGTTCCCGTTGCCATAATTCGCGCGAAACGCGCTGACCGCCTGGGTCACTCCCGAACTCGAAAGCGGCACGTTGGAGCCGCGCGTGATGAAGATATAGCGATGCGCTGTATCGATCGCCATCACGATCAAATTCGGATGCCCACCCAGCTTTTGCGTGGCGACGCGCTGAAAATCGGCCTGTGTCCCCTGAAAGTTGTTCGTGGTATAAATGGCAACCGGATTGGAGAGCTGCGAGGCCGTATTTTGTATTTGTGACACGTCGAGGACGTGCGCTCCATCATGAATCTGCACTGGATAACCAGAGCGAAACGCGCTAAGCGTGAGTATGAGAAAAAGGGCAACAAGCCCCGACACAAAGATGCCGAGACACCTTGCTCCGCGTAGTCGATGGATCATGTTAGCCTCACTTCCCTTTGTAGAAGGACGTGATATCAAATCAGCAATCTGTCTTCTTACATAATCGACTGAGGCGAGCACGGATTGAGGTTTGCTAAGCGGGGAGCGAGGGGAATTTGCACACAGCAAAGATGGCATGCCGGGCTTCTGCCTGACATGCCATCTTCTTTTCTGTTGTGATAGGGTGCAGCAAATAGCTGGCCGAAGAATTAGCCTTCGGAGCCAGCGGTAAGCGTGGAGCTGCTCAGGAGCGTGTCCAGAGTCGTCTTTTTCACGCGATATCCGCGACGTTTGCCCAAATGGGGCAGCGTCACCGCGTCCAGCACTCCATTGTTGATCCAACGGCGCACCGTTGTGTCATCAACACGCAAGCGGCGCGCGACCTCGTGAATCGTCAAGAGATCGTCGGCAGGCTGATACGCGAAATTCTCTTCTTCTTTATCCATTACTGCTGCATTTTTGCGACGTGGCATGGTTTGTCCTCCTAGATAGAAACCGAAGAAACAGTTTCACCTTTTTGATACTTTCATTGCAGTCCCCTCAACCGTTATAGGGTCCTGAGCGGATACCCTACAGGATGGTCTACTGCTTCTTATGCGTTAGTATAATACCCTTCTATGAACCGAATCTGTGAATTTCCTGAGAAATATCTGAGAGAAAGGGAAAATAGCAATAGCAATCCTAAGAAAGGATGGAACGAAAGCTGGATAGTTTAGCCTTTTGTTTTGGATGAGCAAAAGTTTCCCAAAAAGGGGAACAATTAGCATAACAGCTAATGTCTCAGTCAAAAAACATTCTTCTCTCCGTCTATCCCCCCATTCTTGCACAGCGAGAATCAAGAGGATTTTTCTGTAGCATTGGGGATAAAGGAATCCTATGAGGATGAGATAGATGTTTTTCTATTAGTAACGAGACAGAATACCTTTTCTCCACGCGCTAGGAGAAGAGGGGGATTCTAACTTGTTCTTGTAGTGTTCAATACTAACCGGAAGCACAAAGAGCAGTTACCAGATTCGGCAATTCTACCGAGCATATGCATGAAGAAGATCGAGGTAGATATACCACCTCGATCTCTTTATCTGTGCTCTTTGTAGAGAAGCGTAGCCGTTAACTCTCAGCTTCTTGAGGCACTTCAGGCATATCTACTGCCGCTGCCTGTTCGCTCGCTTCTTCACCTTTCCCAGCGACTCCTTCCGGCGGCTCCTCTACTTTCTCATCCTGCTCAACGACTTCTGCCGGCTCGTTATCCTCTACCTGAGCATCTTTTGGCTCGGCGGCGGCGTCCTTATCATCCTCAGCAGGCTCCTGAGGCATTCCATAGGTCGCGGGGATTTCACCGGCTGGTACGGGCTGGGCGAAACGTGAGCGCATGACCAGAACGGTGATGGGAATGAGGATCAGGGCGAAGATGATTGCGGTCCATTGTGCCTGTTTAAGGCCCAGGTCGAGGACGCCTCCCAGCTTCACAAACGGTTCGCTGGCGCGTGCGAAGAAGACGATGAATTGGGTGACGCAGTAGCCAAAGAGATAGGTGGCCATCAGCGCGCCCGGTCGGCGAAAACGGCTCGCCAGGAAGAACAGGACCGCGATCAGGACGAGATTCAGGAGTAATTCATAGCCGGCGGCTGGTTGCAAAGGAACCTGGCAGGTGTTCGGGTTCAAGCAGGCCCAGCTATTCATGTTGTCGTAAACCGTGCCCCAGGGCAAGGTAGTCACAGCGCCGGTGATATCACCGTTAATCAGATTACCGATGCGCCCGAAGGGTTGCGCACAGGCCGCGAAGAGCGCGGCGGCATCGAGCATCACGAGCGGATTGATGCGTTCGCGGAGCGAGCGCCAGAAGAGCAGCGGCACCACGACAAAGATCGCCCCGAAGAAGGCCATACCACCTTCCCAGGTCGCCAGAATATTCCAGGGTTGTTCCAGGTAGCCTGTCACCAGATTAGGCTGCTGAACCACGAAATAGAGTCGTCCGCCGATCAGGCCACCGATGATACACCACCAGAGGACCCGGTAAACCTTATCCGAAATGATGCCTTTGCGTCTTGTATAGTTGCGGATCAGCCAGAGGCCCATTGCGATAGCCACCGCGTACATCAGGCCATACCAGCGCAGCGCCAGCGGGCCAAGATGCACGATAACGGGGTCGATGTTAATATGAATGTAAGGGCCAATGCGTAGCCAACCCCAATCAATCAGGTAAGCTAGCGGCATGGAGATGTTTCCCATTTTTTCGCCTCCAGTGTGTTGCTACAATGCCGGATGTCCTATCTATGATAGTACGATTACTCTGCCGGTGCAAGTGGCGTAGGCTACATAGATACGATGAATTGCCCTGAGCAAGCGGCTATGCTATACTGGCCTCGAAACCGAAAAGGAGCTATCTTATGGAGAACGAAGATACATCGCGTTTGCAGAATCCGTTTCTGGTTGGAGCGCGCATCTACCTGCGCCCGCTGGAACCAGCCCAGGATAATCACCTCTATTCGACCTGGATGAACGACGCCGAGACCAGGCGCTATTTCTCGATCTATCCCACCAGCGATACGCGCGGCAAAGAGCGGCTGGAGCAGCTCTATCGGGATGGCAAGCATATTATTTTTGGTGTGGCACTCAAAGAGGATAATCAATTGATCGGGCTGGTTGGCCTGAAAGATATCAATACGCTCAACCAGAGCGCCGAGTTCTACAATATCATCGATCGCCGTTTCTGGGGCAAGGGCTACGGCACCGAATGCACGACCTTGATGTTGCAGTACGGCTTTATGGAGCTGAATCTCAACCGCATTCAGACCCAGGACATGGAAGACAACATTGGCGGGCAGCGCGCCGATGAAAAAGCCGGGATGAAGTACGAAGGGACCTTGCGCCAGGAGATCTTCCGCTTCGGCAAATTCCACAACGTGCGCGTCTATAGCATCTTGCGCGATGAGTTCCTGGAGAAGTACCAGCAGTGAGCGGCATAACGATTCAAGAGATTACCGACAAGGACCAGTGGAACGGCTTCCTGATCAGCCAGCCGCGCGGCCATCTGCTCCAATCGTACGAATGGGGCGAGCTGAACCGCTATCTGGGCGGACACATCTATCGTCTGGGCGCATTCGATAACGACCAGCGGATGAGGGGTGCGATGATGCTGACGCTCTCGCCGGTGGTCGGACATCGCGTGCCGCTGAACTGGCTCTATAGCTCGCGTGGCCCAACTGTTGAAAGTCCCGATTCGCCCGCGCTGCCCGCGCTGATCGAGTACGCGCAAAAAGTTCTGGCCAGGAAAGAACGCGCGGTCGCTCTCCGCCTTGAGCCGAATATCGCCGACGACGATCCCAACCTGGAGCAATGGAGCGCGGCCTATCGCGGCCTGGGCTTCCAGACCAATCCCTACGCGGTCCACGGACGGCGCAGTTGGGTGCTGGATATTCGCCCGAGCGCCGAAGAACTGCTGGCGAAATTCAAAATGACCTGGCGGCAGAATGTGCGCAGCGCCGAGCGCAAGGGCGTGATTATCCGCGAGGTCGCCAGCGAGGCCGATTTCGACGCCTATTACTCGCTGCTCAAGCTGACCAGTGAGCGCGACGCCTTTTTCATTCATGGCAAAGACTACCATCAGGAGATTTTGCGCCAGTTCTCTGAAAAGGGCGACGCGGTGCTCTACCTGGCTGAGCACGAGGGCGAAGCCATCGCGGCCAAGATGCTGATTCGTTTCGGCGATTGGTGCTGGGATATGTTCGGCGCGACCTCGAACGCGAAACGCAACCTGAAACCAGCGTATCTGCTGCAATATCGCTGTTTCCAGTGGGCGCAGGCAAAGGGGTGCAGCTATTTCGATTTTCGCACTATCCCGGAAATTCTAGAACCCGGTGAGGAGATGTGGGGCGTTTACGAATATAAGAAAGGTTTCGGCGGCTTCTCACGCCTGAACATGCCCACGCAGGACTATATTTATCGCCCGCTGATCTATAGCGCGTGGCGCAAGTCGGTGGAAGTTCGGCGGACCAGGCGGCACGAGGAGCGTCGAAAAGTTGAATTGGAGCGCGTGGCGCGTGGCTCTGCGCAACGAGAGTAAGGGGGAACGCTATGGAAGCGCGGATAATTACCGATCGCCAACAATGGAATGATTTTGTCGCGGCCTCGGAACTTTGCAATATTACGCAATCGTACGAATGGGGCGAGCTGGGTCCGCACCTGGGCGCGCAAACCATGCGCGTTGGCGTGCTGGATGACGAGGGCAAACTCTGCGCGGCGATGTTGCTCTTGAGCGCGCGCGCGCCGATCATTCGCCGCCAGTATTTCTATGCTCCGCGCGGTCCCGTGATCGACGATCCCTCTTCGCCGGCCCTGGGCGTGTTATTCAACTTCGTCAAAGCTGAGGCGCGTAAGCAGGGAGCCTTTATGCTCAAGATCGAGCCGGGCGCGGACGACGAGGATGAGCGTTGGCTGGCGGCTCTCCAGCAATTCGGTTTCCGCTCCAACCCGTACGCGACGCATATTCGCGACGAGTGGGTGCTGAATATCCAGCCGGAAGAGAAAGAGATTCTGGCCGGGATGAAGGAGAAATGGCGCTATAACATCCGCCTGGCCGGGCGCAAGGGCGTGACCGTGCGGCGTGGTGAAGGGCAGGCCGATCTCGATGCCTTCTACAAAATTTACGAAACAACCAGCGAGCGCGACCAGTTTTTTATTCATAACAAGGCGTTTTACCAGGAAATCATGCGTCTCTTTGGTCAGGACGACCATTTTGCGCTCTTCCTGGCTGAATACAAGGATCAGCCGATCGCGGGCATCATCGTCCTGCGCTACGGGCGTTGGAGCTGGTATATGTATGGCGCGTCCTCGAACGAGCAGCGCAACCTGATGCCCAATCATCTGCTGCAATGGAACGGGATGCAATGGGCGAAGTCGCACGGCTGTTGGTACTACAATTTTCGCGGCATTCCCGATATTCTGGAAGAGGGCCAGGAACTCTGGGGCGTCTATGTTTTTAAGCGCGGCTTCGGTGGCTACGCTATTCGCGCCCTGGAGACGCAGGACCTGGTCTATCAGCCGTTGATCTATAACGTCTATACACGCCTGCTCGAAGTCAAACGCAGACGCGACGAGAAGCGCCAGCACCGCGACGCCCGCCAGGTGCGCGTCGAGAAAACGCCAGCGCCGCCTGTCACCGCGCAGGAGAAAGCTGGCGATTAAAGAACAAACACCTCTGAACTTCGGGGTTCAGAGGTGTTTGTCCTTTTTTTGCTGCGATGCGCTCCCTCGTGGCTGCTGGCGGTCGCTGCCGAAGCACCCATCGGCATCATTGCCAGGACGGCGAGGACCGCGACAAACGTTGGCAATACGAAGCGCTGAAGTAGACGTTTTCTCACTGAAACCTCCTTTGTTTGAGCGAGATAATCGTTCCTCCAACAGAGTAGGAGGCACTTTTCAGTGCCGGAATCCTGTCACAGATGACTCTGTTGTTATGAGTAAGTGTACATGAATAAACTTTTCAGACACTTCTTTGCGGCTTCCATCTCCCTTTATCCTCAAATAAAGAACTAGTTTTTCAACCATCCACGCGCTTAAGAAGTTGCTTTTGCCGGTTCTAAAAGGGGAAAAGAATCCTGAGAAAAACCTACATAAGACAGTTTTGTCAGAATGGAGCATCAGTAGAAATACCTAAGTCATTCGCTACATAAGACTTAGAGAAGAGAGCAACCTGAGCAATGTTAAGATATTGGTTTCTGTAACCCACAAACGTAGAGATAGGGAGAAGCGAGAGGCTGGTCTGGTAGCGGCCTGTATCGCTTCATTTACCTACGTATTGAGATAGGATACGCTGATAAAAATTCTGGCGCAATCCGTTTGACAGTTCGGATTACACGTTGTAAGCTGCTTGTAACGTGTGAGTATTGATCTCAACTGTTGATCTCGTGCAATCAAAGATGATGCTTTGTGGATGTCTGGTGTGTTTCGTCCATTGTAATGCGAACACCTGGAATGTAGCAGAGAGATCGTCCCTTGTTGGCACGGCGCTGAAGCCGTCCAGACGCGATCTCGTCGATCAACTGCATGGAAGGAATCCATCATCATGCGGTACCTCAATCAGCGCCTTCTTACAGGCGCGTCTCCGCGTTTGCGCTGGAGCATGTTCCCTATTTTCTTGCTTGTCCTGGCCTTTCTCTTCGCCGCCTGTGGATCAGGGTCGAATTCTCCTCAGACCAAATCAAAGTTCGGTGGCGATCTCAATGTCGGCCTGGACTCGGATGCCGTGACGCTGGACCCACTGCTCTCGACCGCGCTGGTGGATCGCCAGGTCATGTTGAACATGTACGATACCCTTGTCCGTGTCGATGCCCAGAACAACGTTCAGCCGGACCTGGCCACGTCCTGGCAGTACACCTCGCCGACCGAACTGGTTCTCACGCTGCGCACCGATGTGAAGTTCACTGACGGGACACCGTTCAATGCTGACGCGGTGGTGTTCAACATTAAGCGCATTCTGACGGACTCCGCTTCGCCGCGACTCAGCGAGATTTCGACGGTCAAAGATGTCGTCGCGGTCGATTCCTCGCACGTGCGCTTCGATCTGAAAGCGCCGTTCTCACCCTTACTGGCTGCTCTGACCGACCGCGCCGGGATGATGCTCTCGCCAACGGCTGTGCAGAAGCTGGGTAAGAATCTGGCCAACGCCCCGACAAACGCCGGAAGCGGGCCATTCATGTTCAAAGAATGGGTCAAGGGCGATCACCTGACCATCGTACGCAATCCGCACTACTGGCAGAAGGACGCGCAAGGCAATGCCCTGCCGTACCTCAATTCCGTCACCTATCACGGCATTACTGACGGCACCGTGGAATTTGATAATCTGCAAACCGACACGATCGACGTGGCCGATACGGTCGCTCCCAACGATGTCGCGCAAGCCAAATCGAATCCCAGCCTCGTCTATCATCAGATTGCCGGGCTGAGCTTCTATGGCATCGAACTCAACACGACGGTTCCCCCGCTCAATAACGTGCATGTGCGCCGGGCCATCGAATGGGGAGTGAACCGCGAGGAGATCCTTAACACCGTCTTCAAAGGCGTTGGCGTACTCGCGCAAGGACCGCTTTCGCCTGGGAGTTGGGCCTACGATGCCTCGTTCGCGCCCTATCATTACGACGTCAACCAGGCCAAAACGGAACTGCAAGCGGCTGGTATGGCGTCGGGTGTGAGCTTCACGTTGATCACTACCAGCGGCTCGCCCGTCGCGACGCAGGAGGCGCAATTCATCCAGGCGGAACTGCAGCCAGCGGGCATCAAGGTCACTATTCAAGAAGAGACCTTTGCCAAAGAACTCACAGACACCGAGACGCACCATTTCCAGGCAGCGGTACTCGGCTGGAGCGGGCGTCCCGACCCTGATGGCAACGTGTACGCCTGGTTCCATACTGGCGGCGGCTTTAACGACATGCTTTACACCAACCCGCAAGTCGATTCCCTGTTAGACCAGGCTCGCGCGTCCACCGATCAACAGACGCGCGCTCACGACTACATCCAGGCTCAGGCGTTGATTATGCAGGATGCGCCGTATGTCTTCCTTTATCATGGTGTGAGCATTCAGGCGAGTTCGACCAAAGTGCAGAACTTCCAGATCCTGCCCACCACGATTATGAATTTCACCAGTGTATATCTGAATTCGTAGGAGACCGGCCATGCTACGATATATCGTCAGGCGCGTGCTTTTTATGCTCCCGGTGGCGCTGCTCGTCAGTATTCTGACATTTATGCTGATCCACCTGGTGCCAGGCGATCCAGCGCGGGTATTGCTTGGCGAGGAGGCGACTCCCCAGACAGTCGCGGCCTTGCAACATCAACTTGGGCTGGATAAGCCGCTTCCTCAGCAGTTCTTGCTCTGGTTTGGGCAGGCCCTGCACGGCAATCTTGGCATGTCGATCCAGCTCCAGCAGCCGGTGACGCAGGCGCTTTTACAGCGCCTGCCCGTCACCCTCGAACTGGGACTGGTCTCGCTGATCTATTCGTTGCTCCTGGCGATTCCGCTGGGGGTGTATAGCGCGACGCACCGCCATAGCTGGCTCGACTGGCTGGTGAACGTCTCGGCCCTGCTTGGCACAGCGATTCCCAATTTTGTGCTGGCCCTGGTCTTGATCCTGCTCTTTGCCGTCAGCCTGCGTTTCTTCCCGCCTGGTGGCTACAAACCCTTTATCAAAGATCCGGCTACGAATATCCGCGACCTGATTCTGCCGATGATCGCGCTGGGAACGGGAGCCGTCGCGGTCAATCTGCGCCAGATTCGCGCCAGTATGGTCGAGGTGCTGGAACAGGACTATGTACGTACGGCACGCGCCAAAGGTCTCCCGGAGCGCCGCGTCAACTATATCCACGCGCTACGCAACTCGCTGATTCCGCTGCTAACCATCGTGGGGTTGCAGATTGGCTCGATCCTGGGAGGCGCGTTCGTGATTGAGGAAATTTTTCTCTGGCCGGGCGTCGGCAAACTGGCCGTTGACAGCATTTTCGCCAAAGATTACCCGGTGGTCCAGGGCGTGGTGCTGCTCGTCGCCTTTTCGTACATGCTGGTCAACTTGCTGGTCGATATCTCATACGTTTTTCTCGATCCGCGCATCCGGCTCAATAGGTAGGAGAAGCTATGGCCAGGCCAATTGAATTTCGTGAACAATCTGAAGCGTCTCAACCAGAGGAGCAAGAGGCGCGAGCAGCACAGGCCACGCGGATCGTGCGTATCTTGCGTGAATTCGCGCACGATCCGCGCTGGTGGTTCGGTATCATTCTGCTGATCTTCATACTGGCCGCTCTTTTCGCGCCCGTAGTCAGCCCGTACAATCCCTTGCTCTACCATCCGAGCAGCACCGCGCAAGCGCCGACGCTGGCTCATCCGCTCGGCACCGACTCGTTGGGGCGCGATCAGTTGAGCCGGGTAATCTATGGTGCGCGTATCTCGCT
>Ga0068857_100001362_pt1 | contig 19245 bp, 17 predicted proteins | sample KBSCornC72_FD_66591 | JGI IMG/M metagenome (GOLD analysis project Ga0068857, IMG submission 66591) | Corn rhizosphere microbial communities from Kellogg Biological Station, Michigan, USA - KBS Corn C7-2 | ecosystem: Host-associated > Plants > Roots > Rhizosphere > Soil ...
TGCGGAGCGATCCGAATTCGATTTGTTCATAGTAGCGGACAAGAATCTCCGTTATCAGCAGAACCTGTTGGCTCGGAAAATTGCAATACTTGAATTGTGGACGAATCATCGGCCAACTCTGGAAAATCACTTCTCTGATATTCGCGCTGCAACGGAGCGAATTAAGCCAGGTGAATATTTGATTTTGGATAAGCCGCTTTAGTCCGCTACCCCGCAATAATGATCACATGCTCCGACTCGATCAAGCACTCGTGGACCGCGGACTATGTGAGAGCCGGGAAAAGGCGAAACGCGCAATTCTCGCTGGACAGGTGCGGGTGAACGAGCAGGTCGCTCGGAAGCCGAGCGACTCCGTCAAGGAGGACGATCAGATTGCGTTGGCTGCGCCGGAAAAATTTGTTAGTCGCGGCGGATTCAAGTTGGAACATGCGATGGAACATTTCAAAGTCGATGTCACTGCTTTGACGGCCGTGGATCTTGGCGCTTCAACAGGCGGGTTTACAGATTGTCTGTTGCAACGTGGCGCGGAGAAGGTGTACGCGGTGGATGTTGGGCGAGGTCAACTCGCTTGGAAGTTGCGCCGCGATAAGCGTGTCGTCGTCATGGAGAAAATAAATGCGCGGGAGTTAACTCCGGCAAAAATGCCGCAACCGTTCGTACCCGTCGATATTGCAGTGATCGATTGTTCGTTCATTTCGCTTCGAAAAATAATTCCCGCCGCCGTTGCATTGTTGAAAGCGTCCGGTAAGATCGTCGCGCTGATCAAACCGCAATTCGAAGCTGGAAAGAAAGAAGCTGATAGAGGGGCAGGTGTGATCCGTGACGCCGAGGTTCACGAACGGGTATTGCGTGAATTGAAGGAATTTGTCGAAGCGCGGGAATTGAAGTGGCGCGGTGTGGTCGAGTCGCCATTAATCGGTCCAGCGGGCAATAAAGAATTTTTGGTGTTGATTGAGAATTAGCCGAAGGTGGGGCGAGCGTCCCCCGCGAGCCGAACGTTAATTAGACAATTGAAAAATGTAGCTGACAAAATCGCGCGAGTGGGAGTGATTGGAAACTCCGGCAAGAGCGCGTTTCCCGCGGCCGTGCGGAAAGCGGCGGAGTTGATTCGCAATTCCGGCCGAAAAGTGTACAGCGATGAAACGACCGCAAAACTCGCGAAGATAAATGCCGTGCAATGCTCGGATGCAGCTTGCCTGGCGCGGCAGGTGGATTTGCTGGTGGTGTTCGGCGGCGACGGGACGATGCTGCGCGTCGCGCGCGAAATCGCCGGCTCGCGGACGCCAATGCTCGGAATCAACATTGGCGGCCTTGGTTTTCTGACGGCTGTGCCATCGCCTGATTTGGGGAAGGCGTTGAAGAAGGTTTGGAGCGGAGAGTTTACATTTGAACCGCGCACACTGATCCAGGCGAGCGGAACATTTAATGGACGACGGATCGAAGAGAGGGCGTTGAACGACATCGTCATCAGTCGCGGGATAGCGTCGCGTTTGATTGAACTGGATGTGCGAGTCGATGGCGATTCGCTAACTCGGTATCGTTGCGACGGTTTGATTTTCAGTTCGCCGACGGGTTCGACAGCATATTCATTGGCTGCGGGTGGCGCCGTCGCGTTTCCAACGGCGGATGTGATGGCGCTGACTCCAATTTGTCCGCATACGTTGACAAATCGTTCGTTGATTTTGCCTATCTCGGTGACAATACAGGTGAAGGTAATTACACCAAAACCAGCAACGCTCTTGAGCGCGGACGGAGAGACGGTGTGCGAATTGACCTCGGGAGATTTGATTACGATCAAGCGCAGTCGGCAGACGGTGCGCTTGATACAACTCGCGGGAAGCAGTTTTTGCGCGACTTTGAGGAAGAAGCTGCATTGGAGAGGCGGAAGCCTCTAAACAACGATGGTTCGATTAAAGGACATAGCGGCGCAGGCTGGTGTTGGGGTGATGACCGTGTCGAAAGCGTTGCGTGACAAGCATGATGTCTCGCCGGAGACGAAAACGCGGGTCAAGTTGGTCGCGCAGCAGCTTGGTTATGTGCCGAATTCGAGCGCTCAAGGCCTGCGGACCCGCACGACAAAGTTGTTTGGAGTAGTGGTGTCCACGTTCACGAGTCCCATCTTTTCGCGCGTCGTGTTGGCGATTGAGGAGCGGGCTTATGAGCTTGGCTATGACGTATTGATCGCGCAGACGCTGGATATTCCGGAACGGGAAGAGGCGTGTGTGAACCGGTTTCTGGCGCGACGCGTGGATGGGTTGTTCATAGTTCCATCCTATCGAATGGCGACCGAGGCACGAGTTTATCAGGAATTGTTGGCGAGGAAAGTCCCGACAGTTGTGCTCGGGCACACGGTGCCATTCTGCAGCCAGTTCGTGAATGTGGAATCGGATGACTTATTGGGCAGTTACGCCGCAACACAGCATCTGCTCAGTTTGGGCCACAAACGCATCGCATTTTTCAGCGGGCCACCCGCGACGCCGTGGACGCAGGAGCGGTTCGAAGGTTATCGCCGCGCTTTGCGGGAAGCCGAATTAGATGTGGACGAGAAACTAGTATTTCAAGCGGGGCGCAGCATCGAGGATGGCGCGAAGGCGACTCTGCAAATGATCAACGAAGTTTCGGATGCAACAGCGATTCAAACCGTCAATGACATGTTGGCCATTGGTTGCGCCGAGACTTTGTTGAAACAAGGATTGGAAATACCCCGCGATATGTCGGTGGTTGGGTTCGGCAATATACTCATGAGCCAGCATTTTCGGGTGCCGTTGACGACTTGCCGGCAGCCGAAGTATCGCCTCGGAACTGCGGCAATAGAGGCGATGCAACAATTGCTGAAGGGCAAGCGGCCAGAGGCGAAACGTCTTGCCGCAGAGTTGGTGGTTCGTGCAAGTTCCGGCACTCCACCTGCTATATCTCCTATCAAACGTCTGAAAACGACTAACATAGCGATGATATGAAGAAGGCCCTGACGATTATTTTGATAGTGGTGCTGGTAGGCTGTGTCCTGCTGGTGGCTAAAGGTTGGACATTGAAACGGCCAGACCCGATGCTTACCAAGTTTAATGCCGACGCCGAAAGCCTTATCCTGGGCATCCAGCAATACAAGGAATTCACAGGCGGTTATCCGACGGGCAACAATATCCAGATTACGAAAGCGTTGCTGGGCCGAACGGACAAGAAAGTGATGATTTTGTCGGTGCGAAGCGCGAATATCAATGATAAGGGCGAAATAATGGACCCTTGGGGAACGCCGCTGCAATTCTATTTCTCTCATAATGAAGTCATGATTCGTTCAGCTGGGCCAAATAAGGCCTGGGAGGATAGTGCAACTCCGACCGCTGACGATCTGTATCGTTGCGCGGCATTTGACAGGAAGTAGGTGGGAACCTGTAGAGGCTCTGATTCAACGCTCTAGCCTTGCGGCTAGAGCGTTTTTGTTTGCCGGGGGCAGGCCACAAGTTGAAAGGGCAAAGTCATTGATGATCATATGATGCGGAAATTACTTGGAGCGTCTCCAGCCAGCGACATACATTCCATTGCCGCCAAGCTGTTCAGGCAGGAAATAGATTTCGGATGAAGCGGACAATTCCGGAGTGAGAGGATTCACGATCGGCAGTGGCTCGAATCCGAATTGTTGGTTGAATGTTCGTACGACTTCAGAAGTTTCTGCTCGAGCAAGGGTGCAAGCGGAGTAAATGAGTTTGCCGCCAACTTTCACAACGGCGGATACGTGCGAGAGCAATTGAATTTGAAGCGCTGAGAGTTCTCGAATGTCTTCTGGTGTGGTTGTCCATCGGGCGTGAGGGTTGCGTTGCCAGGTGCCAATGCCGCTGCATGGAGCATCGACGAGGACAACGTCAAAAAGTGTCTTGGTTGGGAGCCTTGGGTCACCGTTCCAGAGTTTGGTGCGGTAGTTGAAAACGCTCGCGCGCGCGGCTCGGCGTTTAAGCTTTTGCAAACGCCATTCGGCTCGGTCGCTGGCCCAAATCAAACCTTTGTTTTGCATCAAGGCAGAAAGATGCAGAGTCTTGCCGCCTTGACCTGCGCAAGCATCCCAAACCATTTGACCGGGTTGCGGAGCGCAGACCAAACTGACGGCTTGTGAGCTGATGTCCTGCAATTCGAATTCGCCGGAGTGGAATTCAGATGTTCGAAAGAGGTCTGTTGTTCCGCAATATTCCAGAATATCACTGAGAGCGCCGGGACCGAAAGGATGGCAATCACCTAATTTCACTGCGAGTGACCTGCCCAGTCCCGGGCGAGCGCGAAGCCAAATCTTTGGCTCAAATTGGATGGCACGTAGCCAGGCTGGAGTGATATCCATTACCTCGCGAAGCCACCCAGGAACGGCATGGGCTTCAAGAACGACATCTAAAAATTCGAAGGGGTTGTTTGAAAAAGTTTGGGCGAGTTGCAGTGCATGCTCGATTTGGCTGTGCAAGCGTCGACGCGGATCCAACCAGCCAAACCAGCGATAGTAAGCGAAAACAGCGCGAGTAACTTGGGCACTTTGAATTTGAGAGAGACTGCGCTGTGCTTTGAGGTGTGAGCGGAGAATGGCGTCGGCCGGATGATCGCGATCGCCGCGTTGGATGATTGCGGCCGCAAGATTGAGGAGATTGGTTTCCACGAGAAGAGTCGTTCAGAACGTGCCCGGCAAACAAAATTCCCAGAACGAGGCCGACGACAAAAAGGCAAAGCATCTCATGAGAATAATTGGAAAGGCATAAGCCGAGATACTCGACTTATTTTTCAGCATCATCCTGATCCTGGGTGGGATGGCTGCCGAATTGCATCAGTTTTTCGCGCATCGTCAACCGGGAAACACCAAGCCAGCGAGCGGCTTTGGCCTGATTGCCCAGCGCCAGCTCAATGGCGCGAGTGAAGAGAGTTCGTTCCGCCGTTTGCAAAAGCCGGGCGTGAGCATCGTCCAACTCACCGCGTTGAGCGGCGGTGAGCAAATCGTTGACGTAGTCGCCGAGGGTCTGGTTGGTGTTGGCAGTTGGTGCACGGCTGCGATTTAGCGCGGCGGAAACGTGATCGGCATTAATGGTGTAGCCCTGCGCAACAAGAAGCATTTTGCGGACGATGTTTTCCAACTCGCGAACATTGCCCGGCCAATTTTGTGCGCAAAGGGCGTCCAATGCGTCGGGATGGATTGATGGTTCGGCAACCCCGAGTTCGGGCGCGTGTTTGCGAAGGAAATATCGAGCAAGGTCAGGGATATCCTCTTTGCGATCGCGCAACGGCGGAAGTGTGATAACGACGACGCTGAGACGATAGAAGAGATCTTCGCGGAATTGGTTTGTGGTGATGGCCGTTTCGAGATTTCGATGAGTTGCGGCAATGACGCGGACATCGACGGAAATTGTTTCTTTGCCGCCAAGTCGTTGGAGAGTTTTCTCCTGCAGGATGCGCATGAGTTTTACCTGAGTGCCGGGTGTCATGTCGCCGATTTCGTCCAGAAAGATTGTGCCGTGGTCGGCTTGCTCGAAGCGCCCGATGCGACGAAGTTCGGCACCAGTAAATGCGCCGCGTTCGTGACCGAAAAGCTCGCTTTCAAGCAGCGTTTCGGGAATGGCGGCGCAATTGATGGCGACGAAAGGAGCTTTAGAGCGATCGCTATGCTGATAAATGGCGCGGGCGATTAGTTCTTTCCCGGTGCCAGTTTCGCCGCGAATCAGGACGTTGACCGGTTTAGAGGCGATTCGTCCGATTTCTTTGTAAATTGATTGCATGCCGCGACTGTTGCCAACCAATGCGTCGCGTGCGTCCCCTGCCCCGCCAATTTCAACAGGCTCCGTCATGAGGCGGGAACTCTTAAGGGCTTTTTCGACAAGTTCGATGAATTCGGGAATTTCGAAGGGCTTGAGCAGGTAGTCGTACGCGCCAGACTTCGTAGCTTGAATAGCGGTTTCCGTCGTGCCATGCGCGGTCATCAAAATGATTGGCAAGCGAGGTTTGGCGGCGTGAAGTTCGCGGACCAAATCAAGGCCGTTTAGCCCCGGAAGTTTCATGTCGGTGATAACCACGTCAAACGAATCCCCTTGTGCTGCGGAAATACCCGAGTCGCCGCGCTTTTCGACCTGGACGGAATAGCCTTCTTCGGTCAGGACGCGGCGCAAAGTCATGACGATCCCGGGATCATCTTCGATTAAGAGGATTTTTCCAGCGTCGCTCATCGTGGACTGGAGTAATTGATAATCAGTAATTGCTGATAAGCAATGGCTACTTCAAATGCGAGGCAATACCACGCCGAACGTGGTGCCGCGATTGACCTGTGTTTGATATTGAAGCGCACCGCCGTGCTTTTCAACAATTCGTGCCGCGATTGAAAGACCGAGGCCGGTTCCAGTCTCCTTGGTGGTAAAAAATGGATCGAAAAGGCGTTTTTCGACTTCAGGAGGAATACCCGCGCCGGTATCGTTGACATCAAGGATAACTACATCACGGATGCGATCGCCAAGACGAGACGTGTCGAGCCGGGCGCGCAGAGTCACCGTGCCGTCCTTTTTGATGCTTTCCGCGGCGTTTTGAACAAGGTTGATGAGAACCTGCTTAATTTGCTCGGTATCGACACAGACTTGCGTCGAAACTGAGTTTTCATATGCGAGCCGAATATTGGACTTTTCGAGTTGCGGCTGGAGGAGGGTTTGGACTTCGACCAGAAGATCGCCAGCGGAGACTTTAACTAAACGCGGCTCAGAGGGCCTGGCAAATAGCAAAACATCCTTAACGATCCGTTCAAGCCGATTGATTTCGTCGGCAATGACCTGCGCATCCTCATGCTCGGGAGAACCTGTGCGCAGATGCTTTTGCTGGATGAAGAGCCAGGCTTTTATCGCGGTGATTGGATTTCGGATTTCGTGGGCCACACCGGCCGCGAGCATGCCAAGAGAAGCCAGTTTTTCATGGCGCTCAACCAGGGCCTGGCTTTCGACTAGTTTGATCCGGAGAGGGGCGATGAGATCGCGGTAAACAACCGCAGCCAGGCCGCCGGCCGAAAGAAGGAGCAGCGCCAGGGACACCAACAATAGAATACGCAGATAATCCAGAGACTTTTTGGATGAAGCCAGAAAGGAGTCCATGGACTCCCGATGGGCGGTGGCGAGTTGGAATCCGAGATTGAGAAGATTTTGAGACTGTCTTTCGAAATTGGCGAATTCCAACAGGGGCATTGCGGCCTGGGTATTGGTTCTGCTTCGGGCATCGAGTTCGCGAGCGGCAACCATGTAGAAATCGTAGTTCGTGTTTATCTCGTCCAGGATGAGTTTTTCCTTCTCCGTCGTGAGGATCGGACGTTGCTCGTCGATCCAGCGATCCAGATTCGTGCTCGCGGCGCGGAAGTTGGCCCAGTCCTTGGTGTCGTGATAAATGCCGTAGCGGAGAACGAGATTGTTAAGCTCGAGCACGGCTTGTTGCAAATGGTCGGCGATACGAAAGCTCTCGAGCTGCACACTGGTAAGTCTTTCACTCAACTCACCAGTCCGCCGCCAGGAGGAATGGCCTGTCCACCCGATCAGAATAACCATTGCCGCGATCACAAAAATGAATGCGACCAATCGAGTTTTCATGCGTGAACAGTAGCGAGCATTTGAAGAGCCGCGCGGGCAATAGTAACGAATAAATTATCGAACCTCAAAGAAACATTGGCGGACGTTGAAGCGTTAAAGTGTTAAAACGAGGCTGTTTGCAAAAGATCTGAGGTTCACAACCGCGCCGGCTAAAGCCGGAATTCTGTCCACGCAAATGCGTTTCTTTTAGGACGAGTGTGGTCAGCGGGTTACCGCGATTGGTAAGTGAGTTATCACACTCGGAGCGTGAACGGAAACAGAGCATGTGAAAATCAGCGGATTTCAGCGATAAAGTGAGGTTGAGGGTCTTGGCATGAGTTTCGCTAAAGGAATATTGCCTCGCCAAATCCGAGGAAAGAAATCGGAACGAATGGCAAGGCGGGTTTGGTTTGAGCGATAGCTCGGCTGATTGACAGACGGAGATTTTTGCGGCGACCCACCGCTCCCTGTGGCTCGGCTCACGCCCGCGACCGGCCACAGGGTATTTTTTTGGTTTGATGAAAAAGAGAATATTGCTGGCGGATGACGATTCGGCCGTGCGCCGGATGTTGTTCCGCGTTCTCACTGACGAGGGCTATTTCGTCATACCCGCCAGCAATGGCCGCGAAGTGCTCCAAAACAGCGCCATCGGAAATGTCGATTTAGCGGTACTGGATCTCGGCGCGCCGCTCGATGACGCTTGGAAAAATCTGGAGCAGCTAACGGCGGAGCATCCAGATTTGCCTATCATACTTATTACCGCACGAACCAACCAGGTGTTTCCTTCGCTGGTGTCACGAGTCAAAGCAATGATGGAAAAGCCTTTGGATTTGCAGAAGCTTTTGCGCACGATTAGCGACCTTCTGGCGCAGTCAGCGTCACCGCTATTCAGAACGAAGGAACAGCCGGCGTAGCCTAAAAGGTGGATTCCCAAGCGAGCCAGGATAATGGTTCTGTGCGAAACGGCATTGATTCGTTCAGGCTAATTGCCAGTTTGGCAGAATTTCCAATTCGCGATATTCACTTTCCACGCCTGATCTAAACTTTTGTTCGGCGAGGATGCCGATCATTGCGGCGTTGTCTGTACAAAGATTTTTTTCCGCCAAACGCAATTTAAGATTTTCCCGTGAGCAAGCTTCAGCGAGTTTTTTTCGGAGGATACGGTTGCAGGTTACACCGCCCGAAGCCGTGACGCAATCAACTCGGAGTCTTTTGGCGGCGCGAATCGTCTTGTTCACGAGAACATCGACGATTGCCGATTGAATGCTGGCGCACAGATCGGAAACGGCTTTTCGGTCATCAAGCAACGCGCAATGATCGCGAAGAAAGTAGCGAATCGAAGTCTTTAGGCCGCTAAAGCTGAAATCATCGTGTGACTCGTTCATCATCGGTCTCGGAAAATCGTAAGCCTGCGAATTGCCCTGTTCGGCAAGACGATCAATCGCGGGACCAGCCGGATACGGAAGTCCCAGCAATTTGCCGGCCTTGTCAAAGCATTCGCCGGCGGCGTCATCGACAGTCGAGCCAAGCACCTGATGTTTCAGCAAGGATTCGACGTGAACGAGCATGGTATGGCCGCCGCTAACAATGAGCGAAACGTTTGGCTCAAATTGTGAGAACTCGACCGAGGGCGGAACACCGGCAATCCAAGGCGAATACAAATGAGCTTCGTGATGATGAACGCCAATAAAATGGGCGCGGAGGGCAAACGCCATTGCCTGGCCCGCTTTAAAACCAACCATCAGGGCGCTGGGCAAACCGGGACCTTGAGTTGCTGCAACTGCATCGATTTGATCAGCATTGATGCGCGCCTCAGTCAAAGCCGCACGAGTGACAGGCAAAAAGTTTCGAAGGTGCTCGCGCGCCGCCAATTCAGGCACCACGCCGCCGTATTCGGCGTGCATTTGAATCTGCGTTGAAACAACATTTGAGAGAATGCGCCCATTTTGGATGACGGCCGCGCTTGTTTCGTCACAGGAGGTTTCGAAGGCGAGCAGAGGCACGGAATGGATTCTTGAGACTTCGAAACGCTCCGGTCAATCCGAAATTCGAATCTCGAAATTCGAAACAAAATTTAAATTCCAAAAAAACCGCTAAGCCGACAGGACCGGTTTTCCGCGAACATTCACGCTTTAACGCTGTTATTCCGGATTCTTGGCGGCAACTCTTTGTTCGCGTTCCGGAGCGCGTTCAGTGAAAAGAACGATTCCTTTGAGGAGATCCATAGCGCGATCGAGTTGTGGGTCACGCGAGTGAGATACGCGATCGCGCTCCTTCTCGTCGAGACTTTCAAGGCCACCAGGAGTACGCTTAAGCATGATGTCGCGTTCTTCGTCGGACGTGGTGGGAACGGGGATGTCAGGCGTGATGCCTTCTTCGTGAATCACTTTGTGGCTCGGCGTGTAATATTTGGCGGTCGTAAGCCGAAGGGCTGAACCATCGGAAAGCGGCAGGATGCTCTGGACCGAACCTTTGCCGAACGTCTTCTCGCCCAGAACAATGGCGCGCTTCACATCCTGCAAGCAGCCGGCGACAATTTCCGAAGCGCTGGCGCTATTGACGTTGACAAGCAGAACAATTGGCATGCCATGCAGTTCGTCGCCGTGACCCATCGCATTGCGCCGGGAAGTTTGGGCTGCATTTCGGCCTTCAGTCGTAACGACCAGTTGGCCACGCGGCAGGAATTTTTCACAGACATCGACAGCTTGTTCGAGCAAGCCACCCGGATTCCAACGCAAATCGAGGATAAGGGCCTGCATTCCCTCAGTTTTCAATTTCTTCAGAGCGGCTTCCAGATCGTCGCTCGTCTTCTCTCCAAATTGCGTCAGGTGGACATAACCGATTTTGTTTTCGCTGAGCGGAAATTCCTTTTTCCCATTGATATCTTTGACCATATCAACATTGATGGTTGACCGGGTCAGCTTGTAATCCTTCACCTCGCCCGTATTCGGCCGTAAAGTCGTAAGGCGGACGTCAGTGCCGGGTTCTCCACGCAGGTATTTGACCGCGTCCGTAAGCGACATTTTTTCAGTGCTCCGGCCGTCGATTTTAATAATCCGGTCACCCGAGAGGATGCCAGCTTTGAATCCGGGACTGTCCTCCATTGGAGAGACGACCGTCACAAAATTATCTTTCATCGAAATAACAATGCCCAAACCTCCAAAAGCCCCCTGCGTATCGCTTTGCAGTTCCTTGTATTTTTCGGGCTCCATGAACTCGCTATGCGGGTCGAGGGTGTTGAGCATCCCTTTGAGAGCGCCATAAACGAGGTCCTGGTATGTCAGTTTTTGGCCATCGACGTAATCTTTGCGCACTTTTTCGAGGACGTAGGTGAACAATTCAAGGCTGGGATAGGCAGAATCCTTCTCGGCCGCCTGGGCGGTGTAATAAATCCGCGCGCCAATGAGCAGATTTATGGTCAAAACCAGCACCACCGTCCCATACATCACACGTCGTTTCATATAGCTAACTATCGTTATGTCAGACAATAACGGTCATGCAGGCCATTGGCAAGGAAGGTCCATAGCCAACGCCGATTCGCTGATATTAAGCAGGGTTTATGCCGGGATTACGCAAGAGCAACTCAATATACGGCAAATCCTCGGGGCGAGTGACTTTAGGGTTGGGGTCCGGACAATGGACGAGTTTGACGGGTTGGCCAATCAACTCGCAGGCGGCTGTGTCGTCGGTAACCGGTAATCCCCGGCGACGGACTTCTGATAAAGCACGTTTGATGATTTCAACCTGAAAAGTTTGTGGAGTCTGCACCGCCCAAAGACGGGAACGATCGACATTTCGTTGGATGAATTTGCCGTCGGAAGATTCTTTGATGGTGTCAGTTACTGGTTGCGCTGCGACAGCCGCGCCGGTTTCACGTGCGGCCTCGATGGTGGCTGTGATGAGCGCGTGCGAAGTGCAGGGTCGAGCCGCGTCCTGAATAGCGACGAGTCGTGCATCTGGCGAGAGGGCCTGCAGGCCGTTCCATACGGAGTCCTGACGCTCCTTGCCACCGAGAACGAGTTGGAATTTTTTGGCGAAACTGTGATTGCGTGCAAGTTCAGTAAAGGCGTCCTGCATACCCTCGCGAACGACGATGACGATTTCTGTTATGTCAGGAGATTCATTGAAACGCCGCCATGTGTGAGCAACGACGGGGCAGCCGTTCAGTTCGAGGAAAAGCTTGTCCACGTTTGGTCCCATGCGGGTTCCTTTTCCGGCCGCGACGATGATAGCGGAGGTCATGTCGGAAGATTATGCTGCTTGCCAATCAAGCGTTTTGAGTTGGATAACCCGGCGTCCGTTGTAAATCTCAGACTTGGGTGTGAAGGCCAGATCGAATTGTCCGACAGGCAATGAGTTCTGCCCGGCACCCCACCAGACTGATTCATGCGTGATGGCGCCATCGGTGAGCCACATTTTGACGTGCTGTTTATTGTTTCCGAGACGTTGAAGCGGCCGTTGGTGAGTTAAATTACGGGCGACGAACTGAATTGGAGGATTTCCCTGTCCGACCGGCTTCAAACGATCGAGTGTCGCCAGCGATTCCAATGTGATTTCCTCGAAGCCAACTTCAGCATCAAGTTGAAGCGGAGGTTGAAGTTCTTCGACTTTGAGCATCCGTCGAGCGACATCGTTCAAGCGAATGCGAAATGGCTCGAGATTGGAAGATAATATGGAAATGCCGGCGGCCATCGCATGCCCGCCGTGCCGGACCAAAAGATCGCCGCATTCGCGCAGCGCAGCGGCCAGATCAAATCCGGCTATGCTACGGCCCGAACCGCGCAATTGTGTGCCTTCGCCGCCCACTATGATAGTCGGCCGATAAAATTGTTGAAGGACACGGGAAGCAACGATGCCGACAACGCCAATGTGCCAGAGCATTTGGCCTTCGACGATGACGAAATCGTTATCGGGATTGAATCTGGCACGCACTGAGGCAATAGCCTCTTCAGCAATGCCTCGCTCGATTTTTTGGCGCTCGCGATTTTGAGCGTCCAACTGCTGGGCAAGAGGCATCGCCGTTGCCATGTCGCGCGCGAGAAGAAGATTCAGAGCTGCCTCGGCAGTCTCAAGCCGGCCAGCGGCATTGAGACGTGGAGCGAGTTGAAACCCGACTTCGTAAGTCCCGACACGGATGGGAGATTGAGCGACTCGCTTGAGTGCGATTAAGCCGGGCCGTCGGGTGCTGTTCAACCGCTCCAACCCGGCAGTCACGACAATTCGATTCTCGCCCATCAACGGAACGACATCGGCGACGGTGCCGAGAGCGACCAGATCGAGGAGTGGACGGAGATCATAATCGGCAGCGCCGGGAAGGTTGGTTTCACGTCCGCGCTTGACGATTGCATGAGCGAGCTTGAATGCGAGTCCAACCGAACAAAGTTCGGTGAAGATTCGCGATTGGTGGGTTCCGTTGCTGTTTATTGCAACCAGTTGACGCTGTGGATTCACGAGCGCAAATGCGGCCGGAGCCGGCGAAGAAATTTGATGATGATCGAGAACGATGACATCAACTCCGCGTTCTTTCAAAATCCTTATCGACTCTACGGAGGTTGAACCACAGTCCACTGCCAGCAACAGCGAAACGGGAAATTTTTTGAGGCAATTCTCGGCGGCTTCTTTGCTGAGCCCGTAACCTTCGTCCATGCGATGCGGCAGGTACGAATGAACGGTCCAACCAAGACTGCGCAGCACTTCGAGCAAAAGCGCCGAGGAAGTAACGCCATCGACATCGTAGTCGCCGAAAATAACCAATGGCTCTTTCTTCAAATGCGCCTGGAACAATCGCTCCACGGCAATATCCATATCCGGCAGCAGAAAAGGATCTGACAAGTGCTTGAGGCGCGGTTCGAGATAATTGCCGATGTAAGTCGGTTCACAAAGGCCGCGATTCACAAGACATTGCGCAAGCAGATGAGAAATTTTCAAATCTTGCGCCAGACGATCAGCGAGCAGCGGTTGCGGCGGGTGCAATGACCAGCGGAATCTCATTCGATCTTGATCGGAATTCTGATCATCGCGGCGGCGGTGTAAAGAGTTCTATAACATGGCCGTCTGGGTCACGAAGAAATACCTGCATCGCTCCGTCGGGTCGCGGTTTTCGATATGCGAAATCGGCCCCTGCTTCTTTAAGGTGAAATTCCCAAGGATCGAGATCGTCCACTCTCAACGCGAAATGATTGTTCTCATGGCTCGGGAAAAATGGGGAACGAAGATTCGCGATGAGATGCAGTTCCTGATTTGTCCCAAGTCGAAACCATGCGCCGGGAAAAGAAAATGCAGGACGAGGAACAGGTTCGAGTTTCAGGACGCGTCGATAAAACTCACTGCTTCGCTCGACGTCCGTGACGTAGATAGCTACATGATTCAGTTCGTAGATTGTCATGCCTGCGCATTCGTGAATTAACGATGGAACTTCACGCGCGAGCAACCAACTGCCGCAAAACGAACGGCAGAATCCCTCCGTGTTGATAATAATCGATTTCGATGGGCGTATCGATCCGGCAAGTTACCGGAACGTTTTCCGCTTGCCCGTTTGCCCGAGTGATTCGCAGTGTCAAATCCTGTTGCGGCTTCAATCCAGCGTTCAGGCCGAGCACGTCGTAAGTTTCAGTTCCGTCAAGCTTCAGTGTTTGAGCGGTTGTGCCTTCCTTGAATTGAAGAGGCAACACGCCCATGCCAACGAGATTCGATCTATGGATACGCTCGAAACTTTGAGCGACAACGCATTTGACTCCGAGCAATGCCGTGCCCTTCGCAGCCCAATCCCGGGAACTGCCCGTACCATATTCCTGACCGGCAAGGACAATCAGCGGCGTTCGGTGCTCAGCATATTTCACGGCCGCGTCGTAAATACTCATCGTATCGCCACCGGGTTGGTATTTGGTGACGCCACCTTCAGTTCCCGGCACCATAAGATTCTTGATGCGAACATTGGCGAATGTTCCACGCGTCATAACGCGATCATTGCCACGGCGTGAACCGTAGCTGTTGAAGTCCTCGAAATTAACGCCGTGATCGAGCAAGTATTTTCCGGCGGGCGATGTTTTCTTGATGCTGCCGGCCGGCGAAATATGATCGGTTGTCACGCTGTCGCCAAAAATTCCGAGCGGGCGAGTGCCTTTGATCTCGAGAATTTGGCCGGGCTCCAATCCGAAATGGGAGAAAAACGGCGGTTCCTGAATATATGTGCTTGCGGTATCCCATTGATAAACGTTTCCAGTGCTGACGGGAATTTCATTCCACTTAGGATTTTGCTCGGCAAAGTCACGATAAAGTTTTTGGAAAACTTCGGGCTTGAGCGCCGACTGCATCTGATCTCGAACTTCCTGCAAGGTTGGCCAGATGTCTTTAAGATAAACATCTTCTCCTTGTTTACCCTTACCGATAGGTTCTTTGCTCAAATCGATATTCACGCGACCGGCAAGAGCGAACGCGACGACGAGTGGCGGCGACATCAGAAAGTTCGCCTTGATACTTTGATGAACGCGCGCTTCGAAATTGCGATTGCCGGATAGGACCGACGCGGCGACTAAGTCGTGTTTGCTTATGGCGTCGTCAATCGGAGCGGGCAGCGGGCCAGAATTTCCGATGCAAGTAGTGCAGCCATAGCCGACAAGATTAAATCCCAGTTTGTCGAGATAAGGTTGCAAGCCGGTCTTGTTCAAATAATCGCTCACGACACGTGAGCCTGGAGCAAGGGAGGATTTGACGAGCGGATTGACTTGAAGCCCTCGCTCGACTGCTTTCTTGGCAAGAAGACCTGCTGCAAGCATCACCGACGGATTGCTGGTGTTCGTGCAACTGGTAATCGCCGCTATCAACACACTGCCATGGCCCAACTTCCCATGCGTCACCGGCGCCTCTCCAGCAGCGGAACTCGGCGTCGGGCGATTGTTTGCCATTTCGAGTTCGGTGAGCGGATTTGTATTTCGAGCCCGAGCAGCTTGCATTGAAACCGGCTCCTGACTGCCACCACCGGCGTGGAAACCGTTCCCACTGGCGACTTCAAACGTCTTTGATAATTCGCTATCAGGTTTGCCGAAACCGTTTTCGGTTACGGGTTTGGAAAAAGCTGTAACGAATTCCTTTTTCAGATTCGGCAATTCGATTCGGTCCTGTGGGCGTTTGGGTCCGGCGACGCTTGGGACAACGCTCGCCAAATCGAGTTCGAGTTCGGTCGAATATTGGATGTCGCCCTTCTTCGGAATTCCGAAAAGACCTTGCGCGCGATAATAATTCTCGTAAGTGCGACAATGTTCTTCGCTACGGCCCGTGGCACGAAGGTAATTCACGGACTCCCCGTCGATTGGGAAGAAGCCCATCGTTGCGCCATATTCGGGCGCCATATTCGCTATGGTAGCGCGATCGACAACGGGTAGAGCGGCGGTACCAGGCCCGAAGAACTCAACGAATTTTCCAACGACTTTCGCTTTTCGAAGCATTTGCGTGATTGTCAGCGCGAGGTCGGTTGCAGTTACACCCTCGCGCAAAGAACCGCTCAAATGGACGCCGACAACGTCGGGAGTGAGAAAATAGACGGGCTGGCCGAGCATGCCTGCTTCCGCTTCGATACCCCCGACACCCCAGCCAACGATGCCAAGGCCGTTGATCATCGTGGTATGGGAATCGGTCCCAACCAAGGTGTCAGGATAGAATACCGAGTCCGAAGAAAGAACGCCTTTGGCGAGGTATTCGAGATTGACCTGATGGACAATACCTATGCCGGGAGGGACGACTTTGAAAGTGTCGAATGCCTGCATGCCCCACTTGAGGAATTGATAGCGCTCGCGATTACGTTGGAATTCCATTTCGAGATTTCGCTGCAATGCATCTGCCGAGCCAAAGAAATCCACCTGGACGGAATGGTCCACGACCAAATCGACGGGCACCAGCGGCTCGATGATTTTCGGATTTTTCCCTAGTCGAGCGACAGCCGAACGCATCGCTGCGAGATCGACGAGCAACGGAACGCCGGTAAAGTCCTGCAAAACGATACGGGCAACGACAAAGGGAATTTCTTCAGTTCGTGAAGCGTTCGGTTTCCAATTCGCCAGCGCACGGACATTTTGCTCGTTCACGCGCTTGCCGTCGCAATTACGCAGGACAGATTCCAGAACAAGTCGAACGGAAATGGGAAGTTTTGAGACCGGGCCAACCCCAGCTTTTTCAAGTTGAGGCAAAGAGTAAAACTGACCTTGTTTTCCATTTCCTGCGTCGAATTTCTGCAACGTTTCAAACAGATTATGCGGATTCATAAAATCGTACCGGCCGAAAATTCCTCGACCTTCTGCAGAAAACAGTGGGGTTTGGGGTGCGGAAGGTCAAGCCGTCGGTTTGCTACTTTAGTTCAATTGCCGTGTGTCAACTGGATGTGCAGAGCTTGGGCTATCCTTCATCGCCATAAAGCGTTACATTACATTCACTGTATGGCAGAATCGCCGAATCAGCCTATTACGAGCCTCTACGTGCATGTGCCATTCTGTGCGCAGAAATGCCTCTATTGCGCTTTTTATTCCGAAGCTTCGAGCGGTGAATTAGTGAATCGCTACGTGACCGCGCTAATCCGCGAACTGGAGTTAGTCGCCCACGATTTGAAACCTGCGACCGTTTTCTTCGGCGGCGGCACGCCTTCCATTCTCAATTTGCGCCAATGGGAGCAAATCCTTCGTTCGATGGAGCATCTCAATTTGCTGGGCGCGACGGAATGGACCGTTGAATGCAATCCCGCGACTGTTTCACTCGACAAAGCCAAATTGCTGCGCTCTTTCGGCGTGAACCGCATCTCGATGGGAGTTCAGTCGCTCGATGAAGATTTGCTTGATCGACTTGGCCGGATTCACTCGCGCGACACGGTTTTCAAATCATTCGATATTCTGCGAAAGGCAGGTTTCGACAATTTGAATCTCGATCTCATGTTCGCAATTCCCGGACAGACGCTCGATATCTGGCGCAAGACACTCGCCGAAGCGTTGGCCATGGGAAGCGAACATGTGTCCAGCTACGAAGTCATTTACGAAGAAGACACTCCGCTGTTTGCCCAACTTCAAGCCGGAGAATTCGATGTGGATGAGGATCTCGCATGCGTAATGTATGAGGAACTCGTATCGCAAGCGACGCGAGCTGGATTTCACCAATACGAAATTGCGAATTTTGCACGCGACACTGACGGCGCGACACCACCTGAAAATCGCCCTTCCCTTGCCTGCCGACACAACGTCAACTATTGGCGCGGCAGCTCGTTCTATGGTCTCGGGCCGAGCGCGACGAGTTATGTGCGCGGTGTGCGCACCAAAAACTGGTCGAACACTCAGCTCTATTGCGAGCAACTTGAAAAAGGCAGACGTGCCATCGAGAGCCGCGAAGAACTGCAACCACTTGCCCGGGCCGGTGAAACTGCAGCATTTGGTCTTCGGATGATTGCCGGTTGGCCCTTCGAGCAATTTCGCAAAACGACTGGACACGATCTTCGAAAGGATTGGCAAAACGAAATGGAGCAGTTGACACATCGAGGCTGGGGCCGACTTGAGCCGGATCGCTTTCGACTGACCTCGGAAGGATTGCGTTTTGCTGACGCCGCCGCCGAGCTTTTCCTGCGTTAAGTCATGAACAAACGTGACTTTTGCAATCTCGCGGGCCGGCTCATGCGTCATCCCGCCGCGCCCTATTTCGAGCATGCCGTGCGCAACGAGGTAAAAGAAATCTGCAAAGATAATGGCCTGCGCTTCGCATTGGATCAATACGGCAATCTTCTGGTCAGGCTTCAAACGGCTAAAAGGCAACGCCCGTTTGTGATGGCGGCGCACATGGATCATCCGGGGTTTGAGATCGTAGTGGGAAAAGGAAACAGCAGACTCGTACACTTTCAGGGTGGCGTGGCCGATCCATATTTCCGCAAGAGGATTCCGATACGGCTGATGCCAGAAGCGATTCCTGGTAAGCTTGGCAAACGAATTGGCAGGAACCGTACATTTGAAATTCAAACTGCAAAAGCCCTTACTGTGGAGCCGAGGTTCGCGGTTTGGGAATTGGAGGACTTTCGAGCGACAGACTTGATTGTCGGGCGCGCATGCGACGATCTTATCGGTGTCGCTGCGATTCTGGCGACAATCATTGAATTGAAAAGAGCGCGAGCGCGGGTGAATGTGATCGGCGTCATTTCACGCGCGGAGGAGATCGGCTTTCGCGGAGCGTTGGCTTTGACGAATACAAAACTGCTGCCGCGCAATTCACTTGTCATTTCTCTTGAGACGAGTCGCGAATTGCCCGGCGTTAAAATGGGCGAGGGAGTGATTCTTCGGGTCGGCGACAAGACATCCGTTTTCAATTCTGAAGCGATGCGATTTCTTGCTGAAGTCGCCACTGACCTCAAATCGAAGCGAAACGATTTCAAATTTCAGCGTGGATTGATGGCGGGCGGAACCTGCGAAGCTACCGCATTTCAGGAATTCGGTTTCCAAACCGGAGCTGTTTGCATTGCTCTCGGCAATTATCATAATTGCGGACCGAATAACAGGATTGCCGAAGAATACGTGAATGTTGCAGATGCTTGCGGGATGGTCGATTTGCTCGTCGCCGCTGCGAAGCAGATGGCAAATTTCTTGATATTGACGCAGAAACTTCCGAAGAGGCTTCTCGAAATGAGACGAAAAGCTGAAGAGCGGCTGATTAATACCGCCTAGCGAAGGTTACG
>Ga0068857_100001368_pt1 | contig 19207 bp, 11 predicted proteins | sample KBSCornC72_FD_66591 | JGI IMG/M metagenome (GOLD analysis project Ga0068857, IMG submission 66591) | Corn rhizosphere microbial communities from Kellogg Biological Station, Michigan, USA - KBS Corn C7-2 | ecosystem: Host-associated > Plants > Roots > Rhizosphere > Soil ...
GCGTTGGGATCGGCGGCAACCTGCTCGGGCGCCATGTACGCCGGTGTTCCGAGCGAGTTACCGACACGCGTGAGATGCTCGCCGCCGACCGTCCGTGAAGATGACAGTGCTTTCGCGATGCCGAAGTCAGTGACCGCTGCGGATCCGCCGGCGACGAGAACGTTGTCGGGCTTGATGTCGCGGTGGACGACCCCGTGCTCGTGCGCGTACGCCAGCGCGCGGGCGACGTCGCGCAGCACGGCGACGGTTTCGACCACGGGCAGTGGCTTTCCGCCGTTGAGCCGGCGGCGAAGCGACTCGCCCGCGACGTACGGCATGGTGAAGTACGGCAGCCCGTCGGTTTCACCGGCGGCGAGCACGGGGACGATCTGGGGATGCTGCAACTGCGCCGCGACGAGGATCTCGCGGTGGAACCGGTCGCTGTTGACGCCCGCGGCAAGGTCGGGCGAGAGAACCTTCACGACGACTTCGCGGCCGAGTCGCGTGTCGTGGGCGACGAACACGCGCGACATACCGCCCCCGGTAAGCTCACGATCGAGCCGGTAGCTCTCGCCGAGACTGGCCTGAAGGCGGTCCCGCAGATCGGTCATCGCCGTCGAAGTCGCATGCCGATCGGAATGTAGGGGCCCGTCCGGTCTATCGGGAATCAGACAGACAGCACGTGCTGCCAGCTGCGTGCGGCTGCTGGGTGGGTGGCCGACGGCTGCGGGCTACTGCCGCGTGCTGCAAGCTGCTGCCACGAGCCCGACGCCGACGACCAGTCTTGCGTCGCCAGTCGCCTACGGTCTCCGCTCGTCGATCATCGCGCGCGTTCGCGCATCGAGCGCTGCCGCCGCGGAGCGGCCACCCACGAGGTCGCGTTCCACGTTCTGGCGGAACGACAACAGCGACCCGTCCGAGACGTTGCGCGCGACGAGCTCGTTCACCGACGCTGCAGCCATTGCCGGAGGGACCCCGCGCGTTGCCAGGTCTGCCAGCACGACGAGCGCGACCGTGAGCGGATGATCCGGCCGCCGCCCGCGCGACTCCCGCAGGCGCGACAGGTCAGCGGGATGCAGGCCCGCGCGCAGCGCATTCGCGCCCGCCGCGATCTCCTCCCCGCCAGCGCTGTCGCCTAACGCCGAGCGAGCGTCGCCGAGGTCGCGCGTTAGGCGCTGGACGGCGGCGAGGACGCGGGGCTCGTCCGCCCCACGAAAGACGCCCTCCCGCACCTTCGAGTACAGCGGATCCACCGGCAAGCCGGTGACGCGCGCCGAATCGATCAGCCGCTCGAGTGTCGCGCGAGTCGGCGCCGAGAGCTGCGACGGCAGCGTCCGGTCGACCTCCTGCGCGCGCATCGTGGCGGCCGACGCCGCGAGCGCCAGGGCCAGAGCGACGAGCCTAACGATCATGTGCCCGGCGACGAAACGAGCACGACCGAGCTCGGCGAGCCGAAATCATCGTCGGCGGCCCGCGGCGCGGACGGATCGGCCGTCACGTCGCCGTCCACCACGAAGGCGTACACGTGGCGACCCGGCGGCAGACGAAGCGACACGACCCATTTCCCGCTCGCCGGATCTCGCGAAAGCGGTGTGGCCACCGGGTTCCATTCATTGAAGCTGCCGACGAGTGCGACGTGCGAGGCGCGTGGAGCGGAGAGCTCGAACCGCACGACCTCTCGGTCGGTGGCTGCGGGAGCGCGGGAGACGAGCTGTGGGGATGCGGTACTCGATCTGACCTGCGCGACTCGCTGGCTTGGGTTGGCCCCAGAGCGCGACCCCATCGCCATGTACATCACGCCGGCGCCGAGTGCCACGAGCAGCGACGCGGCGGCGAGACCCGCGACGGGGCGGACCGTGATCGACCAGCGTCGCGGACCGTTGTCGAGCGCTCGCTCGTCGTCGCCGAACGGGTCGTCGACCATGTCTCGCGCGGATGGCCTGGCGGCGCGTGCGACGTCGTCGAGCAGTCGCGCGCGCCACGCTGGTCGCACGGTTACCTCACGACGCAGCTCGCCCGCAACCTCGTCCAGCCAGCGTGGATCGTCAGGTTCCGACATCGCTTGCCTCCCCCTGCCGCAGCATCCATTGCATTCGGTCGCACGCACGCTTGACTCGCATCTTGAGCGCCGACACGCCGACTCCTGTCGCCGCGGCCATCTCATCGTAGCTGAGCTGCTCGACGTGCTTCAAGAGAAACGCCTCGCGTTGGTCCGGGTCGAGTGCGTCGATCGCCCGCTTGAGCTCCGCCCGCAGATCACCGGCGTCGACCGCTGGTCGCACGCTCGCGGCCGCGATCGCGGTGTCGTCCACGAGGAACATACGGTGCCGGCGCTGGCGCCGGACGGCGGCGGTGCGGCACCGATTGATGAGAATCTGGAACAGCCATGTTCGAAAGGTCTGGCGTTCCTCGTATCGTGCGAGCGATCGGTAGGCGCGGAGGAAGGTCTCCTGCGTGGCGTCTTCCGCATCTTCCCGGTTGCCGAGCATCCGCGTCGCAAACCGTGTGCATGCCGCGGCATGCCGGTCCACGAGCATCGTGAACGCGGCCGTGTCGCCATCGAGCACTCGGCGGACGAGGATGGCATCCGTCATCGTCGCCAGGTTGAACCCCGGGACGTCCGGCCGCGTCACGCCCATCTACCGGACCACGATGACTCCGACCGTTCCCTGGAACTCGTCCGCCACGGTGACAACTCCGGGGGGCGTCGTCCAGCGATCGCTGTCGACGCGGATGGCCAGGCGGTGCACTCCGGGGGCGATGGGGAGCGTCACTTCCCACTCGTCCGTGTCGCCCTGCTTGAGCGCGATCGGCTGCCAGTTGGTAAAGTCGCCGGCCAGCTCGACCGAGCGAGCGCTGGGGACGCGGACGCGCAGCCGGCGGCCGCCGTGATCGTCGTCGACCTGAAATGCCGCGGCGGTGGGTCGGACTCCGCCGGGCAATCGCGGACGCCGGAGCGCGCCCGGCGAGACACGCGCGCCGAGCTCCATGAAACGGGAGCGGCCGATCCCGTACGCGGCGCTCGATGGGCGCACCCCGGCCGATGCGATGAGCGCGATGGTTGGCGCCAGGGCGACGGCGCTCTGCACGCTCGCCCACGTTTCGTTAGGCTGGTTCGTCGCCGCGTACCGCGTCCCGAATATGCCGTCGAGCGCGAGTCGGCCGGCGCTCCAGTGGAGTCCCAGCTCGGCATCGCGCCAGTCGTGCTGCCGTCCGGCGTTGCCGCTGTCGACGACCGTGATAGTGTCGAGCGACTGGAAGTTGCGCCCGGTGTCGGTGGGAGCGAGCGGGCCGCTCAATGCGGGTCGCACGATTTGACGCGTCGTCGCCGCTCGCGCGCCCTCCTGAGAGCCGAACGAGGAGAGTGATACCGTGACGATCACGCTCCGCCATTGCCGCCACGCGCCTACCGAGTAGTGCGGCACCGGCGACCCCGGCGTCGACCTGTTGTCGCGCGCCACCTCTCGGCCGATCCATGCGCCGGAGCTTCCGAGGCGATACGAGAGGCGTGCATCGGCGCCGATCCGCGAGACCGGGAACGAGTCGACCAGCAATGTCCGGCTGCCGAAGCCGGCGAGGGAGAGCTGCAGACCCGCGCGGGTCGGGGAGAAATACGTCGCCGCGAGCTCGCCGAACCCATCGAGCCGCTGGCCGTCGCCACCGAGCGCGGTCCAGCGGGCATCGAGCGCGAGGCTCGGGTGGTCGAACCGCACGAAGGGAGAAACGGCGAACTGGCCGCGCCAGTCGCTTGCGGCGTGCTGGCTGCTGACGGACGAGACGTCGACCGCCGACGCCAGTTGCGCGGATGCGGATCGGCCGACCAGCGCCGCGGCGGCGAGGCACGCGGCCACTTTCAGGAACCGGGGCGACACGATCGACTGCGTCTCGTCTGACATCGCGTTCTCCGACGATGCGGCGTGCAACGACCGAAGCGGCGTTCCCGCCCAGGGGCGCCGCGCCTCATGTTCATCGCCGAACCCTCGTGATGCAATGTCCGGTCACGCAATACCGGTCTGGCAGGGACGAACCGAAACACTGACTGGGCCGGACCACTTCATAGCGGCCAGTGGTTTCCGCAGCACGGCCTAACGATGATGGACGGGATGCGCTGCGGCCCTCGCGCGGCCCGTAACACGCTCCGTTTTGCGACTCCTGGAAAACGCGACCAGGCTGCCACATCGGCCATGTGACGTGCGTCACAACCACCGGTTACCCTACGCGTGTCGACGAACGAACTCAACGCTGTGGGGTCCTGATGGTGTGGTTGGTGCAATTACGAACCTTCCCAAGATTGGAGAACCGGTTGCGATGAGAGCAGGCACACGTATTTCGGGAGCGGCGCTGGGCGTCGCGTTGGCGGGTCTCGCGGCGGCCGCATCGCCGCTCGCGGCGCAGAAGGCTGGGCTCGGATTCGGCGCGTCGATTGGCGCGAACGTACCTAACGGGAAGTTCGCCGACGGAGCGCAGACGGGCCTCGTCGTGAATGGGTTCGCCGGATATGGTACGGGCAAGTTCGGCCTTCGGGGCGAGCTCTTCTGGAGTCGCAGCGATCTGGACAACGCGTTCATCCGGAAGTTGGGGAATGCAGTCCTGCCGTCGGACGTGCCCGGTGACGTGTCAGGAAACGTGGACCTCGTCGGCGCAACGGCGAACATCGTTCTGCCGTTGACGCAATCAGTCGTCAAGCCATACCTGATCGGTGGCTTGGGTGTCTATCATCGCCGTGTTGCACAGGACATCAGCGGGACGGTCGACGAGTTCCGGAGTCTCGAGGACAAGCAGACGGACCTCGGCTACAACGGTGGCGTGGGTATCTCGATCGGCGGCCTGGGGCCGTCGCTGTTTCTCGAAGCGCGCTTTGTGTCGGTCGGGACGTCGCCGGATCGGACGAAGTTTGTGCCGGTGGTGATTGGGTTTACGTTCTAGCAGGCGGCGACGGGGGAAGGACGACGGGCGACGGTTGAAACAACGGAAAACCCTCGGAATCCATCTCCTGGTGAGATGAGCATCCCGAGGGTTCTCGCTTTTTTCGTCCGTCGCCAGTCCCCCGTCCCCCGGCCGGTCTACTCGCGCCTCAACACCTCAACAGGATCCACCTTCGTCGCCCTCCTCGCCGGCGCGTAGGCGGCGAGCGCGCCAAGCATCACGAGAAGGACCGTGACACCTCCGAGCGTCACCGGGTCCGTCGGGCTCACGCCGAACAGCAGCGACTGCAGGACCCGCGTGGTCGCGAACGCGCCAAGCAGGCCGATCGCGATTCCCGCTGTGGCGACGCGCAGCGACTGGGCGACGACCATCCGACCAACCTGCGCAGCCTGCGCGCCTAACGCCATGCGCACGCCGATTTCGGGGCGCCGTTGCGCGACCGTGTACGAGATGACGCCGTAGATCCCCACCGCGCTCAGCACGAGCGCCATGCCGCCCGCGACTGCGAGCAGGAGCATCGCGAACGTCGTCCGGGCCGTGGACTGTTCGACGATGGTCTCCATCGTCTGCACGTTCGCCAAAGGAACCTCACGGTCGAGCGCCTTCACGAGGCGACGCGCCGCCGGGGCGAGCGACAGCGGGTCCGGGGCGCGCGTACGGATCGCGACGGTCATGTGCGTGGGCGGAGACCAGAGCGGCGCACCCTGGATCGGGACCATGGGATAGTACACGATCTCGCTCGGCGGCTGGTCGAGGCTGCGGGTCAGCACGTCGCCGGTGACACCGACCACGTGGTACCACGGCGCTCCAGTCCCGTTCGGCCTGAGCTCCTTCCCGATCGGATCCTCACCGGGCCACATCCGCTGGGCCAGTGCCTTGCTCACGACGACGGCACCGGTTTGGTCGTCGACGTCCGCCCACGTCGGCACGCGACCGCGCACCGCGATGCCTAACGTCGAGAAGTATCCCGGCCCGGCGATGACCGTGCCGACGCAGGGCGCGGTCTCTCGCGTGTAGTCCCTGCCTTTCACGAATACCAGTGCGCAGCCATCCCCGTCCTTCATCGCGAGCGCCTGCGTCATGCCGACACTCGTCACGCCCGGAAGTGCGGCGAGCTGCTGCTCCAGGTCGCGATGGAAGCGGAACACCGGAAGGTATGCCGCCGGGCCCCGCACATTCGGCGCGTAGCGCGAGTACGGCAACGAGACCTCGAACGTCAGCACACCCGAGGCATCGAACCCTGGCTGAACGGATCGGAGCCGCTGGAAGCTGCGCACCATGAGTCCCGCGGCGGCAAGCAGCATGACCGCGAGCGCCATTTGCGCGACGACGAGCGCGGAGCGCGCGCTGAGCTGTCCGCGCGACGCGGTCTGCGTGCGGCCGCCCTCGCGCAGGGTCGATACCCGGTCGCCTCCGAGCGCTAGCCGGGTCAGCGGCAGAAGGCCGAGCACCGTGCCGGCACCTAACGACAACACCAACGCCACGACGCCCGCCTGCCAGCCGAGCGAGACCTCGGGGAGCCGTGGTACCGACGACGGGTTGAGCACGAGCAGGAACCGGATCGCGCCGTACGCGAGTCCGACGGCCAGCACGCCGCCGATCAACGACAGCAGCATGCTCTCCGCGATGTAGTGACCGGCGAGGTGCAGGCGGTCGGCGCCGAGGGCGAGCCGGATGTCGGTCTCACGCCGGCGAGCTTCCGCGCGCACGAGGAACAGGTTGGCGACGTTCGCGAACGCGATCAGCATCACGATTGCCACGGCACCGAGCAGGATCCACAGCGTGTGGCTCATGGCACCTATCACCCGGTCGCGGAGCGGGCTCACGAGGACGCCGAAGCGAGACTCACGCATGAAGCCGGGCGTGTACGCGCCGGGAAATTCCTCGGGAAGACGACTCGTCAGACGTGCCGCGTCAGCCTGCGCCGCGGCGACCATGACGCCCGGTCGGAGCCGGCCGATCGCGTCCAGGTAGTGCGAGTTGACCGCCGGCGCGTTGGGGTCGAGCTCCAGCGGGATCCACACCTGTGCCTGATAGTCCGGCAAGTCGAGCTTTTCCGGCGCCACCCCGACGATCGTAACGGGCACGGAGCCGAGGCTGACCCTTGTCCCGACCACGCGCGGGTCACCGTTGAAGCGCTGCCGCCAGAATGAGTAGCCGAGCATTGCGACCTGAGGGGCGTTAGGCAGGTTGTCGGCATCGGTGAAGCTGCGGCCGAGCAACGGCCGGGCACCGACGACCTCGAAGAAGTTTCCGCTGACTGCCGCGGCACGCACCCGCTCGGCTTCATCTGACGTGACGAGACTGGCTTCGCTCTTGTTGTAGAGTGCGATGTCCTCGAGCGCCTTGGAGTTCTTGCGGAAGAAGAAGTAGCCTGCCTGCGACATCCTCCACTTCGCGTTCGTCTCGACGCCCGGCACCGGGTGCTCGATGTAGACGAGGCGCGCGGCGTTCGGGTAGGGAAGCGGCCGCAGGACGACGGCGTCGAGCAGCGCGTAGATGGCGGTCGTCGCTCCGATGCCCAGACCGAGCGTCAGCACCACCACGGCGGCGAATGCGGGACGAAGCAGGATGCCGCGGAGCGCCTGTCCGAAATCGCGGGCAAGTGCACCCCGCCACTCGCCCAATTCATGTCGTCGGTGGGTCCGGGTATCGATCTCCTCCAACTGGTCGCGGACGGCCGCCATGTCGCCGAACCGTTGGGCCACCTCACGCTCGGCCTGTTCTCGCGTTAGGCCCGAGGCAATGAGCTCTTCGATCCGGCCTTCGATGTGGAAGTGAAGCTCGCGGTCGATGTCACCGCGGAGTCGTCCGCGTGACGTCGGCATCCGGAAGAGCCTGGGCCGCTTGCCCTCGCGTCCGTCGCTCATCGTGCCCCCTCCGCTGCGATGAGGAGGTTCACCGCCTCGGTATAACGCGACCACTTCGAGAGCTCGGCCGTGAGCTGACGCCGGCCGGCGGCGGTGAGCTTGTAGAACTTCGCCTCTCGATTCCGATTGGAATAACCCCAATCCGCGCCGAGCCAGCCCTTTTGTTCCATGCGGTGGAGCGCGGGATACAGCGCGCCCTCGGTGATCTGGAGGCGCTGCTCGGTGACCTGTTCGATCCAGCGGAGCACCGCGAGTCCGTGCATCGGGCCCCAGCTCAGTGTCTTGAGGATGAGGAGATCGAGCGTGCCGCGAAGTAGGTCGAGATCTTCTGCCATCGGGAATCGGGAATCGGGAATCGCGGGAACGGGGAACAGGGAACGGGGATCGGTGAACAGAAGCTCGGCGCGACATAAGGTTCTTAGGCAACAATGTCGCGCTTCACCTAAGGTTTCAAGGTGAGACAGGGCGACGGGCCCGAAGGTTCAGCAGCATGGCGACGAGTGGTCTATCGTCGCCAGTCGCCAGTCGCCAGTCGCCAGTCGCCAGTCGCCAGCTGTTGCGGCCTTGTCCCGGACCGTAGACTCAGGCTTCCCTTTCCGCCTCTCCGCCAATGCTCAGCGTTCGCAACCTCGTGAAGGTTTATCCCGGCCCGGTCACGGCACTCCAGGGCGTCTCACTCGACATCGGCACCGGCATGTTCGGACTGCTCGGCCCCAACGGGGCTGGGAAGTCCACGTTCATGCGCATCCTCGCCGGCGTCCTCGAGCCGACGTCGGGGTCGGTCACGCTCGACGGTCGCGACGTGCTCGCCGACCCCAACGCACTGTGGTCCGTCCTGGGATATCTGCCACAGGACTTCGGATTCTTCCCGCACCTGAGTGGCCAGGCGATGCTCGAGTATCTCCTCGAGCTCAAGGGTATCGCGACCGGAAAGGAGACGCGGAAGCTGGCGGCGTCGCTGCTCGAGCGGGTCAACCTCGCTTACGCGGCGAAGCGAAAGGTCAAGGAGTACTCCGGGGGAATGCGGCAGCGACTCGGGATAGCTCAGGCCGTGGCCGGTGATCCGCGACTCATCATCGTCGACGAGCCGACGGCGGGGCTCGATCCCGAAGAGCGCCACCGCTTCTACCGTATTCTCGCCGAGCTCGCCGAACGCCGGACCGTGCTGCTCTCCACGCACATTGTCGAGGACGTGGCGGTCCTGTGCCCGCGGTTCGCCGTGATCCGGAACGGGCAGGTGGTCGCCGAGACCTCACCCGGCGAAGCGCGACGCATGCTCGCCGGGTCGATCTTCGAGGGCGCAGTCGCAACGGGTGACCTGGCGGCCCTGCAGGCCGCGAAGCGCGTCACGCAAGCGGTGCTCGTCGAAGGACGGAACCGCGTGCGGATCCACGAGCCGAGCCGCGAGGCGCCGCCAGGGTTCGAGGCGGCGATCCCGACGCTCGAGGACGCGTACTTCGTGCTGATGCACGGCAGGCCTAACGCGACGAACGGCGCCGGCTCTACCGTGCCGAGCGATGCGCGCGTACCCGGCGTCACGCCGATCGTGTCGGACGGGGAGGTCGTGCGATGAGCGTCCGCCGCTTCTGGCTCGTCGCGCGACACGAGCTGGCGTTCAACGCACGCCGGCCGATGTTCTACATCTGCCTTCTCGCGTTCGGCTTGATCATCTGGGGCCTGTCGACCGGGAGTGTCTCGATCATCATCGCGTCCGGTGATGCGACGGTTGGCGGCAAGAAGGCGTTCATCACCTCGGAGTTTGCCGCCGCACAGATCCTGGCCGTCACGGTTGCGACCTTTATGTCGTTTTTCGTGGCCGCGGCTGCGGGGATGAGTGTGATTCGCGATGGCGAGCTTCGCGTCGGCGAGCTGCTGCACGCCACACCGCTCACGCCGGGCGAGTACATCGCTGGAAAATTCGCCGCGACCGTTGCGACGGTTTTGGGGCTCGTCGCTACGGTGATCGCGCTCATGCTCCTGTTCTTTCACGTGATCCCTAACGCGGAGATGGCGGACACGCGCGGGCCTCTGGTGTTGACGAACTATCTCCGGCCGGCTGTCGTCATGGCGTTGCCGATGCTCGTGTTCGTCGCCGGGGCGGCGTTCGCGCTCGGTGCCTGGACACGGCGAGCGATTCTCGTGTTCGTGCTCCCGATCGTGCTCGTGCTCGCCGGGTTCTTCTTCCTCTGGACCTGGACGCCGAACTGGCTGGACCTCCGCATCAACCGCCTGTTGATGATGATCGATCCGAGCGGAGTGCGCTGGCTTGGAGAGACGTACCTCAAGGTCGATCGTGGCGCGGACTACTACAACACGCAGCGCGTCGGGTTCGACGTCCCGTTTCTCCTGAGTCGCCTGGCGCTGGTCGTGGTGGGGCTCGGGTCAGTGGTGGCCGCGGGCGCGCGCTTCGCAACGACGCTGCGGCGGTCAGGAAAGGTGAAAGCCGTCAAAGGGGCGAACCCGGACACCCCCGCGGTCGAGACGCCGGCCAAGTCACTGGCAGCCACGTTGACCCTTGCCGAGTTGGCGATGCACTCGTCGGCGGCCGGGTTCTGGCAGACGGTGCGGCAGATCGCACGATCCGAGATGCGCGAGCTCAAGAGCCAGCCGGGCCTTTATCTGTTCGTGCCGATCATCGTGTTCGAGATCATCACCAACTCGCTCATCGCGTTAGGTGCGTTCGACACGCCGCTCCTGCTCACGTCGGGTACGCTCGCCGTGAACCAGATGCTGTTCATGACGACGCTCCTGAGCCTGCTGCTGATCTTCTACGCGGTCGAGAGCCTGGAGCGTGAGCGGTCGACCGGCTTCAGCGCGATCTCCAACGCCTTGCCGATTCGCACCTCGGCGCTGATCACCGGCAAGCTGATCGCATTGTGCGCGATTGGGGTCATCGTTGGCGTCGCGTGCCTGCTGGCGTGTTGGATTGCGCTGCTCGTGGAGGGTCGCGTCGGCTTCGAGCTGTTTCCGTTCGTGCTCGTCTGGGGTGGCCTCGTCGCCCCGACGTTCTTCGTTTGGGCCGCGTTCGTGTTCGCCGCGTATTCGGTGACGCGCAACCGGTTTTCCGCCTACGGCGTCTCGCTCGCCGCATTCGGCCTGACGGCATACCTCGCGCTGACGAACAAGCTGAATTGGCTCGGTAACTGGCCGCTCTGGAACTCGGTGCGGTGGAGCGACATGAGCACGCTCGAGATCGACCGGCCCGCCCTCGTGCTGAGTCGACTGTTCGTGCTCGGGCTCGGCGCGTTTTTCCTGTGGATCGCGATTCGTCAGTACCCGAGGCAGGACAGTGACGCGATTCGCGTGATGCATCGGCTGCGGCCGTCGGCGCTGCGGACCTCGCTCCTTCGCGCGACGCCTGCGCTTCTCGTTCCCGTCATCGCTGGCGGGATGCTGTGGCGGCAGATCGAGAAAGGACCGGACGGCGGGCCGACGGACAAGAAGGCGCGCGACTACTGGAAGAAAAACCTCGCGACCTGGAAGGACGCCCCGGTGCCGGCACTGGCCAGCGTGGACATGGACCTCGGTCTCGAGCCTAACGAGAGGTCGTGGACCGTGGAGGGCACGTACGTGCTGGTGAACAAGCGCGATCGGAAGATGGAAAAGGTCCCGGTCACGGTGTCGCCGACGTGGCACGATCTCGCGTGGACGATGAACGGCGCACCGTACACGCCCGATACGACCTCACTGTTGTACGTCTTCACGCCGCCCCATGCGCTGATGCCGGGTGATACGATGCGCATCGGGTTCAGCTACAAGGGAAGGGAAACGGGCGCGACGAAAAACGGCGGCGGCGCGGGAGAATTCGTGCTGCCCTCGGGCGCGGTGATGACGAGCTTCTCGCCACGATACTTCCCGACGGTCGGTTACGTCGAGGAGATCGGACGCAAGCAAGGAAAGAACGACTACGAGCCGCGCCAGTACCCCGATGACTTCTACGAGGGGGTGACGGAGCCCGCGTTCGGCAGTCTGCTGCCGACCGTGACGCGGATCCGCATCACGACACCGGCTGGCTTTCTCGCGAACTCGGTGGGTGAGAAGATCTCGGACTCGACGGCGAATGGACGCCGCACGGTGGTGTGGAAGAGCGACCACCCGGTCATGGCGTTCAACGTCGTCGTCGGGCGCTGGGACGTGAAGCGCGGCAACGGGACGGCGCTGTACTACGACCATGACCACACCTACAACGTGAAGGAGATGAGCGAGGCGCTCGACGCCGCGCGCAAGTATTACGGCGAATGGTTCGGCGCATTCCCATGGAAGGAGCTCAAGATCAGCGAGTTTCCGGCGATCGCGATCTACGCGCAGGGCTTCCCGACAAACATCACGTTCTCGGAGGGCATCGGCTTTTTGACCAAGAGCGATCCCAAAACGAACCTCGCGTTCCTCGTCACCGCGCACGAGTCGGCGCATCAGTGGTGGGGCAACATGCTCCAGCCGGGGAAGGGGCCGAGCGGCGACATCCTCAGCGAAGGAATGGCGCACTTCTCCACCGAGCTGCTCATCGATCAGGTCAAGGGCGAGCGGGATGCGACGGAGTTCCGGAAGCGCATCGAATCACGCTACGGCGATCAGCGGCACGCGGATGCGGAGCGCAAGCTCCTTCGCCTCGACGGCTCAAAGGAGGGTGACGAGACCGTCACGTACGACAAGAGCGGCTGGGTTTTCTGGATGCTCATGCAGCGAATGGGGCGAGAGGCGACGCTGCGCGGGATGAAGGATCTCATCGCGGCGTACAGCGGCAACCCGGACCATCCGGTGCTGCACGACTTCGTGGTGCACATGCGGCGTTATGCGGCCGACACCGCCTCGTACGATGACTTCGTGAAACAGTGGTTCGATACGGTGGTCGTCCCCGAATACCGTGTGCACGACGCGAAGACCGTTGAGGCGCCCGGTGGTGGGTGGGTCACGACGGCCGAGATCGAGAACGTCGGCACCGGGCGCATGCCCATCGAGGTGGCGGCGGTGCAGGGTGAGCGGTTCCCGTCGGACTCGACGAAGAAGGCGACACCGGCGCAGCCGTATCAGGCCGTCACGGACTCTCTGACGTTAGGCAGCAAGGAGAAGCAACGCGTTTCGATCCGGACGCCGTTCAAGCCCGAGCGCGTGGTGGTGGACCCGAACGTGCACGTATTGCAGCTCAGACGGCAGTCGGCGGAGGCCAAGCTCTAGGCTTGTTGTTGCGAAACGGCGTCGCGCGAAAGTGCGGTGGCGCACTCAGGTACACCGGTCGCAACCGCCGGACACGATAGTTGTGCTGCGTCGCCAGCGCTCGGCGAGTTGGCGAGCGCTGCGTCGCCGCAGCACCTCGACGATGACGAAACTCACGGCGCACCGGGCCCGTACATGAGGACTCTCCTTGACATTCTACAGGAGCAGATGCCATCGCTCTTGTAGACATTCTACAGGGAGTGCCGGGCCGCCGCGGTGTACCCATGGCGGTGGAGGGGAGCATGCTCTGGATACAACGCATCGTGTTGCGCCTGCGGGCGCTGTTGTTTCGAAATCATATGACTCGCGATTTCGACGACGAGCTGCAGTTCCACGTCGAGCGGCAAACGGCCGAGAACGTCAGGCGCGGCATGAGTGCGGCAGACGCCCGCACCGCCGCGTTACGCGCGTTCGGCGGCGTACAGCGGTACAAGGAAGAGATAGGGGATGCGCACGGATTCCATCTCCTCGACCAGCTCCGACAGGATCTCGCCTATGCCGCGCGGGCCGCACGGCGCAGTCCGGGATTCACCGTCGTCGTCGTCCTGACGCTCGCGTTGGGTGTCGGCGCGACCACCGCGATCTTCAGCGTCGTGAGCGGCGTCCTGCTCCGCGAGCTGCCGTTCGGGTCGCCGGACCGCCTCGTTAGGCTCTGGCTCGCCAATCCTGTCCGCAACGAAGCGAGGAGTCCCATCTCCATTCCGGACCTCGACGACTGGCGGCGGCTCGGCCACTCGTTCGACCACGTGTCGGCCTACAGCACGCTTCCCACCGGCCTCGCGCTGGTGGATGGCGGGGAACCGCTCCGGCTCAAGACCGCGTTCGTCGCGGCCGACTTCTTCGAGACGTTAGGTGTGAGCGCGCTCGTGGGCCGGACCATCCTGCCGAGCGAGCACGTTGACGGACGCGATCGCGTCGTGGTGCTCTCGCATCGGTTCTGGAGTGCGCGGTACGGGTCTGCGCGCGACATCGTCGGGCGATCGCTCCGCCTGAACGATGAGCCGTACACGGTCGTTGGCGTCATGCCGGCGACATTCCGGTTTCCGGATCGCGATACGGACGTCTGGGTCCCAATCTCGGTGGTGCCCGCAAGCGGTATTCCGCGGACGCGTGCCGTGCGCTGGCTCGAGCCGATCGCACGCCTCGCGCCCGGCGTAACCCCGGCGCGCGCGCAGTCGGAGCTATCCGTCATCACGGACCGACTCGCGAGCGAGTACGGCGACACCAACGCGGGCTGGACTCGAGCGACGCTCATCCCGCTGCGCGATGCGATCCTCGGCAGCTCACGCTCACGCGTCTGGATCCTGTTCGGGGCCGTGGTGCTCACGCTCGTGCTGGCGTGCGTGAACGTCGCGAACCTCGTGCTGGCGCGCGCGTCCAGACGGTCGAGAGAGCTCGCGCTGCGCACGGCGTTGGGTGCCGGACGGGCCCGGCTCGCTCGCCAGCTGTTCACGGAGAGCGTCGCACTCTCGCTCGCCGGTGGAGTCCTGGGTGTCGTGCTCGCGACGTGGGGCGTGCGCGCGCTGGTCACGCTCATTGGCCCATGGCTCCCTGCCGTCGGCGATGTCCAGGTGGACGGAACGGTGTTGGCATTCGCGCTCGGCGTCTCCGCGCTCACTGGGCTCGTCTTCGGATTGATCCCGGTCATGGGCGATCGGCGCAACGTCGCGAGCACTCTCCGCGAGAGTGGCCGCGGCAACACGGGCGCTGCTGGCGCGCACGCACTCCGTCGCGCGCTCGTCGCCCTGGAGGTCGGGCTCGCGATGATGTTGGTCGTCGGGGCGGGTCTGCTCGTGAAGAGCTTCTCGCGACTGAGCAGCGTGTCGCTGGGCTTCGACGCGGACCGGACGGTCTACGCTCGCGTCACGATTGCCGCGTCGCGTTATGCAACGCCGTCGGAATACCTGCCGGTTGCCGATCGCATGCTGGCACAGGTGCGCGAACTCCCCGGAGTCACGGCCGCCGCGCTCGCCAAGGACGGGCCCATGCGCGCCGGAGGCGAGCCTAGTACGTTCGCCATCCCGGCGCAGACGGCGAGTGCCTCCTCAGCCGAGCCACGCGCGAATTTCCTGCCGTCGTCGGATGGGATCGTTCGGGCGTTGGGCGTGCGCCTGCTCGCCGGACGAGATCTCATCGAACAGGATGGCGATTCGGGGGCCATCGGCGTGGTCGTAAGTGCCGGGCTCGCGCACAAGTACTGGCCCGAGCGCTCACCGGTTGGTGAAGAGATCGAGTACGCGGGGCGACGGATGCGCATCGTCGGCGTGGCGGGTGACGCGCGCTATACCAGCGTGCAGGGCGACCCGACTCCGATGGTGTACGTGCCTAACAAGGTCGTGACACGCCGCATTTTCACCGTCATTGCGAAAACGACTGGCGACCCGGCGCTGTTGCTGCCGGCCATCCGTGAGGCGATCCGCACGGTGGAGCGGGATCAACCGATTACGGAGATTGGCACGGTGCGGGACGCGGTAGGCGGCGCCCTCGCGGCGCCTCGCGTGCTGACGCTGCTCGTCGGCGCATTCGGCGTGGTGGCGCTGCTGCTCGCCGCGATCGGCGTGTATGGCGTCGTCGCCTATGTCGTCGGCCAGCGGACGAACGAGATCGGCATCCGGATCGCGCTCGGAGCGAAGTCGGCCGATATCGTCCAATGGACCCTCAAGACCGGTCTCACGCCCGCGCTCGTTGGGCTCGCCGCCGGTACCGTGGCTGCGCTGGCACTGTCGCGCTGGTTAGGCGCTCAGCTTTACGAGGTCAGTCCGACGGACCCGGTGGTGTTCGCAGGGGTGGGGATCGTGCTGGTCGTGGTCGCCATTCTGGCGTCCGGCGTTCCGGCTCGGCGCGCGGCGCGGGTGGATCCGGCGATCGCGCTCAGGTCGGATTGACAACGATTTGGCTGATGAAGCGGAAGCGACCGGATCCGGCTTTGCATTGACGCTGGCTCGTGCGACAAGCCCGGTTAGGGATTGAATGACCGCCGGACACAGGAGCTTCCCGGGCAGTGACCAAGGTCCCGCTTGCGCGAACGGAGCGTACTCGTTAGGCCGTATCCGGGAGGTTCCGTCACATCCGCCTCATCGTTGTAGTTTTCCGAAAAGGCTTTGCGAGGAACTGAAGCCGGGGGCTCGCGATGATGGCAAGGGGGTCGCCAAATTCCGACGTCCGCTTTCACTCACCGCCGCCCCGGACGTGACGCATGCGCATGCGCACCCCCCTCGTCGTAGCTGTCACGATTTTCCTCCCATTCGCCTGGCAACAGGCGGACGCCCAGTCGAAAACGACTCGGCCACCCGACCGGCGCGAACGAGAGCGACAGGAAGAGCGGGAGCGCGAGGGCAAGCGCTCGGTCATGTCCGCGCGCTCAGGGCCGGACGAGCCGGAGGAGATGGAGGACCTCACGCGCGAGTTGTGGAAGTTCGCGCGCGGGAAGGGGTACGACCGCGCCGTGCGCCGAGCAAACGCGTCGGCGGCGAAGTTCGCGGCACAGGCCCCGCAAATGCGCCTCCCGACCGGCTGGGTCCTGGCACCTGCCGGTGCTCAGGTCGAGCTCGGGCGCATGCCGTACGAAGCCGTGTCGTTCGCTGGCCGAGTGGTGGTGCTCAACAACGGGTACTACCTGCAGGGGCTGGAGGATCCGGAGATCTCGATCGTCGATGCGGCGAGACCGAGCGTCACGCGGACCCTTCGCGTCGCGTCATTGTATCCGAGCGCGACCGCGTCGCCTAACGGCAACCTCTATGTCAGCGGCGGCTCGAGCGACAGCGTCTTCCAGATCGACCGGCAGTTCCAGGTCACCCGCTCCTTCGACGTTGGCGAATACGCCGGTCCAGTGGCTGCGATCGATGCCGAGCACGTTGCGGTTGCGCTGCTGACCGCGCCGGACAGCGTCGGGGCCTCGGGCCCGGGGAAAGTCGCGATCCTCAACGTGACGACCGGACGCATCGAGTCCACGGTCAACGCCGGTTACTTCCCGTCAGCGATGCGACTGGTTGGAAAAACGCTGTACCTGTCGCTCGTCGGCGAGCACAAGCTGCTCGCGTACGATCTGTCCGGCGGTCAGCTACGACTGCGGCGCACGATCGCGACCGGGCGCGCTCCGCAGAGTCTCTGCGCGGACGACGCACGCGTGTACGTCGTGAATTCCGGCTCCGACGACGTCTCGGCCGTGTCGCTCACATCCGACTCCGTTGCGACGTACCGCGTCAGATTCCCGGGCCCGCAGGGGGCCAGCGCGAGATTTGGCGGTGCTCCGACGTCATGCGCGGTGTCGAACGGGAAGCTGTACGTCAGCGCTGCCGGTCTCAACGCGGTTGCAGTGTTCGACCTCGGTGCTGCCTCCAACGCCACCAGCGCGGAGCCTGTTGGTTTTTTCCCGACAGCGTGGTATCCGACCAAAGTCCTCGCGGACAGTGGCCGGATCGTGGTGCTGAGCGCGAAGGGCATCCGCGCGCGGCGGCCGAATCCCCAGGGGCCGCAGGCCATCGCCGACACGCGTACGAGCGGACCTGACTACGTCCTCACGCTCCTTCGTGGCTCGGTTGCGGTGCTGCCTGAGTCGGTGATACCGAGCCGGCTCGCCGGCTGGACGACGCAGGTCGCGCAGGGCACTCCACTCTACAGCGCGGGCGAGGGTCTTCGGCTTCCCATCCGCCACGTGTTCTACATCGTCCGCGAGAATCGCTCGTGGGATCAGGTGATGGGTGACCTGGGCCGCGGGGAAGGGGATTCGAGCCTAACGCTGTTCGGCGAGCGCATAACTCCGGTCGCGCATCAGATCGCGCGGGAGTTCGTCGCGCTCGACCATTTCTACGCCGACGGGGAGATCAGCGTCCTCGGGCACAGTTTCACCACCAGCGGATACGCCAGCCCGTTTCTCGAGTGGCTGGGGAACACGACGTACGCCGCGCGCTACCGCGGATACCCGTTCGGCACCGTGCCGGGCGCCTACTCGCCGACGTACCTGTGGGATGCGCTCGAGGCGAAGAACGTGAGCTACCGCATTTACGGCGAGCCGTACTACCTGTTCACGCGCATGTACCGCCTGATCACCGAGCGCTTTGGCGCGGACCACGCTCTCGCGAAGCGGTTCTACGCGCACTCAATGGCGCTCGCGGACTCCGTCGACCGCGGGACGCGATTCACGGCGTTGTCGACGCGGTTCATGGGTCGCGGAACCAACCGTGCCGACGCGCTCAAGCTACTCGCCGACGCGAGGTTTTCCGCCGGCTTGTCGACGATGTTCACCGGGGACAACAGCCTCGCCCGCGCAATCAGCTCGGATGCGACGTTCAAGACCGGCGTCGCCGACTTCCTCACGCACTACACGCTCGGGTACCCGACGTGGAACCTCGCGTTCTCGGACCTCGACCGGACGGCGATCTGGCGCCGCGACTTCGAGACGGCCATCAAGGAGAATCGGGTGCCGGCGTTCTCGTACCTCTGGCTGCCTAACGATCACACGGCCGGCGTCAGCCCGGATTTCCTCAACCCGTATCAGCTCGTTGCGCAGAACGACGCGGCGCTGGGCCAGATCGTCCAGACGATCTCGAACAGCCCGATCTGGAACGAGAGCCTCATCATCGTGATGGAGGATGACGCCCAGAACGGGCCCGATCACGTCGACGCTACGCGCGAGGTGGCGCTGCTCATCGGTCCGTCGGTCAAGCGTGGCGTCGTGGTCTCGGATCGCTTCGATCAGCTGAGCGCACTCCGCACGGTGGAGTTGATCCTCGGCCTGGATCCCATGAACCTCGGGGATGCGGTGGCCGCTCCCATGTTCAACGCGTTCACGACGACGCCTGACGCGAGGCCCTTCACGCCCGTCGCGCCATCATCCTACCTCGTGCGAGAGGACAAGGCGAAGTTCGATTCACTTGCCGCACGACGCCGTTGACGTCATCTCGAGCCGTCAGCCTCGGTTGTCATCCCGAGCCGGCAGGCGAGGGATCTTCATCGTCCCGATAGAGTCCTCTTCCGGGGTCCTGAGGATCCCTCGCTGCGCTCGGGATGACAGGCTACTTCACCGAATCGAGGACGGCCTTCCGCTCGAGCCACGTCACACCTTCGGTCATCCATTTCGGCGCAGGCTCACCCTTGAGCCAGTGACCGAACCATTGGTTGATCCGGCGGTGGTAGTCGATCTGGTTCTCCTTCTTCCGGAGCCCGTGGTCCTCACCGGGATACACGAGCATCACGAAGTCATCGCGGCCGGCGCGGCG
>Ga0068857_100001378_pt1 | contig 19178 bp, 15 predicted proteins | sample KBSCornC72_FD_66591 | JGI IMG/M metagenome (GOLD analysis project Ga0068857, IMG submission 66591) | Corn rhizosphere microbial communities from Kellogg Biological Station, Michigan, USA - KBS Corn C7-2 | ecosystem: Host-associated > Plants > Roots > Rhizosphere > Soil ...
CCTGGGTGCTCGTGGTCATGCTGTCCCCCCCGTGGTCAGGGGGCAGCCTTCCGGACCCGACGGCATCCCACCAGGTCCTCTGGGACCGGTGGTCGGAGGATCAGGTCAGGCGCTCCAGGATCAGCTCCCGCACCCGGTTGGCGTCCGCCTGGCCGCGCATCTCCTTCATCACCGCACCGATCAGGGCACCGGCGGCGGCCACCTTGCCGTCGCGGATCTTGTCGGCGACGTCCGGGTTGGCGGCGATGGCGCTGTCCACGGCCGCGCTCAGGGCATGCTCGTCGGAGACGAGCGCAAGTCCCCGGGCCGCAACGATCTCGTCCGGCGTGCCCTCGCCCGCGAGCAGACCGTCGAAGACCTGGCGCGCGAGCTGGTCGTTGAGGGTGCCCTCGTCGACCAGCGACTGCACGCGGGCCACGTCGGCGGGCACGACCCCCAGCGCCCCGATCTCGGTCTCGGTCTCGTTGGCCCGTCGTGCCAGCTCCCCGAGCCACCACTTGCGCGCTGCCTGCGGCGGCGTGCCGGCTGCGATCGTGTCCTCGACGAGTCCGAGCGCGCCGGCACCGACCGTGTCCCGCATCTCGAGGTCGGAGAAGCCCCATTCCCGCTGGAGGCGCGCGCGCCTCTCGTGCGGAGGCTCCGGCAGCGTGGCCCGCAGCTCGGCCACCCACTCCCGGCTCGGCGCCACCGGCACCAGGTCGGGCTCGGGGAAGTAGCGGTAGTCGTCGGCGTCGGACTTCTCCCGCCCGCTGGTGGTGACGCCGGTGTCCTCGTGCCAGTGTCGGGTCTCCTGGAAGACCCGGCGACCACCGGCCAGCACGGCGGCATGACGCTGCACCTCGTAGCGTGCCGCCCGCTCGACCGACCGGAGCGAGTTGACGTTCTTGGTCTCGGTCCGCGTGCCCAGCGTCCCGGAGCCCTTCGGCGCCAACGACAGGTTGACGTCGCAGCGCAGCGACCCCTGCTCCATGCGTACGTCGCTCACGCCGAGGCCGAGCAGCAGCTCGCGCAGCTGGCCGACGTACGCCCGGGCGACCTCGGGTGCCTTGTCGCCCGTGCCGAGCACGGGCTTGGTCACGATCTCGATCAGCGGGATGCCGGCCCGGTTGTAGTCGACCAGGGAGTAGTCGGCGCCGTGGATGCGGCCGCTGCTGCCACCCACGTGCAACGACTTGCCGGTGTCCTCCTCCATGTGGGCACGCTCGATGCCGACCCGGTGGGTCTCGCCGTCCACCTCGACGTCCATGTAGCCGTCGAACGCGATCGGCTCGTCGTACTGCGAGGTCTGGAAGTTCTTCGGCATGTCCGGGTAGAAGTAGTTCTTCCGCGCGAACCGGCACCACTCCGCGATCCGGCAGTTCAGCGCCAGGCCGATCCGGATCGCGGACTCCACGGCCACCGTGTTGACCACCGGCATCGAGCCCGGCAGGCCGAGGCAGGTAGGGCACGTCTGGGTGTTGGGCTCGGCGCCGAACGCCGTCGGGCAGCCGCAGAACATCTTGGTCGCGGTGTTCAGCTCGACGTGCACCTCGAGCCCGAGCGCCGGGTCGAACTCCGCGAGCGCGGCGTCGTACGACAGCAGGGTGTCGGTCATGCTCCGGCTCCTTGGTCCCCGGACGGGCGCAGCCCGGCCCCCTCGCCCAGCGGAGGGGCCTGGTCCAGCAACGAGCCGCCCCACTCCTGGGCGAGCAGCGCCTCGAGCGCGGCACCCACGCGGTAGACCCGGTCGTCGGCCATCGCCGGCGCGAGGATCTGGACGCCGGCCGGCAGGCCGTCCTCGTCGGCCAGTCCGCTCGGGATCGAGATGCCCGGCACGCCGGACAGGTTGGCCGGGATCGTGGCCAGGTCGTTGAGGTACATCGCGAGCGGGTCGTCGACCTTCTCGCCGATCTTGAACGCGGTGGTCGGTGCGGTCGGGCTGACCAGGACGTCGGCCCGCTCGAACGCCGCCTCGAAGTCGCGCGCGACGAGCGTGCGCACCTTCTGCGCCTGGCCGTAGTAGGCGTCGTAGTAGCCGCTGGACAGGGCGTAGGTGCCCAGGATGATCCGGCGCTTCACCTCGTCTCCGAAGCCCGCCTCGCGGGTGGCCCGCATGACGTCCTCGGCGCTCGGGTCACCGGCGGGCGTCACCCGCAGCCCGTAGCGCATGGCGTCGAAGCGGGCGAGGTTCGACGACGCCTCGGCCGGCAGGATCAGGTAGTACGTCGCGAGCGCGTGCACGAAGTGCGGGCAGGAGACCTCGACGACCTCGGCCCCCGCCTTGGTCATCAGCTCCACGGAGTCCTCGAAGCGCGCGAGCACGCCGGCCTGGTACCCCTCGCCGCCGAGCTCCCTGACCACGCCGATACGGACGCCGGTCAGGTCGCCGTCGGCGCCCTGGCGGGTGGCGTCGAGCAGGGCGGGGAGGGGCCGGTCGATCGAGGTGGAGTCGAGCGGGTCGTGTCCGCCGATCACCTCGTGCAGCAGGGCCGCATCGAGCACGGTGCGGGTCACCGGTCCGGCCTGGTCGAGCGAGTTGGCCAGAGCGATGAGGCCGTAGCGCGACACGCCGCCATAGGTCGGCTTCACCCCGACCGTGCCGGTGACCGCTCCCGGCTGGCGGATCGAGCCGCCGGTGTCCGTCCCGATCGCGAAGGGCGCCTCGTACGCCGCGACCGCCGCCGCACTGCCGCCCCCGGAGCCACCCGGGATGCGGTCGAGGTCCCACGGGTTGTGGGTCGGACCGAAGGCGCTGTGCTCGGTCGACGAGCCCATCGCGAACTCGTCCATGTTGGTCTTGCCGAGGATCGGCAGCCCGGCCGCCCGCAGGCGCGCGACCACGGTCGCGTCGTACGGCGGAACCCAGCCCTCGAGGATCCGCGAGCCACACGTCGTCGGCAGGCCACGGGTCGCGAGCACGTCCTTGACCGCGATCGGGATGCCGTCGAGCGGCCCGTACGACGAGCCGGCAGCGCGCCGCTCGTCCGACGCCGCGGCATCGCGGAGCGCACCCTCCGTGTCGACCTGGAGGAACGCGTGGACGGCCCCGTCGACCTCGGCGATGCGGTCGAGGTGGGCCCGGGTGATCGCGACGCTGGTGGTCTCGCCCCTTTCCAGTGCGGCGGACAGGTCCGCCGCAGTGGCTCGCACAGACGGGGCCGGCCGCGTCGCGCCCTCCCCGGTCACTGCTCGTCCCCGAGGATCCGCGGCACCTTGAACCGCTGCTGCTCGACCTCGGGCGCGCCGCTCAGCGCCTCCTCGGCGGTCAGTCCGGGGCGCACCACGTCGTCGCGGAAGACGTTGGTCAGCGGGAGCGCGTGCGAGGTCGGCGGCACGTCGTCACCGGCGACTCCCTGGATCGAGGCGATCGAGTCCAGGATCACGCTCAGCTGTGGAGCGAGGTGGTCCAGCTCGGCGTCGCTCAGGTCGATCCGCGCGAGGTCGGCGAGGTGAGCCACCTCCTCGCGTGAGAGCGTCGGCTGCTCCACCGCCGCGCGACCGTCCTCGGGCGCGCCGGTGTGCTCGGAGGTCTCGGGCATGGGTTCATCCTAGGGAGACGTCGGCGGACCCAACCATTCGGTTCCGTCGCGGCATCCGATGAGGTGACGCCAGCCGGGCGTGGGTACCAGGTTGGCCAAACCGCCTACACGGGCGCCGTCTCGCCGCTACCGTGCTGAGCGATAGCACAAACGCCAGCCACCCCCCAGGCCGACTATGAACACCGCTCTCCACACGGTCCAAGAGACCGACGTCGACGGCGTCCTCTGCTTCTTCGTGGACATGGGACGCCCGGCTTCTGCCGCCCATCTGCTGTTCCGACAGGGGATGGCAGACGAGCCGCTGCACGAGACGGGATGGCTGCACCTCCTGGAGCACCTCGCGCTGCTCGACCGCGAGACCCTGACGCGTCCGATCGAGGGTCGACTCTCGATGCTGCTCACGCACTTCGCGGCGTTCGGAGAGCCCGAGGCGCTCACGGAGCGTCTCGGCGCACTGGCCCACTGGTTGAGTGAGCCCGACCTGCGCCTGCTCGCCCGCGAGCGCGGCGTGCTGCAGGCCCGGGCCCACGGACCGCGCGACGGTCTGGTCAGCTCTTTGACCTGGCGGTACGGCGCGAAGGGGCCGGGCGTGGCCAGCTACGCCGAGGTCGGCGCGGTGCGCGCCACCGGCCACTCGCTGCTCGAGCGGTCGCGACGCACCTTCAGCGCCTCGAACGCCGTTCTGGTGCTGGACGGGCCGCCGCCCGCCGGGCTGTCGCTGCCGCTGCCCGCAGGCGAGTACCTGCCCGCGCCGACCGCCACGCCCCTGGACCGCGTCGTACCGGCGGCCTACCGCGACGAGGCCGGCCTCACGCTCAGCGGCGTGGTCACCCGCACGCACGAGGCGAGCTTCCTGTCCGACATCCTCGAGCGCTCCCTCCACGACGGGCTGCGTCGGCACAGCGGTGGTGCGTACGGTCTCTGGTCCGGCATGACCGAGGTCGACAACCAGCACGCGGTCGTGGGCGCCGGTGCGGACGTCCTTCCCGAGATGCTGCCGAGCCTGGCTCGTGCCGCCCTCGAGGTCACCCAGCGCCTGGCGGACGATGGCGTCCCGCGTGAGTGGGTGCAGGAAGCGGTGCAGGCGCGACTCCGGGTCCTGGAGTCTCCGGCGGCCATGGTCGAGACCGCGCTCGAGGCGGCGTACTCCGTCCTGCGCGACCAGGTGCCGGTCACCTACGAGGAGCTCCTGCAGCGGCTGCACGACACCGACCCGGCCCGCGTCGACCACGCCGCCCGCGAGCTGCACGCGTCCCTGCTCGTGGGGCTGCCCGAGGCGGCGCCGCTGGGCCGCACCATCCCGGCGGTGACGTTCCCCGAGTCCCCCCCGATCGGCACCGGTCAGAAGCACAGCCACGTGAACTGGCCGGCCGACCTCACGACGTTCTCCGTCGACGAGCACGTCGCCGAACGCGTCACCGGCGCCGTGTCGCGGTCCATGCGCTTGGCCGATGTCGTCGCCCTCCTCGCCTGGCGCGACGGTGCGCGGCACCTGATCGGGCAGGACGGCGACATGATGGAGCTCGAGCCACGTGAGTGGATGCGGGGCAAGGACCTGAGCAGGGCCCTCGACGCCGCGATCCCGGCCGACCGCCACGTCCCCATGCCCGACCGGGCCGTGACGTTCCGGCGGATGAGCACCACCGAGCGCGCCGCGGTCGCCTTCGCCCGCGTCGCCAACACCCGGATCGGCCTGCTGTCGATGCTCGGTGTCGTGGCGGTGCTGGCGACGTGGTCCATGATCACCGGCCACCGCATCGTCGGGTTCTTCTTCCTCCTGCTCGCGTCCGCCCTCGGGGCACACCTGTGGCGCACGGAGATGGACAGGACCCCGGGCACACCGTCGTCGCCGGCCAGCTCGGCCACCACCTAGGCGGCGACCCGATGCCGCTCGCGCTGGGCGACGGACGAACCCTCGCCTGGTCCGAGGGCGGCGACCCCGCAGGCACACCGGTTCTGTTCTTCCACGGCTGCCCCGACACCCGGCGCGCCGCCTGGACCGGACACGACGCCGCGCACGCGGCCGGCGTGCGGCTGATCGCCGCGAACCGCCCGGGCTACGGCGCCTCGACGCCGGCCTCCCCGTCGTACGAGCTGGTCGTGGGCGACGTCGCCGAGCTCGCCGACTCGCTGGGCCTGGACCGCTTCGCAGTGATCGGGATGTCGGTCGGCGGCACGTTCGCCCTCGCCTGCGCGGCGCGGCTGCCCTACCGGGTCACGACCGCGGCCCTCGTGGCGACCCCCGGCGAGACATCACGGATGGACCCGCCGTACCCGCGCGACGGCCTCGATGCCGAGGGCCGGGTGTTCTACGACGCCCTCGCGACCGGGACGCCGGCGGAGAACCTCGCCCGGCTCCGTCCCGAGTTCCTCGCCTGGCGCTCGATGATCGACCCTGAGGACACCGACGACATCGCTCTGGCCGAGCGCTGGCTGGGGTCTCTGCCACCGAGGGACCGGGCGTTCGCCGAGGGCCCGGTCGCCGAGGTGGCCGCGGCGGCGCGCGAGGCGATCCTGGTGCCCGACGGCTATCTGTCGGACGCGGCGCTGGTCTTCGGCCGCTGGCCCTTCCGGGTCGAGGACGTCGGCTGCCCGGTCACCCTCTGGTACGGCGAGCGTGACGCCAACGCGCCGCCGCGCAACGGTGCCTGGCTGGCCGAGCACCTGCCCGACGCCACGCTGAACCTGCTGCCCGGCCTCGGCCACCTCGAGTCGCTGATGCGCTCCTGGGAAACCATCCTCCGGGCCGTCGCCGGGCACCCTAGAGCCCGCCAGGCCCGCTCTCCAGCAGCACCTTGAATCCGCCCTCGTCGAGGACGGGCACCCCGAGCTGCTCGGCCTTGTCGGCCTTGGTGCCGGCGTTGTCACCGACCACGACGTAGTCGGTGTTCTTGGAGACCGAGCCGGCCGCCTTGCCGCCGCGAGAGACGATCGCCTCCTTGGCGGAGTCGCGCGAGAACTCGACCAGTGAGCCGGTGACGACCACGGTCAGGCCCTCGAGCGTGCGCGGCGTCGACTCGTCCCGCTCGTCGGCCATGCTGACGCCGGCCGCCCCCCACTTGTCGACGATCGCGCGGTGCCAGTCGACGGTGAACCACTCGATCACCGACTCCGCGATCGTCGGGCCGACGCCCTCGGCCGCCGCCAGCTGCGCCTCCGACGCGCCACGGATCGCCGCCATCGAGCCGAACTCCGTGGCCAGGGCCCGGGCCGCGGTCGGCCCGACGTGACGGATCGACAGCGCGACCAGCACCCGCCACAAGGGGACAGACCTGCGCTCACCGAGGTTGGCCAGCAGCCCCTCGCCGTTCGCGCTCAGCTGGGGGCCCTCCTCGCCCTTCTTCGGCGCGCGCGTGAACAGATCGGTCTTCAGCAGCTTGTCGCGGTCGAGGTCGAACACGTCGCCCTCGTCGGAGATCACCTGGGCCTCGAGCAGTGCGTGCGCAGCCTCTGAGCCCAGGCCCTCGATGTCGAACGCGCCACGGCTCGCCACGTGGTAGACCCGCTCGAGCAGCTGGGCCGGGCAGGCCCGGGTGTTGGGGCAGCGGAGGTCCTTGTCACCCTGCTTCTGCTGGACCAGCGCCGTGCCGCACGACGGGCAGACGGTCGGCATCGCCCACTTCTCGAGGCCCTTCGGCCGGAGCGCCAGCACCGGCCCGACGATCTCGGGGATGACGTCACCCGCCTTGCGCAGCACGACGGTGTCGCCCGGACGGACGTCCTTGCGAGCCACCTCGTGGGCGTTGTGCAGGGTCGCCCGCTCGACCGTCGAGCCGGCGACCTTGGTCGGCTCCATCACCCCGAACGGCGTCACCCGGCCGGTGCGGCCGGTGTTGACCTCGATCGAGAGCAGCTTGGCGTTGACCTCCTCGGGCGGGTACTTGAACGCGATCGCCCACCGGGGGGCGCGTGAGGTGGATCCGAGCCGCCGCTGAAGCGCCACCTCGTCGACCTTGATCACGACGCCGTCGATCTCGTAGGGGACGATCGTGTGCCGGTGCTCCCCGACGTTGTCGATGTAGGCCTGCACCTTCGCCAGCGAGGGCAGCACCTCCACCTTGTCGGACGTGGGCAGACCCCAGGCCTGCAGGGCGTCGTACGCGGTCGACTGCGACACGGGGTCGAAGCCCTCGCGCGCACCGATGCCGTGGCAGACCATCCCGAGGTCACGGGACGCCGTGACGCGGGGGTCCTTCTGCCGCAGCGAACCCGCGGCGGCGTTGCGGGGGTTGGCGAAGACCGGCTTGCCGGCGTCGGTCATCGTCTCGTTGAGCCGCTCGAACGCCTCGGCCGGCAAGAACACCTCGCCGCGCACCTCGAGCAGGGCCGGGACCGGGAAGTCGTCCGTACCGGTGAGCCGGTGAGGCACGGAGTCGATCGTGCGGACGTTGGGTGTGACGTCCTCACCGGTGCGGCCGTCACCGCGGGTGAGGGCCCGGGTCAGCCGGCCCTTCTCGTAGAGCAGGTTGATCGCGAGCCCGTCGACCTTGAGCTCGCAGAGCAGGGCGGGGTCGTCCACACCGTCGCGCGACAGCCGCGCGTGCCACGAGGCCAGCTCGTCGTAGGAGAACGCGTTGTCGAGGCTCTCCATCCGCTGCAGGTGGTCGACCGCGGTGAAGTCGGTCGAGACGGCGCCGCCGACCTGCTGCGTCGGCGAGTCGGGGGTGCGCAGCTCGGGGAACTCCTCCTCGAGCACCTGGAGCTCACGCAGGCGACGGTCGTAGTCCCCGTCGTCGAGCGTCGGGTCGTCGAGCACGAAGTAGCGCCAGCGGGCGTCCTCGATCTCCTCGCTCAGCTGACGGTGTCGGTCCTTGGCCTCGGGAGTCGCCGACTGCGGTTCGCCCATGCCCCCTATCCTGCCAACGACCGCCGACACGCGACGACCCCGGCAACCGCCGGCCAACCCCCTGGGCCAACCGCCGGGGCAACCGCAGGCGGACCGCCCGTCCGGAGGCGCCGACGTACCGAACACAGCCCGTGGAGACGACCGTGACCGACCAGGCCCTCACCGGACACGACTCGGTCGACGCGCCCACGGCCATGGTCCTGGTCCTGCACGGAGGCAAGGACCGGTCGCGCGCCCCCGTCACCCGGCGCAGCCTCTCGTGGCAGCGCGGGGCCGCCCTGGGCCGTACCCTCGGCCGGCGGCTGCACGACGCGGGAGTCGGGGTCCGGCTGCTCCGCTACCGCTCGGTCGGCTGGAACGGCGACGGCGCCGACAAGATCGCCGACGCGTACTGGGCGCTCGACACGATCCGCGACGCGGTCGGTGAGGTCCCGGTCGTGCTGGTCGGGCACTCCATGGGCGGTCGTACGGCGTGCCGCGCGGCCGACCACCCGCTCGTCCGCGGCGTCGTCGCCCTCGCCCCCTGGCTCCCCCCGGGCGAGCCGGTCTCCGCCCTGACCGGCAGGGAGCTCCACGCGGCGCACGGGCGCCGCGACCGGATCACCCGCGCCCGCGACACCCGGGCGTACGTCGAGCGCGCCCGCACCGTCGCGACCGCTGCGTCGTTCACCGACATGGGCGAGCGTGGCCACTACCTCCTGACCGGCATCCACGCCTGGAACGAGCTCGCCGTCGACCGCATCGGCCGCATCCTCGCGCACACCCGCGGCTGAGCCCGTCGAGAGCTCTGCGGGCGTCCCCGGGAGGGTGCCGGTGTGGGTTCGTCCGGACCCCGGATGAAACCGATTTGTTTCATCCGCGCCGGGCCGCTACCGTCGCCATGGAACGAAACCGTTTCGTTTCATCTCCGCGCACGACAGGTGACCACCGGATGACCCCCGAAGCCGCAGCCGCCGCCCGACCCCGTGTCGAGGGCGACCGGGAGCAGGAGATCCTCGAGGCCGCCCTCGAGGTCCTCGCCGAGCACGGCTACGACCGGCTCACCATGGACGCCGTGGCCCAGCGGGCGAAGGCCTCCAAGGCGACGCTCTACCGGCGGTGGAACTCCAAGGCGACCCTCGTCACCGAGGCACTGGCGCGCACGAAGCCGGTGCCTCCGGTGCCCGACACCGGCGACCTCCGCGGCGACCTGATGGCCGCGTTCTGCGGCATGGGGGGGCTCACCGACCACGACACCACCTCGACGCTCGGGGCCGTGATCACCGCGGTCACCACCGACCCGGAGTTCGCCGCCGAGTTCCGCAAGCAGGTCGTGGGTCCGAAGGCGCAGGCCTCCCGCATCGTCTTCGAGCGAGCCCGCGATCGCGGTGAGCTGCGCGACGACATCGATCTCGACATCGTCGTCCCGGCGCTCGCCGGCATCGTGCTCCACCGCCTGTTCATCCTCGGCGAGCAGCCCGACGCGGCGCTGATCGAGCGCGCCCTCGACCAGATCATCCTGCCGGCTGTCAGACCGCAGGCCTGAGAGCCGTCAAGAAGTCAAACGAAGCAGAGAAGCAGAGAAGTTAGGAAACGCATGTCCGACATCACCGAAGCCGTCGGCACTCCCGAGCCGGAGGTGGACACCTCCGACCGGAGAGAGCACCTCGGCTGGGCGCTGGTGCTCATCTGCATCGCCCAGCTGATGGTGGTCCTCGACGCCACGATCGCCAACATCGCCTTGCCCTACATCGGCAAGGACCTCCACATGTCCGGGACGAACCTCACCTGGATCGTCACCGGCTACTCACTCGCCTTCGGCGGCCTGCTGCTGCTCGGCGGCCGTCTCGGCGACCTCTACGGCCGCCGCCGGGTCTTCATGACCGGCCTCACCGTCTTCGCGGTGGCGTCCCTGCTCGGCGGACTCGCGCAGAGCGAGGCGCTGCTGCTGGGGGCCCGGGGCCTGCAGGGCCTCGGCGCAGCGCTGGCCTCGCCGGCGGCGCTCGCGCTGATCACCACCACCTTCCCGGCCGGCCCCGCGCGCAACCGCGCCTTCGCGGTGTACGCCGCCATGTCGGGCGCCGGCGCGGCCGTGGGCCTGATCCTGGGTGGCTGGCTGACCGGGCTGGACGTCAGCCTGTTCAACCCGCAGGACGGCTGGCGGCTGACCTTCCTGATCAACGTCCCGATCGGTCTGGTCGCGGCACTGCTGGCCCCGCGGTTCCTCCGCGAGTCCGAGTCCCACCCCGGCCAGCTCGACGTACCCGGTGCGCTGGCCGGAACCGGCGGGCTGCTCGCGCTGGTCTACGGACTCACCCGGGCCGGCAACGCGGCGTACGGGTGGAGCGACAGCCTGACCGTCGCGTCGCTGCTCGCCGGCGTCGTCCTGCTCGTGCTCTTCTTCATGGTCGAGTTCCGTGTCGAGCACCCACTGCTGCCGTTCCGCATCTTCATGAACCGGACCCGCGCGGCGAGCTTCGTGGCGATGATGCTGCTCCCGGCCGCGATGTTCTCGATGTTCTTCTTCCTGAGCCTCTTCATCCAGAACGTCATGGGCTACAGCCCGCTCAAGGCCGGTTTCGCCTTCCTGCCGTTCAGCATCTGCATCATCATCAGCGCCACGATCGTGTCCAACCTGGCCAACCGGATCGACCCCCGCTACATCGCGGGCGTGGGCACCCTGATGGCGTCGGCCGCGCTGTACGGCTTCACCAGGCTGGGCGTCCCCGACAGTGGGGCGGACGTCCTCCACGTGGCGAGCACCGGCCAGTCCCTCGGGTCGGACGTGAGCTACTGGACCCAGATCCTGCCCTTCGTCTGCCTGATGGCGCTCGGCATGGGTGCGGTGTTCGTACCGCTCACCCTGACCGCCGTCCACCACGTGCGGGCCGAGGACTCCGGGGTCGGCTCGGGCGTGCTGAACACGATGCAGCAGGTCGGCGGCGCGCTCGGCCTGGCGGTCCTGTCGACCGTCGGCAGCCACTTCACCAACGAGCACATCACCCGGATCGCGCCGACCATCGCCCGAGGGGTCTCCACCCTCGACCCGAACGTCACCTCGGCGCTGATGGACAAGCTGGGCGTCGCCACACCGGCCGGCCTGGTCGGGGCCCTGTCCTACATCGGGAGCTTCCCCACCGGAGCCACCCACGCGTTCATGGTCGGTGTCTTCCTGATGCTGGCCGGCTCGGCGATCGTGTGGATCTTCCTCGACGTCAAGCACGAGGAGCTGGCCACCGACGCGCCCGAGCAGGGCGTCCACGTCGGCTGACCGGCCGCCTGTCGGCAACGACGCCCCCGGAGCACCGCTCCGGGGGCGTCGTCGTCCTTCGCTCAGCGCTTGCGGGCCAGCGACACCCCGTCGCGCACGGGCAGCAGCACCACGTCGATCCGGTCATCGCCGACCAGGGCCTGGTTGAGCTCGTGGATGGCGCGGTCGTCGTCGTTCTCCGGCGCGAGAACGCGGCCGTCGCGGAGCATGTTGTCCAGCACCATCAGCCCACCGGGGCGCAGCCGGGGCAGGATCTCCTCGACGTATGCCGGGTACCCGGTCTTGTCGGCGTCGATGAACGCGAAGTCGAGGGACGGCTCGGCCGGCAGCGACCGCAACGTCTCGACCGCCGCCGCGATCCGGAGCTCGATCCTGTCCGCGACCCCGGCTCGCTCCCAGTAGCGGCGTGCGATCGCCGTCCACTCCTCACTGACGTCGCAGCACAGCAGGTGACCGTCGTCGGGCAGGCCGCGCGCGATGCAGATCGACGAGTACCCGGTGAACGTGCCCACCTCGACCGCCTGCCGCGCGCCGGTGATCCGGACCAGCATCGTCAGCAGCTCGCCCTCGTCGTGCGAGATCTGCATCCCCGCACGGCCGCCGAGCTCTCGGTGGGTCTCCTCCGCGAGGTCGCGCAGCACGTCGTCGGCGTGCTCGGAGTGAGCCAGGAGGTAGTCGTTGATGGCGGGGCTGACGATGTCCATGACGACAGTCTGGCGCAATCGCCTACCCGGTGATCCCGGCGACGTGACCGCCCGACCTGTCGTATGAGAGAACATAGCTCCCGGCCCCGCCAGGCTCCTGGAGGAGCCGACCCATCCTCGGCGCGTTGAGCTGGGACAGGGTGCCGGTGACCACGACGGGCCACGCTATCGACCGCAGGCGTAGCCCTGGTTGCCGCGCGGGTTCGCGCCGGCCGCGAGCAGACCGGTCTCCGGGTCCCGCGAGACCGCGCACAACCGTCCCAGGGTCCACGGGCCGGCCCGGGTGATGCCGTGTCCACGCCCGGCCAGCGCCTCGATCACGTCGTCCCCGAGCCGGTCCTCCACGACCAGCTCGCCCGGCGTCATCTGCCGGGGGTAGAAGGAGCTGGGCATGGACGTGGTGTGGAACATCGGCGCGTCGATCGCCTCCTGGAGCTCCCGCCCCCCGGCCAGGTGGCGGAGCAGGAACACCAGCTGCCACTGGTCCTGCTGGTCGCCCCCCGGAGTGCCGGCCGCCAGCACCGGCACCCCGTCGCGGAGGACCAGGGTCGGCGAGAGCGTCGTGCGCGGACGGCGCCCGGGCGCCAGCGTCGACGGGAGGCCGTCGTCCAGCCAGAACATCTGCATCCGGCTGCCCAGGCAGAAGCCGAGCCCCGGCACGGTCGGCGAGCTCTGCAGCCAGCCGCCGCTGGGCGTCGCCGAGATCAGGTTGCCCCAGCGGTCCACGACGTCGATGTGGCAGGTGTCGCCCTCGGTCTCGCCGGTCCAGGACACGGTCGGCTCACCGAGTCCCGGCGCGTCCATCGCGCCGGACGCACGCAGGACGTGCCTGGACACCTGCGGGGTCCGGCCCCCCGGCGATCCGGGTCGCAGCTCGGCGGAGGCGGTCTCGCCCACCAGGGCAAGGCGCTGCTCGACGTACGCCGGGTCGAGCAGCTCGGCGACGGAGACCGGGCTGCCGTCGCCGTACCACGCCTCGCGGTCGGCGAGGGCGAGCTTGAGGACCTCGGTGGTCACGTGCGCGCCCTCGACGGTGGAGGGGTCGAGCGCGTCGTCGGGCAGCCGGCCGAGCATCGCCAGCGACTCCAGCAGCACCGGGCCCTGCGCCCACAGGTCGGTCTTCGCGACCTCGAAGCCGCGGAACGCCTGGGTGACGGCGGGTTCGTACGTCGCGGACCAGGCCGCCATGTCGGCCCCGGTCAGCACACCGGCGTGCGCCTCGCCGCTCGAGTCGCGGAACGGCTTGCGCTGGAAAGCGTCTACCGCTTCCGCGACGAAGCCCTGACTCCAGGCGCGCCGTGCCGCGTCGTACTGTGCCGAGCGGTCGGGACCGGCCGCCTCCGCCTCGATGACCAGGCGGTCGAGCACGTCGGCGTATGCGGTGTTGGACACGAGCTCCCACGCCCGCGGCAGCCTCCCCTGCGGCATCCAGTGGGCCGCCGACGTCGGCCAGTGCTCGGTGAACAGCCGCTCCATCGCGGCGACGGTCGCGGCCGCCCGTGGCAGCAAGGGGTGCCCGCGGCGCGCGTAGCCCGCGGCGTACGAGAGGACGTCGCGCAGCGATCTCGTGCCGTGGTCGCGGCCGAGCATCAGCCACGCGTCGACCGCCCCGGGGATCGCGGCCGCGAGCTGACCCGATCCGGGCACGAGGTGGAGACCGAGCCCGCGGAAGTGGTCGAGCGTCGCGCCGGCCGGTGCCGTCCCCTGGCCGCACAGGACCGTCGGTGACGGGTCGCCGGCCGTGGCGAAGATCGCCGGCACCTCGCCGCCGGGACCGTTGAGGTGGGGCTCGACGACGTGCAGGACGAAGGCGCCTGCGACCGCGGCATCGAACGCGTTGCCGCCCGCCTCGAGCTCGGCCATCGCCGACTGTGAGGCGAGCCAGTGGGTCGACGACGTCATGCCGAAGGTGCCGCGCAGCGTGGGGCGCGTGGTCAGGTCTGTCACCGGGCGGCGGGTCTCCGTTCCGTGCTGGTGGGCGTGCTCGGCGGTCTCAGGAACCTCGGTCCGGCACCGATCCTCCGCCAGCGGACACCTCGTGTGGAAGCGGTCCCCGACGGCGGGTCGAGCTGGCCGGCAGCTCTCCGGGACAGGATGACGTGTCGCCGACGGCGCTGCGCATCGGGGTCCGGCGCCGGTGCGGCCGGGGGCAGCGCCCGGGTGTGCTGGTGCCCGGGTGCTGGCGGGGTCGTCCGCGACCAGCAGACGTGGCGCGAAGCCGGAGCGCGGGCGAGGGGGAAGAGGGTCCGACCGATTCCCCTCGGACGCGAGTCAGCCCACCCGCGACGGAGGCGCCGGCGTCGCGCCGCCGCTCAGCTCCTGCGCGATCGCACGGCACAGCTCGGTGGCCCGACGCGCCCAGTCCGGAGTCGCTCCGGCGAGCCCGCAGGCAGGGGTGATCACCAGCTGGCCGGACGCCGAGTCGGGGTCGAGGCCCAGGACGTCGAGGAGGCGCAGCACGCGCTCGGTGAGGGCCTTCTCGGTCGGGTCCGGCTCGGGGTCGACGGCCGGGACGACGCCGAGCGCCACGCGCTCCCCCGCCTCCAGCGCCTCGGCGAACGCGTCGAGGTCGTCGGCGCCGAGCACCGCGAGGTCGCCGCTCAGGCCGCGCGCACCGGCGTCCCGCAGCAGCGCCCACGGGGTCTCGCGCGCACACGAGTGCACCCAGGGCTCGGTGCCGGCCTGCTCGAGGACCCACCCGAGCGCCGCCGCGGCCTCGGGCGGGTGCACGGTCCGGTGCCTGCCGAAGCCCGAAGCCGTCGGGATCGATCCCGCGAGCACGGCCGGGAGCGCCGGCTCGTCGAGCTGCACGACGACGTGCTCGGCGGCGACGCGCCGGCGCACGTCGGCCAGGTGGGACGCGACGCCCTCGGCCAGGGCCTGGGCGAGCTCGCGGCGCGCGCCGTGGTCGGCCAGTACCTTGTCGCCGCGCGGCTTCTCGACGCTCGCGGCGAGCGTCCAGGGCCCGGCCAGCTGGACCTTGAGGACGCCGTGGAAGTCCTGGGCCTGTTCCTCGAGGGCGTCGAGGTCCTGGCCCAGCAGGGAGCGGGCTCGCCGATGGTCGATGCCCGGCGTGTCGGTGAGCCGCCAGCCGGCGGGCTGGAGGTCGAAGCCGAGGTCCCCGATCGTGGCCAGGGTCCGGCCGACCAGGCCGGCCTCGGCGCCGCGCCCGGGGAGCTCGGGGAGGTAGGGCAGGTCCGGGGCCTCACCGAGCACGACGCGGACCGCCTCGGCGTACTCCCCGGCGTCGGCGCCGGGCCACGACCCGACGCCGGTGGAGACGGTCACGCGGTCGCGCCGATGCGCGCTGTGGACACGATGGTGGCCGAGCCGACGACACGGGTGCCGTCGTAGATCACCGCCGCCTGTCCGGGCGCGATTCCTTGTGCGGGGTCGACGAGCTCGATCTCGACGCGCTCGTCCGTCACCGCGATCCGGGCCCGGTGCTCGGCGCCGTGAGCGCGAAGCTGGACGGTGCCGTGCAGCGGCGCATCGGGGGCGGCCTCGGGAGCGGCTCCGCACCAGCGCGGTCGGTCGGCGACGATCCGGTCGACGGTCAGCGCCTCGCGCGGCCCGACGGTGACCGTGCCGGTGACCGGCTCGATGTCGAGCACGTAGCGGGGCCTGCCGTCGGGCGCCGGCGTGCCGAGTCGGAGGCCCTTGCGCTGGCCGATGGTGAAGCCGAACGTGCCGTCGTGGCGACCGAGCTCCCGCCCCGACTCGCCGTCGACGATCGTGCCCGAGAACCGATCGGCCCGCTCGCTCCCCAGCCTCTCCGGGAGCTTCTCGCGCAACCAGCCGGCGTTGTCGCCGTCGGAGACGAAGCAGATGTCGTGCGAGTCCGGCTTGTCGGCGACCAGCAGCCCGCGGGCGGCCGCCTCCGCGCGCACCTGTGGCTTCGCGGTGTCACCGAGCGGGAACAGCGAGTGTGCGAGCTGCGTCTGGGTCAGCACCCCGAGCACGTACGACTGGTCCTTGCCGGCGTCGACCGCGCGATGGAGCTCGGTCGTGCCGTCGGTCGCCGCGCGAACCTGGGCGTAGTGGCCGGTGGCGACGGCGTCGAACCCCAGGGCCAGGGCGCGGTCGAGGACGGCCGCGAACTTGATCTTCTCGTTGCAGCGCAGGCAGGGGTTGGGGGTGCGGCCCGCGGCGTACTCGTCCATGAAGTCCTCGACGACGTCCTCGTGGAAGCGCTCGGAGAGGTCCCAGACGTAGAAGGGGATGCCGATCACGTCGGCCGCCCGGCGCGCGTCGTTCGCGTCCTCGATGGTGCAGCAGCCGCGCGCCCCCGAGCGGTACGACGCGGGGTTGCGGGAGAGCGCGAGATGGATGCCGGTGACGTCGTGGCCGGCCTCGTGTGCCCGTGCGGCGGCCACGGCCGAGTCGACGCCGCCGGACATCGCGGCGACGACCTTCATGTGATGCGCGCCCCCCGGGCACGTTCGACGGCCGGCCCGATCGCCGCCACCAGGGCGTCGACGTCGGACGCCGACGAGGTGCGGCCCAAGGTGAACCGCAAGGAGTGTCGCGCCCCCTCGTCGTCGAGACCCATCGCCAGCAGGACGTGCGACGGCTGCGGGACGCCTGCCGAGCACGCCGAGCCGGTCGAGCACTCGATGCCGCGGGCGTCGAGCAGCATCAGCAGCGAGTCGCCCTCGCAGTCGGGGAAGCCGAGGTGGGCGTTGCCGGGCAGGCGGTGCTCCGGATCGCCGTGCAGGTGCGCGTCGGGCACCGCCTCGACCACGCGGCGGACCAGGGAGTCGCGTAGGCCCGCCACCCGCTCGGCGTACTCGGGCTGCGCCTTGACGGCGTGCTCGACGGCGGTCGCGAAGCCGGCGATGGCGGGCATGTCGAGGGTGCCGCTCCGGATGTCGCGCTCCTGCCCGCCGCCATGCAGCAGCGGGGTGAGCGAGAGCTCGCGCCGCAGCACCAGCGCGCCCACGCCGTACGGTCCGCCGAGCTTGTGGCCGGTCAGCGTGAGTGCGTCGACGCCGCTCGCGGCGAAGTCGACCGGCAGGGCACCGACGGCCTGAACGGCGTCGGTGTGCACCGGGATGCCGTGCCCGGACGCGACGGCGACGACCTCGGCGATCGGCTGGACCGTACCGACCTCGTTGTTCGCCCACATCACCGAGACGGCCGCGATCGACGCCGGGTCGCGCTCGACCGCGTCTCGGTACGCGTCCAGGTCGAGCCGGCCACGGCTGTCGACCTCGAGCAGCTCGACCTCGGCGTGCTCCTCCTCGGCCAGCCAGTGCAGCGCGTCGAGCACGGCGTGGTGCTCCACGGACGACGCGAGGATCCGGACGCGTGCCGGGTCGGCGTCGTGCCGGGACCAGAACAGGCCCTTGAGCGCGAGGTTGTCGGCCTCGGTGCCGCCCGACGTGAACACCACCTCGCCCGGGCGGCAGTTGAGCGCCTGGGCGATGGTCTCGCGCGACTCCTCGACGACCCGGCGGGCGGCGCGACCGCTGGCGTGGAGGGAGGACGGGTTGCCGACGTCGCCGAGATGAGCGGTCATCGCCTCGACGGCAGCCGGGAGCATCGGGGTGGTCGCGGCATGGTCGAGGTAGACGGTCTGATCGGGCGCGTCGTGCATGTCGCACCCAGCGTACGGCGCGCGCCCCGGCGCCGCGAACCGACCACCACCTCGTGTCGGGCCCGAGTCTCACCCCTCGTCCAACGTGGCTCGCGCCTCGAAGAGCAGGACCGCGGCGGAGGCCGCCACGTTGAGGGAGTCCGCGCGGCCGCGCATCGGGATCGCGACCCGGGTCAGCCCCTCGCGCCACTCGTCGCTCACGCCGTCCCCCTCCGAACCGACGACGACCGCGGTTCGCCCGGCGCCGAGCCCGGCGGAGCGGTACGGCGTGGCGCCCGCCGGGTCCGCGACGTACGTCGTGAAGCCGGTCCCGGCCAGGTCGGCCCGCGCCTCGGCGACCGTCCGGTAGGTCAGCACGGGCGTGGTCAGCACCATGCCGCGGCTGGCCGCGAACACCTTCGGGTGCGTCACCCGCGCGGTCGCCCGGGTGAGGACGAGCGCGTCGACCGCGCAGGCGTCGGCGGTGCGGACCAGGGTGCCGAGGTTCCCGGCGTACTCGATGCCGTCGGCGACCAGTACCAGCCGGGCCGAGCCGGTGAGCACGCGAGCCGGGTCCCACCGGGGCAGCGGCACCACCGACAGCAGCGCCGGTGCGGTCGCCTCGGGCTGGATCCGGGCCAGGACCCGCTCCGAGATCCGGAAGGCGCGCCCGGCGCGGGCCACCACCCGGGCGGCGGTCGCCTCGAGCTCGGGGTGCGGACGGTCGCCCGGGCACCACAACGCGACCTCGACCGGAGCATCGCTGTGCAGCACGACGTCGTGCGCCCAGCCACCGGTGAGGGCGGTGACGTGGTCCGCACGGGGCAGCACGTTGCGGCGCGCGCGCGAGTAGCGGCGTACGTCGTCATGGGACGAGCCGACGGGCCGCAGGTGCTCGAGCGTGACCGAGCGCTCCGCGGACGGCAGGGACAGATGGGTGAGGCGAGGCATGGCGGGCTCCGACGAGCAGGAGTGACGTCCTGACCGCGGAGCCCCTCCGCTCCCGGAGGAGGGCTGCGGTCGTCAGGCCGCCGGTCGGGGCCTGGTTGAGGTCACTCCTCGCTACCCATGCCCGGAACGGTAGAGATCTCGAGCCGCCACCGCATCCGAATTACGCGGGTCTCAGACCAGCGACAGCCACGCGTGGTCGTCGCCGTAGCAGGTGCGGAGACCGGCACGCAGCCACGACCGTTGCCCCTCGTCCAGCAGCGGCAGGGCCCGGTCGAGATCACGGCGGTCCTTGCGTCTCAGCTGGGCGCCCTTGTGGAGCAGGACGATCTCG
>Ga0068857_100001379_pt1 | contig 19172 bp, 20 predicted proteins | sample KBSCornC72_FD_66591 | JGI IMG/M metagenome (GOLD analysis project Ga0068857, IMG submission 66591) | Corn rhizosphere microbial communities from Kellogg Biological Station, Michigan, USA - KBS Corn C7-2 | ecosystem: Host-associated > Plants > Roots > Rhizosphere > Soil ...
GGTCCATCCCAGCAATTTTCAGATAAGTGGCTTTACAGAATCCACGCCTTTGCACGAGCTGAGCGAACTGGCCCGGAAGCGTGATCTGCTGGTGATGGAGGATCAAGGGAGCGGCTGTCTGCTGGCCAGCGAGGAGTTTCGTTTGAGCCACGAGCCAAGGCCGCAAGAAAGTTTAGCTGCCGGGGCCGATGTACTCTGTTTCTCCGGCGATAAGCTGCTGGGTGGTCCACAGGCGGGTATCCTGGTAGGAAGGGCGGAGATTATTCAGCGCATCGCCAGGCACCCCTTGATGCGCGCCGTGCGTATCGACAAAATGACGCTCGCGGCTCTGGAAGCCACGCTACGTCATTATCAGCGTGGAGAAGCGCCCACCCATATTCCCATCTGGCGCATGATAAGCGCGGCGGAACGTCAGCTAGCGCAACGAGCTGGATATTGGGCCGAACAATTACGCGCCCAGGGAATCGCGGCACATGTCCAGCGCGGCCAGTCGACCGTGGGCGGCGGCTCGCTGCCCGGCGAAACGCTGTCCACGATGTTGCTCGCCCTGAAAGCTCCGCACTTCACATGCTCGCTCGAAGAAATCGCGCGCTGTCTGCGTCAACGTCCCACACCCATCGTTGCGCGCATCTCCCGCGATGCCGTCCTGCTCGACCCGCGCACAGTCCTGGAGGAGCAAGACAATGAGGTGATCCGTGCGCTGGTTGAGATATTGTTACCGCTGCGCGCCCAGTAATAATGCACGCGCACCCGCTTCATCTGATACAGCGATTATGCCAACCAGCAAGACATTTAGCGCAGTGAAATCCTTGAGAAGTTCAGTTTGCTGCACAGCGAGATCTTCGAGATCTGGAAAACGCTGTTTCACTGCCTGAACAATTGCTATGCGCAATCCCTCTTCGCGTCCTTTCTCAATCCCCCTCTCTTCTCCCTCTTGCAAAATCTCCTGGTAGAACCACGAATCGCGGAAAATCTCCTGATACATCGTATACCTCCTCTTAAAACGTGCCCGTTCCGGTTCTTTGGTAAATGCCAGGCTACCGAACATCTCTGAAAGAACCAGCAAATCTTTATCATCACTAAGCGCAAGCCGATCAATCATCACCTGGATGATCTCTGGCTTCTTGCCACCCTTTGTTAAAGGTAACAACGGCAATAGTCCTTCCCATCCCAGATCAAGGATTGCTTGTGCGCTCTCTTCCCAGAGTTTCACAACCCGATAATGGAAATGGTGGGTGGGCCAGTTGTCCAGCCAGCGCCGCACATACGGCGGTTTTGGCACACGTTGTTTGCGCAGGTAAATTGCCACGGAACAGACAGGCAATCCATGTTGATGCTCTGCAAAGACATTATACTCTAACATCCTCTGGCCCATATTGGTGTCAAAATAAGATTGGAACTCTATATGCAGCAACCCTAGCAGACCATTCCACCATATTTTCAAGAGCGCATCAGCGAAAAATTGGGCCGCGTTGAGTTCGACACTGAGCAATTCGACCAGCGTTGATTGAGGAACTAGCCAGCTTGAAAAATGCGATGGCCTGGCTTTGACCAGAATTTTTGTGATACTATCCCATCGTCCTGCCATAAGAGAAAGCCCTCCCTTGCTAACCCGAACCAGCCTGCACTCTGGCCGGCTCTTCCGCACCGTTTTGCATCTATTAGGAGATAAAATGTACTTATCTGATAGGTGTATCTTAACGTGCTTGTGTGTAAAAATGGTGAAGGTCGTGGTGGTTATTTAGTGCAGATGTTTCATTTTTGCAACAAGCTGTAACGGTGCGAGATAAGAAGATCGCTCGCACCGTTATCATGCTGGGCGACTATTTAACGCCAAGCCTGATCTTATAGCTAAAATGCCAGGGAATTACCTTGTCCCCAATATACTGCTGCGCGGCCTGCCTGAGTTGCTCAAAGCCAACCTCTTCTTCCGTGATGGTCTTCAGCTTGAACTGGTGGCCGTAGGTGTTGGTCAGAACCATTTCGATGAAGCGCGCAGCATCTCCCTGCTCGCTGTGGTGCAGAAGCAACTCGTTTGTGAAGCGAAAATGGCCACTGGCGCGCATGCGCTCAAGATGTTGCTCTTTCGACCACCGCTGGAGATTCTGGTCAAGCCTGCGCTCCTCCGCAAGTTTATCGAAGCGCTCGTCAACTTCCTGATAGACCTTCTCAAGCTGCCAGTTGAGTGCGGGTGGCCATTCGTAGTCATAGACAACAAAGATTCCGCCAGGACGGAGGATACGCGCGATTTCGGCCAGCGTCGAGGTTGGCTCCATCCAATGGAATGATTGCGAACAGGTGACGATATCGGCGCTATTATCTGCTAAACCGGTCTGATTGGCAACGCCATCGCGAAATTCGATCGCTGCCTTTTGCTGGCCCTGTTCGAGCTTGCGTATGGCCTGTGCACGCATATCGGCGTTCGGTTCGATCCCCAACACGCGCCGGGCGCGCTCGCCCCAGAGCATTGTCGAGAGTCCAGTGCCGCATCCCAGATCTACTACCAGATCGGGATTGGGAGTATCGATCAACTGGGTCAATATATCGAGTAAGATCGGCGGCGGCGTAGGACGCGCCCGATCATAGCTTACAGCTTCGCCGGTCCAGATTTCGCTGGTTCCTGTCATTCTTCTCATCTTCTCCTATGCTCTGCACAAGCTTGAGCACCGCTCAGGCCAACCTGAATTCTCATCGCAACTTTTGCTCTATTTTGCATAGCTTCAGTTTAACAGAAGCAACGATTGCAGTCCAGCATCGACGAGGGTGGGGGCATTATTCCCGCGCCACGAATGTGATATTCTATAGTTCGATCACTTGAGCTACGATGACAGGGCGAGACGAAAGAAGATGGTTATGCAGCATTCTCTTTTTGGACCAGACGAGGGCAAAGCGCCAGAGCCGAAACGACCAGAGGACGATCCCCAGGCTCCGCTGGCCGCGCGGATGCGTCCGCGCACACTGGATGAGATCGTTGGGCAGGAGCATCTTGTCGGGCCGGGCCGAATTATTCACAAAATGCTCGAATCCGGTAAGCTCTTCTCCATGCTTTTGTGGGGACCACCTGGCAGCGGCAAGACCACCTTTGCGCATATTATCGCCGAGCACATGCAGGCAGACTTCCACACGCTCTCTGCGGTCATGACTGGCAAAGAAGACCTGCTCAAAATTATCAAACGAGCAAGGGAAAATCAGAACCGGCAGATGAAAACCATCGTGTTCATCGATGAAATTCACCGCTGGAATAAAGCCCAACAAGATGTACTCCTGCCCCATGTCGAGAGTGGACTTATCACCCTTATCGGCGCAACTACCGAAAACCCATCCTTTGAAGTCAATAGCGCTCTGCTTTCCAGATGCAGAGTATTCGTCCTGAAACCGCTCGACGTTGAAGACCTCAAAACGCTTATCCATACAGCTCTCACCAACAAAGAAAAAGGACTGGGTGAGTCTGAGAAAACACTTGCCGCTGATGCAGAAGACCTCCTCATCATACTGTCTGGTGGTGACGCCAGAATTATGCTGAACGCGCTTGAAATGGTGGCCACCATGGCCTTGCAGAGCGAGATCACGATAGAAGACATTAGAGAAGTTTTCCAGACGAAGTCTGCCGGACTCTATGATAAAAAGTCAGATGAGCACTACAATATAGTCTCTGCCTTTATTAAATCCATGCGCGGTTCAGACGTTGATGCGAGCCTCTACTACCTTGTGCGTATGCTTGAAAGTGGAGAAGATCCCAAATTCATTGCGAGGCGGATGATCATCTTTGCTTCGGAAGACGTCGGACTCGCTGACAGAGTAGCCCTGATGCTCGCCAATGATGCGTTCCAGGCGGTAGAGAAAATTGGCATGCCGGAAGCCCAGCTTAACCTGGCCCATGTCACGATCTATCTCGCCTCAGCCAAAAAGTCCCGTGCTGTGCCCAACGCCCTGATGAAAGCCAAAGAAGCCGTTTATGCATTCCCGAGCGAACCGGTCCCACTGCATCTGCGAAACGCGCCAACCAAACTCATGAAAGACCTGGGCTATGCTAAAGACTATACGTGGTCAGAAGACAGAGTTGGCCCCAAAGAAGGTCTCTCCTTTCTCCCTGAAAAACTGAGGGGCAAAAAATTCTTCACAAAAGCTTAAAACAAAATTCTTTGTACAGCCGCTGAGGAGCATACGCAGGCTGCCAGTTGGTGTCTCCAGATTTCAACCCATAAATCGCGTCAGGTCAGGCGGCAGAAGCGAGGAACGCGACACATCGATATTCACAGACTGTATTTTCTCCGGGAATTGTGATAAGCTTGCAGCAGACAAGCGTACAGGCCGCGAAAATTGGCGCGAACGCTCGTTCTTTCTGGTGGAAGAAGTGGATACACCGCTGTCCGGGTGTTTCTTTATATCGATGAACGGTGATAAAAATCCACGCGTAGCACAACTGGGACGTGTCTATTGCGGGTGGAGTTATCACGGTCGCGGCGTTCTACGCAGCTACAGGCAGAGAGCCAGCGCTCAGCGACGCCTGAGGGAGAGTTTCTCTTCGCGGAGAACGTGATGAGAGAGAAAGGGAATGTCAATGGCGAGTAACGAGAGGGCACCTCAGAAGCCATCTACGCGGGGAACCGCTCGCAAAAGCGGCGGCGCAAAGCCCCTTTCGACGAATACAACCCAGGACGAGAATATCCGCGACACCCAGTATCCCGACTCCAACTTCTTTGCGACAGAAGATGATTATGAGGCGAGTTCGCCACGTTTTCCGGCGAGCGCGGTACGACGCAATCAGCCGATCACGGGCCGGAGTAGCCGCGATATGAGCACTGAAGGTCGGCGTGCGGTTCCCAATCCCAACATTCCCGCGCGTAGCACCCAACGTCAGAATTTCGGCGCTGTTCCCCAGTCAGGTCAGCCCCGTGCTGGTCGCCCTGTCACGACGTCTTATGATGCATCGCCAAAGAAGCCCGCGCACCGCAACATCCACTGGCTGTTTTATGTGGGCATCGGCATGCTGGTCGCCCTGGGCTTGTGGGCAGTCGGCTCGCTCGCGCTCAACTGGGGGACAAACGAGTATAATAATTTCGTCTACGGTAATCCGCGCACCTATCAGACCGACGCGGTGGTTGGACATAACGATAGTGCTCAACATCCGAGCCACTTTATCGCCATTAATCTGCATGGGGAAATCGTCATCTACGAGTTACCCGGCGGTGATCCCTCGAAAACCAAGACCTATACCGTGACTCCTGTTATGGTTGCGCCCGGTGCCGATCAAGTTCCGGTCACACTCACCTTCAAAGACGCGAGTCGCGATGGCAAGCTCGATATGATCGTCAATATTGCGGGCAGTCAATATATCTTTTACAACAATGGCACGACGTTTGTTCCCAGCACTGGCGCTGACCCGACGCCAACACCAACGCCATAAAGCGTGAAATAGAAGAGGCTAATGTGGCAGGGTTGGCAGCCACAATTGGAGCGCGAAGACGATATGCCAGATCAGGAGACCGATTGTCACCAGGGCCAACAGGATGTGGAAAGTGCGCCAGGAGCGGGTTATGTAGCGATAGAAAAGTTCGCGCTTCATGGCTTGCCGCACTTCCTCAAGTTCGCTGGCCTGTTCTTGTGAGCCGGGCATCAACACGGCGGGATTGAGAAAGACGCTTTTTTTATCGGGAACAAGGCGGAACTGGCCGGTTTCACGGCCCAGCTCTTGTGGGGTGGATTCCAGTGAGATATACCCCAGGTCCCAGGGCGCGTGCAGGGTCTGACCGCGCTGGAACTGCGTGCCCTGTGCTGGCACCGAAACCAGCGATTTGTTCCCGCCGCTCTGCTGGCTGCGTTGAGGGGCAAAACCACGCACTTGCTGAGTATTATATGTCACAATTGCCTGGAGTTTTTCAGAAATAGTCTCGATGCGATCATCGCCCCCGGCTGTTAAGGCTTTGTGGACCTCACCAGCGGTCAGACGTGGAATCAGGCGATCCAGCCCGCGCCCGACCAGACCGCTGATAACCAGGGCGATCATGCCATAGAGCGCGTACGTCCCGGTGCGGGGATTGAGTTCACCGAAAGAGTGCATGCCTAGAAATGCCAGGCCCATGAGCGCGAAACAGATGTGCCAGCCGAGTGAGGCGCGTAGACCGCCCAGGGTTCGCCTGTGATGCGAACGACGACGCAGGCTGTAGAGCGTTGCCGCCAGCAGGAGCAACACTGTGCCAATGCTCGCGTACACCAGACCCACCGGACTATCAGGCGACGAATCGATCCCTGAACGGGTATACCACGCGAAGAAGCCCGCTCCCAACGCGATCACCAGGATCGTTACTATCGCGCGCGTGGCTCCATTCAGGACTGTTGCGCGATAGAGCCACGAATAGCCCGCCTCGCCTCGTTCATCGTCGTTCGGCTCTCTTCTGCTTGCCATAATGATCACTCTGCTTTCTAAAAGGTGATAAAACGTGTTCATCAACCTTCTCGTTTCTGTATTGTTCTGCTTGATGTACCTCAGCGATACTACGACCAAACACAGCTTTACAGTACACCGCACGCCCCAGAGGACGTGTGTGGCCCGCGCCGGGCAAGGAACCTCGTGAGAATATTCACCGCGCTATTCTCGTCGCGGCCCATCACAAGTTCACATTCCGTACAACAATACGTCCGTTTCCAGAGCGGCATGGCTTGCAGATTGCCACATCCACTACAGGCTTTCGACGTGTTGCGTTCATTCTCTAAAATCAGTTCTTTGCCATGGAACTGGCATTTGTAGGTCAGCATCTGGGTGAACGTGTACAAGCCCCAATCGTTAAACACCGCCCGATTGAGGTATCTGTTCCGCTCTCGATGCTCTTTCATGACCATTTGCCTCTGACTCAAATCACCGATCACGACAGTTCTCTCAACCAGTTTGTGAGCGATGAGATGAGACGCTTTATGCAAGCTATCACGCTGCTTATTGCGCTTTTTCTGTGCGACGCGCTTGTACACCTTGCTCAGATGGATATACCGACGAGACTTCTTTTTGCACTTATCACGCCTGGAGCGGATTTTGTCGAGTTGACGATTGTACCATTGACTCCCTTTGAACCCGCCAAGATGATAGAACCGCCCTTGCTCGTTGACCCCCGTTGCCAGCGTTTTGATCCCCAAATCAAAAGCAACAACCTGACCAGGGCTTTGATCCTCTTCCTTGACTCGATAGGAAAACGAGGCGTAGTAGTCGCCTCGACCATCGCGACTGATCGCCACTTCTCGAAAACTCCCTGGCGGTTGTTCGGTCAGTTCTGCCAGGATTTCAGGATAGACCTTGTTTTTGCCTCTTGCAGCCGTTGGCAAGTGCAGCGTCTTTCCCTCAACCTGAATATACAGAGCAGGATAGACTAGCGTGAAAAAGGAGTGGCGCGGCCTGACTCTCGGAAAACCTGGTGTTTCTCCTGCTTTGCACCGCCGGAAGAACGCGCCCATTGCGGCATCCAGGCGAAAGTAGACCTCGTGCAACAACTTTCCATACACCTGTTTGAGTTCAGGATCGTGCTGTTTGGAGGCTTGCAGCGTCTGTTTGGCAATGCGCCAACCGGGCCACTTTTCCCCTTCTCGCAAACGCATGACCCACCAGTTGTACAGCCCACGACACTTTCCCTGCATGAATTCCAGGGTCGCAGCGTCCTGCTCAGTCACGTTGAGCTTGATCTTTTTGGTGAGAAGCATCGTGATTCCCTTTCTGAATCCGCTCCAATTCCTGGGTGACCAGACGATCAAGCACGTCAATCATCGATGTTCCAAGCAGGGCCGCAACAATTTTGAGTTTGCGTTGGGTGTCTTTCAAGACACGGAGTGAAACATATTCCATGCATACATTATAGCATTGTATGCATATGAGGTCAAGTATGTGGAATATACTCCATTAAAACACATTCGGGTATGTTTCCGTATCTTTTTCGTTACTGTTGCAAAGCTCCCCAACCTGCGCGCAGGAGGCGCACTTTGAGCCACATCATCATGGCGTCTCGATGCAGACCAACCGGGCAGGGAGCCACACAGGCCCCACACTGGTAGCAAGCGCGGGCAAATTGAGCCACCGGGCGCGAAATTGGCCCGCCCAGCGTCTCACGGTTGAGCACATCGATTGTCACCGGCTCGCCGAGGGCTGGACAGGCCAGCAAACATTCATTGCAGCCAATGCAGGCGTGCAGCTCTTGCGCGATTTCCGGGCCAGATTTATGTAAGCGCACCGCATTCTTGCCTGAGTTACTTTTGAACATGGTTTTTTCCTTTCACAGCCGGGAGCTTGCTGCTGTAATGCCAGAGGCTCCGCGAGGGATGAGGATTAGCCAGTGCGTCCGTCTCGTCCTGAGAATGCTTGAGTGGCGAAATAAATTGGCGTTCGGAGCCGTGCCCCTGGGGTGCATCCTCTTCCCAGAACGGTACTTTTGGCCCAAATTTCGGGTCCTCTCCAATCAGGGTTCTCTGCTCAGCGATCTGCTGCCGCTGTTCTTTGGCCGCTTGATGGTTGGGCGGGTGAGGTGTGCTGGTTGAACGCGAACCTGCATGCACGGGGCGCACGATCTGGCCCGTGACAGGTTGCCTGGCTTGCTCGCTCGTGCCCTCGACAATCTGGGGCAGAGCATCGGTCTGGGGAGATATGCGCGGGAGAGCCTGGCTTTCGCCTGGCAGCCGACCAGATAGAGGCGGCAGTGGTGTGGGAGGCTGACCGGTGGTGAGCATGCGTTTCACCACATAGTTGCGTTTGCCCGAAAAATATTTGTGGGCATCGAACTCACCACGCAACAAATCCCTGGTGATCTCGCGCACCGAATGTCCTTCATCGATAATGCGCTTGATTGCCAGGCTGTCGGGTTGCGCCGGGCCAAGCGAGAGGTAGCCGACCAGCCGATCATCAACCAGCGAAATGCGGCGATAACTCCCTTTGCGCTGTGAAGTCAAAGGGGCACTCTGGCCGGATTTGGCCAGCGGATCGCCGACTGAGACCATTGAAATATCGCCCAGGCGCGTCGCGTGCCAGGGGACGCCAAAGGCTTCGGGTTCGCCGTTGCCGGTCATCACCGCCGCCGCCGTCCGCGCCTGCGAGACAGCCGCGTACCACTGCGCGCGTGGTCCATACTTGCCCGTCAGAGGATCGCGCAAGGCTGCGACATCGCCCGCCGCGTAAATATCGCGCACGCTGGTGCGCAGAAAGTCATCGACCTGGATACCCTGCTGGTGTTTGATCGGCAGATCGCACTGGTCGGCCAGTGACATCACCGGCGCTGTCCCGGTGCAGACCAACACCAATTGGCAGGGGATAAGCTGCTGGCGCGTCGTGACAACTCCGGCCACCGCGCCGACGCGCCCTACAATGCCCGCGACCTCTGTCCCGGTCATGATTTTCGCTCCGGCCCGCCGCACCCCCTCCAGCACCATTTCGGAGGCAGTTCGGTCCAGCGTACGTGGGAGTAGCGTCTCGCTGCGGATCAGCCAGTGAACAGTGATACCCCAATAGAGCAGGCCCATGACCGTTTCAATCGCGTGCGAACCACCGCCGACGACCACCGCTTCCTCTACCTCGTTAAGCCGTCGGCGCAGATCGAGATAATCGTGCAGGCGATGGAGCGTCATGACGCCATCGAAATCCTGACCCGGCAGGTCGTGCGGCAAACCCGTTGGATGGCTCCCGGTAGCCAGGAGTAACTGGCCATAGCCAAAGCACTGACCGCTTGCCAGGCGTAAATACTTTTCCTGTGCGCGGATTTCCTCCACGTGCGCGTGGACGACGTGAATCCGTTGCGTACGCTCGGTGCCTGCCGGATACGCCAGCAGTTGTTCGCGCGTTACCTTGCCGATGGCGAACTGCTTCAGCGCGGGGGTGTTGATTGTTGGATGGCTCTGGCTGGTCATAATCACAACGCTCTTTTCAGGCGCTAACCTGCGAGCCTCTACCGCAGCGGTCAGGCCAGCGATTCCGTTCCCTACAATCACCATATCCGCGCTATCGAGCGCGATCGGATTGACAGCCTGTGCTTTTTTCATCGCAAAAACTTCTTCAACGCAAAGCCGCTTGACTTTGGGGTTTTTCTCAAGTACGACTCCTCAAGGTGCTGGAGATCGGATGATCGATCACCATCCGTTTTGAGGATACGGCAATTTAATCGACGTCGAGCGCCATCATAGTTTTGCCCATGCCCTCAATATAATACACATCAGTGTGAGCATGTTCGCGTTCGTGCCGCTGGAGATGTCCCAGCGAGGCGCGACATTGATCCCCACATTGGAAAGTCAGGCGTTGGCCCTTTGCGGTCAACAGCACAAAATCTTTGCCCGGACCAAGTGCGACAATCTCGCCCGAAACATGATCTACACCCATCCCATGACCAAGCGCGGGCACGGCAAAGGCCAGTCCCAGGATACTGACCAGTGAACAGGTACCGATCAGCAGCAAGACGCCAAGCGCGGCGTACAGGCGAGGGAAAAATGTGGGCAAGAATGTACTTCTGGCATTTTTCAAGACGTTACCCTTCTTTAGAGATTGTGCGTGGTGCGGCGTGAACAAATAGATATGCACATAAGCACATGTAACATTGTATACCGCGCCATTCCTTTTTGCGGGTACATCGGGACAGAATAGCCAGAATGTCTCAGGTATGCGGTTAAGAAAATGCGACGCCTTAAAATCCTTTGCGACCAATGGCAGAGATCAAGTAGGCGTAGCCGCAGGAATCGGGTGCGTAGAGTTCTTCTTTAGCTTGCTCAATCAGTCGGTCGAACAGCCCACTTTCGATCAAACCCAGTTGCAGCACAAACGGCTTGAAATTAACCATGCCCGTAACCAGGTCATCCAGAAACTGGCGCGTGCCGGGATGGCTATTGACACCGTAATCGACCGCGTGGACGGTATACGCGACATCGATCATGCCAGCATCGACCAGGAAACTGTAGAGGCGAGCCGCGACGCCCTGGGTGGTAGACGAGGGTGAAACGCTCCCGCCAAGCGCGCGTACGCCAGCCAGTCCAACCACCGACAGCCGATTAAAGGCCGGACTCGACGTTGATCCCTGCTCGTAGTCCACAATATTGATCCATCCGTTAAGCTTAATCAGGCGAATCATCTCCTCCAGAATTTTGGACCACATGGCGGTTGAAATAAAGGAGGCCAGCGAATGGACATGGACGACATCAAAGCTCTCGCTGGCAAACTCCAGCGATTGCGCGGTATCAAATTGATAGAACGCAACCGAACGTAGCCCCTCTTTTGCCGCTTGATCGACGGCTGCTTGAATGAGCTGATGCGAGGTATCGATGCCGATGACGTGAAACTGCGGATGTGCTTTTGCCAGGCGGCACGCCCATTCGCCTGTCCCGCAACCGATATCCAGCACTTTGTGTACCTGGGTAAGATCGATTTCCGGAGGAAGGAGATCCTCTAGCGACTCCATCATGTAGGGATTGCCGAAAAAGAGGCGCGCGACTTCTGAGGCGGCTGTCTCCTGCCAATACTGCGGTCTGGACGTTTCTTGTTGCTCCATCTTTCACTTCCCTTCTTTCAAGAAGCGGACACTACGACATATTCCGGGATTCCTCAGCAAGCGGTTTACGGCCAAAGGATGAGAGCAACATACCCACGCCGCAAAAGCCAATCTGGCGCAACTCTCGTTGCATTTCGTGCAGCAAGACCTGCAATTCTTCTGGATTGCTGATTTCCGTTCTTTCGGCCAGATACAGGATCATCTCAGGGCGCACGACGCTCCAGGCCAGGTAGGCACGTCCCACCGGGTTGTTCCAACCTCCCAGATCGACGGGATAGAGTTGATAGCCGATGTTGGTAAAGAACTGCTGGGACATGCGATGCGGTCCCAGCGCAGAGCCTGTGATGGGGAATTTATCATCTGGCGCGGTGCTTCTATCCATGCGCGCGAGGATTTGCCCAAGCAAGGCTAGCAAGCGCTCAACCGCTGGCAGCGAAGCTGGCCCCATTTCAAAATCGACCAGATTCAGCCAGCCTCCGGGTTTGAGCAGGCTGGCAAGCTCAGCCATGAGGCGCGGCCATTGCGCGCGCGTGAAAAAGCCGGTGCCATTTTGCAGACGGATCAGGTCAAAATAGTGCGCAGGAAAGGGGAGAACAGGATTTCTGCGATCAATGGCGATGAAATCGAGGTTCCCGGCGTGCGACTGCGCGGCGTTCTCGCGCGCGTGATTGATAATTGCCTGGTTGATGTCTACGCCATACACCTGCTTTTCAGGATATTTTTTGCTGAAATCGACACACCAGCTGCCCGGACCACAGATAAAGTCCAGCACAACTTCGACGTTCTCCAGAGGAATGCGAGGCGGAAGCAGCTCACCTTTCATTTCGCGCAGGAAAAGCTTATGCTGAAATTGCAGCGCGGACATCATGCCGGTGAGCTGGCCAGAACCGATATCACGCATATCGATATATTCAAGTGGGAGGTCGTCCTTCTCCTCGCGCATACCTGCAATCCCTTCCTGGTGACGCACACTCGCTCATATTACGACTTGCAGTGCAAAATCTTACTTTCTCTCCCAATAAGAGTACCTGTTTAAACGTCTTCTGTCAAGCGCGCAGGGTTATCAAGCCTTTTTGGGCGGCGAGAGCGACCGCTTCGGTACGATTGGTTGCGCCGAGTTTGCCCATGATCGAGCTGACGTGAAATTTGGCGGTACGTTCGCTAATGACCAGGTGCGCGGCGATCTCTTTATTGGGCATGCCCTGGGCCAGCAAGGTCAACACCTCTAATTCACGTTCGGTCAGCGTCTCATAGTTCGGTTGCTCACTTCCCGCGCGTATCGCTGCGGGCTGGCCCATGTGGCGCAACAGCTTGGAGGCGATCACGGGCTGCAAAAGCGAGCCGCCTTGCATGGTGACACGAATGGCGTGAAAAATATCGTCACGCGGCGCGCCCTTGAGCAGATAGCCGTTCGCGCCAGCCGCCAGGGCGGAGATAATGCGCTCGTCGTTGTCAAAGGCCGTGAAGACAATCACACGCGGGCGGCCTGATTCGCGGGTCTGCTGATGCAAACGGCGAATTGTTTCGACGCCATCCATGACCGGCATTTCCAGGTCGAGCAAGAGGATATCTGGCTGGAGTTCCAGAGCCAGCCGCAAAGCCTCGTCGCCGCTCGCCGCCTGCTGAGGCGTGCCGACTACCTCAAAATCGGGCTGTGTTTCCAGCACGGCCCGCAATCCTTCGCGTACAATGGGGTGATCGTCGGCCAATAATATGCGAATCATAGGTCTCCCATCTGAAATGCTAGCAAGATTTGCTCATATAGCATTGACAAAACTGGCGTCAATAAAAGGGATAAGCATACGGAAGATGCCCTACAGGGATCAATTATAATCTTTCTCTAGCGGTACACAGGCTACCAGGCAGGTGCCTGAACCCGGCGCGCTTTCCAGGCAGAGTGTGCCTCCCAGCAATTTCACGCGCTCACTCAGGCCGATCAGGCCAAAATGTGCGTTTTGCTTGCCCGCGCGACCCAGCGTCTCGTCGACCGGAAAACCGCGTCCATTGTCCTGTACCGAAAGGCAGAGTTCGCCCTCGTCGATTTCCAGTGCGAGCCTGATCCATGTGGCCTGCGCGTGCTTTTTGACATTGGTCAACGCCTCCTGGGCAATGCGATACAAGCCCGCTTCCAGACGCGGCGAGAGGGTGGGAAAATCCTCTGGCGTGTGTTGATAGATGACCGCAATATCCTCGCTCTGTATCTCCCGCGCCAGCTCTTGCAGCGCCTCTGAGAGCGTGCGATTTTGCAGCGGAGCGGCTCGCAAATCGATCACCGAGCGGCGCGCGTCTTCCAGATTGGCGCGAGCAAGAGCCAGAGCGCGGCGAATGGCCTCGTGGGCGCGTTCCGGTCGCTGCTCATTCAGCGCGTCGGCGGTCTCCAGTTGCAAGGTGATCGCGGCCAGCCCTTGCGCCAGGGTATCGTGAATCTCGCGGGCCAGGCGGTTGCGCTCCTCGATCGTTGCCAGGCGCGCGGCGGCTCGCGTGTGTTCAGCGGCCAGGCGCGCTCGCTGGATCGCCAGGCCGATCTGGTCGCCGACGATATGCAGCAATTGCAGTTCTTCCTCGCTAAGTTCGCGCCAATCCTCGCTGGCGACGTTCAGCACACCCAACGCAGTCTCGCCCGCGTAGATCGGCACGCTGGCATGAAAGCGCAAACCGAGCGACGTGGGATCGCCCTCGCGTTCGGCATTCTTCAAGCGACTACAACGTAAGACATCGATATTGGCCGCGCCCGCCAGCGTGCCTGAGAGAAACGTATCCAGGCAGATGCAGCTCCCGCTCATGCGTTCGTGATGATCGGCCAGGTAGGGCGGCAGGGCCAGTGCGGCGGCCAGAAACGGTATGCGCTCCTCGTTCAGCAGCCAGACCCAGCCGGTCTGCAAGCCGAAGAGGCGCGTGACCTGGCTCAACACCTCGTGCAGCATCTCACCCACGTCAACCTTGCGATTGAGCTGGCTGGCGATCGTATACAGCACAGCCAGGTCGCGGTTGCCGCGCAAGAGTGGCGTGGCCTCATCGCGTGTCGCCTGTTGTGGACCCTGCCCATGTGGAGAGTTGCGTGCTTCGTTGTTCATCCTTGTATTGTACAACAATGGAAGCCGAGATAATATCTGTAGAGGATGTTGGGTAGATTATAGAGCCTTGAAAGGTTGATATTTTAGATGAATTGTTCTATAGTAATCTTATCTATTTTGGAGGAGAAAACATGGCGTCTGATGACGAATTGTACGATATCCGCTTACGTGATGTCGAAATGAGCGATCTGCCCATCTTCTTCGAGCACCAACGTGATCCTGAAGCGAACCATATGGCCGCGTTCACCAGCAAAGATCCCACGGACAGGGAAGCGTTCATGGCGCATTGGACCAGGAACATCGATAGCATCGATAATCAGGTGAGTAGCATCCAGACCATTCTCTGCAACGGGCAGGTGGCGGGCCACGTTCTGAGCTATCCAGCAGCTGAAGATGAGAGCAAGCCAGAGATCAGCTATTGGCTCGGTAAAGCCTATTGGGGACGGGGCATCGCGACCAGGGCACTGGTAGTGTTTCTCGCGCGTATCCAGGAACGTCCCGTCTATGGGCGTGTCGCCGCTGACAATCCTGCTTCCTTGCGTGTACTGGAGAAATGCGGATTCGTGCGTACCGGCACCAACAGAGATTTTGCCAATGCGCGTGGCCAGGTGATTGAAGAGATTCTCCTCAAGTTGAATTGAATGATGATAGAGGAGCGGTGGTGCAACAGGCCCTCATTTTCTGTTATGATTATAGACAGTGAGAACGAGAAAGGGGCAGAAAGAAATGTCAATGACCAGCAAGCCACGCGGCCCGTTGCTCCTCTTTTTCCGGGGATTGCGCCAGCGTTGCCCGGTTTGTGGCGAGGGCAAGATTTTTAAAGGCGTATTCAAAACGTACGAGCGTTGTCCTTCCTGTAACTTCGTCTACGAACGCGAAGAGGGCTACTATACCGGGGCGATGGCGCTCAATCTGGTCATCACTGAGCTGATCATTGTGATCGTCGCTGTACCGGTCGCGGCCAGCCAGGCTGTCTCGATTCCGATCATGGCACTGATCGGCGGCGTCCTCTGCCTGGGTATGCCGCTGCTTGGCTACCGGCCAAGCAAGAGCTTGTGGATGAGCTTCGATCATGTGATACACCCGGTTGACGACTAAAACTTCAACATTGAGCAGGATTATCACCAGTCGGGGCGCTCGCGAGTCCGACACCCGTTTTCTCAAGGATGCAAACATGGAACAGACAGATATCGATTTTCAGGGCGAAAAGCCCATCCTCAATATTGTTGGTGATAAAGTTGCGCTCGGACCCATGCACAAAAAGCTGGTCCCCGACATCGTGCGCTGGGAGAACGATTTTGCCGTAACATTGATGTCCGGCAATCCAATTGGTCCGGTCAGTCCAGAAAAGGTGGAGGCGGAGTTTGAACGCGACAGCAAAGAGGACAATCCCTGGCATGGTATAGAATTTGCGATTTATGAACGCGCCACGCTGCGCTGCATTGGTCGCACCGGTTTGCGCCACATCAACAAGACACATCGCAATGCTGAATTTGGCATCATGATCGGTGAAAAAGACTGTTGGGGCAAAGGCTATGGGACCGAAACGACCATCCTGGTCCTGGATTATGCGTTTACCGTGCTGGGCCTGCACAATATCCTGCTCAGCACGTATGGCTATAATGAACGCGCCATTCGCGCCTACACGCGCGCGGGTTTCCGCGTCATCGGTCGTCAGCGTGAAGCCGCTCGTCAGGGCAATCAGATCTACGACATTATCATCATGGATTGCCTCGCCACCGAGTTTCGCAACCCACTTAAACGAGTGATCGAGCTGCCGTAACGCACAAAGAGAAGAAGCGAGCCTCCGTCCCACACATTATTTTGTGAAAAGCAAAAGCTCACTTCCTTGCTTGATGGGGGGGGGTTCAGATAGATATCAAGCCCTGGCTGGAATCTCTCAAAAACATTAACAGCCCAAGGTACATGCAATGGTACAGCAAGCATTCTTGACATCCTCCCCATGCCCAAAGGCAGGGGATTCCCGCCCTCACGAGCGGGGTTTCCTGTTTCGCTGAGGCTTGCCTGGGCGAGTTTTCACCCGTCCAGGTCTAACAGCCTCTCCGCAGGCTTCAAATACCGTGAGCCCCACGGCATGTATGTTACGAGCGGCGTTGACATCTCGATCATGGACAACGCCGCATGAGGGACAGGTCCACTGTCGCACATCCAAAGCAAGCGAGTCAAGCATATGTCCACATGCGAAACAGCGTTTGGAAGAGGGATACCATTTGTCGATCTTGACCAGGTTTCTCCCGTACCAGGCTGCTTTATAGTCGAGTTGTGAGACAAACGCACTCCATCCGACATCATGAATAGCTTTGCTTAGTGTGTGATTTTTCACCATATTTTTGACGGCCAACGTCTCCACGCAGATCGTTTGGTTTTCACGGATCAAGCGTGTAGAGAGTTTATGCAGGAAATCACGGCGGCGATCAGCTATTCTGGCATGGATGCGTGCAACTTTTTCCGCAGCTTTTGCCTGATTCTTCGATCTCTTCTGCTTTTTCGCGTGGTGCCTTTGCGCCTTGGCCAATTTCTTTTCGTCTTTGGTGAAAAATTTGGGATTGCCAACCTTCTCACCAGTCGAGAGGATCACGAAGTCTTTCAAGCCCAAATCAGCCCCGACGGTCTGTCCAACTGGCTCAAGATAGGCGATGTCCTCTTCGATCAGGATGGAGACGAAGTAGCGATTAGCCGCGTCTTTGGTCACGGTCACGGTGGTCGGCTTCGCGTCTTTGGGCAACGCACGCGACCACCGTATCGCCAGCGGTTCCGTCATTTTGGCAAGGATCAATTGTTTGCCATCCCACCGGAAAGCCGTATCAGCATAGGTTGCGCTCTGCTGATTATGTTTCTTCTTAAATCTGGGATACTTCCCTTTGCCTTCAAAGAAGTTCATGAACGCTTTATCCAGATGCCTCAAGGATTGTTGCGACGGAACAGCCGAAACATCCGCGAGCCATCGAGTTGCATCCTGTTTTTTGAGTTGCGTCAACGCCGCGCTCAGGTCATTATAGTAGAGGCGTTTGTGTTCCTGGTAGTAGGCATCCGTTCGCAGACGCAAGCCCCAATTGTAGACATAGCGACAACACCCAAAGGTTTTGGCAAGCAGACGTTTTTGCTCGTCGGTCGGGTAAAATCGGTATTTATAGGCTTGTTTCTGCTTCATGTGTTACAGTATACTCAATAGACCGTAAATCGTCAAGCATTCCCCCGACCTAATCCACCAAATAAGGAACGCACCTTATATCCCTCCATCTGAAGCCGAGGGTTTTACGGCGCGGTTTGATGAATTTGGCAGTATGAGCCAGATATGCTTTGATTGCATATCTGGCTCGTACTGCCAGTATCGTCTATGGTCAATGCTATGCGCTACCAGAGGCAGAAGCACACACCGACGCTCAAAATCCGGCCTCTATTCAGGCAGAGATCACCTCTGGATATCGGGTAGCGGAACCTGGTGGTCGGTAATCTCGGTCACTTCTGTGACTCCGGGAGATTCGCGGCGCTCAAGCGTGGTCGCGAGATCATTCAGGCGCAAATCCAGCTCGCCGATCCTCTGGGCCAGCATGAGCAGCGCGTCGGTTACTTCATAGAGCTGGTTGTTCACATCGCCGAGCGTGACCTCTTTCTGCAACGGCATCAGTTTCCCGGTCGAATGGGTGAGCTGCTCCGCTTCTGCTACTGGAGGCGTCTGTGGAACAGGCTGCGATGGCTGAACAGGCAAAGCGACGGCCTTTTCTTGCGCCTGTTGCTCTTTCTCAGCGCGCTCTTCGCCCATACTCAACAGCACCACACCCAGCAGCGCCGCCAGCACCACAACCGCGAGGCCACCAATGATGAGCATATTCACGGTTTTTCTCTCCTTGCACTCTTAAAGAATTATCACCCAAAAGCGCCTTGAACGCCAATGCCTGCCCCGACCCCCAGGGCGGGCACAAGGGCCGCCCCTACTATGGACGGGAGATTTGAGTAGTTCAAGAATTCTCACGTAAAATGCACGTGATTCACACCTGGAATGTTTTCATTTCACGCGACCATCTCGCCCGACCAACCAACCCCGTCCATAGTACGGGCGTCCCCTTGCGTGCGCCCTGTGTGCCGCACTCCCATCTTCGAGGTACGTGACCGTCTTCGCTTACACCTGTTTAGTGCAGGTGGATCGTCACCTCGGCGCTCATACCGGGAACAATGTCTTTCCCGTTCTTAGTATCGATCGTGATAATCACCGGGATGCGCTGACCCACTTTCGTGAAGTTGCCGCTGGTCGGGTCCTCGTTGGGCAGCAGCGAGAACGAACCTGCCGTCGCTTGCACAATCTGCTGCACATGGCCGGTGAAGCTGGTGACACCAAACGCATCGATATGAATATCCACCGCCTGATTGACGCTGACATTGCTGATCGAGCCTTCATCGACATACGCCGTGATGGTCTCCTGACTCAGATTGGTCACCGACGCCAGTTGCAGCCCGGCGGAAACCAGCTGTCCCTGCACCGCTGGAGCCTGCACGACCGTGCCCGCGATGGGGCTGACCACATTGACCGTCTGTGGCGCGCTTTTCGCGGCAGCGGCCCCGGTTGGCGGCACGGTGATCG
>Ga0068857_100001380_pt1 | contig 19168 bp, 14 predicted proteins | sample KBSCornC72_FD_66591 | JGI IMG/M metagenome (GOLD analysis project Ga0068857, IMG submission 66591) | Corn rhizosphere microbial communities from Kellogg Biological Station, Michigan, USA - KBS Corn C7-2 | ecosystem: Host-associated > Plants > Roots > Rhizosphere > Soil ...
GATTTGCACCAGGCAGGTGACGCCAAATTCATAGCGCAGGGTGTCGACGGCTTTCATCATGAGGGGCAGATCGGAATCGCTACCCATGGTGATGAGCACGCGTGGCACACCTCGCGCCTGCTCGCCAATGCCCTCCGCTGAGACAAGCACGCCGTGTTCTTGGTTCTGCACCAGGTGTGTACGTATGCTCTGTTCTTCTGTTGCCATGCTGCTATTAAATCGAGAGCGCGGCTCTCGCCTCCTTTGCCTGTTGATAAACCTGTGCCAGATCTTCTCCTACAACGGTGAGATGCCCCATCTTTCGGTCAACGCGCGTCTCGCGTTTGCCATAGAGGTGGACAAAAACGTGCTCGCGATCGTAATCAGTCGACCAGCGCGGTTCCGCGGGACCGCTGCGCGTGCCGAGGATATTTTCCATGACTACAGCGGGATAGCGCAACGCTGTAGAGGTGAGCGTGAGGTTGGTCACGGCCCGCAAATGCTGCTCGAATTGCGAGGTGACGCAGCCTTCGATGGTATAGTGGCCCAGGTTGTGCGGACGCGGCGCGATCTCGTTGAGCCAGAGGCGTCCGGCGGAATCTAAGAACAGCTCAACACCAAAGATGCCGATGCCCTGGAGACAATCGATGGCGCGCAGGGCCATCTCCTGTGCCTGCGCGGCCTGCTGCGGCGTGATACGCGCGGGAGCCAGAACGCTTTCGCAGATATCGCGCGCGTGCTGCATCTCGACGACGGGATAGACAGCGGTTTCGCCACGAGCATTACGCGCGATCATCAGGCCCAGTTCTTTCTCCAGGGTCAGGCATTGTTCAACGTAGAGTTCTCGATCACCCAGTTTTGCCAGCGCTGGCTCGATATCAGCGGCCCCGTTGATGCGCGCATTGCCGCGCCCATCGTAGGCGTCTTTGCGCGCTTTCAGCACAAGGGGATAGCCCCAGGTAGCGATGGCGTGTTCAAGGTCCGCGCGCGTCTCGATGGCGCAGTATGGTGCGACGGGGATGTTATGCCGCGCCAGAAACTCTTTCTGCACGTATTTATTCTGGATGGTGGCTAAGAGTTGCGGCGCGGGATAAATGCACACGCCCGCGTCGTGTAATGTCTGTAGAGCTGTTGTTGAGATATGCTCGATCTCATAGGTGAGAATATCCGCGCGTTCGGCCAGTTGACGTAGCGCGGCGGGATCTTGCAGGCTGCCCACAATTTGTTCCGCGATGACCGAGGCGGGACAGTCCGGGGTGGGATCGAGAACGGTGGTGCCCGCGTAGCCCATTGCGCGCGCGGCTTCGCTCAACATCAAACCAAGCTGCCCTCCGCCAATGATGCCGATGCGCGTGGAGCGAATGCGCTCCTGTTCTGAGATATCAGGACCTGTTGCAAAAGGTGACGACATGCGTTTGTCTCTACTCCACTTCCAGGCCACGATGCGCGATATCGTGGCGATAGAACATGCCCTCAAACGAGATCAGTTTCGCGGCCTCGTAGGCACGGTTGGTGGCTTCGCGCAAGGTTGCTCCACGTGCGGCAACGCTGAGGACACGCCCGCCAGCGGTGACGAGTTGCCCATCCTTCAAGGCCGTTCCGGCGTGAAACACGTGAACGCCAGGCAGACGATTGGCCTCTTCGATGCCATGAATAGGCAGGCCGGTCGGATAGCTGCCTGGATAGCCCGCTGAAGCCAGGGCCAGGCTCACGCCATAACCAGGATGCCAGAGCGTCTCGCGTTTCACCGGCAACGTCTCGGCGAACTGCACGACGTTCAGCAAATCCTCGCGCATCAGCACCATCATGGCCTGAGTTTCGGGATCGCCAAAGCGCGTGTTGTGCTCGACCACCATCGGACCTTGCGCGGTCAGCATGATGTTTGTATACAGGATGCCAGTGAACGGAAGACCCTTTGCCTGCATGGCCTGGAGCGTCGCGGCAGTAATCTCGCGATACATGCGCTTCTCCATCTCGGTGTCCACAAACGGCACCGGCGTGTATGCACCCATGCCGCCAGTGTTCAGCCCCTCATCATTGTCGAATGAGCGCTTATGATCCTGGGTCACGGCCAGGGGTAAATAGTGTATCCCATTGCACGCTGCGAGGACACTGACCTCATCACCCTGCAAATAGTCTTCGATCACCACGATGCGGCCAGCCGCGCCGAAGGCGTGCCGGACCAGCATTTGTTCCACGGCATCACGCGCCGTCTCCATATCCAGCGCCACGATCGCGCCCTTGCCAGCCGCGTTGCCGCTGGCCTTGACCACGACCGGCGCGCCATGCTCCTCCAGATAAGCCAGCGCGGGGCCGGCTTCTAGAAACGTGCGGTGTTGCGCAGTGGGAATGCCCGCCGAGGCCATGAGTTCTTTGGCAAACGCCTTGCTGCCTTCGAGTGCCGCCCCCGCTGCGTCAGGGCCAAAAATCTTCAAGCCACGCTGGCGAAAAGCATCAACAATCCCTTCGATTAAGGGAAGCTCCGGTCCAACTATCGTCAAATCGATATTATTTTTTTCCGCGAACGTGGCCAGATCGTCCTGCTGAGACAGCGCCAGCGGCACACATTCGGCGCACTCGGCCATGCCCGGATTGCCGGGAGCCGCGTAGAGCTTCGTGATCTGGGGACTCTGGGCCAGCTTCCAGGCCAGCGCGTGCTCACGCGCCCCCGAACCTATAACCATTACTCGCATACAGCGAAAATAACCTGCCTTTCAAAATTGCACACTACCACGTGTGGGCCAACTGCACTGCAACAACGCCTCGCAGGCCCTCATTATTATATCTCACACAAGACATCTTTTTGCTGAGGGCCACCCATTTCTCACTGCGTTAAAGTTGTGCGTTCCTGAATCTGTACCAGAGCTGGTTAGCGATGCGCTTGCCATCGTAGCTCAGGCCGTAGCGCGCAACATATTGGCAGACATTCTCGATATCGCGAGTCAGCAGGGTGAAGGCGTTGGAATTAAAACGCGGATCGACCGCCTGTGGAAAATCGATAATTTTCGCTTGCCCCCGCCAGTAGAGAATATTATAGGCTGAGAGATCGCCATGCACATAGTTGTGGGCCAGCCAGAGTTCGATGTTGTTCATCACGCTGTTGAAAACGGCCCGCGCCTGTTCACGGGAGAGTTCGCTGCCACCGAGCGAGGGTGCTGCTCTCTCAAAATCGCCAAAATACTCCATGAGAATGGCGCTCTGATTGCGGGCAAGCGGTTTTGGCGTGTCTGCTCCCGCGCGGGCAAGAGCCGTCAGGGTTTCAAACTCGTGGTTGATCCACATACTAAACTGCATCTCGCGTCCAAAACTGCTTTTATTCTGAACTGCGCGACGGACCTGCCCATTGGTGATAACGCGCCCTTCCTGATAAACGGCGTCATTTTTGAAGCCGCGATGCTCACGTGGACGATAGACTTTGGCGGCCAGCAGTTCCGCGCCGGTTGAGGGATGCGCCCGACAACAATAGACCGACGCTTCTTTGCCGCTTTTTACCGGATAGAGAATCTCGCTAATCATCCCTTCGGCGAAAAAGTAATCGAGTGCTACCTGAAGTGGGTCTTGCTGGGCAAGTATATCCTGTTCTTCTGCTTCATCCATTGCGCGAAATTGTTTGCGTTTTGACATGCTAGATGTATGCTCCTTGTTCGTGTAGTTAAAGTGATCGGCGTTAAATTCGGTGAAAAAGCATAGTTGTTTGCCATGGGGCACCTCTCTTATCTCGCTCTTGCAAAAGCGGACATACAAAAATGGCCGCAAGCACCATGCCTGCGGCCTCAGCGGATCGTAAAAAACGAAAAGACCGTCCAACGTGGGACGGCCAGGGTACGTGGTTCTTGTGCAAGCCCACTTGGGCCTGGCATTTGTTATCTAGAGAACCACCAGGAGTGTTTCTGACCTTCCCGGAGACATGATGCGGTGAGGATTATCACTTTGCGCATTGAACACGCTCCTTTCGTATGTTCCAGACATGGTGTACTGGAACCGGTCAGAAAAAGTAGTATGGGATTAGTTTACCTGAACTGGTGAAAAATTGCAAGCGTTGAAAATAACTCGCCATGTATTACTGAGCATACAGGCAAGTGCTGACATAATCCACGACAAATTATTTGCTCTCCAGATTATTCTCTGTTTGCGCCTGATTGCTTGTTACAAGCTCTCCCAGGGATAAACGCGCGGCAAGTTCTGTGGCGCTGCGTTCCGCCAGGCGACGGGCGCGCCAGGGCTTGATGTAGGCGCTATCAAGCATGAGAAGCAGACCGAGCAGCCCCACTACGCTCACGGCAATCCACTCTTCTACATTTGTGGGTGAGGGCATGCCAAGGTCAAAAGTATCCTGTACGGCAGAGAGCAGCAGCAGGAGTCCGGTCAGACCTTCGAGCGCGCGAACCCAGCGGCGATACTGCCAGGGCAAATTCGTTCCCTGAGCCTGGCGGAAGAGTCGTATCCGTTCCTGGCGGCGCAAGCGTTCAACCGCCTGTGGAGTGACCGGACTCCAATTTGCCAGCAGAAGAACTCCTCCCTGGAGAATGGGGAGAATAGAGACAATGATAAGGTCGAAAGAAAAAGGCTGTTGATGACCAGGTATCAGAAGAATGCCAGAGAGCAAAATACAGAGGCCAAAAACAATCATGACAACGCCCGCGATGAGTTGGAAGCGGCGCTGGCGTTGTAGCCGCTGCTCATACCATGCTGTTTCCGGCCCAACATAATGACGCGCGTGTTCCACGAAGCGATTCCTTTCTATAAAAGCCTGGCCATTTCCTATTATCTCACATAAAGATGCGCGAGTGTAGAGCTTTGTGACATTTTTCCAGAGGGATACAGCGGAAGCAACGGGATTGGAGCGGTGTCAACATATTTTAGAGGAACAGGTGCTACCCGCGATAAGGCAACTCGGTTTTACCCAAGCATCCATCCAGCAAGGGCCAGCTTCCAGGCAATTTAAGACAACTGCTGTGGTTGGGGTGAAATGATTATAAGACTTGTTTGAAAAATTGCTCGACAGGTACGCGTAGTGCAGGTACCAGACGTGAAGAAAGAACCGTCTGCCCGCGATAAAGGCCGGATGATTGATATTTCTGACCCGCTAAGATCAACACTTCAACCGTGCGTGCTTCAGGATCTACGATCCAGTATTCCTGGACACCTGCTCGCGCATATGCTCGATATTTATGGTTGCGATCGTAGGTAGCGGTACCTGGAGAAGCGACCTCTACAACCAGATCGGGTGCGCCCACCAACCGATTATCAGTGATACGCTGGAAATGTGCCTTCAATACTACCAGCACATCGGGCTGCACCACAACATCCGGCGCAAGTTCAACATCGAAAGGCGCAATCCGTACTAATCCTAAACCAGTGAGGTTAATATGGACACGAAGATATGAGGCAATTTCAAGAATGATATCCTGGTGAAAGCCATCAGGTGATGGTGACATAAGCAAGAATCCATTCATGATTTCGTAATGTTTCCCGTCGTCAGGCAGCCCGGCGTAATCTTTGTACGTCCAATGGCCCTGCTCCGGCCCAGGGAGATCATATACCTCTGCCACTGTTGGCAATGGTTCAGGATGTAATGCCATGAGATTCTCCTCTCGTATTGAGCGAGCGGACGATAAATCTATATATATTATACGATTTTATCCAAATACCCGGCTTTCAAGCTGCTCTGTTTTCTATTATTGTGCCTCGTCAGCTCTCTGTTCTCCCAGCTTACTCCGCTCGCGTTCTCGTTCGGCCTGCTTTTTCAGCGCTTCCTGGCGCAAGCGTTCTTCCTCGATGATATCGTTAGCTTCGTCGGCTAGAGTGCGACCCTCGCCGCCGCCGCCGTGATGGCGCGACAGGCTACGTGGTTCCAGCACTTCGCGCGAACGTCCACCACCTTCGGCGCGGCTGATAATTCCGCGCTCCTCTAGCAGATCGATCAGGCGTGCGGCGCGTGAATAGCCGATCTTGAGACGGCGTTGCAAGAGCGAGATCGAAGCGCGTTCATATTCCTGCACAACCTGTTCGGCCTGCTCCAATAGCTCATCATCCAGCTCAAATTCGTCGGAAGCGCGCTCGCTGACTTCCCAGCCCGGCTCGACACCGGGCGTGGCGTTCTCTGCCTGCCCCTCGCTAGCTGTGGCGGCATGTTCGGCTGCTTGCTGACGCCAGAACTGGACCAGCCGTTCAGCCTCTTCATCGGCGACAAATGCGCCCTGGATGCGTTCGGGTTTGCCCGCGTCGGCTGGTAAGTAGAGCATATCGCCGCGCCCCAGCAGCCGTTCCGCGCCTCCCATATCGATGATCGTGCGCGAATCCACCGCTGAACTGACCATAAACGAGATGCGCGTGGGAATATTGGCTTTAATCAGGCCGGTGATAACATCGACCGATGGACGTTGCGTGGCCACGACCAGGTGAATACCCGTCGCGCGCGCGAGCTGGGCCAGGCGGCAGATCAAGCCCTCGACCTCATCCGGCGCGGCCATCATCAGATCGGCCAACTCATCAATGATAATCACGATCGCGGGCAAATTTTTCAGTGTCTCATCTTTTTGCGTGAGTCGTCCCGCGCGCAATTTGCGATAGCTGTCCAGATTGCGCACGCCCAACTGCGAGAAGAGGCGATAACGTCTCTCCATCTCCGCGATGGCCACCTTGAGTAGTCCCACGACCTTCTCGACCTCGATCACCACTGGCGCGAGCAGATGCGGAATCCCGTTGTACATCGATAGCTCGACCATTTTTGGATCGACCATCAACAACCGCACGTCTTCGGGCGTGGCCTGGGTGATGATGCTGGAAATGATCGCATTGATGCTGACCGATTTGCCCGCACCTGTTGCGCCGGCTATCAATAAATGCGGCATTTTTGCTAAATCCCCGACGCGCACAGCACCAGCTACGTCCTTGCCGAGCGCGACGGTCAGTTTCGATTTGTTTTTTGCTGTTGTATACTCTTTGCTCTCAAGGATTTCGCGCAAGGTGACGAGACGGCTGTGTTTGTTCGGGATTTCCACGCCGACGTAGGGGCGACCGGGAACCGGCGCTTCCATACGAATCGTCTTCGATTCCAGCACCAGCGCGAGATCGTTTTGCAGTGCCATGATGCGGCTCACGCGTGTGCGCGTCTCGTAAACGATATTGCCAGCAGCATCCTTAACAGGTACCTCGCGTCCTCTCTCGTCTTTCGTCATCATGGGTTTGCCGGTGGGACGAATGCCGAAGCGAATCACGGTCGGGCCAATGCTGATGTCCTCTGGCCGCACTTCCGCGTCGACGCGAAAACTGCGCAACGTGTCTTGAATGGTTTTGGCCAGCGTCGAAGTATCATCGCCCAGCATCTGCTGCTTGACATCCTCCGGGCTATTCAGCAGTGAGCTATCGGGGCTGCGCCAGGGCGAAGTAATCTCCGGGACACCATTTGCAGCGGCGGCGCGCCGAACGATCTTTGGCTGCTGTGCCTGTTGAGCGCGCAAGGGATTGGGAGCCAGCGGCTCCATCTCCTCCAACTGTTGCGCGGCCATTTCTGTTGCTTGCGCGAATGGCAGCTTTTGCTGACGTACACCTTTCACCGCCGCCGCGTGTTCAGCGCGATTCAGTTGCTGAGCAGAGCGTGACCCCTTTGGTACTCGACCAACCTGGTCAATGTGCTGATTGATGTTGTTGCGCGGATCTTCCTCTTCATCAAACTCGACCTCGACCTCCAGTTCTTCATCCTCGTCCATCTCGTCTTCATCTGCCAGCATTTGGCGGCGCGCAGGATTATTGGCGGGCTGACCGTTGCCACCGTAGCGGCTGAAGCGCGGGCGCTGGCCCAAAAATGGCGAGACGCGCTGCGCGTTGCTATCCATAGGTCTATTGCGTGGCTCCAGAAAAACCTTATGCAATTGTCGCCACGTTCCCATGAGATGGCTCATCGTGATTTGGAAGGTGAGCAGGACGACCAGTATACAGAGGCCGAGTACCAGGACGTGCGCGCCGAAGCCCCAGGAGAGTATGAGTGTGGCGAGCAGACCGCCAATGATGCCGCCGGTCGTATGTCCCAAAAGCAACTGACTCTCGACAAGTAGCAGGACCAGCAAACCCAGCAGTCCCAGGACCAGCGACCAGCGGATAAAGCGAATATTGCGCACGCCTTCGATCATATGCGCGACCGCGAAGGCAATCAGGCCAAGGCTGAGCGGGAGCGCACCCCAACTGAAGACGCTGAAGAAAAAGTCGGCCAGGGGTTTGAATAGCGACTGGGTGCGCCAGAGTGTCAGGGCGAGAAACAGGACACAGGCCAGGATCAGCAGGATGATGCTAAAAAAACGCTGCTGTTCATGCGGTTGTAGCGCGTCCCAGCGATCGCGTACCTGGCTGATGACGCGCGAATCGGCGGGTATGGCGGGACCAGGGGCAGCACTGCGACTTTTTGCCGGAGTTGCCGCAGCCCCTTTTTTGGCCGAGGAACGCTGGCTATTGGAGCGTGGTTTGGAGGGCGCGGCCCTCTGTTCTACGCGCACACTGCTGGAGCCAAGGCTTCCCGCTGCCTTGCTGACACGCGAAGTCTTGCCTGCTTCCACTCCTGGTACAATGCGCGAACTGCGCATCTCTTTTTTTTGTCCATTGCCCGCCATACAAAACCCCTCTTTCGTCCAAAGACGCCTCAAGACATCTCCTATGATAGCCCATATGTTCAAGGGAGCGCAAGAGGAAATTTTATCGCCTACTGTATAGAAACGAAAAAAGAGAGCAGAAACGTGACAGTTTCTACTCTCTTTCAGGGTTTTGCGCTTGAATTAGACTTCCATCACGACCGGTAAAACCATTGGTCGGCGGTGCGTCTGCTCGTAAAGAAACTCGCTCAAGGTGTGGCGAATCTTGTCTTTGACAAACGACCAGTCCGACGAATGGCCGTTGAGGCTAGCGAACGAATCCAGAACTCGCGAGCGCGCGTTCTCTAATAACTCCTCCGAGTCGCGCATATAGACGAAGCCGCGTGAAACAATGTCAGGGCCTGCCAGAGGTTGACCGGATTCTTTATCGACGGTCAGAACCACCATCAGAATACCGTCCTGAGCCAGCACCTGGCGATCGCGCAAGACAATTTGTCCGATATCACCCACGCCGAGGCCATCAACAAAGACGTTACCGCACGGCGTATGCTCTACCGTCTTAAATTCATTCTCCGTCAATTCCACCACGTCGCCGTCTTCGGCCACCAGGATATGGTGCTCCGGGATGCCGAGCGAGTAGGCCAGTTTGGCGTGCAGCACCAACTGGCGATATTCGCCGTGAACGGGCAGAAAGAATTTGGGACGCAGCAGGCTAAGCATGAGCTTCTGCTCCTCCTGCGCGGCGTGTCCAGAGACATGCACGTTGGCGATGGCCTGATAATAGACCTCCGCGCCCTGCCGGAAAAGATTGTTGATCGTCCGGTTGACCATGCGCTCATTGCCCGGTACCGGTGTGGCCGAAAGGATGACCGTATCGTTGGGCTGAATGCGAATCAAGCGATGATCCTGGTTGGCGATGCGCGTCAGAGCCGAAGTCGGCTCACCCTGGCTGCCTGTGCAGATAATCGCCACCTGCTCCGGCTGGAATTGCCTGATATCTTCGGCGCGAATCAGCATCCCTTGCGGAATGTGCAGATAGCCCAGCTCAAGCGCCATCTGGACATTGTTAATCATGCTGCGCCCAACCAGGGCCAGGCGCCGATCGTAGCGTTCAGCGGTATCGATTACCTGCTGCACACGTGAAAGCAGCGAGGCAAAGGTTGCCAGAATGATGCGACCAGGCGCGTTGGCGAAGATCTTATCAAACGAATCGTTGAGGACCCGTTCAGAGGGAGTATAGCCAGGCGATTCGATGCGCGTACTGTCGCCCATCGCCACCAGCACGCCCTCGTTGCCCAACCGGGCCAGCGTGCCGAAGTCGGCAGGCGCGCCATTGACCGGTGTGTGGTCGAATTTATAATCGCCCGTATGCACCACGGTTCCCAACGGCGTGTGAATAGCCAGCGCGGTTGCATCCGGGATGCTATGGTTGACGCGCACGATCTCGACGGAACACTTGCCCGCCTCGATCCGGTCGCCCGCGTTCACCACGTTGACCGCGACTTTATCCAACTGGCGATGCTCTTTCAGCTTCACGTTAATCAGACCCTGCGTCAATTGGGTCGCATAGATTGGCGGAAAATCGAGCGCTGGCAAAACATAGGGCAGGCTACCGATGTGGTCTTCGTGACCGTGTGTCACAAAAATGCCGCGAATGTGCTGTTTCTTATCGTGAAGATAGGATATATCGGGGATCACCAGATCTACGCCAAACATCTCGTCATCGGGAAACATCGAACCCGCGTCAATAATCATGATGTCGTTGCCATACTCCACGACCATCATATTCTTTCCGACTTCTCCCAGGCCACCCAGGGGGACAAGCCGAATTTTTTCTGTTGTCAAGGTAATAAGAACCTCCTCACTACACTAAAAGCGTGTAGCGCTCTTCATGTACACATAAGTTGTTTGTATTTATCTCCACTCTTGCCTGCATCTACAAGAGTAAAAGCCGCTTAAAGAAAAATTTTGGTAATCTTAAAAATAAGTTCTAGTATCTCATTAAAAAGTGTACCATAGGTGACATAAAAAGGCAAGTTGGCAGGTTGCTTTTTTGTTTATATGGCTTCTCAGGCCAAACCACCCTGTCCCCCAAATAGATAACGCTGATTATTCTCCTGCTTCTTTGAGAAACTGAGCAATGAGATTGGGATGGAGGTGTCGTCCTTGATTCTGCATCTGTACAATGTACGGGCGGACGGCAGTGATAAGCCCCTGCTGCTTCGCACGTAATAACACCGCTAGCGTTCCAGCAACTGACAAACCAATGCGCGCGGCTATACGCCTTGCCTTGCGCTCATCTAACAAAATCAGCCTTGCTTTAAGTGTTTGAGCCAGAGAAATCGCTGCCGCTTCACCGGCGTCTAACAGAGGAAGAGTCGCATCAATGGAGACATTATCTACAATCTTCAACCACGATAGGCGCGTCAAATCGGGTTCACCTGGTTGCGCTTTCGCCTGATATTCATTCACTACTACGCGCGGCGTCCAGATTTCGCCATATAAACGCCCAAGCAGATCAAGACATTCGATGCCAGCCAGAGTGATAAGCGGAGTCGTGTTCGTCACAACTGGGAGCTTACTCGTAGCTAGCCTCCTTTTTAAAATCTATTGTATCGTCGAATGGAGAAACGTTATACTGATCCAACAGATCGAGAAACTCGCGTCGTGTTAGACCTAAGATTTTGGCTCCTTCTCCTGAGCCAAGTTCGCCCAGGGCGTAGAGACGCACAACCAGTGCCTCAAAAGCGAGAGCCTCTAATTGCTGCTGATTTTTATCGGCGAATTGCTCAGGCACGTGCAAATGTAATTGCATCGCAACTACCTCCCTTCGCGGGCATCAATACCTTCTATCAGCTCAATGCATTATACTCTATTAAGCAAGAACGGTATGAGTGGAATCAACTATCCCACTCATACCCTCCAGATGTTCAGTTACGACGCCAGTAATTCTGCCTCGCTCAAGGGGCCGAGTGTGACCAGCACCTGTTTGTCGCGCATGGGGAAGCGTTTGAGTGCGCGCATGACATCCTCGACGGTGATCTTCTCGACGCGCTCCATCTCTTCCTCGACGCTAATCAGGCGACCTTCGATGACCCAGTCGTTGGCGATTGAACGCATACGCGAGAAGGTCGATTCGCTGCTCAGCACCATATGGCTGATCCATTTGTCTTTGGCGCGGCGCAATTCATCCTCGTAGATGCCATCGTTGAGCAGGCTGTCCAGTTCCGCGTTCAGCATTTTTAGCACACGCGGAGCCTCTTCAGGCGTCGAATTGGCCTCCATCATCATCAGCCCGCTGCCCTCCATGGCCCAGACGCCCGCGCTGGCCGATTCCGCCAGGCCCTTCTGGTAGATATTCCAGTAGAGGCGCGAACCATCGCTATCGCCCAGGACGCTGCCGCCGAGGATAGCCGCGTAATAGTCAGGGTCTTTGACGTCAACGGCGGGCATGGCGATCAACATAATCTGTTGCTTCAGCTTGGGATCGACGATAACCTCGTTAATCGGCTTCGCTGGTTGGTAAGCCGCCACGTGACGGCTGCTATCGCCGGTGCGCCACGTGCTACAATGTTTCTCCGCCAGGCGCACGACCGTTTCCCAATCGAAGTTGCCCGCGACCGACAGGATCAGATTATTCGCCGCGTACCGTTGCTGCCAGTAGTTGCGCATCTTCTCAACCTGCATATCGCGGATACTCTCACGCGAGCCAAGGACATCGTGACCGAGCGGATGGTCGGCGTAATACGTCTGCATCATACGCCGGAAAGCCAGATTGTAGGGCTGATCCTCTGAGCGCGCAATCTCATTGATGATGACCTCTTTCTCCATCTCGAAATCGCTCTCGGCCAGGCGCGGATACATCATATCGCTCAGCAGCTCAAGCGCGCGCTCCAGGTACTCACCCAGGACGCGGGCATAATACACGGTCGATTCGTGCGAGGTGAAAGCGTTCAATTCCGCGCCAATCTTATTAAATTCCAGCGTAATCTGCTGCCAATCGAGGGTTTGCGTGCCTTTGAAAACCATATGCTCCAGGAAGTGCGACACGCCGATGATGGCGGGATCAGGCTCGTCGCGCGAGCCTGTACGCACATAATACGAGACAGAGACAGACTCGAAATCCGGCATCGGCTGGCCCACAATTTGCAGGCCATTGGGCAGTCGATGAGTATAAAACACAGAGCCATTCGCTGTGGATTCAGCCATGGAGTTCTCCTTTAATCTGTGGGACAAAGTGAGCAGCAAGATGGTCTGCCCAACACGTACCAGCACACTCGCGCGCCGCGCACGCGATTTCCTTTGTTTCGTATGATATTCTTGCCGGGTGAAGATTGTCAAATGGGCAGAAAATGTTTCGGCGGTGAGAAGGCAAAAAGCCCTTACCCGTTGCGTTTTCCGCGAAAATGTCAGCCTGGCGGGTTGAATAGATGAAAAGCCTATGATATTCTACAGAGTGTGAGTAACAGGCACCCTATCCATTTGTGTGTCAATGTACCGGGTTTTGCTGGCCCGGTGCGTGAAAATCAGGGAAGGGTCGGTTCGTGGTAGATAGTAGAGTCGGCAGAGAGCCTCACGGCCATGTTCGCTAGAGCCGAGGAATGTTTGCATGTCTAACGCCGTCTGGGGAGATCCAAAACCAACAAGCGATGAGCAGTATCCCCTCAAGCTTCTCAAGGGATTATTACAAGATTTACTCAAGCAGGTACCAGCGTATGGCGTCTGTCTCGCGTTGTACGATGAGAGCATTAACCAGATGGTTGTGCGTGTCCATGTGCGGCGCAGCAGCCAGGATGAGGATTCTGGCGAACTGCTGGCCGAGGGCAGTGGGTTGCACGCGCGCCCTCCGTTACATCGCAATACAATGAAGCTGGCCGACAAGCCCACGCCGATTCCCGCCAGTCCAGCACCAGGCGAGCAAGAACGCTTCGTGCTGGTCAATACTGCGCGCGCCACCGCGCTTTTTCCACCCAGCAGTTCGTATCCACCGGGTCAGGATATGATCGGCGTGACCTGGCGCGATAACCAGTCCTATTATCTGAGCGGCACGCAGTACCAGAACTTACGCGCACGCGCTCATCAGTCACCTATCGAAGAAGCCTTTATGCCCGCCTGGTATTTCACGCTGCCTCTCAAAACGCCTGAGCTGCTCTATGAGGACGTTGAGCGTAAATATCCGTTGGGGCAGACGCCCGGTGTGCTGGTCATCTATCAGATTGAGCCGAACGCGGGCCTGCAACCATATCAGCGCCAGGTCGCGCTCCAGCAGGCGGAACGCATCAGCCTCTATCTCCAGAACGATCGGCTGATGCGCCTGCAAATGCGTAGCCGGGACCATATCAAACATTTGCAGCAGGTTGGCACAACTTTTCCCAACTCGCTCCAGCTCTCCGACCTGGTGGAAGAGTTGTATCGCTTCGTCCTCAATACCGTCGATGTCTCCTCTGTGCTGCTTACCCTCTACGATCGCGACACTAAAAAACTCTATGATGTATTCGCGGTCAATCGGGGCAGGCGGATCGAAGGCCTGACCGATCGCCCGCAGGTGGTCAATCCTGAGGAGCGTCAGCGCTGGTGGCAGATTACGCAAAAAGAGAAGCGCACGCTGTATCTCTCGCTCGATAAACAGGAGCGCCCGGAGGAAGTACATCTGTACGAAGAACTGTTGACCGGCACGTGGGGCGATCAAACCAACGCGCAGACGTTTTTGCTGATCCCGATGAAGATGTTCACGCGCGTCGTCGGCTCGCTCTCGCTGACCAGCCAGCGTCCCCAGGCATATACCTCGTTGGAGATTCTGGTGCTGGAGACGATGGTGCAGACGGTGACGGTGGCCATCGAAAACGCCAAACTTTACGAGCGCCCGCGCCTGGCGCTGAAACAATCCAAACGTCGCGAAGAGGCGCTGGCCGTGACCGTCAGTGCGCTTCAAGCCATCAGTACGGTGTTGAATGTACGCGAACTCTTGCACAAATTCGTCGAGACTGTGGCCAATCTGGTCAACGCCGAGATGTGTTCTTTCTTTCAATTAGTGCCGGAAGAGGAGGAACTGGTCGCGCAGGCCATTTTTGACCGCACAGGCAAGTGGAAAGCTTTTGATCGCGCGCCCTCGCATGGACTCGATGAACACGACGACCTGATTCAGATGATCCACCTGCCGTTCCACGGCTCGCCGCTAGAGAGCTTGTCCGATGAGCCATTCTTCTACCTGGACGACGCCACCCTCGAAGAGATCGCGGAGATGAGTTGTGAAAGCGGTGCCATTTTCTTACGCGAGGTGCGCAAACAGAAAATGCTGATTATCCCGGTACGGCGTTATCAGGCTGAGATCGTGGGTATCCTGGCCATTCATACGCCCCAGCAGAACCGCATTTTCCAGCCGGAAGAGATTAGCGTGTTGATGGCGATTTCCGCGCAGGCCGCCAGCGCCATTCGCAACGCCCAGCTCTTTGAGCAGATCCAGGAAGCCAACGCCGAATTGCAGCGCATGGACAAGGTCAAGGACGAGTTTATCGTCACAGCCTCGCACGAACTACGCACGCCGTTGAGCGCGATCAGTGGCTACGCTTCGCTTTTGAAAAAGCAGGGTGAAAATGAGAAGGTAAACGCGCAACAGGTTGCAAAATTCTCTGGCAAGATCGTTGGCTCAACACAGCAACTCAAAGATCTGGTAGAAAATATGACGCTGGCCGCCAGAATGGGCGCGCTGGAGAAAAATATTGAGATGGAGATGGTACCCTCGCACCTGCAAGCTGCCGCCCAGGCCGCGACGACCATTCTCAACGTCAATCTGGAGCAACCTATCCGGGTCAATATTCCCTCTGACCTTTGGGTAAACGCCAACGCCCTGCATTTGCGCCAGGTGATTACAAATTTATTGGATAACGCCGCCAAATATTCGCCGCCGCATGGGCGCATCGAGATCAAAGCCCAGGCTCTCTGGCTCTCTGAGTTGCCGGAAGATCACGCCAATTATGTTGCGCTGGCCGGTGGGAATGAGCGTGATGATCCGCAGATCGTGAAGGTCAGCGTGTGCGACGAAGGCGAAGGGATTGCGCTAGAAGATGCTGAGAAAATTTTTGAAAAATTCGTGCGCGCGCCGCGCTCTCTGACCACGCCCGTCCGTGGAACCGGCCTGGGACTCTATATCTGCCGCCGCTTTGTCGAAGCGATGGGCGGTCGTCTCTGGCTGGAACGTAGTATTCCGGGGCGAGGCTCGATCTTCAGTTTTTACCTGTTGCGCGCCCACCCCGCTGAAATGAGAGAACAGGATGACCCAGAACCGGAATCAGGTGCGCAAAACGCCGAATCCATCGATTCAAGCCCGGAAAGTGTTGGTCGTTGACGATGATCCGATTATCCGTGATATGATGACCGATATTCTCGAATGCGAGGGTTACACGCCAGAGCTAGCGCGCAACGGTGAGGAAGCCTTGCGCCTCCTGAAAGGTCCACAGAGCTACCTGGTCTTTCTGGATTTCCTCATGCCCGTTTTCAGCGGCAAGGACGTTTGTCTCGCCCTGTCCGCCGATCCCCAGCTTCGTCAGCGTCATGTCATCGTGCTCATGTCGGCCCTGGACAGCGCCGCTGAAACTGCCAACCTCGACGTCGATATGCTCATGCCCAAGCCTTTCCTGGTCAAAGACGTGGAAGAGGCATTGGGGATGTATATGAGCTAATTCTCAATCTTTTAGCTCGCTTCCTTGATGGGCTTCTCTTCAGTTTATCATCTTCGGATCAGGTTTGCCAGGCTCGATTTTCGTATTGGAGAATCCACTGAGCAGGCCGTTTTATACTGTAGGGGTACCTTCTTCGTATTCAGAAGTGGGGAACACCTTGTTCTGTGAGTGGTAGAGCGGGATGATACCACGGCATTCTTTACTGGAAAGGGTTTTGCGAACGAGTATGGGTCAATGGTTCCAACGCTTGCGTGCCAACGCGAAATATGGTTCGGTGAATGACGCGACTATCCAGGGCTATTTGCGCGCGGCGAGTCAGCTTGAGGATGTCTGGCAGCAGCTCGACGACAAAGTTGACACGCTGCTGCTTGATGGTCTGCCACCCTGGGAAGCGTACGCGAATATGGGCTACGCACTGGCCTTTGTGCGTGCCTGCCGCATGAACGTTGTGTTCGCGCAGGAGTTGCTCAAGGCGGAAACCGCGCCCACCAGCAACATGAGCGCGGGCTATCTGCCGCGCATCACCTACGAGCAGGCGCTGGCCCTGTGCGAGCATATCGAACCGTTGATTGAAGAGGCGCTGAAGGCCAGCGGGAATGCTCACTATACCCTCTCGTTTTCCGGTTTCCCTTTACATCTGGGACCACATGTCGGTGGTGCATCCCAGAGCTTCCCGCTCTCGCACTTGCAGGGAACCATCAACGCGGCCCAGCAGATGCACGACTGGACAGCCGGACTGCTAGCGAAATACGAGCTGGCTATCCAGGCGAGCAAAGAACCTCTGCCAACGGTGGTCGCGAGGCATCTTGAGCGCGTGAAGAATGATCTCGGCATGGGTGATTTTCATCTGCGTACTGGCGTTGATATGGTTGGTCAGATCAGCCAGGGGCAGGCGACCGAGGAGTTGCAGCGCAAAGCGGAAAGTTTGCTCTGGGAGGCGATGGATAGCTTCTACACGGTCAGCCAACTCATCGCCATGCCAGGTGCGCGCTTCCGTCCGGCCCCGGCTCCGCGCACGAGCAGCGCACCGGACCAGGCGTATCCCTCGCCAAAGCCAGCCACGCATCAATCTGAAACACAGCCGGAGGTCCAGGCGAGCGAGCCGAAGGAACCTGACACGCTCAGCCTGCTGAACCAGATCACTGCTGAACCAGCATCAGCTCAGCGTGTCTCTTCCCAGCCTGCTCCTGAAACTATCGACCTGCTCAAACAGGTGGGCGCAGGCTCGGCGGCTCAACCGCGCGAGGCTGCACAGCCCGCGCCTGATGTTGCCAAATTGTTCAGCCAGAGCAAAACCGAACAGGGAAAAGTTCACCCTATGCTCGACACAACTGGCTTGCTCAAGCGCAAAGAAGAAGTCTCGCAGCCTGCATCCACCGATGTCCCGCCAGATATGGCTGGTTTGTCCGGTCAGAATCCTGAACAGGGAGCAAAATTGCCAGATACTCGTGACCACAAAACTTACTCGCGCGCGAAGTCTGAGCAATCAGACGCGCTCACAGATGCAACGCTGGATTTGCTCGCGGAGATTTGTGGGGATGAGGAAGAATCAGGTACATAGTTTTTTTGTAAATATAGCACTCATTCACATGTTCTGTAACATTCGTGTACACGTCGCGGTGTACGTCTTGAGAGAAAGGACGGCTAATTTCTATGGGTTTGTTTGATCATTTGCGCTTTGTGGCTGGTATGAAGGCCGAGAACGCGCTTCAGAAGGCCGAAGATCCCGCCGAGGTTTTTAACTACAGCTATACCAAACAGCTTGAACAGCTTCAGAAGCTCAAACAGGGTCTGGTAACGATCGTGCAGAATGAGAAGCACATCGAGATGCTGGAGGCGCAGACCGAGGCGCAGGGCAACAAGTTGCAGCAACAGGCGATGCAAGCCATGCAACAGAACCGTGAAGACCTGGCGCGAATGACTCTGCAGCACAAAGAGGCGCTGAATACGCAGGTCGATGGATATAAGCAGCAGCTTGAGCAGCTCAAAGCGCAGCATCAGAAAATTGAGTTGCTGGTCGCGCAGGCCGAGCAGCGCATTTCAGCCTTTAGCACGCAGAAAGAGATGGTCGAGGCGCAATATCAGGCGGCGAAAGCGACCGTTGAGATTAACGAAGCGGCCAGCGGTTTCTCGAAAGAATCGAACGAGATGGGCCTTGCCATGCAGCGCGCACAGGAAAAAGTGCTCCAGATGCAGTCGCGCGCCGATGCCATCGACTCGCTGCTTGCCGAGGGAGCGCTTGGCAATCAAGGTGGGCTACTCTCCGGTGGCCAGGAGACCGACCTGGATAGGCAACTGGCGCAAATCTCATCGGCCCACAACGTCGATGAAGAACTGGCTGCCATGCGCAAACAGATTAGTGGCCCATCCAATCAATAATATTCACGATAATAATCAGCGAGAAAGAAGGAGAAAATAATCCATGAGTACCAATCAATTTGCCCAGACCGAACAAGAGAAAGAGCCGATGCTGTTGCTCGATACCACCGGCTCGATGAACTACGGCTCGGCTGCCAACGATCCAACGCCACGCAAGGATGTGATCCGCGAGGCGATCAGCATCATTGTCGAGCGGCTCGGCGCGGAAGATAGCCAGGCGGCGGAAGAAGAAGAGGGCGGTGGTTTGCGTACCGTGACCTTTGCCGATGGGCAGGCGCGCGACATCGGCGACCTTAACCCCGACAATTTGCAGGAGAAATGGAACCATATCCGCTGGGCAGGCGGCACGCGCATCATGCCCGGCTTCAATACGCTGCTCAAAACCTACTCCGACGAATTCGGTAGCGAGCCATTGGAAGAGCGTCCGTTACTGCTCGCGCTGGTCATCACAGATGGCGAGGCCGACGACACTGAAGCGTTCAAGAACACGGTCGCACGAGCTGCCGGCAGCATGTACGTGGCGCTGGCCATCATCGGCTACGGAGC
>Ga0068857_100001381_pt1 | contig 19142 bp, 38 predicted proteins | sample KBSCornC72_FD_66591 | JGI IMG/M metagenome (GOLD analysis project Ga0068857, IMG submission 66591) | Corn rhizosphere microbial communities from Kellogg Biological Station, Michigan, USA - KBS Corn C7-2 | ecosystem: Host-associated > Plants > Roots > Rhizosphere > Soil ...
TTGCAGGGTAAGGCGTTTACGACTCAGATTGTGAAGCCGGACTACACGGGTGTTTTGACGCAGAATGCGTACACGTACACGGGTTGCAAGATCACTGATTGGACGATCAGTGGTCAGACCGAGGCTCAGTTGAAGGTTGAGCTGACGATCGATGCGATTGATCAGTTCACTCCGTCGAACAGTTTCGCCGCGACCACGCTGGCTTCGGGCGCTTCGGCTGCTGCCACTACGGTGTCGTCGACTGCGACGATCGCGGTCGGTACTTACATTCTGATTGCGGGTAACACCCCGTTGCAGAATGAGGTTGTTTCGGTGACGAACGTGTCGGGCGCTGGCCCGTTCACGCTTACGGTGTCGCCGGCACTCGCGTATGCGCACGCTTCTGGCAATGTGGTGAGCTCGCCGTCTGCGGTGAACTATGGGTCGCCGGCCGCGTTGCAGGCTGCGTCGTACACGGCAGGTACGTCGATCTTCTCGTATGACGCGACCGGCTCGACGCTGATTGCTGGTGGCTCGACTGCGGTTGTGTCGGGTGTGTGGACTAACACGGGTGGTGTCGCGGTCGGTAACGTGCGCTCCTTCACTTTGAAGGGCACAAACCCGCTGAAGGTGGATCGGTTCGGTATTGGTTCGGCGTTGAAGTCGGAGCAGATCGAGAACGACTACCGGTCGTATTCGCTCGAGGCGGAGGTCGAGTACTCGTCTCCGTACTTCTACCAGAACTACACCGCCGACACGGCGTTGGCGTTGCTGCTGAAGTTCACCGCACCTGGTGGTATCTACCTTCAGTTCTACATGCCGGTTGCGTTCCAGAACGATGGGACGGACCCGGAGGTTTCGGGGCCGGACATTCTGATTCCCAAACTTCAGCTTGAGGTTCTGGACGACGGAACGAATGGTGCGATCCAGGCTGTTTTGGTGAACACTGACGCGGCGGTCTAGTGGCCCCGGAATGGGTGGTCGTCGGAGAGGCCGGGCCGGAGATCGTCTGGCCGATGCCGGGCAAGGTGACCGTGTGGCCCGCTGGTCAAGAGGGGCCCGTGCCTGATGCCGGCGAATAACGCGCTTGGTCTGCATGCGTTGACGAATCTGTCAACGCAGTTGAAGACGATCGAGCCGGCGTTCGCTCGTGCGATTCGACGGAATCTGACGGCCGCGATTCGTGCCCAGGGCGAGGGCGTGTTGTCGGATGTGAAGTCGCGGGCGTCGTGGTCGTCTCGGATTCCCGATGCGACGACGATTCAGGTTCGGTACAACACGCGGGGTGCTTCGGCGCGGATCCAGACGAACAAGAACAAGGCCCCTCACGCGCGCCCGTTCGATGGTGCATCCGGTCCCGTGTTCCGTCACCCCGTCTACGGGAACAAGAGTGCGTGGGTGAAGCAGGCCGCGCGTCCGTTCTTCATGGTCGCAGTTCAGGAACGCAAGCCCGGTATCGATCAGGCGATGGAACGTATGGCGATTCGGGCTGCCCTGGACGCCGGTTTCAAGTACCAGTAGAAGGAGCATGGTGGCAACGCGCCCGAACTATTTCACGGTCACTCTTGATGACGAAGACCTCGGCGTTTTCGATGATGACTTGCTCATGTTGGATGACTCGTTCGTGTTCGAGAACAACACGAGCATGACGTTCAACCAGATGCTCACCGGGATTGAGGAAGCGGACTCGAAGGCGTCTCGAGCCCTGGTCTGGTGGATGCGGTACAAGCAGGGGAAGACGGTTGATCTGTTGTCGATCAACTTCCGCCTGAAGGCGTTGCATGTGGTTCCGGTGGTGTTCGCAAACCCTCCCAAGGCGGGCCGAGCCGCCAAAAACGTGACGACTACCTCGGATACTTCGCACAAATCTGCCATCTGACGCCGGCGCAGGTTGATGCGTTGAGCGTGGCCGACTTCGACCGTTTCGTTCGCTATATCGACGTTCAACTAGGCAGATCACCGGAGGCGTAGATGGCTAACCTCTCCCAAAATCTGTCGTTCATTCTGTTGGGCGAGGACCGCACCGCCAGTAAGACGATGACGGGTGCTGCGGCGACGGCGGAGAAGGTCACCGCCCGGATTGGTGGTGCGTTCCAGCGGGTCGGCGGGATCATCGGTGGCGAGTTCGGGAACGTCATCTCTGGTGTCGGTACTGGGCTTGATGAGCTCGGGCAGAAGGCCCAGCATCTCTCTACGCTGCTGACTGTTGGTGGTGGTGTTGCGCTCACGGCTGGTATCGGTTTGCAGCAGTTCGGGTCGGGCGCGACTCAGGCGACGGATCAGCTCAATGCGGCGATCACGGCGACCGGTGCGGCTTCGACGGATTACACGGAGCGCATCGAGAAGGCGGTCAAGAAGAACGAGAACCTTGACCACTCTGCTGTCGACACTAAGCAGGCGTTGCAGGTTCTTACGCAGGCGACGGGTGACACCGGCAAGGCCCTGAACTTGATGGGCATCGTTACTGATTTGGCGGCGGCGAAGCACATCAGCCTGTCCGATGCGGCACTGTTGGTGAACCGTGTTCTGGGTGGTTCTGGGGCTCGCACTCTTGTTCAGTTCGGTATCCATATGGATGGTGTGGGTACGAAGACTGAGCAGGGTAAGCGGGCTCTTGATGAGCTTGCGAAGAAGTTGGATGGTCAGGCGAAGGCGTCTGTGAGCAACTTCGGTTCGCAGGTCGACATTGTGAAGACGAAGGTCAAGGACTTCGCGGAAGAGGTTGCTGGGCCTGTTGGCGGTGCGCTGACCGCGCTGGGTGGCGTTGCGACCGCGACTGGTCTGGTGCTCGACATTGTGAAGGCCAAGCAGACGGCGGCGGCGGCTGCGGCTTTGGCGCATGCTGCCGCTGAGGATGTTGCGGCCACGTCAACTGAGGCGCTGGCTACCGAGACGGTTGCTCTTGATGGTGCGATGGACGCGAACCCGATCGGCGTCGTTGCGGCTGCGATCGGTGTCCTTGCCGCTGTTGCTGGTGGCATTGCGCTTGGGTCTACCCATGATCTGACGAAGGCGACGAACGACTACGAGTCCGCGCTGCTTGGGGCCAATGGGGCGATCGAGAAGAACATTGAGAACACGGCCCGTAAGGCCCTGCTCGATGATGGGTCGCTGGCGGCGGCTAAGCAGTTGGGCATCAACGGTGCGGTGGTGGTGCAGGCCGCCTTGGGGAATGCTGCCGCGCAACGGCAACTGAACGATGCCCTCGCTGAGCAGAAGCGGAAGCTTGATGCGCAGTATGCAGCGGCGAGTCAGGTTGCGGATGGTGGGCGTGCGGTTGAGTACACGCAGAAGTCGGCGCGTGATGCGATCGACAAGCTGAGTGGTGGTGTGAATGATCAGTCGACGGCGTTGAGGAATGCGCGTACTCAGGCTGATTTGTACAACGGTTCGTTGTTGACGACGATCCAGCGGGGGAATGCGGCCTCGAGTGGTAGGTATGCGGGTCAGGCTGCGGCGTACGCAAACCTGCCGAAGCATGCAGGTGGTGGCGACATCATGAACTCGCAGTACAGCGTCGTTGGCGAGAACGGCCCTGAGGTTGTGCGTCTGCCTGGTGGGTCGCATGTGTTCCCGAACGGACAGGGACCAACAGGCTCGGGCGGTGGTGGTCTGACCGTGGTCCTGAATGGTGATGTATACGGATCACCGAACGCGTATGCGCAGGCTGTTGTGACGAAGCTGATCACCGCAGCTAAGCAGGGTCACATCAACGGTGGCGAACTCTTGTCGGCGTTGGCTTCCTGATGCCCCGTATTACACCGTTCAAGATCGCGTTGGCGTGTGGTGCAGCCGGCGCGTATGTCGACGTGACGTCGTATGCGTCGTGGGCTCCTGGTGAAGGTGTTGCGGGTTCGTGGGGTCGTCAAGATCAGTTCCGCGACACAACTCCTGGCGCGTTCTCGTTCTACCTCGAGAACTACGACGGACGGTTCACCCCGGACACCACTAACGGCCTGCTGTCCACCCCGCTGACCGAGGGCATGGGCGTCAGTTGGCAGCTCGGCACCCGGATCATTGCCGGATCCATTCTCGGATTCACGATGATCGACGACAACTGGGGACGTATCCGAGTCGACGTTGACGACATGCTCGGCAACCTTGCACGTAACCAGCTCACTCTGACGGCTCGGGGCATGGTGTTGGGTTCAAACCCATATCTCTACTGGCCGTTCAACGAGGCAGCCGGCGCGACCATTGCACTAGAGCAGTCCGGGAACAATCAGCCTGCCTTTGACGCAGCAAATAGTCCTAGCAGCGGGACCCTCCCGCCCCTCTACCCGTCCTTCGGTGCGGCCGCGCCGGCCTATTTGGGCGAGACGCAGGTATCGTTCCCGGATTCTGCTTATTTTGCGACGACCACCGGAAGCTTTTCGTCCATCTCGTATGCCGCTAACTCGATGGGTTCTTGGGGGGCGTGGATTACCCCGAGCGACGTAACAACCGTGGTGCTACTCGTCACGGTCAGGCTGAACGGTGGCGGGTTTCTTCAGTTCGGGCTCAATGGTGTCGGGCAGTATTTCGCCGCGACGCCTGGCGTCCACCTTGTCACGTCGTCGGTTCAGGCGGTCCCCCGTACCCCTCAATACGTTCAGGTGGTCGTTACTTACGCCAGCAGTACGACCTTGACCATCGAACTTTTCGTGGGAGGGGTCTCGCAGGGCACCGCGAGCGACACGTCGGGATACTCGACCAACGCACAGAGGACACCTCAGGTTGTTTCGATCGGCGTTAGCAACGGCAACGGTGGGGCCAATAACGTCACGGTCTCGCACTTGTCGCATACGCCGCTGCCGATCCCTGAGTACCTGCTTGCACTTGGCACCGAGGCCGGACTGCTCACGGCTACTGTCGCGTCTGCATTCGGCGCGACCCTCGGCACCCTGCCTGCAGACCTGTCTCTGGCTCCCTCTCTGCCTCAGCCGGCCGCATCGTCTGCGTTGGCAAAGGTCAACGATGTTATTCGTTCAGAACAGGGATACCTGAGCACGACGACCACGGGCACGCTGCTTGCTCCGGTGCAGAGCATCACGGTGCGGGCGAGAACTCGTGCCGCGACAGCGGCCTACATTTTTGATGCGCAAGTAGTCCTTTCGGGGCAACCGGACCTTCTTCGGGACCTGACGAACCTTGTCGCGGCCGCAACTGCGCAGGGTCCGTCTACTTCTACAACGTGGCTTGACTCGACCGTTTCCCCGCGAGCGGGGTCGTCGAACACTACCGATCAGATCGTTTCGACCCAGTACGTCGATCAACTTGCGTATGCGCAAGACCGTGTTCTTCGTGGGAAGAATTCGCCGATCCGTTTTGCATCGTTCACGGTGGATGCGTTGACGACACCGACCGATAGGTCAGCAGAGCTGTTGGCGATCAAGTTTGGTGACCGCGTTCGGATCACGAATATTCCGTCCACGGTTCTCGGCGCGCAGTTTCTCGATGTGTGGATCATCGGGCAGAGCGAGGCGCACGATATTGGGCAGCACAAATTTACTTTCTACGTCGCGCCGGTACTGCCGCCGACTGGGATCTATGACACCAACCTCTATATGGCTGACGGTGCGTTGACACTCTCTGCTGGCATCAATGCTGCGGTGACCACTATGTCAGTCGCCACGACTGGTCCGCTTCTCGAGCAGGTTCAGGTCCCGTACACGCTGCTGATCGACACGGAGCAGGTCACCGTGACCGCCTGCAACGGCGCGACGCCGCAAGTAGCGACGATCACGCGCGGGGTCAACGGAACTATTGCCGCGTCTCATGCGACGTCCGCGACGATCGAGCTCGCCACGCCTTCCCTTTACGCCTTCTAACCCAGCCCCGTCTGGCAGTTACCCACCTGAAGTGGGCCATTGGAGTGCGCCGACATGGCAATCAGTCTCGTAGCCGTTGGTGCCAAGATCACCGCAGCGATCACCAACCTCATTATCGCAGCGGTGAACGCGCAGGGGCAGACCTCAGTCATCCCAACGACCGTCACAGTCGGATCGGGAACGGGAACCGTTGGGGCTGCTGGCAAGGTCACATTCTCGGCAGCATCGACAGTTTCCGTAAACGGTTGCTTCACATCAACCTATGACAACTACGTCATCAGATTGGAAGTATCTGGCGTCTCTGCACAAGTTCTGAACCTCAGAATGCGCGCTGCTGGTACAGACGATTCGGGCAGCGTCTACATCGGCGGCTTCCAGAACAACGCCTCAACCACCCCGTCATACTCGTTCGCCACAGCGACATCGCTCCCCGTAGGTCGCGTCAACAACAGCACCACCGCCGTAAGCACCAACGAGTACACATTCAGCGGCCCAAACCTGGCCCGCACAACCAGTGTCCTAACCCGCGCCACAGACATTGTGGTGTGGACGGTCGGCGGGGGAACCGTGAATACGACGACCCAATACGACGGGTTCACGATCATCCCCGCTGTCGCATCGAACCTGACAGGAACGATTCGCATCTACGGCTACAACAACAACTAGGCGGACCTGATGACGTTCGTTCTCGTGCAGCACGGTGTCTGGCCTGGTTGGTCACCGAACGCTGACATCTACCTCGACGCTGGCGCTGCTGCCGCATACCTGACCGCCGCCCGAGACTACAGGGCAGCGACCGGTCGGACGGATGCGGGCATTGCTGAGCCGGTCGGTGGTCTGCGTACTGCTGCCGAGATCACGGAGATGCAGTGGGCGTTCGACCATCGGGGAACGGCACAGTCCGATGTCCTGTATGTGAAGTACAACATGGACCGGGGTAGCCGAGCCCGCCCTGTGATGAACAGCCCACACACCCTCGGCCTCTGCGTCGATATCGCTTCGACGTTCTTCCTCAACTGGATGATCACCAACGGCACCAAGTACGGGTTCCGGCGCACGTTGGTTGCAGCGAACGACATCCGCCACTTCCAGTACTTCCCCGGCACCGCAACCGCAGCACTGAACGTGACATCCCTCGACGGTGGCGCAGTCGCGCCAGTAAGGACCCCCCCCATGACCGACACCCGCCTCATCCGAGACACCACCACTAATCCGCCCACGTTCTGGCGCATCGACATCGGCCCTGGACACAAACCCGTAAACAGTCAGTACACGCAGACGCAGGCGAACGACGCCGCGCAGGCCATCGGCGCGGTCACGTTCGAGGCAGACTCCCCAGCTCGGGTGCAGGCGATCCTCGCCGTGCTTGCCTCACTGACCCCCACCGCATCGACTGGAGCGGCGGCAGTCGACTTGTCGGGTGTCGCCACGGCCGCGCAGGTGACCGAGCTCGAGGCGAAGGTATCCGCGATCAAAGTCCCCACCAAGGGGACCGTCGAACTCGCATGAGCGACATCGGCCCGATCCCCGCCAAGGATCAGACCAACTACCTGCTCGGCAGGCTCGAGGGATCTGTCAACTCGCTGAGCTCGCAGGTCGCCACGGCCGCTGAGGCTCGAGCCCAGGCAGACGTCCGCCATGAAGCCGAGCACGCCGAGTTCCGCCGAGACATTGCCGAGAACCGGTCCGACATCGCCGTTCTGAAGGACAACAAGATCGAAAACCGTCAACGAGCGTCCGACCAGATCCAGAAATGGTTCGTCATCCTTGGCATCCCCGCATTCCTCATCGGACTCGGCACCCTCGGCTACTACATCATCAACCACCCGTAGAAAGAGAACTAATGACCACCAACGCACCGCTCGTTTTCACAACCACCAAGGCAAAGATCGGGGCGATCGTCTCCGGCGTCGTGGCCGCACTAGGTGTTGTCGCCGCTGACCTGTCCAACCCCGCGACTGACTGGACGAACTTCACCACCTACATCCCCATCGTGCTCGCAGGTCTTGTCGCCTCGGGGCTCGTGGGCGGATCTGTCTATCAGGCTAGGAACAAGGTCGTCGGTGCGCAGGTCATCGGCGTTGACACGGGTGTCCCGACCATTCCGACCCAGCCTGCCGGCGAATGAACGGCGCCGCGGAGCCGTACGAGGTCCCCGTCGATCCGATGGACGACTTGCAGTGTGAGTCCTGTCAGTGAGATGAGTCACCGGACGCCCCCGACCCCACAAAGGTCGGGGGCATCTTTTTAGTTCGGAAGGTTCACCTGCTCGTCTGGGCAATAAGTCGAAACCGCGTATTGGATGGCCGATCCGGCCTGCTCGGCCGGGATTCCGTGGTCGGTGAAGTTCTTGACCGAAATAAGCCAGCCGTTGTCTTCGGGTATTACCTCGCATGTCGCCTCCCCTAATCGAATGAGGGACGCGTCCGACGACGACGCAAAGTATGGGAGCTCATGCATCAGCTTCAAATAGATGGCCGGAGTCACGGGGTTGTCCGTTGTTGCTGTCGTTGTTGCCCGCGAGGGTGTCGGTGGCGCGGCGGACTGCGCCGAACAGCCCGCGAGGCATATCCCACACATGAGCAGCGCGCCAATGATGGTTCGCACGAACAACCTCCTGACAGGGTGGCTAGAGCATAGCGGCCAGGGTTGGTCGCTGGGTAGGAAGTCGGGCATTTTGTGTAGTTCTCTGTGTACACTAGGCGCTTGCGCTTACGCATCATCCCCAGTAAATGCGGGGAACTTCGTGGCTATTGGAGGAACCGAACCTTTCCGTCCTAAGGAAAGGGTTGGGGGTTCGAGTCCCTCCAGGGGCACTCAGATTCCCCGTAATCTCGGGGATTTCCCGTACCCCAGATGAGCTAACGGCAAACATTGTTTTGCCGCTACTTGTGTACACCTATGTGTACACCTATACTTTTTCGCGTACCCCAACAGAAGAGGGCCACCGGTTGCAGCCGATGACCCTCAATCCAAAACCTGAGAAAGCAGGCCCGGACAGAATGAATCATAGGCGACCGATCGTCAGAAGACCCACGCACGTCGGAGTCATCAACGGCTCCATGTGGATGGCCCACGACAGACAACACGAGGAGGCCCGATGCCCCGCAAACGGCAAACCGGCGAGGGCGGCCTCTACTTCGACGAGAAACGGCAACTCTGGATCGGTGTAGTCGATCACGGCTACAAGCCGGACGGCAAGCGCAACCAGATCCGCCGCACATCGAAGTCCCAATCCGTAGCGCGCGCGAAGCTCGAGAAGCTGAAGGCCGAGATCGCAGCGCAAGGCTCCCCGCTAGGCAACCAGACAGTTGCCGAGTGGGGAGCCTTTTGGCTTGAGGGGATCAAGCTCAAGAAGCCGCAGACATTCCGCACCTACCATTCGATCCTCACAACGTGGGTGCTCCCCGAGATCGGCCGCAAGAACGTCAAGGAAGTCCGCCCCTCCGATCTGCAACGCATCTACCGAAAGATGCGCGACGCCGGCAAGGCATCCTCGACCGCGCTGAAGGCCCACAACGTGATGTCGTCCATGTTCGAGTCGGCCCGTCTCGAGCGCATTGTCGCCATCAACGTCGCCAACGATGTACGCCCCCCTAAGACCACCAAGTCGGCCCGTGACACGTTCACCCCTGACGAGACTTTGCGGCTGCTGAGCGCCGCGTCAACGCTTCCCCAGGGGTCAAAATGGCTGGTGTCTCTCTACGCCGGCATCCGGCAAGGGGAGAGGCTCGGGGCGACCATCGACTCCCTCGACGTTAGCCGGGGATTGTTCACGGTGAAGTGGAATCTGGTCGAGGCGAACTACGAACATGGATGCGGGGGGTCGTGTGGTCGCAAGCATGCCGGCCACTGCCCAGAGCGGCGAATGCTGATCCCGGAGGGGATCGACTATGAGCTGCTTGAGGGACGCTTTATGCTCGTTCCGCCGAAGTCAGGGGAGCCGCGCACGTTCCCGCTGCCGTTGTCTCTGGTTGACGCAATCGTGCGCGACATCGGAGAGCTCGGACCTAACCCGCACGGCCTGCTGTGGCCGGCCTACGACGGATCTCCGGTCACCGGCCGGGAGGATCAGGACGAGTGGAGAACGCTGCTTGTCAAGGCCGGGGTGGAAAGGCCAGATGCGACGACCCACTGGGCAAGACATACGGCAATCTCGGACTTCACCGCAGCGGGTGTGGCGGAGCGGGTGATCGGTGAAATGGTCGGCCACAAGTCTGCTGGTGTCACTGGTCGGTATCAGCACGTCTCATCTATGGACGCGGCTGAGGCGATGAAGAAGCTCGAGGGTCGCCGTACCCCCGATGGGGGGTAGACGGGCCGTACCCAATGTCCGCGCGTGGGCGTAGCATGACGGCCACAACGGCAGGGGTCAACTTGGGCAAGTATCTGGAACACATGAAAATCAGCGACGCAAAGAAGCTAGCTGACAGCCTCAATATCCCGCTCGCCACCCTGCTCGACGTCTCGATCAGCCTCGCGCAAGATCTCGGCAATGCTCACCCCGAGGGCTTCCGCGAACGCGCGCAGTTCGGCCACTCGGATGTCGCGGTCGCCGTTTAGGTAGCGGCGGATCGTCATTCGAGAGACGCCCACCGCGTCTGCGACTTGGGCAAGCGGGGACCCCTTCGAAACATAGATGCGGTCAAGCGCAGCGGCTACGGCCGTGTTGTACGGGTCCCGTGTCATCTCTTTCACGCGCGCAAGCCTACAGTAACCGCACGGATACGCACCGTCAGAAAATCGTTAGGGGATGCAGTTGACACGATAACCAAATGGTGACTAGAGTCACAGCATGGTTACTCAAAGAGCGGCGGAAGACCTCGGGCTGCGGATCGCACGGTTCGCGTCCGAGTCCGGGGTCTCGGCCCAGCGGCTTGCCTCTGAGACGAACATCCCCTACGCAACGCTGCTCAGGAGATTGGCCGGCGACGGCAGACTCACTGTCGTCGAGCTAGACCGCATCAGCCGCTCCCTCTCCGTCGATCCCGCCTCATGGTTCGAGGACGCGGCATGACCGCCTCGACTATCCGCGTGGAGTTCCCTCCCGCGTTGATGACCCGCGAGATCGCGGCCTACTACATCTCCGGCTCCCTCCGCGACCTAGACCACCTTCGCGAAACGAAGGAGATCACGCCCGTTGGCGAAGGTCGCCGCGTCAAGTACCGCAAGACCGACCTCGACGCCTATGTGGCGAAGGTCGCCGAGCGTCCCGCATCTCGAGGCGGTGCGTCGTGATCCGCGCTCTCCGTATCGCCCGCGACGGTCTGTTCGTCGGCGTTCTGGCCCTGGCTGTTCTGCTGTGCCTGGGCTACTTCATCGCTGCGTCGGTCGCGTTTCTGTGGGTTGTTCTCGCGGCCGTCATGATCGGCGGTTTGCGATGACTGAGTTTTGGCAGGCGGTCATCACTCTCGCCTCGTTGCCATTCGTTGCTGGCGTCCTGTTCTTGATTTGGCGTCCTTTGCTGCGTAAGCGGCCCTAACTACTTCCGGGCGGGTGCTGTTCCCCCAGCAGGATCGATCCCCCCACCCGCCCGGATCACACCTTGTCGGCCTTGAGCCGAATGCAACTACTTACAACTCCACAGTGGATAAGTTTCACGAGCTATTACGGAACCCCCGAGCCCATCTGCTAGGTCGGGGATCTAAACAGCCGGGGTATACGCGGGCAGTCGCGTCTTCTAGTGACCCGGTTCGGTACGTACTCGTGGGGCGGAAATCGTCTAAGGCAGAAAAACCGAGATGGCGACTGGTGTGGGAGATGCGTCTGGTTGACGCATCCATTTTCTTTGCTTGTTGATGGGCACGTAAATCGCGGTAAGGCCGTGCGGTGTCGGGACAAGCGGTTGCTCGGATGGTCGTAGGTGTGGGTTCGACTCCCCGCCCGAGCACAATGCGGGATACGCAATAGCCCGCAGGCCCCGACAGGTTGATACCCGAATCCCTGTCGGGGCATTTTCGTTCGTTCTAAGGAGCAGCAGCATGACGATCACTGATGATCTGTTCACCCATGCGGTCACGTTGGCGCGTGGTCCGCAGGGTGAGATCCGCGACCAAGCCAAGGCGCACATCCTGTCCCTGTATGTGCGGGGTGGCATGTCGGATGAGGACATGTGCGAGGCGTATCGACGTAACGCTCATTTCTTCGACTGGCCCGCACTGACCGATACCGCGATCGTGATGCTCCGTAGTGAGTTGTCGTCCGAGCTCGCACTGACCGCCGTCATCTCGCGCGGCAACATCCTCCACGCACTCACCGGCAACCTCCGATGAGCAGCCTGCACAGTCTTGGAACTGGCGGCGGCTGGACTCCCACGGAACGGGCCGTCGTGCACTTCGGTTCACCCGAAGGTAGTACCAACTTCGGTGACGAGACCAAGCGCCTCGAGGAGACGTTCAAGCGAGATCATCCCGACTTCATCCTCGATGACAAGGACGCCAAATGAGCGCGTGGGTTGAAAGGCAGCGTCTCTACCAAGCCGTCTGCGATGAATGCCACTGGTCCGGCCCGCTCACACCCGTTGAGGACGACGCCGACGACCAAGCAGCCGCACATGACCTTGTGACCCATGACCCATACGACAGGGGCGACGATGCGTGACCGTATCCGTGCCGCCATCGACCGCGCCCTCACCCGCTGGGACAACCTCTTCACCATGCTCGAACTCGGAGAACAAGATGTCGACCCCAACGACTGACGAAGCTGTCCGCAACCACGAACGAGTCATGGCCGCCGTGTCCGCACTCGCCGGCACACCCTATGTGCCCGAGAACGACGACATGGCCGAACTACTCGCAGCACGGCTCGGCGCATTGAAGTGACCGACACCGTTGCCGAATGGGTTGCCGAACACCGCACAAATCCAGTCATCGCCTACCTGATCGAGCATCACACCGCAACGATCGCCGAACTTGCCGCACACGGCAACACCACCATCGACCGAATGCTCGCCGACATGGGCGGACTACACGACTACGGCATCGTCACCCGCTACGGGGATAAGCCGTGGTCGAGGGTGCGGTGGGACTACGACCAACGACGCAGATGGGATCAGAAACGTGATGCTCGAGAAGGGCACTGAGGTAACCACGCACCCGGTCTGGTTCAAGGGTGGGCCGCGCGTGCCGTCGAAGCGTGGTGTTGTCGTGAAACCCCATTTTGTGCCGGGGATGTCTCGGGTTCAGATCGATGGGGTGTTGCAAACGTTCTGGAACTTCGAACTCGAAGAAGTCAAATCATGACCGAACTTCCGCCGCTGGTCAACGCTCTCGTCCTTCACGAGGGCGACACCATCGTCCTGTCGGCGAAGCATGATCTGACCGCCGAAGAGGTCGCCTATATCAAGGCAGCGTTCCTGGAAACGGCTGGTGTCAGGGCGATCATCCTCGGCCCCGGACTTGAAGTTGTCCGTGAGCCCGACCCGTCACTACATGCCTGAGTTTTTGACGTCTCAATACGAACGAATGGACTTGAAACCAATGAACGCAGAGCAAGAGACAGCCGCGGCCGTGCGGGAAGCCGAGGACGCGATCCGACAACTGGGAGAGACGGCCAATCGTATCGCGGCGGCGCGGGAGAAGACCGAAGAGGTCTTGCAGATCGCGTCGAAGTACGGCGTGAAGACGGTCGGTATCGGCGTCAGGCACGCCTCCCTCGGAAACGAGAGCTTTTCGTTCGGACCCAGGGGAAGCATCTTCACTCCCGTCAACGCAAGGGTCGATGGTTGGCCCGCTGCCTGGCGGATCGCTGAGGAGGCCGGGATCAGCTACGGAGCTGGCAATACGGGCCAGCACCAGATCGACAACTCTCAGGTGCTCGATGGTCTTTACCGGTGCGTGAAGGGCGTCTGGCAAAAGGTCGCCAGCGTCGACTGATGACCGTCACAACACTGTCAAGTTCTGTCCCGAAGGAGGACGCATGACCCAGACACAGAACAAGATCGTCACGCTCGAAGTGATCGAGTGCCCGACATGTCACCTGATCTACGGCGTCACTCAGCAGTGGGTCACCGATCGTCGTCGAGACCATCTCGCCTTCTGGTGTCCGAACGGTCACAACGGGATCTCGTTCAGTGGCGAGTCCGATCTCGAGAAGGCTGAACGGTTCCGCAAGAACGCGGTCGCGCGTTCCGAGTCGGCCGAGACGGCACTGCGCGCCGCTCACGACCAGGCACAAGCCGCAGAGCGCAGTGCCGCCGCGTACAAGGGCCACCTCACCCGCGCGAAGAACCGCATCGCGAACGGCGTCTGCCCCGTGCAGGGATGCCGTCGTCACTTCGACGACGTGCAGGCCCACATGACCACCCAGCATCCGGGATGGAAGCTGCCGGAATGACCGTCGCAACATGTCGCAGTATCCGTTCGAATGGAGAGACCGCATGAGGCCGATCCTCCTTGACCTGTTCTGCGGAGCTGGCGGCGCGAGCGCCGGCTACTACGAAGCCGGGTTCGACGTGTACGGCATCGACATTGCGCCGCAGCACAACTACCCCTTTCGCTTCGTGCAGGCCGACGCAATCGAGTCGCTGCGGACTCTCGTCAACGGTGGCGCTATTCGCTTCGGTGACCGCGAAATTTGGTACCGAGACATCGAGGCCGTTCACGCGAGCCCGCCTTGCCAGTTGTTCACGGCCTACCGTCGCAAGGGTCATGGTGTGGGCGACGGCTACCCGAATCTGATCCCCGCGACGCGCGAGCTGCTAATCGATCTGAACCGCCCTGCGTGGGTGATCGAGAACGTTGAGGGCGCGCCGCTCGAGAACGCAGTCCGACTCTGTGGGTCCAGCTTCGAACTCGATGTGCGTAGGCATCGCTACTTCGAATCGAACATCACGCTGGTCGCACCGCCGTGCGACCACTCCTGGCAGACGCCGCGCTTCGCCCCAGCCTCGAACCGGACGAACCTGCGGCGCACTGTCGAGGTAGGCGTCTGGCGAATTCCCCTGGATGTTCAGGCGAAAGCGATGGGCATTTCCTGGATGACCTTGCATGAACTTAGCGAGGCGATCCCGCCCGCATACACCGAATGGATTGGATGCCAGCTCATGGACTTTGCCCTGGTCCATACATCTTCCAGTTTGGGGCCGGCCTCATGATCGATATGAGCTTCCGTGCGCTAAACATCGTCAATCAGTTAGGCGACCTCTGGCACCCTCACGTCCCGATCGACGTGCGTCAGGCGACCAATGATGAGGCCGATGAGTTCGTGCGCCAACTGCTCAATCTGACCGCCGCTGAGGTGCTGGAAGAGGAGTCCCAGCACTGGGATGGTTACACCCGGCGCAACTTGCTGTCTCGCGCGGCCTCGTTCCGCGCCCTAGGGCCAGCACTCCCGACCGGGGCGGACGTATGAAGTTCACGACGGTGACGCTCGGCTATGAAGAGATCGAGTGGATCAGACCCGGCGACGAGTTGAAGGACGCCATCTGGGATGACTCCGAGTGGTCCGAGTGGATCGCGCGCCGCGATCTCATGGAGGCCCTAGAGATCGTGAGCAAGATGCATCGCAGCGTTGCCAATCAAATGGCCAAGCGGGGCATTTCTAGCGTCGTTAGTTCATGGTCAGGGCGCGCCATGGCCCTGGTCGTCCAACTCAAGAAGCGCCGTCAGGAACTCCGCATGCGCGCGCGGATCGAATTCGGCGACCAGGCAGTCCTCGATGCCATCAGATCATTCGATCGGCGTCACCCCAAGGCCGAGTTCACGGGTATCCGTACATCCATCCATTCACGTCCACGAGGGGAAGATCATGCCGATCAATGAGTGCCCGAGCTGCGGTCGATACCCGCACCTGGCTAACTGCCCGCACGCGCAGGGAATGAGCGTTGTTGGCTCGTTCCCCCCGCTGAGCATTCACCCGCTAACCCCAGAAGGCGTGTGGGCACTGTGCGACCGCGACTTCGGCGAGACCATCACGGCTGTCTACTCGACCGAGGTGGAAGCGCTGAGAGCGATCAACGGTCGCGGATATGGACGGGTCGTTTTCCTTCCGTTCGGCAAGACGCTGAACGACATGGACAACGAAGAGATGAAGCTGGCGGAACTCCGCACTCAACTCGGAACGCCTAAACCAGCATCAGCCGATGCCGGAACGGAGAAGCCATGACGCACCCCAACGACATGACCGAGGCCCACCGAGTCGTCCAAGACGAACTGATCTGGCTCGATGAGCAGGACTACACGGGCCTAAGCGGAAACGAGCGCCGCAATATCTTCGCCAACCACCTCGTCATGTGCCTTGACACGGCTGGGTTCACCCTTGCCAACTCCGCGCCGGACCCGATGCGAGTCCGTACATCATCAGATAGTGGGGCTCAATCGTGAGCGGCGTGACCATGAAGGGGATCGAGTTCCCGGAGTTCCCGGAATGGACCGGCCACCACGTCGGAGAGTGCGGGAGTTCCGCCCGCGGCGGTCCTCGTCGTCCAGAATACGGGTGCCTGCCGTCATGCTCCTGTCCGTGCCATCGCGAGGACGACACGCGCAGTGGATACGTCACGCAGCAGCGCAAGCGGTTCCGGGATGCGTACACGGCTGAACTCAAGCGGGCTCGCAACAAGGGATACGACGAGGTGCACGACCACGAGCACGGCGCGCAGCACTTGCTGGACTGGGCAACGGAGTACATCTTTCGTGACGAGCCGGTGAAAGCTGCCGCCATGATCGCGGCGGCCCGATCGCTGCTCGCGTGTGCGATCCCCGAGCACAGCCACGGCGCACTATCACACGATGCACGACAAGGGAGTGACGATGACTGACCTCGAGCGCGAAGTGAACCGCTACCTGACCGCTCGTTTCATCTGGTCGAACCCGGATGATCTGCCCGTCAACGAGTGCGAGGAGGAGGCGCGCGAACTGATCGCCATGATTTCCCACGCCGCTCTCACGGAGGCAGCAGAGGACGCCGAAAAGGTTGCGCGACTGGACGCTACGCCGTTCAACCAGGCGACCAACGCCGAGCACTCCTACATGCGCTATCACGATCTGAACAAGGTGCGCGAAGAGGACGTGCGCACGGTAGCCAACTGGCTACACGGTCGGGCGGCACTGATCGGTGCACCGCGAGTCACTACATCTCAGGATGTACGGCCTGAAGGGGGGGGGCTCCAATGTGGGGTAAGCACGTAACTCAGGCTGAGGTGGAATTCGTCGAGCCGGGGCTGATTGCCGAGCTTGAGGCAAAAGGCGTGGAGTTCTCCAACAACGCCGGTTCGCTCGTCGTCGAGGGTTATCTCGGTGACATCACGGACACCATTGCCAACCGAGCGCGCAGGGAAGTCATCGATTACTTCGAGCGGTTCGGTTGGCTTTCTGGAGAAGTCTCGGATGCACGGGATGAGTTCGGCGTATGAACAGGCCGCTGAAACTATGCACCGACTGCCCGCTGCTCGGCGGTCACGACAGCAGGGACCCCTACTGCGAGAGGTACTGGTGGGGCAAGTGAGGATCCTAGACACGTACTGCTGCCAGGGTGGCGCGAGCATGGGCTACTACGAGGCCGGCTTCGAAGTCGTCGGAGTCGACATCGACCCGCAGCCCCGCTACCCGTTCGAATTCCACCAGGGCGACGCCATCCAGTACATCCGCGACCACGGCCGTGAGTACGACGCCATCCACGCGAGCCCGCCGTGCCAGCTCTACTCGAAGACGCACCGCATCATGCGGTCGGACTTCCCCGACCTCATCGGGCCGACCCGTGAGGCCTTGGACTCGACGGGCGTGCCGTACATCATCGAGAACGTCGAAGACGCGGCGGGCGAGCTCCGCAACCCCGTGCGGCTGTGTGGTGGAATGTTCGGGCTCGAGACTTACCGGCACAGGCTGTTCGAAACTAACTGGGGCCTGACCGCCCCGGCGCACCTCGAGCACATCGCCAAGACGACGAAGATGGGCCGCGCCGTCAAACCGGGCGAGTTCATGCACGTCGTCGGCAACTTCACCGGAGTCGACCACGCACGCCATGTCATGGGGATGCCGTGGGCGAACCGCGACGGGCTACGCGAGGCAATCCCGCCGGCCTACTCGGCCTACGTGGGCACTCAGCTCGCGCGCCTACTGGCGGTGGCCGCATGACGCTCGAGGAGGCAGTCGCGTTTCTGGAATCGTGGCGAGACGAGGACGATGAAATGCGAATACCGATGACCGCATGGGGTCTGGATTTCGCCCACGCGATCGACCTGCTGATCGCAGCATCGCACAGTTTGGAGAAAGATGCCTGACCGCAGTGAAGTGATCGACGCCCTCATGCAGAGCGACCCAGAGCCGTTCGACGGATTCACCTCTGCCATCAAGTACTACGGCCCGATGGCGGATGCGGTGATCGCGCTCTTTAAACAAGAAGCCGTTGGTGCTGAACTAGGAAAAGATGTGTAACCGAGTTGCACAATGACGAGGACGGTGTGACCTAGTTACATGACCAACAAGCAGAGCATCCAGGACTTGCTGAACCTCCCCGTCGCTGGCCGCGACCCGGGAACGTTCCGCTCGATCATCCTCGTTCCCACCACGAAGAAGGCCCGCGACAACGGCGACTACTCGATCACGGCAGTGATCGGTGCCGACGAGACCGAGGCCGGCGTCGTCATTCTGGGCATGGCTGATGAGGTTGTTCTGCCCGCCCTGCTTCACCCGAACCCGATCGGTGACGAGAGTGTCCTCGGTCTCGACACGCTGCGGCTCCCCGGGGCCGTGCGCGTCTACAGCGTCTACCACGACCTCACGGTCCTCTCGCCCCACATGTCCATCATCCGCATTACCGGTGTGGCCCGGTGACGGTCACAGAACAGCTCCGGGCGCTGCGCGCCGAGCACGAGTCTTACCCGGCTCGGCGCGCAGTCCTGGTCGAGCAAGCAAGGGCCGAGGGCATGACCTGGCTCGAGATCGCAAACGCCCTCGGCATGACCCAACACGGTCTGATCAAGTCGCAGCCCGACGTCAAGAAGAACCGGAGCAAATGATGACTGAGGCGCTTGCTGAGCGGCGAGAAGCGATCTTCGTGATCCATCCCACCTCGGAAAAGCACGCTCTCGAGATGGCCGCGGCCCGAGCACGCGAGGGCGAGTCAACGCTGGGCGTGTTCAAACACCCGTCTTCCGGCTGGTACATCGCCCGGTACGGACAAGCACTAGCGAATAGGGAGACAAGCGAATGACGAAGCCGAAGCCTCGCCCGTATCGGGTTGAGCTGTCTCGTCGCGAGGATGGCGTAGCGATCGTCTGGGCAACCAGCGCGGGGGAGGCGGCACGAATCGCGTGGACCGAGGACCCCGAGTGGGAGTTCACGCCCGGCTCGTTTCTGGGACTGCCTAAGGCATTCATGCTCGTCGGTGAGGAGCGCATCTACAACGGCGACTACG
>Ga0068857_100001382_pt1 | contig 19137 bp, 15 predicted proteins | sample KBSCornC72_FD_66591 | JGI IMG/M metagenome (GOLD analysis project Ga0068857, IMG submission 66591) | Corn rhizosphere microbial communities from Kellogg Biological Station, Michigan, USA - KBS Corn C7-2 | ecosystem: Host-associated > Plants > Roots > Rhizosphere > Soil ...
CGGCGTTGTCACCATGACGGACCTTTTGCGTGGCCGCTCCATGGGGGCCACCGGAACATCACCCGTGAGCGAATTCATGACTCGCAATCCTGTAGCCCTTGCCGCGGAAGATGATTGCGCTTTGGCCTCCAGCGCGATTCGGGAATACCGGCTCAAAAGCCTTCCCATTGTCGAACATAAAGACAATCGAAAACTAGTTGGCTGTTTGCGCGTCCGGCGCCTCATGGCTTATATCTTCAAGGAAGTTCAGCGTGACGGCGCTCCCGCCCTCTCAACAAGTCGTTAGAATCCTTGTAAGAATTCTCTGACGCTCTGATCCGCACAATCCTGACGTCACAAATCCGACTCAGGCTCCAATACTGCTATGCAATCATCCAGTAAGTGATTCATAGGTTATTGGTTGGGACGGGGCGGATCCGTCGAATGGGTTGCGCCCCGTCTTTTCAACCGGAAAGGCCACATGAAAATCAATTGCAGTGCAAAGTCCGGCAAGGTCACCGAGAAATTCGTTCGGTCCAGCGAATCAGTGATGGTCCGTTGCGCGGGGTTTTATTGCCTGGCTTATACGGACAGATTCGGAAATTGGCGCAGCGTTCTCGGCAACCGGCCACTACCAGCCGTACTGGAAATTTGCAAATAAAGTTGCCCAGTCGAGCGGCAAAACGTTTCCTGCCCGTAGTCATTTCGCGATCAGAAGATGCGCCCAGTAAACAAACTGGAAGACTGCATTGACATAAATCGCCGCCAAAAAATCGTCTACCGTGACCCCCCATCCGCCCGGCAAGGATTGGCTCTGGCGGACGGGCCATGGCTTGAGCACGTCAAAAAATCGGAATGCAATGAACACTCCCGGGACAACGGGCCAGGCTTGTGTATTGAGAATTCCATCGAAGGGAGGCAGCGAGCCGGTTTTGCAGAATGAGATTCCGACCCAACTGGCAAAACAAAGTGGCATTGCGGTGATTTCATCCAACACAACACTGCCAGGGTCTTTCTGATTCAATATCTTTTCGCCAGCGCCGCACAGCCATACCGAAAAAGCAAAGCCTGCAATGGTGCCGGCGATGTAAACCCATAAGTTCGACGTGCCTAGTAACAGCGCAAACCAAAGTATGCCAACCACTGAGCCGAATGTTCCTGGCGCAACTGGGATTCGGCCGACGCCAAATCCTTGCGCAATCCACAGTTTCAGATTCACAGGTCTTGCAAATAAAGACCGCGATTCTTCCAAAGGTATAGCCAACCAGAGATAAACGTCAGGCCGACAGCGACCCACTTTGCAGCTTCGGTGAACCACTCCACCCAGGGTTTATCTGTTGGAATGTGCAAACCGAATGTGTATGTCCCCAACGCACCCCAATCTTTGTAACTGTGCAGCACGAGGATCGCGATGATGGCAATGATTTGTGAAATGGTTTTGTGTTTACCATAGCCTTCGGCGGCAAGGACCACGTTTTTTGAGGCAGCGAGCAGGCGCAAGCCGGTGATGGCCAATTCGCGGGCGACAACAATGACAACCATCCATGCGGCAATCCAATTAAGCCCGACAAAGGAGATGAACGCAGAACAAACCATTATTTTGTCTGCAAGCGGATCCATCAGGATGCCGAAGTTGGTAATAAGCTTTCGTCGGCGCGCAATTTGGCCATCCAAAAAATCGCTGATGCCGGCGGCTGAGAAAAGAAAGAGCGCAATTGTTTCGTGGAAACGAATTTGCGAAAACATGACAATCAGGAAAGCGACCGTCAGAACAAAGCGGGAAAGAGTCAGTTTGTTCGGCAAATTCATTTAGCGAATCGCAGCTTGGAGATTGGCAATCGCAACTTCAAGCAATCAATGCCCCCCCGACATTAAGTGTGCGCGCGCTGAAATAAAAGACGCTGCCAGATCGCAAGGGTTTGACCCCATTGAGTGAAGTTTCGCGATTCTCTGATAGTGCAGTGGAGAAATGGTCCGAAAATTATAAAAATCTATGCCAGAAAAAAAGACTCTCGAACGTGCCCGGCGCGACAGGCGGCAGGGCAAATCCGCATCGACTCAAGCCGGAGAATTTGTGCGCGAAGAGATGCATCATATTCGCCAAGGCAAGCATGGTGCGCGCTCGGCAAAGCAGGCAGTTGCTATAGGCCTTTCCAAAGCTCGTCGGGCTGGCGTGCCGCTTCGTCCACCCGCAAAGGGGAAGACTTCCGCAAAGACGCGACGAAGCGCGATCAGCGCTTATCGCAAAGGGCAGCGGCACCAGCCGATTTCAGGACGGCGATCAGAAGCTCGATCGAAGGCTCTGCGTCGTGAAGGACGAGCGGCTGCTTCGCATCGAGCGCTTTCGCAGCAGGCTCGCTCGGCCGCACGGCGACGTAGCCACGCCAGTAGAAGTGCTGCAGCGCGGAAGGCTGCGCGAACGCGGGCGCGACGACGCTAGAGATATTTCCGCAGCAGTGGTTCCAGCTCTTTGACCGTCTTGGGAGGCCAAAGCTTTTTGTCAGTCATGATGGCGTCTTTCAAGGCGGAGTGGCACGGCCAATTCGCTTCGGTTGGGATTTTTGGGATGACTTCGGCGATTATCGTTTTTGCGGTGGTGGCGTTCATGCGAAGGTTGGCAATGACCATTTCCACCGTGACATGAGCTTCGTTAGGTTTCCAGCAATCATAATCGGTAATCATTGCCATTGTCGCATAGGCGATTTCGGCTTCGCGCGCGCATTTGGCTTCGCCCAGGTTGGTCATGCCGATGATATCGTACCCGTGTTCGTGATAAATGAGCGACTCAGCCCGCGTGCTGAAAGCCGGGCCTTCAATATTCACATAAGTGCCGCCGTCATGGACACCGCCCGTTAGATTGCGGGCTGTCGTCACGAGAAGTTTGCGAAGTTCTTCGCAGATCGGATCGGCAAAGGCGACATGACCAGCGATTCCACGCCCGAAAAATGTGTGATTGAGCGACTGCTTTGTGCGATCGAAAAATTGATTCGGCACAACGATGTCGCAGGGGCGGTATTTGGCTTGCAGAGAGCCGACCGCGCTGACGCTGATGATCCATGCGACATCAAGCTTCTTCATCGCCCAGATATTCGCACGGTGATTCAGTTCGGTAGGAAGAATGCGATGGCCGCGACCGTGACGGGGCAAAAAAATAACGTCTCGTGTGCCGAATTTGCCGATCAACAGTTCGTCCGAAGGCGGGCCAAACGGAGTTTTGACCTTTATCCATTTCTGCTCGGTAAAGCCTTCGATGTGGTAGAGGCCGCTGCCGCCAATGATTCCGATCCGATTATTCTGCATGGGCGCTCTTATATCAGTGCCCCGCAAAGTCGCGAGTCAATAATGTGCGATTTCCGGCAGATCACCGCGACGGTAACCCGGCAGGTTTTGCGGTGGGTTCGACGCAGCCCATGGCAATCCCAGGGCTCTCCTTAAATATTCCAACGCTGCTGGTTCGGTCGGAAAGTAATCGTGGTTAACTCCTGCCCCTTTTGGAATGGTCACCACATTTTCACCGATCCCGTTTTTGTATCGCCTTTGAACTTTCTTGTTGCGAACGCGCGCCAACGAATGGGAGTCACCTTCGACTAGAATCGTTTGCATCCGCCTCGGATTTATCACTGCATAAAATTTGTCGTTGCCTTCACCTTCCCAGATTTGTTTCGCAAAACTGCCGTAAGGGTTTTCGGCGGCGCTCGGATTGGAAACAAGGCCTACAAGCAATGCGAGCAGTCGAATTTGCATGGCCCGAGCCAGGCGCGACCCCCCGGCAGTTGGCGCCAATTGTATTAAGGACGCTTCGGAAAATAACGTGCGGTCAGGCGCCGATATTACGGCCTGGCGAAAAACAATTGCCGCGTAAGAGTATGCAATCACTGTTACACGCTCGCCCAGCCGGTTCTCCGCTTTGAGCCGTTGCACTTCACGAGTGAATTCCGACGCCACTTTTCTTATGGGCTCATGATAATTGTACGAAAACAGGAACACGGAATATTCTTTCTTCCACTGCGTTGCGATCCGCATCATCTCGCTCGGGTCATCAGTGGCCCCGTGCATCAAGACGAGCACTGGGGCAGTGTTTTTGGAGTCGCCGGACAATTGAACGATGTTGCCCCTCCGCTCCATCACCTCTTTCTCTTTTGGCTCCGCAATGGCGGACGTGTCGAATTTGCCCCTCGCAACGGTTGTGCAACCGGAAAGAACCACCCCGGCCAGCACAATGATTACTAGCCGCATTATTGCCGACTTCATCACGTAGAGCCTGGACTTAGCATGTTTTAGACCAAAGCGGCCCTTATTTATCGATTGGAAAGATGGATGGCGCTCATCGCCCATTTAACTGCTTCAACTTTTCCACCGCATTCTTATTCCCCGGATCAATCTGCAACGATTTTTCGTAGTTCTGAATCGCCAACTCCTTCTTACCGTCGTCCATGTACGCCTCGCCCAAACTGTCATACACATTTGCCGAATTCGGAAACATCTCCACATTCAACTTCAGAATTTCAATCGCCTCTTGCAACTTTTTCATTCCGATTAAGTAATAACCCAAATTGTTCAGTTGCTCCTCGCCGAAATCGTATTTTTGGGGCTCTTTCTCTTTCAACTCGCGATACTGATTAATCGCAGCTTCAACTCCTTTCTCCCGGAACGTGCCAGCCAGCAATTCCATGATTCCAGGCTTTTGGCTGCCAGCCAACTTTTCGACGTTGCGCAACATCTCGTCGAGCGCCTCCCGCGAATAGAATTTTCCACCGAGGACCACCGCCCGGATCTTTTTCGTGTTCCCGATATCCTCCAACGGATTCGCGTCCAGCAACACTAAGTCCGCAATCTTTCCCTTCTCAATCGTTCCTAAATCTTTCTCACGACCTGTAAACCGAGCGACATTAATCGTCGCCGCCTGCAACGCCTCCATCGGCGTCAACCCAGCCTGAACCAGCCACCCCAATTCGTCATGCAAACTGAACCCGGGGAAGCAATACGGATTTTGCGTATCCGTCCCCGCCAGAATTCCAACGCCAGCTCGCTTCATCGCGCCCACGACCTCAAGCTCCTTCTGAAACATCTTCTTTCCCACTGCGATGTCCTCGGCCGTCCGATCCTTGAATCGAAAATCATTCGTCGGATTCCAAAGCGATTTGAACATCGGCGGCATGTATTTCATTCGCGGATCCGCCGCGGGCGCAGGGTCATCCACGTAACGCACATTGTGCAGCACCGTCAGCGTCGGGCATTGCCAGGTGCCATTCTTTTTGAATTCGGCAGACAGCGCCACAGCCTTTGTTTTACTGTAAGTTTCCAGTTCCAGATCTCTTGATTTACGTCCGCTAGCAAAACGGCTCGACGGTTCATTCGTTGTCATAATCGCGGCCAACGACTCCCCCGCCGATTTCATGATTTCCTCTTCACGACTCGAACACGCAGCAAGAATGCCCGTCAGATGTTCGATGCTCCGTTGGCCGGCTGCCGACGCTTCAAACGCAGACACCACATCCGGAACGTGCCCCTCAAACGGAATCGCCTGCTTCTTCGCTTCATCTGCAATAGCGAAATAGACTTCGCGCGGAAGCAGCGAATAGACTTTTACAAAATCCGCTTCCGCCACCTTAGCCATCTTGACCGCCAGTCGGCCCTCGGCTTCCGTTCCCGCCGCCACGGAACTGGGCCAATAAGGCTTTGGCCCATCGACAATCCGGCTGCCGATGTACAACCGCGGGCCAATGAGCGTTCCGCTCTCGATTTCCTTTCGCCAACTGTGATGCACCGCATCGCCCCACATAATCCGAACACCTGTCACTCCATTCGCAATGAACAGCGGCAGGTAATCCTTTTCGTGCCAATGCACATGCATATCCCACAGACCGGGAATGATGAACTTGCCGGTCGCATCGACGACAGTTTCGGTCGAAGGAAGACTGCCAACTGCATCCTTGCGAACCTCTACAATTCGGCCATGGTCTACGACGATAATCATATTCGACGCGGCGGTTTCCGTTCCGCCAATGATGGTAGCATGGCGAACGACAAGTTGATTTGATTCAGCAGCGGGAAGACTCTGAGTTGTTAGAAGGATAAGCCAGAAGACCTTGGCAAAAGTAAAAGGTTCAAGTTTCAATTTTGCCTAGTATCGGCAATCCGACCCATTCTTGCAATGCATGCACGAAGCGATGCAAGACCTTCTGCACAAACCGGTCGCACGAATCGCGCAGGAGAATCGGCGCGCACAGCTCAGAGCGCTAGGGAATTTTCAAGCCGGGTATTACCGCTTCCGCCGATAGTGAAGTAGAAGTGCCGTGCCAGTAAACGCGAAAAGCAAAGAAGAGGGCTCAGGAACAACGGTGCCGTAAACGCGCAACGCGAGGCTTTCGTTGGATTGGCCGAGCGTCCTAAGCGAAGAAGTAAAATTGCCATTAACCTCTGAATTGGCATTGCGATAGTAACCGCTGAAAACCTGTGAACCAACTGTTGGCGGCGTACCATAACCGATAAGGGAAGTCAGGCTGTTGACGTTGTTGTAGGTGGTGCCATCTGTTGTGCCCTGGTAATTGAAAGTAATCCCGATTGTAGTGCTCGAAATGTTCAACGGTGTAGTCAGCGTGATGCCAGGAGTTACACCGGGAGTCGTGCCCTCGAATGGAAAGAAGAATCCGTTATCAAAACTGCCTGGAGATGTAAGCGTATAACTCCCAAGCAGATTGCCGAATGCGGGCGTGGTGGCCGAGACGGTTCCCATATTTACGCTCCCCCATACGTATATATTGATCTTAATCCCGACATACGTAGTCCCGCTGAGATTAACTGGGAAAATATCAAAGCCAGTTATGCTGGTCGTCCCCGCAGCGAGGGTATAAGCGTCTCCCATGAAAGTATTGGGCGTGGAACCGGTGGCTGAAACATGAGCGTTCGTATTTCCGCCTTCGAAATTCGAAAAGTTATCAAAGACAAGACCTGCTTGTGAAATTGCTGGAGTCAGGGCCAAGGCAGCAACTCCAAGGGAAACCAGAATTTTGACGACCGACGATTCGCCAGATGCGCGACTTCGGATAGAGTAAAAGGAAGGAAGATTCCGCCCGTGAAAGACTTTTTTCATATTGGGTTGGCTTTTCGACCTAATCCTTTGGGGGAAATGGATCGGGTCTCTGAGTTTTTTGGATTTACTCTTAGTTTTGGGCGAATGTCAATGCAAATTTACTTAAAGTGCAATATCGTTTCTGCACGCTTCTGGCATGGTCCAATTTTGTGCAGTGAGTCACATTGTTCAAACGGCATGGATTGCGCATTAATGTGCCTCCAACCAATTCTCTCCAACGCCCATCTCGACTTCAATCGGGACTTCCAACGGAATCGCGGTTTTCATTTTCTCTTCAACCAGCGCTCGCATTTCTTTTTCCTCGGGCTTGTAAAGATCGAAAACAAGTTCGTCGTGGACTTGAAGGAGCATTTTTGTTTTCAGCTTTCGGCGGATTAACTCGCGATGAATGTTCACCATTGCAAGTTTGATCATGTCGGCGGCGGTTCCCTGGATCGGCGCGTTGATCGCGGTCCGTTCGGCTGCGCCGCGAACGGTGTTGTTGAATGAATTGATGTCGCGGAAGTAACGGCGCCGGCCAGTCACAGTTTCGACATAGCCCTGCTTTCGCGCAGCGGCGATGGTGTCGTCCATGTATTTGCGGATGCCACCGAATTGTTTGAAATAGTTATTGATGATTTCGCCGCCCTCTTTACGTGGAATACCGAGCCGTTGCGCCAATCCAAAAGCCGAGATCCCATAGGCGATTCCGTAATTCACCATCTTCGCCTTGCGGCGCATTTCAGCTGTGACCATTTCCGGGAATACATTGAACACCTTTGCAGCGGTGGCGGTATGAATGTCTGCGCCCGTCCGGAATGCTTCAAGCAATCCGGCCTCATGGCTCAGAGCAGCAATGATTCGCAATTCGATTTGCGAATAGTCGGCGGAGAGCAACAGGTAATCCTTGTTTCGAGGCACGAATGCTTTGCGAATTTCCTGACCGCGTTCAGTGCGAATTGGAATGTTTTGCAGATTTGGATCTTGAGAATTCAATCGACCCGTCGCTGTGATCACCTGGTTGTAGGTTGTGTGAACGCGACCTGTTTTGGGCGAAATGGCTGCAGGCAGTGTATCAGTGTAAGTGGATTTGAGCTTGGTTGCCGTCCGATGTTCGAGAAGCTTCTGAACGATCTCATTGTCTGGAGCGAGTGTTGCCAGGGTTTGTTCGTCAGTCATATACTGACCGGTCCGTGTTTTCTTCGGCTTCTCGCAGATCTTGAGAACGTCGAAAAGGATCTGGCCGAGTTGGCGGGGCGAATTGATGTTGAAGGTCGTGCCCGCAAGTTTGCAGATAGTTTTTTCTAAATCGGAAATCTCTTTGGAGAGTTGCGCCGAAAATTCGGCGAGCGCGGCTGCATCCAATTTGATTCCTTCGAGTTCCATGTCGGCCAGGACCGGAACGAGTGGCGATTCGATTTCGTAAAATACCCGCTCTGCGCCGCGTTCCTTGAGCAACGGTTCGACCGCCGCCTTGAGCTGCCACGTTACATCAGCGTCTTCGGCAGCGTATTCGGTGATTTTGTCGAGCGGCACGTCTGCCATGTTCAATTGTGCGCCAGTCTTGCCGTCTCCAATTAAGTTGCTGATGGGGATCGGCGTGTAACCGAGATAAACCTCGGACATATAATCCATGCCGTGGCGCATTTCCGGCTCGACGAGACTGTGCGCGACCATCGTATCGAAAAGTTTGCCGCGTGCCTCGATCCCGTTAGATTTAAGCACGCTGAGGTCGAACTTTAAATTGTGGTTTATTTTTTCGATGCGCTCGGAATCAAACACAGGCTGAAATTCCTCCAGCACTCGTTGGTATTCGGACGGTTCCTTCGGCATTGCGACGTAATAGCCGGTATGGGGCGCGAATGAGAAGGCCATGCCAACAATTCGCGCTTCTTTGGGATCGAGGCTGGTCGTTTCGAGATCGATGCAGAACGAATTCCTGGTCTTCAATTGACGCACAAGATCCGAACGTTCTTCTGCAGTTGTCAGGCATTTGTACTCGTGTGGAATGTCTGCGACGGTTTTCAGGTTTGCGATGATCGGCGCTGCTGCTTGTTCGATAGGGCCACCTTCGGTTTCGCCTTCGAGCACAAATTCCTGGGTTTCAGTACCCGATGCTGGTTTGGAGGGGCGCAGTTTTGGTCCGGAGCTACCCGCGCGGGGCAATGCGCCAGCTCCGCCCGGCGGTTGATAGCCTCGGCCGGCTTTGAACTCTTCGCCGAACAAACGTTTCCCGATGGAATTGAATTCGAACTCAATGAGGATTGCCTTTAATTTATCGTCGTCTGGCGGCTGTAGTTTCAAAGATTCCAAATCCAGCTTGCATGGGGACTCGCAATTGATCGTCACCAGTTTCTTTGAGACTAATGCGGCGTCGCGATTGGTTTCGACGCGCTCTTTCAGTTTGCCGGTCAATTCGTTTGTGCGAGCGAGCAGATTCTCCACTGTGCCGAATTGAGCAATCAGCTTCATCGCGGTCTTTTCGCCGACACCGGGCACGCCCGGGACGTTATCAACGGAATCGCCCATCAGCGCCAAAATGTCGATGACTTGCTCGGGGCGTTCGATTCCCCAGCGTTGCTTGATTTCCGGCACGCCGAGAATTTCGACGCCGTCACCCATTCGGGAGGGTCGATAGAGAAATGTGTTTTCATCGATTAGTTGCCCGAAATCTTTGTCCGGCGAGACCATGTGAGTTGTATAACCTTCTTTCTCGGCCTGGCGCGCGAGCGTGCCGATAATGTCATCGGCTTCGTAACCGTCGCAGGTCAGGACCGGGATTCGGAAAGCTTCGAGCATCCGATACACATGAGGGAGTGCCGCGCTCAAATCTTCCGGCATCGCCTGGCGCGTGGCTTTGTATTCGGCATAGAGGGTGTGCCGCGGCGTTGGGGCATCGGTATCGAACGCTACGGCGATATGGGTGGGTTGCCGATTTTTCATGATGTCCAGCAAAGTCTGGGTAAAGCCGTAGAGGGCCGACGTATTGACTCCTCGCGAGGAAAGGATAGGCCGTGTTATCAGCGCAAAGTGCGCGCGATAGACCAGTGCCATTCCGTCGAGCAAGAACAACTTTTTAGACATGGGTGTAAGTTACCGGGAGTTGCCGTGTCAGGCCAGAACGGTACTCGCCAACCACCGGAAATTCGATGAGACTCACATTCTCGCGTGGATGCCAGCTACGTAAATGGTTTTGACGCCGCCGAATACTACTTGCATAACTTTATCATCTGATGCATACATTCATCTGCGAGCGATGACTCCGGCTGAAAAACAACAACGAATAGACCGCTTCTTCACCGCCCACCGCGAATGCGGACTGCCCATTACCACCCAGCGGCGCGCCGTCTTTGAAGCGATCCAGGATCGCGCCGACCATCCCACCGCCGAGCAGCTTTACCGCGCGGTCCGGGCCCAACTGCCTCAAGTCTCCCGCATGACCGTCCATCGCATCCTGGGGACATTTGTTTCTCTCGGCCTGGTGGCCAGGACCTGCCACCCCGGTTCAGCGGCGCGCTTTGACCCTAAGCTCCATCAGCATCACCATCTGGTCTGCCTGAAGTGCGGGCGCATTGTTGATATCGAGGATCCTCTTCTCAACCGCATCCGCTGGCCGAATGTTAAAGCGCAAAACTTCGAAATTCAAGACTACAACATTCATTTTCGGGGTCGCTGCGCCCGCTGCCAAAAGGCCCGTGCTCGCCGGCAGAAGCCTAAATCGCAGGCACTGACCGCCGCCAAATAAATAATTCAAACAATCAAACGAAAAAGTCTTATGAGTGAAACCAGCAAATGCCCTTTTCACAACGGTGCTCTCTCCAACAACGGCATGACAAATCGCGACTGGTGGCCGAAGCAGTTGAAGCTTGAAATTCTGCACCAGCATTCCTCCAAGTCCAATCCCATGGGTGAGGACTTCAACTACGCCAAAGAGTTCAACAGCCTCGACTATGCAGCTCTGAAAAAAGATCTCGCGGCCTTGATGACCGATTCCCAGCCTTGGTGGCCTGCGGACTTCGGCCATTACGGCCCGCTATTCATTCGCATGGCTTGGCACAGCGCTGGCACCTACCGCACCCTTGACGGTCGCGGCGGCGGCGGCAGAGGCCAGCAACGCTTCGCGCCGCTCAACAGTTGGCCGGACAACGTCAGCCTGGACAAAGCGCGTCGTCTGCTCTGGCCGATAAAGCAGAAGTACGGCCGCAAAATTTCATGGGCCGATCTCATGATTCTCACCGGCAACGTCGCTCTCGAGACTATGGGCTTCAAGACCTTCGGTTTCGGCGGTGGTCGTGAGGACACATGGGAACCGGATCAGGACGTTTACTGGGGCTCCGAACCGGTCTGGCTCGGCGGCGACATCCGGTACGCCCACGGCTCCGAAGGCGTCGAAAAATCGGGTGGCGTGACCGTCTCCGACGATGACGCGAACGGAAACACCCACGGCCGCAACCTGCAGAAGCCACTTGGCGCGACGCAAATGGGCCTGATCTACGTGAACCCCGAAGGTCCCGATGGCAACCCGGATCCTGCGAAGGCGGCGCACGACATCCGCGAAACCTTTGGCCGCATGGCAATGAACGACGAAGAGACCGTCGCCCTCATCGCCGGTGGTCACTCGTTCGGCAAAACCCATGGTGCTGCGCCGACCTCCCACGTGGCACCCGAGCCGGAATCCGCTGGCCTCGAAGAGCAGGGCCTCGGCTGGAGAAACAGCTTCGGAACAGGCAGAGGCGGCGATACGATTACTAGCGGCCTGGAAGTCACATGGACCACTACGCCCACGAAGTGGAGCAACAATTTCTTCGAGAACCTCTTCAAGTATGAGTGGGAGCTGACCAAAAGTCCGGCTGGCGCACAGCAGTGGGTCGCGAAAGGCGCAAACGCGACCATACCGGATGCACATGATCCGTCGAAGAAACGCTTGCCAACCATGTTGACGACCGACATTGCGCTGCGCGTCGATCCCATTTATGAAAAAATCTCGCGCCGTTTCCTCGCCAACCCCGCTCAATTCGCCGATGCGTTCGCCCGCGCCTGGTTCAAGCTGACTCACCGCGACATGGGCCCGCGCGCTCGCTATCTCGGCCCCGAAGTCCCCGCCGAGGAACTCATCTGGCAAGACCCAATCCCCGCCGTCGCTCACAAGTTGATCGATGACAAGGACATCGCCACGCTCAAGAAGAAAGTCCTCGCATCGGGCCTGACAATCTCGCAACTGGTCTCGACCGCCTGGGCCTCGGCTTCCACGTTCCGCGGTTCTGACAAACGCGGCGGCGCAAATGGCGCACGCATTCGCCTCTCGCCCCAAAAAGACTGGGCCGTCAACCAGCCCGCCCAATTGGTCAAAGTGCTGAACACGCTCGAAGGCATTCGCAGTGAGTTCAACGTCGCCCAGACCGGCGGTAAGAAGGTTTCGCTGGCTGACCTGATCGTTCTGGCGGGCTGCGCTGCCATCGAACAGGCTGCCAGAGACGCCGGGCACGAAGTGCCGGTCCCCTTCACGCCCGGTCGCACGGACGCTTCGCAGGAGCAAACGGATGTCGAGTCCTTCGCCTTCCTCGAACCAATGGCCGATGGCTTTCGCAATTACCTCAAGTACAAGTCCACTATCCCCGCTGAGCACCTGCTGATCGACAAGGCCCAACTCCTGACCCTTGCCGCTCCCGAGATGACCGTCCTCATCGGCGGCCTGCGTGTCTTAAACGCAAATGAGGGGCAATCCCAAAACGGTGTCTTCACCAAACAGCCGGGCAAACTAACCAACGACTTCTTCGCTAACCTGCTCGATATGGCGACCGAATGGAAGCCGATGTCCAGTGACGCCAGCCTCTTCGAAGGCCGCGACCGTTCCACCGGCGCAATCAAGTGGACCGCCACCCGCGTTGATCTCGTCTTCGGCTCCGATTCCCGCCTCCGTGCTCTGGCAGAAGTTTACGGCAGCTCGGATGCTCAGAAAAAGTTCGTGCACGACTTTGTCGCCGCGTGGGGCAAAGTCATGAACCTTGACCGTTTCGACCTCGCAGATCGCGGCGCAAATGCCTTTGCTACCTCTGGCAGGGTCTCGCGCCCTGGCGTAGCGCCGGCATCAACGCCGATATCAGCGCAGCCGTGACCAAGAACAAAGCGGTTCTGGCTATGGACTCGACAGGCGGAAGAAGTTGCCGCTATTCGAAGCTGGAACCGTCACCTCGTGGGCCAAAGTCTCCGGGTTCATGACCGGCGCACCCGGAACCGTGGACCACTCTCTGGCGTTCAACGATGCCGTCTGTTGCAAAATAAACGGCGACGACGGCACCGTCCACGAGACGGAAACATTCCCGCTCGCCGGCGCTATCTGCAAAATCGGCGTCAGCGGCGATGAACCGATGTAGAGACCCGAACTTCCGCCACTATGCGCTATCCAGCGGTGCCCGTCTGCGGTTGTGGCCACGCCGTCCCACGCCAGCGCGGGAAGGCTGGCATTGCTCCAGGTCACCCCTGAATTCGTTGACATAAAAATGCCGAAGTAACTGCTCACCGCCAGTCTGCTGCCGTCAGCCGAAGAAGCGGCGGCGCTGCCATCCATATTCTGAATATCCTGCGAGGACCACGTCGCCCCAAAGTCGCTCGACACGTAAACCTTGCCAAACGCCGCGCCAAGCAATTGGCTCCCATCCGCCGAACTCGCGACCGCCATCACGTTATTGGATGCCAAGGCGGAAAACCAGTTCACTCCATAGTTCGTTGAGATCCAGATGCCGGCATTGGGACTCGTCGCCAGGAGTTGGTGGCCATTGGCAGACGATGCGATGCCGGTCCAATAGCTGACCGGCGAGTCGTTGTTCGTTGACCACGTCACGCCGCCATCTATTGAAATAAAAATCGGACATGTGCCGTAAAGAACCAATCCCAGCCGCTTGGCATCGCTCGACGAGGCTATCTGCCGCACATTGTTGAAAGCGCCAAACGTTGGTGGCGCGCTCTGAGTTGTCCACGTCGCGCCGGCATCGGTCGAAGTATGGATCGCCCCTGGCGAAGAACTGCCGACGATGATGTTGCTCCCGCTCGCGGAGATGGCTACTGCCGAGCCGTGAAAGTCATTTGAATGCCATGTAACGCCATAATCATATGAAACGTATGTCGCCGCGCCGCCAACGACGAATACCCGCCCGTCCGCCGAGATCGCAGGATACGAAGCCGACGGTGAATTCGTGTGCGTCCAAACCTCGGCGCGTGCCGCCGAAACCATTATCGCTCCAGCAACCGTCAGAAATAGCAAACCGAGTTTCATAATGGTCACAAAAGAAAAGCATCCTCTATTCATCCCGTCAAGCAGCGCTCAAAGCAGACCGAGGCATTACCCGGCGTCCGCGCCCAAATATTCCTTCAACGAAAATTCCTCCAGTGATTCGAGCACATTCACCTGCTCGGGAAAATGCATCTTGCGCGTCAGTTGATTTGGCACAATGACGCAGCGAATTCCCGCCCGTTGCGTTGCCAGCACCCCGTTCGGAGAATCCTCAATCGCCAGCGCTTCCTCCGCCGAAACGCCCAGCCCTTTCAAAGCTCCAAGATATACTTCCGGCGATGGTTTCGGTGGACAACCGTTTTCCGCGCACGAAATGAAATCAAACCACTTCAATAATTCCAGTCGCTCAACATGCCCGCGCACCCAATCCATCGGACTGCTCGACGCGATGGCGCAGCGCAGTTTCAATCCGTGCGCTTCCTCCAACAGCCGACAAATCCCAGGCAAAGGCGATTGCGCGGATATAACTTCCAAACAACTGCTCCGTCGCACAGCATCGAGGCGTTCCCAATCGAGCGGCCGTCCACACCGCTCTTCGAGCGTTCGCCGCGGATCGAACGAATTGTAATCGGTTCCGATCGCCGCCGAATATTCCTCAAACGTCAACACCTGACCGTGGGAGTCATAAACGCGCTGCCAGGCGTAAAAGCTCGGCGATTCGGTATCCAGAATCGTGCCGTCAAAATCAAAAATTACCACTCGCAGCATCTGAAAATCTAAACGTAGGATGAACGCCAATTCACGCTTAATTATTTTTGGTGCTATCGAGACAACGAGCCGCAGGAGTAGCGACGAAAAACCCGACCGCCCTCCCGCACAGCTCATTGATGCACACTCACCCGATAGAAGCTTGGGCGGCTCACCGAATCCGTCCACCCGTTCACAGGTGCCGTGCCCATGAGGTTGGTTGCCGCAGGCACCGGCACAAACGCGCCGGCGCCTGTGCTCAAATTGGTCGCCCGCAGGACATCATACAACCGATTCGATGCGCTCGACCAACGCACCACAAATTGCGTGCTGGAAATCATCTCGCCGCTGATGATCTTGAACACAGACCCAGCGTTTGTCGGACTGTTTCCCGCCAGGTATTCCTGCCAATTGTTGATGCCGTCTCCGTCGGAGTCCACATAATCCACGCTTCCATTTGACGGCAGGCCGTACGACGCGAGCCACGCATGGAATGCGTCGAGTGACTGATACGTAAAACGCGCAACCGACGAAGTCGCCGAGAGCCCGCAGCCCCAAATCGGAGCCGTGTAATTCGCCGATGAATTTGCATTGCCGATGCCAGATTGCACACGCACGTCCACGATTCCCGAACCCGTCGGCGCAAGGGCCGTGATGTGTGCGTCATCACTGACGGTGGCGGGGACCTGATTGGAACCAAACCACACGCTCAACCGGCCAGCCGCCCCTGAAAAATTGTTGCCGGCAATCGTGATCGATGTTCCCGGTGCGCCTTGTGTTGGGTTGACGTTGGTGACAGCGGGAGTGAGATCAACGACTTCGAAATTCGTAAACCAAAGGCTCTTGAGCCCGTGCGTCGTATCCTGAATATCATTATCGTTCCATGTCAGAGAGAAACTATTGTTGGCATCGGGCGAATAACTCGCTCCGGTCATGAAGAAAGCGGAGCCGTTGTCGGCGACGATTAATCCGTAGTCTTTCATCGCCTGCGCAATGACGCGGGCCTGCGGGTTGAGTGTGGAGATGTTCACGCTCGATTTCAGGCGGAAGCGCGCACCCATCGGCGGCTGGTTCGAGCGGCTGTTGTTGCCGGGGTTCGCAATATGCGACGCAGGATAGAGATATTGGTTCAGAATCACCGCGTTCGGCAGCGTGAACCGGAGTGCATGACGTATAATACCTTGACCTCCTTGCGACACCGGAAGCCCCTCGTCAGGGCGGGCCAGGCCGAGGAGAATCGGCAGCCCAGCCGCGTCGGCCGAGGTCCAACCGAGCGTTCGGAAAGGGTTCGTCTTTGTGTCCCAAATCGTTTCACTGTCGGCATGCCACTTGCCGTCGGCGTTCTCGGATGGACGCGAGGCGCGATAAAACTCATAAAGGATGTTGTTGTCCTCGTCCCAAATCAGCATGTGAGAATCACCGCGAACATTGAGCCCAACGGTTGGCCCATTATCCATGTCACCCTCAATGACGGCGCTGGCAGGAACCGGACAATTCTGGATATCGCTTTGACTGGCGTAGGCGTCAATCACGACCTGGATTTTCGGCGTGGAATTCCCATGCACCACATTGTATGGAATACCGTACAAACCACTTCCTGACCGATAGTCCTGCCCGAAGTCCGGGTGAAAACGTCCATTGCCGATTTTGCTGATTATCGCTGCCGAGTTGGTTGCCACCGGGGCTTGCGAAATGTTTTGGTTCCACGGATTGTCTGCCGGGAAAAGATTCGAGCTGAGCAACGAAGCCGAAGCGCTTGTGAGCGACAACGCCACAATCCAGGTGAAAACCAAAGTGGCAAAGAGCCATTTGCTTCGGCAAATTGTCATGTAACGTGGTTCGCGCCGAGAGTGCTCGTCCCCGGGCATAGCAATCGCCGAAAACCACGTCCTCCCTTCGAAAATGCTGTTTTGAATCCCAGTCCCACCCTCAAATGGCATGTACATGCACACCAAATTTCGCATAAATCATGCCGATTAAATAGTGGATTTGGATCAGCTTGGACTAGCGTTTATTGGCGCAAATTAGCGGTTCACCAGACTCCCCTTCGCCACCAACGCCACTGCACCCGCCGCAAGAACATATCCACTCACCTGCCACAAATTCGGCAATTGCTTCGTGACCCCAAACTTGATCAGCGACGCAACCACAGGAATCAGGATCGTGATGCATGTAATCGTCACCACATCCCCTCCATGATTGTATGCCCGCACGAAGAAATAATCGCCCGTCGCGTAAATCAGGCCCAACCCAAGCGCGAGCAGCAGAAACGTCCCCGTGGGAAAATTGAATGACGGATCATCCGTCTTCACCAATTGCCGCACGCCAAATGCCGAAATCCAGATCACCGAAGCGTACAGAATCATCAACGTCAGCGCGTTCAACTTCGAGAACTTCAACTCAAGTAAAACGTTGCAAACCGCATAACACGCAGTAGCGACCAGGGTAAACAGGATCGGTTTCATGGCAAAAAGTGTTTGATTTAACCACCGGCGGAGAAGGCCGGTCAATTGCATTAAAATGAGGGTGCATTCCTCAAACTGCGCGTCCGTTGCTCAAAGAAATCCGTTGACGCCTTTCAACAAAATCGTTCCCTTACTTGCCAACCTTGCGAAAGTAACACCATGAATCCAAACAAGGCACTGTGGGAAAAAGGCGACTTTACCCAAATCGCCGCGTCGATGCGTCAATCCGGAGAAGCATTCGTCAAGTCGCTTGGCGTAACGCCATCAATGCGAGTGCTGGATCTCGGATGCGGAGATGGCACGACGGCTGTTCCAATGGCGCAGATGGGCGCTAAAGTTATTGGCATCGACATCGCCAGCAATCTCGTTAAGGCCGGCAACCAACGTGCGGCCGAACTCCGCCTCACCCGGCTCAAATTTCAGGAAGGCGACGCCTGCAACCTCACTGGAGTTGCCGATCATTCCTTTGACCTGAGCATCTCTGTCTTCGGCGCTATGTTCGCTCCCAAACCATTCGACGTCGCCAAAGAGATGGTCCGTGTTACGCGCCCAGGCGGACGCGTTGTCATGGGCAATTGGATTCCGAACGACCCAACTTCGTTTGTTTCACAATTGCTGAAAATCAGCTCGGCCTTCACGCCTCCCCCGCCTGAAGGTTTCATCAGCCCCATGACCTGGGGCGTCGAGTCTCACATCGTTGAGCGCTTTTCGCAGGCTGGCGTGCCCAAAGAAAAAATATCGATGGTGAAGGACACGTTTCATTTCATCATACCGGACAAAGTCCCGGCTCATTTCATTGATTTGATGTGCCGATTCTACGGTCCCACGATGAATGCTTACGAAGCGGCGCAGAAGGGCGGGAAGGTGGACGAACTTCAACGACAACTCGTTGAACTGGCGCATGCTCAAAACAAAGGCATTAACGACAGCACCTTTATTCCCGCGACATTTATGCGCGTAACCGTCTCGTTATAGCCAACACCTCATACTCACACTCTTAATCCTGCTCTCACGTGCACTGATAGGGATTCGTTCTACTGCTTTCCAAATATCATTTCGAAAAAGGCACTAAATGACTGATAAATCACAAAGCTCAAATCAAACACTTCCTCCTCACGCCCAACTCGTCCAAATGGCGATGGCACATTGGGTATCCCACATCGTCTTCGTCGCCGCCAAACTTAATCTCGCCGATCACCTGGCTGACGGCCCCAAAACTGCCGAGGCCCTCGCAGGTCCAACATCAACTCATCCTCAATCCCTCTACCGAGTGATGCGGACACTCGCGAGTCTTGGCATCTTGACCGAAGACGCAACGCATTGCTTCGCATTGACCCCGCTCGGTGAGGCCCTCAAAACTGGCGCGCCCGGAGCAGCCCGAGCCACGATCCTCACCATTGCCAGCGAAATGTGGGTCCGCGGCGTCGCTCAATTACCCTATTCGGTTCAGACCGGAAGAAGCGGTTTTGAGAAGATGCTGGGGATGCCGATTTTCGATTGGCTGGCAAAGAATCCTGAGGAAGCTTCACTGTTCAGCCAAACGATGGTCGGAATTCATGGAGGCGAACCACCCGCCGTTGCGGCTGCCTACGATTTTTCGGGCTTGAAAACCATTGTTGATGTCGGCGGTGCGATGGGAGATC